>ENA-OQCL01000024-OQCL01000024.1-human-gut-metagenome-genome-assembly--contig:-NODE-24-length-80475-cov-5.662854_pt1 | contig 80475 bp, 78 predicted proteins | sample MGYA00242502_ERZ504586 | MGnify/ENA primary metagenome ERZ504586 (study PRJEB26092, sample SAMD00036316) | human gut metagenome | host: Homo sapiens | study: EMG produced TPA metagenomics assembly of... | reverse complement strand
GCATGGAATCGGCAGCGTCGACGGAGCTCTCCAGCGCCCAGCTCGTCAAGATGGAGATGACCTTGAGGCCGCGGCGCGCCCGCTCCACGACAGTCCCCTCCCCCACGTCGCAGCCAACGCCTCGCTGAGCGCGAATGATGGCATGGGCGCGGGCGCCCAGGTGCGGAACGAGCCGGATCACCATCGTGACGAGCAGGGCGAGCGAGGGCGCGATTCCACCAAAGAGATAGAGCACCGCATCGGAAGCCATTACCCTGTTGCAGCAGTAGAACCACGTGATGACCGAGACGAACATACCGCCCGCGGCGAGACCGTAGGCAATCGACTCCAATGTGAGCGGCGCGCCGAGCACCGTGGCAAGCACGGTGTCCCCGGCATGGTTGACCACGGGATTAAGCACCGAGAACAGCACCAGCATGGGAACTGCCGCCGTGAGCACGAACCGGAGGGCGCGCCGGCGGCCAAGATAGAGCGCATATGCGGTTGCAGAGAGCAGCGAGATGGCCAGGCACACCGGATGCATGATGAACATGCTCGCCACGATGACGCCGGCAAAATAGAGCATGAGCACGCCCGGGTGAAGCGTCGAAAACGCGTCTCTCATTCCTGACCTCCCATCTCCGCATGATAGACAAGGGGTCTGCAAGCATAACGCAAGCAGACCCCTGCAAACAATTCCATGAGCTCGCGCACACCGAACGTTAACCGCTGGACGTCCTACGCGGCCACCCGGTGAGATGTGCCGGCTAGCCCAGCAGCGCCTCGACGTCGAGGGCGATCATAAACTCCTCGTTGGTGGGCACCACGAGCACCTTGACGGCAGAGTCGGGCGCAGAGATAACGCGCGCGTCGTCGGACTGGATCTCGTTGAGCTCGGGGTCGATCTTGACGCCCAGCCAGCCGAGCAGGTCGCAGACCTTGTAGCGAATCTCAGACGAGCCCTCGCCGGTACCAGCCGTGAAGGCGATCGTATCCATGCCCTGCATCGATGCGGCCATCTCGGCGATGAGCTGAGCGCAGCGATAGTTGTACATGGAGATGGCCATGATGCACTTCTCGTCGCCATCGTGCTCGGCGGCGCGAATATCGCGCGAATCGGAGGAAAGGCCCGAGACGGCGAGCAGACCGGACTGCTTGTTCATCATGGTGTCGATCTCATCGATGGACATGCCGGCCTCGCGGTAGAGGTAGAAGACCGTCGCAGGGTCGAGGGTGCCGCAGCGCGTTCCCATGATGAGGCCGTCGAGCGGGGTGAGGCCCATGGTGGTGTCCATGCAACGACCGTCCTCGATGGCGCAAAGCGACGCGCCCGATCCCAAATGGCAGCTCACGAGCTTGTGGGTGGAACCGCCCGTGAACTCGTTGACCGTACGCCAGATATAACGATGGCTCGTGCCGTGCGCGCCGTACTTGCGGATGTGGTACTTCTCAACCACATCGCGCGGAAGGGCGTAGCGCCATGCGTGCTCGGGCATGTTGTAGTGGAATGCGGTGTCCGGCACGATCACGTTGCCGAGCTCGGGATACATGTCGCGGCAGATCTCGATGACGTCGGCCTCCGCATAGTTGTGGAGCGGCGCGAGGGGCGCGACCTCGCGAACCTGGGCGAGCGTCTCGTCGGTCACGACAGCTGACTCAGGGAAGTACCAGCCGCCCTGAACCACGCGGTGGCCGATGCCCTCGATCTTGACGTCAACGCTTTTGAGCAGCTTGAAGATCTCCTGCAAAGCGGCGCGGTGATCCGGCAGCTCGACCGGGGTCTTGGCCTTGGGGCCACCATGCTCGCTATGGCCGATGAACGACCCATCGATTCCGATGCGCTCGGCGTTGCCCTTGGCAAACACCTCACGAGTCTTGGTGTTGAGCAGCTGGTATTTAAGCGATGAGCTACCTGCGTTGATAACGAGAACGTTCATGTGACTCCCTCTGGTCGGGCGGTTGGACCGCATATGGACGCTGCATAGGATTAATCATACCCCGAATCACCATCGGGGCGGCGGCTAGAGAAGCCCTTCGCCAAGCGGCTTTCCGCCGAGAACATGCATGTGGAAGTGCATGACCGTCTGCCCGGCATCCGCACCCTTGTTGGTAATGACACGGAAGCCGTCGGTAAGCCCCTTCGCGCGCGCCACCTCATCGATGGCATGGGTCATGGCAGCGAGCGTTTCAGCAGGCACGCCGTCCGTGATATCCCGGTAGTGATCCTTGGGAATTACCAACGTGTGCACGGGAGCCTGCGGAGAAAGGTCATCGAACGCGATGACCAGATCGTCCTCGTACACGATGGTCGAGGGAATCTCGTGGGACGCGATTTTGCAGAAGATGCAGTCGGTGTCGGTCAAAGCGAGCTCCTTTCGAAGTGGGTCCCAGTGCGGCCCCGTTGCCCCCATTGTAGCGCGCCGCGCCTGCCTCGCAGGGCAAGCTAGAAGCTCAGCTTGTCGTCGGTAGAAGCTGCGTCGGCGGGCACGAGGGTATCCGTGCCATCAACGTCCTGAAGAAGGATGGAGACCTTCTGCTCAGCCTCGCTCAAGCGGCCGCGAAGGCTCTTCAGCAACTCGACGCCGCGCGTATAGCTCTCAAGCGACTCCTCGAGCTCCATATCGCCGGACTCAAGGGAGCGAATGATTCGCTCGAGCTCCTGCGAAGCCTCTTTGTAGGTCAGCTCCTCGACCTTTTTCTGCTCTGCCATAGCCGTACCTTTCTATTCATGCCGGGATGCCCGCGCATCGAGCATCTCCACCTTTGTTACCGATCCGTACACGTCGCCGTCTGCCATGCGCACGCGAACGGGCGCACCCGGAGCAAACGAGGCGGCGCGGGTGGCTACACCAGATTCCCCGTAGGCGATGGCGTAACCGCGCGCAAGGACCTTGAGGGGCGAAAGTGCCTCGAGCGAAGCCGCGCTGGACGCAAGCTCTGCCAACCGTGCCCGCACCAGGCCGCGGCCTTGATTGGCCAGGCGTTCCGATGCGAGTGCAAGTGCATGGCCGCGCACCTCGAAGCCCGATGTGCTCGCAGATAGGCGGTCGACGGTCTGCGCGAGCTCGGCGCGCCGGCGCTCCACGATAGCTTGAGGGCTCTTGAGGCAGGGGCGCGATGCGGCCGCGTCGAGCGCGGCGCCGAGCCCCTTGAGCCGCGAGGCCATGGCGTTCGATATGCGCCCGTCCAGGCCCTCGATCTGCACGCGAGCGCCCTCGACCCTCGAAGACGCCGCGAGCGCGAGACGATGCCCACGCGACGAAAGAAGGTCCGCCAGGTCGCTCATGGCAGGGGCCACCGACTCCGCCGCAGCGGTGGGCGTCGAGCAGCGCCGGTCGCTCACCATATCGCAGATCGAGGTATCCGGCTCGTGCCCGATGCCCGTCACAACCGGAACGGGACACGACGCCACCGCACGCGCGAGCGCCTCGTCGTTGAAGGTCATGAGGTCCTCGTAGGATCCGCCGCCGCGAACGAGCAGGATGCAATCGGGGGCGGGCCTCATGGCCGCCGCGCGCCCCAGGCCCAATATGAGCTCGGCAGGCGCCCCCTCCCCTTGGACCTTGGCTCCGACGCACACGAGCTCCACCAACGGGTTGCGCCGACGGAGCGTGCGCTTCACGTCGTCGATCACCGCCCCCGAAAGCGACGTGACCACGGCCACGCGCGTGCAGAACGCAGGGATGGGGCGCTTGCGGGCCTCGTCCATAAGGCCTTCGCGGCGAAGCTTCTCGGCAAGCGCAGCCACCTGCTGACGCAGCAGCCCCTCCCCCGCCAGCGAGAACGTCTTTGCCACGAAGCTCATGCGCCCCGTGGGCTTGTACAGATTGAAGTTGCCCGTGAACTGGACCTGCATGCCGTCGCGCAGGTCGAAGGACCGCTTCCCGTACACACCGCGCCAGATGATGCAGTCGACCGCTGCGCCGTCGTCCTTAATCTGGAAATAGCAGTGACCGCTTCGCGCGTTAGGGCCGCGAAATCCCGTGACCTCACCTATGACGGTTAGCGTCGGCAGCGCGTCAAGCGCGCCGGCAGCAAGCTCGACGGCCTGCGATACCGAGAGCGCGTCATCGTCGCGGCTGGCGGCAGCTGGGGTATCCGGGCCCTCCCACGGAAAGCCTCCCTGAGACCCCCCGCTTCGGCGCGCGGAAGGGCGCTGCCCGACGGCAGACGACCCCGCACGAGCCCCCGTTAGATTCCATCCCTCCACACCTGGCTCCCTTCTCTCATGCTCCATGCAGTCTAACGCGCCGCCCGGACACGTTTTTTGGGCAGGGAGCTAGTCGTTCTGCGAGCGCTGCGTGCGCGCCAACAGATACAGGAGCTGCAAGATCGAGGTGAGGGCAGCGGCCACATAGGTGAGCGCCGCAGCGGTGAGCACCTTGCGCGCGCCCTCGACCTGCTGCGCGCTCATACCCGATTCCTGGATGTAGGCGACCGCACGGCGGCTTGCATCGAACTCCACGGGAAGGGTGACCAGCTGGAAGACGACCGAGAACGCGAAAAGCGCGATTGCGATCGTGGTGAGCCCCGCCATGTTCATGAAGATGCCGAGCAAAAGCACGATCATCCAGATGCTCTGGGTGAAGTTAACGACCGGCACGAGCGCCTGGCGCATCTTGAACATGCTGAAACCGCGGGCGCGCTGCACCGCGTGCCCCGCCTCGTGACAGGCGACCGCGACCGAGGCGACCGATCCGCCGAGCATGTTCTCGCTCGAGAGGTAGAGGTTGTTATCACGCGGGTCGTAGTGGTCGGTAAGGTGCCCGTTCACGCGGCGGATGCCCACCGCTCCGCAGCCGTTCGCCTCGAGCATGCGCCGGGCGACGTCCTCACCGGAACATCCATCTGAGGAAACCTTGGACCAGGTGCGGTAGGCGCGGTTGATATAGGCCTGCGCCGCGAGGCCCAAGACGAGCGAAACGATAACGACCACCAGGTACAACGGGTCGAACATCGCCCCGTAGCCATACCCGTATCCATAATAGAGCGGCATATGCCCTCACTTTCTCGCATTGATGACGAACGAGCATGTTGTACCCATATCGGCGGGGAACATCTATGACAAGGCACCCGCTCCCCATCTTCATCAAGGAGGGAACGGCTTTGGGCGCGAATTCTTCCCGCTCTACAGGATTTCGATCTTGCGGTCCTTGACCGTGAGGCCCATGTTGCCCGAGAGCAGATCATCCAGTCGCGTGCCCAAAAGCTCGAAGCGCCAGCCGTCGCGAAGGCGGCTCCGCTCGGGATGATCGATGTACTCGGCAAGATCGTCGCGCGATGCGATCATGGCCGTCGCCACGCCCGACTGATCAGAAACCAAGCGGATGAGGGCGTACATGAGGTCCGCGACGCTCTCCAGATCGCTTGAGGGCGCTTTCCGCGCATGGAAGACGGGCGGGAGATGGTCGGACGGGCAGCTGAGGCCGCGCCCGATAGCCATGAGGGCGGCCGTCACATCGTCTTCGGATAGCTGCTCGGTCCCTCGGATGCTGCGGAAATTCGAAACGTCACGCGGCGCGCGCTTAACGAGGGCGAGCAGCACCTCGTCGGACATCACCCATTTGCGCGGGATGTTATACCGCTCGGCCCTCCCCTCGCGCCAGGCAGCGAGCTCGCGAGCCACGCCCAGCTGGCGACGCGTGCAAGAGCTCACGCGCTTCACGCGCTTATAGACCTGCCGGCGGTCGACCTCGTAATGAGCGCGCTCGGCGAGCGGCCGAATCTCGTCGAGCACCCACGAGAGCCTGCCGAGCCGCTGCAGCCGCTCGACCATGACGTGATAGGCCTGAATGAGATAGCGCACATCATCGAGGGCGTATTCGAGCTGCTTCTCCGTGAGCGGGCGGCGCGACCAATCGGTGAGCGACTCGCTCTTGGGCAGCGAGATTCCCAAGAAGGCATGAACGAGGCCGTTGTATGAGGTCTGCAGGCGCTCGCCCAAGAAGGCTGCCGCGACCTGCGTATCAAAGATCGGAGCGGGAAGCACGCCGAGCGACTGCAGCAGGACCTCCATATCTTGCGGGCACGCATGGAAGACTTTGATGACACGCTCGTTTGCAAGCAGGTCCGCGAGCGGGGCGAGGTCGCCGAGGGCGATGGGATCGATGGCGACCGATTCTTCGGGCGTTGCAACCTGCACCAGGCAGAGCCGCGGATGATAGGTGCGCTCACGCAAGAACTCGGTGTCGACCGCAACGGCGTCGAAGGCGGCCGCGCGGTCGCAAAACGCTGCAAGATCCGCTTCTGTGGAAATATACATGCTCCCCCGTCGTCTCGAGGAACCCCGACGCGTCACGGGGTAGGATAACGGCATTACTTTCTGTAACTATACTCGCCTTCGGCTAGAACGGGAACAGGGTATGCGCTGTCTCATCGTCCACAACCTTGCGTCGGGTCCGCATTCGGACGAAATATTCACCTTCATTCATGCCTTGCTCGCCACTGGCGACGAAGTCGTGATGAGGTGCATCGGCGAGGCATTGGAGACCGAGGAGGCCGTGGCCGACGCCCGGTCCTTTGACCGCATCGTCGTCTCGGGCGGCGACGGAACGGTAGCGAACGTTCTCGACCACCTCCGCGACTGCGGCGTTCCCATCCTCGTGTTCCCTTCCGGCACCGCGAACCTCTACTTCCAAAACGTAGGCAACGCCCCGGACGCAGCCGCGCTCGCTCAAGCCTGCCGCGCCGGCATCACGGCGAAGGTCGACATGGGAGAGCTTTTCTGGGTCGATGAATCCGGCGAGACGCGCCGACACGGCTTCATCAACATCGCCGGGTCGGGCTTCGATGCCACCATCATGGAGAAAGCAGCGCCCACGAAAAACGATATCGGCGAGATCGCCTACGTGCTCTCAGCCCTCTCCACCCCGGAGCCGCAGGTGGCTCACTTCACCATCGAGCATGACGGCGAAGTCGACGAACTTGACGGCATCTCGTGCATGGTGGGCAACACCGCCGGCATCCAGAATGAAATCAACCTGTTCCCCGATTGCCGCATGGACGATGGGCTCATCGACATCGCCGTCGTGGAACCCACGACGCTCGTAGGGCTTCTGCCCACCGTGGCCGCCGCGGTGTTCGACCCCGCCGGGCGCGGGCTCGGGCGGCCGCAGTTCAAGACCTTCCAGGCGAAAACCGCCAAGATTACCTGCACGCCCTCGCTCGGCATGCAGTTCGACGGCGAGGTCATACCCAATAACTCGGGTGTGTTCGGCGCTCGGGTGCTGCCGAAATGCCTTGATATCATCGTTGACGAGTTCTCGAACCTCCGCGCTGATTCCCAAGAGTAGCAGCGCTCGCGCATCGCATGCCCCGTGTTGCCGGGCGGAATCTGGACGCCGCGTGCGCTGCCGGGCGATTTTTGGACATGAAACGCGTTTTCGGGCGACATCTGGATACCGTGTGCGCTCTCGGGCGATTTTTGGACACTGCACGCGTCTTTGGGCTACATCTGGACGTTTCAGGCCGTTCAGATGGAAGAATCTCGCCCGAAGACGTCAGCTGCGTCCGGATGTCGCCCGAGAATTCCCCTGTGTCCGAAACGCGCCCGGAAACGCGCTTCATGGGGCGCTTCGAAACGCGCTGGAAATATTCCCCGCGGCGCGCTCTGCTGTGCTATAGTGCGACACAAGGTAGCTCGGCTACGAACTCTCGATTGACCGAAAGGAGCCGCCACCATGATGTCCATGCTCAACAACTCCCTCATGAACTGGTGGTGGCGTGATGCGAATACGGTCGGTCGACGGTAGCTCCTGCGCCTTACCCATAGGTATCTAGCAAGGCCTCCGCTTCGACCGGGGGCCTTTTTCGTATCACGCGCCTCAACGAACACTCTCCGGGCGCCCGCCGCCAATGAGAGCAGCAACTCACTTTCACCTCCCCTCTTCCATCAACAAGAAAGGTTGATCACCATGCCTCAGAACAACTTCTCCCAGCCCCGCACCGTAACCGCCTCCGAGCGTGGCGGGCTTGACATCCGCAACCTCGTGCTGCTCGCCATCCTGCTGGCAGCCGGCTTCATCCTCAACATGACGGTCGGCAAGGCGCTTTCTGCCCTCACCATGGGCACGCTCAGCCCCGAGTTCATCATCGCGGCGTTCTGCCTCGAGATCCTCATCGTCAGGCCCAAGCCCGCGCAAGCGCTCGTCATCGGACTCATCGCGGGCGCCGTCATCCAAATCTCGGCTTCGGTCAAGGGCCCGGACCTCATCGCCGAGCCTATCGCGGCCCTCGTTATGGCGCTCATCGTCGCAGCCGGCATGAAGGGCAAGGCCAAGGCAATCGTGCCCGTCCTCGGCACCTTCGTTACCACGACGCTCTCCGGTCTCATCTACGCCATCATCGTCATCTATGCCCTCCGCACCGTCAACGCCACCCTCCTCATCATGCTCCCCGTCGTGCTGGGTACGGGCGTGGCCAACGCTATCATCGTGGGTGCGCTGTACCTGCCCATCAAGAAGGCGCTCAAGCTCGCCGACTAGAAACCATGTTCCGCCCCGGCCGTGCAAACGGGGCGGACGCACACCCAAAGGAAGGGGAACCGGCCCGCAATGGACCCCATCATTCGCATCGATCATGTATCGTTCTCGTATGGCGAGGCAAGCGCTCGAGCGCTTGACGATGTCACGCTCAGCGTGAGCCCTGGGGATTTCCTCGGCATCATCGGACCATCCGGCGCTGGCAAAACCACACTCGCCTCGGCTATGTCCGGGGCGATCCCCCATCACTACACCGGCCCGCTCTTCGGCAGCATCCTCGTTGACGGCAAGGATACCTGCGCGGTCACCTTAACCGATATCTCCCAGGTCGTGGGGAGCGTATTGCAGGACATCGACACGCAGATGGTGGCCTCCGTCGTAGAAGACGAGATGCTCTTCGGGCTCGAGAACTTCGGCGTTCCGCACAGCCAAATCGAGGAGCGCGTCATTGATGCACTTGAAACCGTGGGCATCGCCGATTTGCGCGAGCGCGATATCGCCACGCTATCCGGCGGGCAAAAGCAGAAGGTCGCCATTGCCGCCATCCTCGCCCTTCGGCCGCGCGTCCTCGTTCTCGACGAGCCCACGGCAGCGCTCGACCCCGCCAGCTCGCGCATGGTTTTCGAGACGCTGCGCAGCATCAATCGGGAGCTCGGCGTCACCGTGGTCATCATCGAGCAAAAGGTCGCGCTTCTCTCTGAATATGCGAGCCGCATCGCCGTCATGCAGGGTGGACGCATAGCGCTCGAGGGCACGCCGAGCGAGGTGTTCTCCCATAGCGCTGAGCTGCGGAGCATCGGCGTCGACAGCCCGCGCGTAACGCGCATCTCGAACAGCCTTGCCGCGCGCGGGCTCATAGAGGCCGGCGAGCCCTGCCTGAACGTTCGGGAGGCCTCGCTGCTCATCCAGAACCTGTGCAAAGCCTCCTCCCCCGCCCCTAGAGCCGCGGCGACCGCAGACGCCGACCGCGCAATTGCCACCGCCCATGCGACCGCAGACGCCGACCGCGCTGCCGCTGACGCCCCTGCGGCCGCAGGCGCCGCCCGCTCCACCACCGCGAGCCCCAGCGAGTGCGGCATGGCAGAGAGCCCGCGCCGACCCGCCGTGAAACCCGGGGCCTCGCCCGTCGTGCGCCTGCGAGACGTTACCTACACCTACCCTGGCGGCGGCGCCTCGGTGCGCCACCTTAATCTTGAGGTCTATCCCGGCGAATTCGTAGGGCTCGTAGGGCAAAACGGCGCAGGCAAGACGACAGCGACCAAGCTGGTGAACGGTCTTCTCAAGCCGTCCTCGGGAACGGTCGAGGTGGCGGGGCTCGACACGCGCACGGCGAGGACGAGCCAGATCGCGCGCCACGCGGCGACGCTCTTCCAGAACCCAGACCATCAGATCTGCCGCGACACGGTGCTCGACGAGGTCGCGTTCGGCCTTGAGCTGAGCGGCGTGGACGCCGAGACGGCCCGGGAACGGGCGCGCGCAGTGGCAGAGGACTTCGGCTTGCCGCTCAGCGAGGCGCCCTTCTCGCTTTCGCGTGGACAGCGCCAAATGGTTGCGCTTGCCTCGGTCGTAGTCCTCGAGCCTGAGCTCGTGATCCTAGATGAACCGACGAGCGGCCTCGACTATCGAGAGTGCATGACGGTCATGGAAACCGTGCGCCGCATGGCGGACCGAGGGAGCGCCGTCATCATGGTCTGCCACGACATGGAGGTCGTCTCGGATTTTGCCGAGCGCCTCGTCGTCATGGCCGATGGCGAGATCGCCGCAGCCGGCCCCACGCACGACCTCTTCGCCGATGAAAGCCTCATGAAGCGAGCGAGCATGAGGCCCCCTCAGGTGGTTGAGCTCGCGAACGAGCTTGCGCACACGGTTTCGCCCCGGTTCCTCGGGCTCTACGAGGTCTTAGATGTCGTCTCATGCACCGAGGAGCTGGTTCTTCATGGTTAATGTCATCGATTACGTACCGGGCACCACGCTGCTCCACCGGCTGAATCCGGTCACCAAGATCGCGCTTGCCGTCGCGCTCATCGCTTCGTCGCTCACGGCGGATTCCCCCATCGTGCTCGTCTCGCTGCTTGCGCTCACGCTCGCTGCGAGCGCCTATGCGCACGTCATGCGCCAGGTACGGTCGTTTCTCAAACTGCTTATTCCGCTTTCCATCATCATGTTCGTCATGCAGGCGATCTTCGTGCGCTCGGGAACGCCCGTTTTCCTCTCCATAACAAATGAGGGCCTCATGCTCGGCCTCATGGTATGCCTGCGCCTCCTCTGCCTTGCGCTGCCGCTCATCCCCGCGCTCGTAACCACCAAGCTCACCGACCTCGCGAACGCCTGCGTCGAGGTGCTGCACGTACCGTACCAATATGCATTCACCTTTACCACGGCGCTTCGCTTCGTCCCGGTATTCAGTCAGGAGATGAACGCCATCATGGAAGCGCAGACCGCGCGCGGCGTGGAGTACGACACGCCCAACCCTCTCAAGAAGCTTCGCCTCATGCTGCCGCTCTGCATTCCGCTGCTCATATCGAGCGTGGGCAAGACGGATGCCACAGCGCTCGCGGCAGAGCAGCGCGGCTTCTACCTGAGAACCCGCGCTTCCGCGTACAAGCGCTACCCCCTTGCCGGGCGCGATGTCGCCGCGCTTGCGCTCTGCGTGGGGCTCATCGTCCTAGGAATAGCGTGCTAGGAGCCCCTGGGTTGGCCCCGACGCCTCCAAATCCTTGCATGCGCCCGCGCGGGTGCATGGCGTCATGTCCGTGCGTGCACGGGGTGTCATCTGCTACCATGCAGAAACCGATACAAGGCGCGGGCAGCACCGCGCGACACGCTCTCTGAGAGGCCTCATGAACGCAGGATCAACCACCACGCCATCGCCCCGCACGCCGGAGCTCATCGCCCAGGCATATGCAGCTATGAGCGACCAGGAGGCCGAACGCGTCCAGGCTGGGTTTGCTGCCGCCGCAGCTCGCCCTGTCACCCTGCGCGCCAATGCCCTTAAGACGGCGCCAGGCGAAGTAGCGGAAAAGCTTACCGAGAGGGGCATTCCGTTCGAACGCGTTCCATGGTATGAAGACGCGTTCGTGTTGGGCGGCGGCGTGCGCGAGAAAACGGTATGGGAGCTTGAGCTCTATCAGGAAGGTAAGGTCTATCTGCAGAGCCTTTCCTCGATGCTTCCGCCGCTCGCCCTTGCCGCACGCGATGGGGCCGATGTCCTCGATATGTGCGCCGCACCGGGCGGCAAGACCTCCCAGATTGCCGCCCTCACAGGCGGCACGGCGCATATCACCGCGTGCGAGATGAGCGCGCCGCGCGCGGAAAAGCTCGCCTACAACCTCAGCAAACTTGGCGTGCACGGCGTCAACATCATGCGCACAGACGCGCGGCGACTCGATGAGTTCTTCTCCTTCGACCATATCCTGCTCGACGCACCCTGCACGGGAACGGGAACGTTTCGCCTGGGCGACGATCGCGCGGAGAACCGCATGACGGGCAAGCTCCTCGCCAAGACGGCCCGTTCGCAGCGTGCGCTTCTCGACCGTGCCCTCACCGTCCTCAAACCCGGCGGCACGCTCCTTTACTCCACGTGCTCAATCTTGCCTGAGGAAAATGGCGAGCAGGTGGCGGCCGCGCTGCGGCGGCATCGCGATTGCAGCATCGTGCCGCTCGCAGTGCAGCAAGCTGGGGTTGCAGACGATGACGCCAAGCCCCTGCCTGCCAGCACACGCGCACTTGCTGGCGCATTTGAAGATGGGTCGATCCCCACGCTGAAAAGCGCCGTCGAGGGAACTGTTACCGTCTGCCCCTCCCAGCGCTTCGAGGGCTTCTACCTTGCCCTCATCAAAAAGCAATAAAGCGCGCGCTGCCAGCGGGTGCCCACCTCGCCTCCTGGTGCCCACGGGACCTGCGGAGCAGCTCCTGCCCATCCATCAAAATGGGACAGTCCCAAATTGACCCACGAAAGCGTCAAAATGGGACTGTCCCAAAATCAGCCAAAAAGGATTAGCGTCGTGCAAAAAAGCGAGCCAGCTTCCAAGGCAGCCAGCTCGCCTGCAACATAGCTGAGCGATCGATACTACGGCACCACTCGCCGCTTCATCGCTACCGGCGGTGCCGCCCACCGCGGCCCGACTGAGCACGGCGCTCTTCCCTGCGCGCCTTGATAGCCGTGCCAGCAAAGTAGACGACGGCGACGATCACGATCACGCCGACGACGATACCCAACGGCTGGATGATATCCATGGCGCTCATAGTCACCGTCCCTTCTTGCAGCCCCTATCGCCTGACAGCTTACCAGATACCGGAAGCCGAGGGCGGCAGAACCATCGCATCAAGAAAAATCGAGTTCGCGTGGCAGCGGCCCGCAACACGGGCATGCGAAGCAGCGCGCGATGCCAGCTGGCGAGCAGCAGCGCGTTCGCTAATCGACGCGCTTATCGCCCATGAAGAACAGCGCAACGGTGCCCGGGCCCGTATGCGAACCGATGACGGTGCCGATATTGTTGATGGCGATGTTGCCCTTGAGCGCGGGAATCTGCTCGCCGATGAGCCGCGCGACCTCTTCTGCATCCTCCCTGCAAGCAGAATGCGAGATCGAACATTTACCGGTGTACGCGGCGCCGTTCTCAACATGGGCCATCATGTTCTTCACAAGCTCGGCGATGGCTTTTTTCTTGGTGCGAATCTTTTCGCGCGGAATCAGTTTTCCCTGATAGTCGACGTTCATGACCGGGCAGATCTTGAGTGCCGTCGCAAGGAGCGCGCTGGTGGAGGAAACGCGGCCGCCGCGCTTCAGGCAATCGAGGTCAGAGACGAAGAACCAATGGTTGACGTTAAGCTTATGCTCCTCGGCCCACGTAGCCGCCTCGTCGAGCGTTGCCCCGGCATCGCGCATGTCGGCAAGGTAATCCATGAGCAAGCCGTAGCCCGCCGATGCGGCAAGTGAGTCGACCACGCGCACCGTTCGATCGGGATACTGGGCCTCAAGGTCGCGCGCCGCAATGACCGCGGAGTTATAGGTGCCCGAAATGCCGGAGGAGAGCGTGAGGTGCAGGACGTCTTTGCCCGCCTCGAGCATCGGCTTCCAGAACTCGGTGTACTCGCCCACGCTCACCTGCGAGGTCTTTGAGGTCGAACCCGCTTTGAGCGCACCGAAGAACGCTTCGGGCGTGACGGATTGGTACAGGTCGTCCTCATGAACGACGCCATCGAGCTCGTAGTGGAACATGGTGTACTCGATGCCGCGCGCCTCGAAGAACGAGCGCGGATAATCCGCCGTCGACTCACAAGACAAGACGAAGGAACCCATAGGCACTCCCAACCATTCGAGAGCGGCTCACTCAACCCCGATCATCCGCCCAAGCGTTATTGACTATTCGTCATTATCCCACACAATAACTGTCCCGTTGCTCTCATTTCACCCGCAACGCGAACCGGAAACCCTTACCGCCCTCAACCCTAAGGAAATGCCGACCATTCGCTCTAGAGGGGCCCGCGCACAGGGGCAATAGCGCGCAGCGCCGAGCCCCTCCCACCGCCTCGTTTCCAGGGCCCGTGCACGGGCAACGGCGCGCAGCGCCGAGCCCCTTCCCCACACCCCATCCCCAAGGCCCGTGCACGGGCGATGGCGCGCAGCGCCGAGCCCCCACCCCCATTTCTTTCTCTACATCCCCGACCACGAGCCCGAGACGCAAGAAGGCCCCGGAGGGATTCCTTCGCGCGTTTCCCGCAGCTGCTCGGCTCTGCCGAGCAGCGAGGACCACGCGCGGAGGAACCCTCCGGGGCCTTCCCATGGGAGCCGAAGGCTCGTTCAACCTACATCTGCGTAGGCGCGGACACACCGATGAGCGAGAGGCACAGGGCGATCACCGAACGCACGGCGTCGCAGGCACCAAGGCGCGCACGGACGACCGCCGGATCAACCGGACGGCCCTCGCTCGGCAGCACCTGGCAAGCGGCATAGAAGCTATGGAACGCAGACGCGAGCTCTTCGACATAGTGCGTGATACGGAACGGGGCACGGTCGCGGGCTGCGCCGGCGATGAGATCCTGAAGCTCGGAGAGCTTGCGGGAGAGCGCAAGCTCGGTGGGATCGGTGAGCAGCGAGTAGTCGACGTCGCCGTAGATGGCCTTGATGGCCACGTTCTCCATGCCCATGAGGTCGGCCTGCTCGGGCGTGACGCCTGCAGCCTTGCGCAGGATGGAGCAGATGCGCGCATGAGCATACTGCACGTAGAAGACGGGGTTATCGGCCGTCTTCTCCTTGACCTTCTCGATGTCGAAGTCGATGGTCTGGTTGGAGGAACGGCTCACGAGCGTGTAGCGGGCCGCATCGGCGCCCACCTCGTCGATAAGCTCGCGGAACGTAATCATCGTACCCTTGCGCTTGGACATACGGATCGGCTTGCCGTTGCGAAGGAGGTTCACGAACTGGCCCAGCGGCACCTCGAACTGCCCGGGGTAGCCGAGAGCGTCGCACACGGCCTTCACGCGCGCGATATAGCCGTGGTGGTCGGCGCCCCAGATGTCGAGAACGCGGTCGACGCGCTGGAACTTGTTCCAGTGATAGGCGATGTCGGACGAGAAGTAGGTGTAGTCGCCATTGGACTTCTGGATGACGCGGTCCTTGTCGTCACCGAACTCGGTGGACTTGAACCACAGCGCGCCATCGTCGGTGCGGTAGAGATAGCCCATCTTGTCGAGCTTGTCGTAGGCGCGCTCCACCGGCGAGGTGCCCGTCCAGTCCTTCTGGTACATGGTGCGCTCGCTCATCCACACATCGAAGTCGCAGCGCACGTCGTGGCAGGTCTCCTTCATGTCCTTGAGCATCTTCTGGTAACCGCGCTCGCGGAAGCTGAGCATGCGCTCCTGGGGATCAGCGTTCACCCACTTGTCGCCGTCGGTCTTCCAGAAGGCAGCCGCCTCGTCGATGATGTAGGTGCCGCCATAAGAGTCCTTGCCCAGGTCGGCCGTGAAGTCGTCCATGTAGGGATGGCTATCGGGATGCTCGTCGGCCTCGTCCTGAACGTAGTTGTCGCGATCCTTGGCAAGGAAGTCGCGCGCGGCGTCGATATCGCAGCCCTGCTTCTCGATGATGTCGGCAAGCTGCATATAGCGCTTGGAGATCGAGTTGCCGAAGGTGTTCATCTGGTTGCCGTAGTCGTTGATCCAGAACTCGCGCTCGATGTCGTAGCCGGCGTGCTCCATGACGCGGCACATCGAGTCGCCGAGCGCAGCCCAGCGGCCGTGACCCACGTGCATGGGGCCCACGGGGTTAGCGGACACGAACTCGACCTGGGTCTTGAGGCCGCCGCCCACGTTGGACTTCGCAAAGTCCATGCCCTGCTCACGCGCCTCGGCGAAGACGGCGTTCTTCGCTGCGACGGAGAGGTAGAAGTTGATGAAGCCGGGGCCGGCGATCTCGACCTTCTCCACGACGTCGCTCTCGGGCAGGTACTTCACGATCGCCTCGGCGATGGCGCGGGGAGCCTGGTGGGCGAGCTTGGCGGATTTCAACGCCATGGTGGAGGTCCACTCGCCGTGAGAGGTGTCCGCCGGTCGCTCGATGCCACAATCTTCCAGCTCGAATGCGGGCAGGTCGCCGGCCTCCTGGGCGGCGGCGAGAGCGGCGCGAACCAGCTCTTCGATCTTCTCGGGCATGCAATTCCTCCTTGAAAAATGCTTCGGTACCCTCCCAGGGCACGCACATACAAGTAGTTGAACTATAGCACACCCCATGCGAGCTGCGCGGGAGCTGAGGAATCTCGAACGCGCTATACACAAAGGAGCGGGGCCCGCCCGATGCATCCGAATCGTGCCCTTCGTGTTCATTTTGAAGGACATCGGCATAAATCCGCACGTAAACGTGGTATTCTATATATCAAGGTAGCTTAATAGTTGGAGGAAGCATGTTCAGTATCGGAGAGCACGTTATTCACCCCGGGCAGGGAGTCTGCACCGTCACCGGTTTCGACGAAGACGCCCCCACGCCCATGATCATCCTTGAATGTAAGCAAGGGCACGCGAAGACGCGCATGATGTACCCGCTCGCGCAATCCGATCGACTGCACCTAGCCATCTCGCGCGAGGAGGCCGAAAACCTCATCGAGCATTACGGCGACCTCGAATGCGACCCCTTTACCGAGCGCAACAGCTCGCTTGAAGAAACCCATTTCAAACAGCTCCTCAAAGAAGGAGCGCCTGAGACAGTGCGCGTGGCGAAGACGATGCACCACCGCATCCGGCTTGCCGAGCGCCAAGCCAAGAAGCCAAGCAGCTACTACGCGCGCGTGCTCAAGGAGGCGCGCCGCCGTTCGCTCGAAGAGCTCTCCGTAGCCATCGGCTGCTCTGAGGAGGATATCGAGCAACGTCTCTCGGCTGCGGAATCTGCAATCGACGCAAGCTTGAACTAGCCGGCACATAGCCAAAAGCCGCTGCTGTGGCGAACGGCCGCTTTTCCGGCAATCCCATCGCCAAGAGGACGGGTCCTTCGCTCGGCCAGACGGGTGCTGGCCGCATGGCATGGCAACTCCCGCAGAATATGGGATGCGCGGACGGCGCCTGAGCAAAACTATCGCCAAAGGATCGAATTTTAGGGGACCGCCCGAGTACACCCCATGAACGTTGCATAGAAACCGCAGGTAAACGCGATGGGGTGAAACCGTCTACTTCGCTTGACCCTCAAAATCCAGTCCTTTGGCGATAGTTTTGGTCTATTCCATTACTCCGGGGCCATTTTGGTTGCAATCGAACGTGCCAAACGGCCGGCCCCGAGGTCGCCTTCACTCGCCCATCGCACTCGGCGGCATTCCGAAGGCACGCTCGAAGGCAACGGTGAAGCTCGAAACGCGAGGGTATCCGACGCCGCGAGCGACCTCGGAGACGCTGAGCCCGCCCCGTTCGAGCAGCTGACGCGCGCGCTCCATCTTCGACCTGCGGATATACGCCCCCAAGCTCTCTCCCGTCTCCTGGCGGAACACGGCGCACAGGCGCGTCCTACTTGTGAGCAGAGCGCGCGCGAGCTCGTCGAGCGTCAACATCTCATCCATGCGCATCGCAACGAGACGCTCGGCCGCGCGCACGAGCCGCGCCTGCTCACGCGTGCCCGCGGCGCGCTCAGCACGACTCCGCTCCTCGAACCAGGCTATCGCGGTCCGCGCTGCGGTCTCGGCGCCCCGCAAGGCGGACGCGCCGTCGAGGAGCCGTCCGCCAAACAGCGGCGTCATGGAGCACAGGCATCGGTCGAGCGCGCAGGCGAGCTCCGCATCGCAGGCACTCCCCGGCTCATCGATAAGCTCTAGAGCGGAGCGCTGTTCGCGCGCCTCGAGACGCGAGAACCACTCGGGCAGGAACGTAACCGAGACCGCATCGTGCACATCCCCCGCGCGAAGTACGCACCGCTGGGGGTCATCGGCATGTCCGAATACGGCCACGTTGCCAGCGCGCTGCGCTCGGTTCGGCTGGGCCACCGGGCAAAGCGAGAGGCTATCGGCCGACAGCGTGCACACGCAGAGGCCCGGCACGCTGCGCTCGTGAAATGCCATGTCGCTTCTCACCTCGATACGATGGGAGGTCACGACGCAAAGCCCTTTCAGCCGATACACGACCACGCACGCCCGCGCGCGCTCATCCGAGACCGCGCCGGTAAGCGCGTCGCCCGCTTCTTCGAGCGTGATGCCGAACTGCTCAATCTGGGGTCTGTAGAGCTCATCGAGCCGATCTGTCACCGCGCCGCCTCCCTCCGCTTTTCGAATTCGTACCAAGCTTCTGCATGCGCAGCACATCGTCTTGTCCTCATGATAAGTTAGTCGATGCTAACAGTTCAAGGGAACGGAGGCTTCTATGGAAGGACAGGCTGCTGCGGACGCGCGGCCCAACAAGACGGCGCATCCCGTAGGGAGGCTGCTCGCCTTCGCCGGCCCGCGCCGAGCACTCACCTACCTAGGCTGCGTGCTCTCAGCCATCTCGATGCTCGTTTCGTTCGGACCGTATGTGTGCATATGGTTCGCCGCGCGCGACCTCATCGCCGCAGCTCCCAACTGGGACGCAGCGACAGACATCGCAACCTACGGATGGTGGGCGCTCGGATTTGCGATAGCGTCCATCGCACTCTACTTCATAGGCCTCATGTGCACGCACCTCGCCGCATTCCGTTGTGCATCGAACATGCGCAAGCGCGCGACCGAACACCTCATGCACGCGGGCCTAGGCTACTTCGATACGCATGCGAGCGGAGCGCTCCGGCGCGTGGTGGATGGCTGCGCCTTCGAGACCGAAGGCCTGCTCGCCCACAAGCTGCCGGACACCGCGGGCTCAATAGCCATGATCGCAGGCATGTTCGCGCTGTTCTTCGTCTTCGATTGGCGACTGGGCGTGGCCTGTCTCGTGCCGGTCGTCGTCAGCCTCGCCTGCATGTTCTACATGATGGGTGGGCGAGGCATGGACTTCATGACGCGCTACATGGAGTCGCTCGTGAAGATGAACAAGACGGGCACCGAGTACGTGCGAGGCATTCCCGTGGTCAAGGTCTTCCAACAGACGGTATACAGCTTCCGCGCGTTCCACGACGCCATCGAGGAGTTCACGGTGCTCGCTCAGGATTACGCCGTGAAATGGTGCCAGACGCCGCAGGCGCTCTCGCTCACCGTCATCAGCGCGGCGGCGGCCTTCCTCGTGCCGGTGGCAGTGCTTCTCGCTCCCGGCGAGACCGACCTCGCCCACTTTGCCGCCAACTTTGCCTTCTACGCGATCTTCTCAGCGGTGATCCCTACGGCCATGACGCGCGTAATGTTCATGTCCGATGCATTCCAATCGGCGACGGACGCCGTGAACCGTGTGGAGGAAGTGCTCGCCGCCCCCGTGATTGAAGCGCCCCTAAGCCCGCGCACGCCAGCGGACAACTCCATCCGCTTCAACGACGTCACCTTCACGTACGAAGGAAGCGGGGAGCCCGCACTCGACCATGTCTCCTTCGATGTGCCGGCAGGGGCCACCGTGGCGCTCGTAGGGCCCTCTGGAGGTGGGAAGACAACAGCCGCGAGCCTTGTGCCGCGTTTCTGGGACGCAGACTCCGGGCACGTCCTCGTGGGCGGCACCGATGTTCGCGACATGGACCCCGCCGACCTCATGGGCCGCGTGGCCTTCGTCTTCCAGGCGAACCGGCTCTTCTCGCAGAGCATCCTGGAGAACGTGCGCGCCGCGCGCCCCGATGCCACGCGCGAACAAGTAATGGCCGCGCTCGAGGCCGCGCAGTGCTCAGACATCATCGCCAAGTTGCCGAACGGAGTGGACACCGTCTATGGAACCGATGGCTCCCACCTCTCGGGCGGAGAGGTGCAGCGGCTCATGCTCGCCCGCGCGATCCTAAAAGATGCACCCATCGTGGTGCTCGACGAGGCCACAGCCTTCGCCGACCCCGAGAACGAAGTGAAGATCCAGGCCGCCTTCAAACGCCTTGCGCGAGGGCGGGACGGCTCGCCGCGAACGGTGCTCATGGTGGCGCACCGACTCTCCACCGTGAGGAACGCCGACAAGATCGTTGTGCTCAACGAAGGATGCGCGGCCGAGCAGGGCACCCATGAGGAGCTCCTCGCCGCAGGAGGGCTCTACGCGCGCATGTGGGCCGACTACGAGAAGGCTGTGAGCTGGAGAATCACAAGCGCAGAGCAAAGCTCGAAGGAGTCGAAAGGGACAGAGCCCCATCGCGCCGAACGGGTTGAAGGGAGCGTGGCATAGATGTCCATCAAGGAGAAGTACGCCCTCACCGACGAGGGCGTGAGAAACGTCAAGCTCGGTGCGGTCTGGACGACCGTCGCCAACCTCGTGGTCTTCGCGAGCGTGGGATTCGTCTACGTCATCATGAGCGCGATCGTGGCACGGCTCACGGGAGAGCCTGCCGTGCTGGGGCCGTTCGGAGAGCTGGGATTTGACCCGCTGTCCGTGCCCTTGGTCGGCTGGATCGTCGCGATCGCGGTCTACCTTGCGGTCCTCTTCGTGTGCGAGCGCCTCGCATACTACTATCAATACGGCGTCATCTACAAGGAGAGCGGCCGTCAGCGCATCGCGCTCGCCGAGCGCCTGCGGAAGCTACCCCTGGGCTTCTTCGGCCGTCGCGACCTCGCAGACCTCACCGAGACGCTCATGGGTGACGTCAAGACCACCGAGCACGCCTACAGCCATGTACTCCCCGAGCTCTATGGCGCCTACGCCACCATGGCCATCGCCTTCGTGTGCCTCGCCGCGTTCGACTGGAGGCTCGCCGTGGCGTCCATGTGGTCGGGCCCGGTAGCGCTGCTCATGCTCTTCGGCGTGCGCTCCAAGCTCCAGCCGCTCATGCACAGGACGCGCATGGCGGGGCTCAAAACGTCCGAGTACATCCAAGAGGCTCTCGAGTGCGTGCGCGAAGTGCGCGCCACCAATCAGGAGGAACGCTACCTCCAGCACATCTATAAAAGCGTAGACACCGCGGAACGCACCGCTATCCGCGGCGAGCTTGCAACGGGCCTCTGCGTGAACGGCGCGCAGATCGTGCTGCGCTTGGGCTTTGCCACCACGCTGCTCGCCGGCGCCACCCTCATCGCTGACGGCACCTGCGACTTCCTCACCCTTTTCTGCTTCCTTCTCGTGGTGAGCCGCATCTATGCACCCTTCGACCAGGCGCTCATGCTCATCGCCGAGCTGTTCTCGGCACGCACCGCTGCGGCACGCATGAAGAGCTTCTTCGAGGAGCCGCTGGCCGACGGCGGAACCGAGTACTCCCCTTCCGGCCATGACGTGGTCTTTGAACACGTGGGCTTCGCGTACGAACAGGACGGCGAGAAGGTGCTGGAGGATGTTTCCTTCACGGCACGCGAGGGCGAGGTCACGGCGCTCGTGGGCCCGTCGGGCTCCGGCAAGTCAACCTGCGCGCGGCTTGCGGCCAGACTCTGGGACGTGAGCTCCGGCCGCGTGAGCGTGGGCGGCGTGGACGTAAGCACGGTGGAGCCCGAGTCGCTGCTCGCTGATTTTTCCGTCGTCTTTCAAGATGTGACGCTCTTCGACGATACGGTTATGGAAAACATCCGCTTGGGCAAGCGCGGCGCCACCGACGAGGAGGTCCTTGCAGCGGCACGGGCCGCCAACTGCGATGAATTCGTCTCGCGCATGCCGGAAGGGTACGGGACCATGATTGGCGAGAACGGAGCGCGCCTCTCGGGCGGCGAACGGCAGCGCATCTCCATCGCACGGGCGCTCCTGAAGGATGCACCCGTGGTGCTCTTAGACGAGGCAACCGCCTCGCTCGACGTAGAGAACGAGACCAAGGTACAGGAGGCGCTCTCGCGGCTGCTTGCCGGCAAGACGGTCATCGTAATCGCGCATCGCATGCGTACCGTCATGAATGCGGACAAGGTTGTGGTGCTCGAGGGCGGGCGCGTCGCCGAACAGGGGCACCCTGCTGAGCTCATGGAACGCGACGGTCTCTTCGCTCGCATGGTGCGCCTTCAACGCGAGAGCGCCGAGTGGACCTTGTAGCCACCAACGCGACGATGGGTTTGAGGAGCCGAGCTCGCCCCCATCGTCGCGCCCCAGCCTGCCTGTCACCAAGGGCAACCCCTCCCAAAGCAGGCACCTTTAGCAAAAAAGTTAGTGCCTTCTAATTTATAGCCGCTTAGTTTACCATGCCTAACTACATGTTACGCCGCGGCCGGACCGGCGCCCGGCCGGCAGACGGGAGGATCCATAGGCATGATAATCAGCAAGCGGCTCACAGGATTGGTACCCGAGAGCAGGAGATTCGTCGCCCAGAACGTCGCATTCCAGTGGGTCTCTCGTTGCGAACACCTGCTTGATCTCGGTCGTTTGCCGAATGCTCGGAAGCATTTTCGAGCATTCGGCGTCAACGGGTGATTTCGTCCTCGCCGCCGGCGCGGCCCTCGCCGCCATCGCCGTGCGCGCGCTCTGCACGACCAGCGCGACGAAGGCAAGCTTTCGCGCTGCCCAATCGGTGAAGCAGCGCCTCCGCCCCCTCATCTACGAGAAGAGGCCGGCAAAGACGGGCCGCGCGCCGCGCCCATGGCTGGACCGGACGCGTTCGCCTGCAACTGGCTGCAACCATTACAAGGTGCGAAATTCATATGAACGCCCTAGCCCACAGATGCATATATTGACTAACAAATTGGTCAATCTTGTAGGTATACTGTTGTTGATCGAATCGATTATCGGGAGGACGCGATGGGTTCCGTCTCTATCGACATGCATCGGGCTGAGAAGTACGGCTTGGCAGACGCAAAGGCTCACCTGAGCGATCTGGTTGCTACGGTCGAACGAACCGGTGAAGCCTGCATCATAATGCGCTATGGGCGCCCGGCGGCATGCATCGCGCCGGTACCAGAGGAGCGTGCGGTACCGGCAAAGCGCGCAAAAGGCCTTCTAGCCCCATACGCAGACAACAGCAAGCGCGCGCTTGAGAAGAGCGCGTTCGAGCGAATGATGGTGGAGAAGCATGGAGAAGCTGCTTGATGCCGACGCGGTTCTCCGTTACCTCCTCGAAGACATCCAGGAACAATCGGATTGCGTCGCAGAAACAATAGAAGCAGGTGCCGAGGTTACCGTCGAGGTGCTGGCCGAGTGCGTATATGTGCTCTCTGGCGTGTACCACGTCAGCCGTTCGGACATTGCCGAGAGCCTTGGCATCCTGCTCGATGAGATAACATGCCGCCGTAAACGCGTTGCCGCCGCAGCCCTGGGCCTTTACAGCGGAAGTTCGTTCGACTTCGTCGATTGCGTGCTGGCAGCCGAAGTTTCCGAGAACGGACGAGAGGCCCTCACATTCGACAAGAAGCTGCAAAGCCTCTTTAGTCGTGTTGCGTAAGGCGACCCACGCCCGATTGCGTGCACGAAGATCGGGTCGCGACGATTGAGAGCCATGCACTATGCGGCGCCCCGCCCCCTCGGCTTCACCCCATCGCTTTACAAACTTCGCCACAGGTAAACCATATCTTTAAGCAGAACGCCTGCCTCCACGATAGGGTGGTCGTAGCTGTCGATGAAGAAATTCTCGATGCGGTGGTGGCGCACGAAACCGCATGCCTCGTAAAAGGGCACCGTGAGCGGGCTGTCCCCCGTACCCACCTGCAGCGCGTCATAGGTGCCCTTTGCGTTTCGCGCGATGAACTCGATGAGCGCACGACCAAGGCCACGGCGCTGGCAGGCTGGATCGACGGCAAGGTTCTTAATCTCGAGCACGCGGTCCCCTTCATCGGTTACCACGCAGACCCCAACCGTCTTCCCCGCTATATCGAGGGCAAACATGGTACCGCGCCCCAGATAGCGGTCTATCATATCCTCCTGCTCGTCGGCAAGCAGAAGCAGCTGAAGGTAGTCGCGCTTGGAGCGCTCGGAAACGCGTCGAATGCTCATGACACCATTGTACCAACGCGTCTTGAACACCGCCCGGCTTTCTTGATCGCAACGCATCGCCGAAAGAATGTTAGACTAGTATTACTTTTAACGGCAAGTTTCGCGTCACCCAGAAGAGTCATGGAGGCAAGCATGGTCGACTACCTTATCGTTGGAGCCGCTTTAGCGCTCGCGGTTTTTATTCTCGTCCGGCAAGCGATGCGCATTGGGCGCGGCGGAGGCTGTGGTTGCGAGGGCGGAGGAGCCCGGTCCGTCCGGCAAAGGCGACGCCGCGTGCGCTATATCGATGCCAAACGCTACCCATATGCACTAGAGCTGCAGGTAAGCGGCATGCACTGCGAGAACTGTGCACGCCGTATCGAGGATGCCCTTCAGTCGCTCGACGTCATCGCAAAAGCAGAGCTACCTAGTACGGTCATCGTTCGCAGCAAGCATCCGGTCGACAAGGAAGCATGCTCGAAGGCGGTGCACAAGGCAGGATACGAAGTGATTGAAACGCAGTTATAGGCATAACCGGCCGCATGCGCCAACAGGCACCTCCCCCTCCATACGTTGTCCTATAATGAGCACACTCGACACACGACGAAGGGGGATTCATGGCAGGGAAGCTTTCCGCCGGTATGACGCGCGACGAGGCATTCGCGCTTCTGACCGAGCACAACAAGGATGCCTTCCATATCGAGCACGGTGAGACCGTCGAGCAGACCATGCGCTACTTCGCGCGCGAGTTCGATCCCGAGAACGAGGAGTTCTGGGGCATCGTGGGGCTGCTCCATGACCTCGATTGGGAGGAGCATGACGACGAGCCCGCCATGCACACCCTCTACGCCACCCCGCTCATCGAGGCGGCCGGTGGAACGCACGAGCTCGTCCGCGCCATTCAAAGCCACACCTCGGATTTCAACCCCGAGCTGCCAAAACCGGAGCTCCAGATGGAGAAGATCCTCTTCGCCACAGAGGAACTGACCGGCCTCATCGGCGCCGCCATCGTGATGCGCCCCAGCAAGAGCGTTATGGATTTCAACGTTAAGTCGCTCAAGAAGAAATTCAAGGATAAGCGCTTTGCCGCCGGCGTGAATCGCGACGTCATCCGCTCCGGCGCCGAGATGCTTGGCTGGGAACTTGACGAGCTCTTCGCCCGCACGATCGAGGCCATGCAGAGCTTCGCGCCCGATCGCGACACCTTCGGAAAGGAAAACACCGAAGCCTAGGCATACCCAAACGCTAACCACACGCCGGGCCGGGTTCCGTTACACATAGGAACCCGGCCCGGTTTCTGCTTTAGCAGCACGTATCCTGAAAATGGTGTGCAATCCCTTTTAATACACCCACTAGTCAGCAAAAAGCCCCGCACCAGCACAATAAACCGCTTCCCATCTTTTGGAGCGTTATTTCCCTGTCCAAGAAATAGAAAGCGGTTCAGTGCACGGGTACGGAGCAATCGCTCGATCCGCTCTGTGACGTTTATTCCTCGCCGAAGAACAGAGCGATTTCGCGCTCGGCAGCCTCGGGCGAATCTGAGCCGTGAATCACGTTCGCCGCAACGTCGAGACCGAAGTCGCCGCGAATGGTGCCCGGTGCCGCGTCGATGGGATTCGTCGCGCCCATGAGCGTGCGCATCTTCTTGATGGCGCTCTCGCCCGAGACGACCATCTTCACAACCGGTCCCGAGGTGATGAAGTCAACGAGCTCGCGGAAGAAGGGCTTCTCCACATGCTCGGCATAGTTCGCCTCCGCCTGTTCCTCGGTCAGCACGGCGAGTTCCATGCGCTCGATGGAAAGGCCGGTACGCTCGATGCGCGCGATGATATCGCCTACGTGGCGCTCTGCCACGGCATTCGGCTTGATCATGATATAGGTGCGCTCCAGGGCCATGGTATCTCCTCTCAATCGTTTGGCAAATTGTACCCTACCTTATGGCCTAATTTGCCCCGCCCCACGAATCTCGTATTTATACGTGGTAAGCGCCTCGGCCGCGAAGGGTCCGCGTGCGTGGAGCTTCTGGGTGGAGATGCCGATCTCGGCGCCCAAGCCGAACTCGCCGCCGTCGGTGAAGCGCGTGCTCGCATTGGCATAGACCGCGGCAGCGTCGACCTCGGCAAGGAAGCGCTCGCATGCTTCCCGGTCCTCGGCAACGATGGCCTCAGAATGATGCGTGCCGTGCGCATTGATGTGGGCAATCGCCTCGTCTAAGCCGCTCACGCACTTGACGCTCATCTCGAGGGCAAGATACTCGCGATCCCAGTCCTCTTCCACCGCGGGAACAAACCGCTCGCCCACGACGGAATCGGCCTCCGCGACCGCCGACGCAGCAGCATCGCCATGAATGGTGACCCCGGCTCCGGCCAGGTCCCGCAAGATGAGCGGCAGGAACGCGGGCGCAACCGCTTCGTCCACGAGGAGCGACTCGGCGGCGTTGCAAACTCCCACGCGCTGGGTCTTCGCGTTCATCACGATCGCGCGCGCTTTATCGAAATCCGCGCTCTCGTGCACGTAGATATGGCAGTTGCCCGTCCCCGTCTCGATGACCGGCACTTGCGCCTCGCGCACGCAACGGCTGATGAGCCCCGCGCCACCGCGCGGGATGAGCACGTCGACGATGCCGCGCAAGCCCATGAGAGCACCCGTGGCGGCGCGGTCCGTGGTCTCGATGATGGAAACGGCCTCCCGGGGGAAGCCCTGCGCCTCCACAGCGTCGGCGAGCGCATGGGCGATGGCCACGCATGAGCGCTGCGCGATGGAGGCCCCCGCGCAGGATGCAGGCGTTGCCGGTGCGGATGCAGATGCCCGCGGCATCGGCCGTCACGTTGGGGCGCGCCTCATAGACCATGGCAACAAGCCCCAGCGGCACACTCACGCGGGTAAGGTCGAGCCCTTCGCTGATGGTGCGGTGCTCGAGCACGCGCCCCACGGGATCGGGCAGGCCGGCCAAGGCCTCGAGGCCGGCCGCCATGCCCTCGATGCGATCGGGGGTGAGAAGCAGCCGGTCCAGGAGCCCCTCGCTCGTGCCCGCAGTGCGGGCGGCCTCCATATCCTGGGCGTTTGCGGCAAGAATCTCGCCTGTGCGGGCCCGGAGCTCTTGGGCCATGGCGCGCACCGCCGCTATGCGCTCGGCATCGGTGGCGCGGCCGAGCGGCAGGCTCGCCGCCTTGGACGCCTTCGCAAGCTCGGTAACGTAGCGCGGGATGTCTTGGATGTCGTGGGACATGGAACTCCCCTTCGAATCGTTCTCGTAAACTCGTATTGAGTGTACCCTGTTGTCAGCAATCACGTTGTCACGTTCCGCGCCGCGCGGTGTACCCGAGGAGAAACCATGACCAAACTCGCCAGCTACTACGTTCCCGGACTCTACGTCGAGGACTTCTCGATCGATGTGCCGCTCGACTGGCGCGGGCTCGAGCCGGCAACGCTCGCGGTGGGTATCGGCGTGCGTCACGGCGCCTTCCCCGACCCCATCCCCGGGGCACCCGAGAGTATCAAGCTCTTCTATCGAACCCTCTGCGCTCCCGAACATGCCCACGATGACCTGCCGCTCCTCGTCTTCCTGCAGGGAGGGCCGGGCGGCGAGGGGCCGCGCCCCACCTCGCCCACGGCAGACGGATGGATCGCTGAGGCCATCAAGCACTTCCGCGTGGTGCTTCCCGACCAGCGCGGTACGGGCCGCAGCTCGCGCGTGAGCGGGCAGACGATGGCGAGGCTCGCGGCGGCATGCGGCGCCGACATGTCCCACGGCGCGGGTGGAACCGCAGCCGGCACGGCCATGGCTGCCGGTAAGAGCGCGGCGAGCGCCGTACGCGACAACGCGGGAACCGAAGCCGAGGCCGCTACGCTCCCGGCCAAGGGCACGCTCGCCGCCACCGCCGCTCGCGCACAGGCCGATTTCCTCAAGCGCTTCCTCGCCCGTTCCATCGTTTACGATTTCGAATATCTGCGCCTCACGGCCTTCGGGGAAGACCGTGGACGACGCTCGGCCAGAGCTACGGCGGCTTTCTCACCCTCACCTACCTCTCGCTCTTCCCTGAAGGCGTAGCGGCGAGCTTCACCTGCGGCGGCATCCCCCACGTGCCGGCGAGCGCCGCTGAGGTCTACGCTCACACGTTTCCGCGTATGGCCGCTAAGACCGGGCAGTACTACGCGCGCTATCCCGAAGACGCTATGCGCGTAGCCGCGGTGACGGACCGTGTTGCCGCAGGCGGCGTGACCCTGCCCGACGGCAGTCCGCTCACCGTGGAGCGTCTACAGCTCCTGGGCAGCGATTTTGGCATGAAGCCGAGCTTCGAGCGGATGCACTGGCTCTTTGACCACGCGTTCGAAGAGGGCGACGGCTCGGTGCCGACAAAGACCCCGCGGGGCTCGCGCTCTCGGACGGCTTCCTCATGAGCGTGCTTGAGCGTACGAGCACCGCAGCCAACCCGCTCTACTGGACGCTCCAGGAGTTCATCTACGCCGACGGCATGACCAAGCCCATAGGATGGGCGGCCGAGCATGAGAAGGCGTCGCGCGCGGCGTTCGGCACCAGCGAACGGCCGCTCCTCTTTACCGGCGAAGCCTGCTTCCCTTGGATGTTCGCCCAGATGCCCGAACTCAAACCATTCGAGGCGGCGGTTTCGCTCCTCATGGAAGACGACCAGTTCGACCGCATCTACGATCAGGTGCGCCTTGCGGCCAACGAGGTGCCGCTCCAAGCGGCCGTCTACTTCGACGACATGTACGTCGACTCCGACCTGCAGCTCGACACGCTCAGCCGTGTGGGCGCAAGCCATGCATGGGTCACGAACGAGTTTGAGCATGACGGCCTCCACGGCGATGCCGTCTTCAAGCACCTCTTCGAAGAGGCCCTGAACCGCGGAGACCTCGAACGGGCTCTCCGCTTGTAGCGCAATACTAGGGCAGAGGCTCCCAGCCGCGACGTTGGGCCAGAGGCGCCCACTTGCCGCAGCGCCTTTTCACATCGTCGCGGCGCCCCGCGCGCATGGGCGAAATCGCCTCTGTCCTAGTTATGCAAAATCGCCTCTGTCCTAGTTTTGCATGGCGTCCGGACACGGCGCTCGAACGCGCACGGAGAATCCACGCCATGTTCGCTAGCAAATGCAAACGGTTGTTCGATACTAGTGCCATGGACTATGTGACGACGACATCTGGGGAACGGCGGCGCATCCACCGCGAGTACGTCGACGTCGTGGCCCGGTTCGGGCGCGACGGCGCGATCGAGCCCGTGTGCGTCGCATGGCGGGACGGCCGCAGCTTCCCCATTGACGAGGTGCTTGAAGCCGGTCGCTTTGGCGCAGAGGCGGGCGGTCGGCAGATGGCGCGGTACCGGGTGAGGCTCGGCAGGCACGAAACCGACCTGTATCTCGAACGGCGGGGCGCACAGCCCGCCCTGGGAACCGATGAGAGCCTGCGCTGGTGGGTCTACGCCTACGATCAGGTTAAGCCCGGCCACGCCCCCGCATAGACGGGCCTTGAGGCCATGTCCTAAAGCTTGGGACGGCAAAACAGGCCGCCCGAAAACGGCTAGGCGAAAACGATGAGATTATCCCGGTGAATGGCGGGGCGGCCGGCGAGGGCCTGGAGCAAGTGGTTCCCGGCGATCTCTCTCTGCTGGCGGCCCGCAGCAAGCTGCAGCTCATCGGAGCCGGCCTCAGCGATGCCTCGCGCGAGCACGAAACCGCCCGCATCGCGCACATCGAGTACATCGCCCGCCTTGAACTGCCCCTCAACTGCCGTGATGCCCACCGGCAGAAGCGACGAACCGCGCTCGACGAGCGCCCGAGCCGCCCCGTCGTCCACCGTAACCGAGCCATGAGCCGCATCGCCGAGTGCGATCCAAAGCTTGCGCGGAGCGATGTCCGTGCGCGCATGCGGCGGCACGAAGAGCGTACCCACCTGTTCGCCGCGAGCCAGGCGCGCAAGCGCCCCTTTGTCCGCACCGCTGCAGATCACGCTCGGAATGCCCGCCGTCATGAGGATTCGGCTGCTCCGAATCTTGGTAATCATTCCACCCGTACCCACCGCGCTCGATGAATCGCCCGCAGAAGCGATGATCGCCGCATCGATCTTCTCGACGCGCGGTACGAAACGGGCATTGGGGTCTATGGACGGGTTCGCGGTATAGAGCCCCTCGATATCCGAAAGCGTAACGCAGAGATCGGCCGAGACGAGACAGGCCACGAGCGCCGCGAGCGTGTCGTTGTCGCCGAAGCGAATCTCGTCAACCGAAACGGTATCGTTCTCGTTCACCACGGGCACCACGCCGAGCTCCACGAGCCTGGTGAGCGCGTCGCGCGCATGCAGGTACGACTGGCGGCGCGCCGTGTCATGGCGGGTGAGGAGCACAAGCGACGTGGCGAGCCCGCAGGCGCGGAACTCCTCATCATAGGCCGCAGAAAGCACGCACTGCCCCACCGAGGCGCAGGCCTGCAGGCTCGGCATGTCGGCAGGCCGGGTGCTAAACCCGAGCACCGGCGCACCGCACGCGATGGCCCCCGAGCTCACCACGACGAGATTCCACCCGAGCGAGCGCAGCTCGACCGCCTCATGCGCAAGCCGCGCGATGAAGGGGCGGTTCACGCCTGTACCCGGCTCGGTCACCGTGCTCGAACCGATCTTCACGACCATGGTCTTGGCAGCAGCGGGCATGGCATCTCCCATCAGATTTTGCATAAGCGGTTACAACGGCCAGGCTGGATAGTATCACGTCCGAGGCCATCCAGCCGGGTCGCGGGCGATAACGATGCCGAGCGACCGGACCGCGCGCCGCTACCGCCTCGTCTTGGGAGCCTTCCACGGCATCGCCGAGCCCGCCTGCTCCATGCGCTCGCGCACGAGCTCGTCGCGCACGCGCGCAAGGCCGGACTCCATGCCCACGATGTAGGACTGCGGGTACAGGAAGCGCTTGTACTCTTCGTCGAGGCCATCGAGGGCCGCCGCGCAACGAGCGCGGGCATCGGCAATCGGCTCACGCGGGGCAACGGCGCTGCCGCCACGCACCACGGGAGCGAGCAGCTCCCGGTACGGCATGCCCGCCACGCTCGTTACGAGCGCGGCGTCGTTCACGGCCACGAGCGTCGTGCCGCGGGCCTCGCCCTCACCCTCCATGAACGCCTCGTCGTAGATGAGGTCGCACACGGGGCTGCCCGACTCGTCCATATAGCGACGCACCTGCTGAACGCCAGGAATCGTGCGCTTATAGGGCTGCTCAGAAAGCTTCACCACGGGCGTCCAGCCCTGTCACCGGGGTCGCGGCGCGCGGCGAGCTTGTAAACGCCGCCGAGCGCCGGCTGATCGTAGCAGGTCGCGAGCTTGGTGCCCACGCCGAACGAGTCGATGGGCGCGCCCTGGTCCAAGAGACTCTGGATGGTGTACTCGTCAAGGTCGTTGGAAAACCGAGATCTTCACGTACGGCAGGCCCTCCTCGTCGAAGCGTCCGCGCACATAGGTCGAAAGCTTCGCCAAGTCGCCGGAGTCGATGCGGATGGCGGCAAGCCGCTCGCCGCGCTCCTCCATCTCATGTGCCACGGTGATGGCGTTCTCCACGCCCTCGCGCACGTCGTAGGTATCGATGAGGAGCGTACAGTTGTTGGGGCTCGTGCGCGCGAAAGCACGGAACGCCTCGAGCTCGGAATCGAAGCTCATCACCCAGCTGTGCGCGTGCGTGCCGAAGACCGGAATACCGTACTTGCGCCCGGCAAGGACGTTCGAGGTGCTCGAGCAGCCGGCCACGTAGCTCGCGCGAGCCACGGCCATGCCGCCATCGGGTCCCTGAGCTCGGCGCAGGCCGAACTCCGCTACAGGGCGTCCCTTCGCCGCCTGGACCACGCGCGCGGTCTTTGTTGCCACGAGCGTCTGGAAGCCAACCGTGTTAAGAAGCGCCGTCTCGAGCATCTGGCACTCGAGCGCCGGGCCGCACACGCGCACCATGGGCTCGCGCGGGAACACGAGCTCGCCCTCGGGCACGGCGTCGATATCCACATGCATACGGAAGTCACGCAGGTAGTCGAGGAAGCCGGGCTTGAACAGCGCACCGCCCGCCGGCGCTTCGAGCGACCCAAGGTAGGCGATGTCCTCGTCGGTGAAGCGAAGGTTCTCCACCAGGTCGGGCAGGTCGGAGGTGCCGCACATCACCGCGTACGCGCTCCCAAAGGGATGGTCGCGGTAGAATGCGGTGAAGCAATCCTCCTCGTCCACCTTGCCGCTCTCCCAGAGCCCCTGGGCCATGGTGAGCTCGTAGAGGTCCGTGAGGAGCGCTACGTCCGTGGGGCGCGATTCGTCCGTCAAAGCCATGTTGATCCGCTTCCTTTCCTATCGCGCGGTGCGGCATGGACCACGTAGGCTCGGCCGCAGGCAGAATGTGCTATCCGAGCATGCCGAGGTTACTTAGGGCGATATAGGCGACTACGCACAAGGCGACAACAAGACAGATGCCGATGGTGATCTTCTGGGCAGGCGGCATCGAGGGCATGCCGTCATCGTCCTCGCCCTCCGAAAGCACCATGCGCTCGCCGAATGTTCGCTCATGGGTCTTTTTCCCGGTGGACCCGGAAGGAGCACCGTGGGCGGCCTCGCCGGCAGCGGGCTTCGGCGCTGGAGACGCCGGCGACGCGGCGGGCTCGGCCGCAGGCGCTTCCTCAACCTCACGTCGCTCGGCACGGAGCGCCTCGAGCTCGGCACGCTCACGACGTGCGCGTTCCTGCTCTTCGCGATGCGCTTTCTCGGCGCGAAGCGCTTCGAGCTCGGCACGCTCCTCATCGGTAAGCGGACGAGCATCTCCATCTGCCATGAGTGGTCCTCTCAAAAAGGCGGCACCGTGCCGCACGGGCAATCATCGGGTTGAAGTATACCCCGCTGTGTCACGTCAAATGAGGAACAGTCCCCAATTTGACATTCCCGGGCAACGTGCAAGTTTTGGGCACTCCAGAAGCGATTCCTTGAATACACGAAGACAATACGCCAAAGAAATAGCAGGTAGATGAATTGTCGGTCTTCTGTATACTTTGAAGATGCCCCGCGAAGTGCCCAAAACTTGCATTCAGCCAAATCCGAGAATGCAGAAAGGCCCCGATCGGCACCCTATCGCGCATCCGCGCGCTCAAGCACGCCCGTGGTATCGAAGGGCGGGGTGAAGCTCTCGTCCACCGCTCCGCCTTCTTGCCAGAACATCTGCGTGAACCCGAGGTCGTCGGCATGATCGAGCACGCGCTCGTACTCCTCCCGGGTAACCGCGCGGGCGAGCTCGCCTCCCGCCGCGCGCATCGCAGCGTTCGGCGTGTATTGGTTCATGACGGAAATGGGGACGTCGCCAACCGCGTCCCAGATCAAATCGAGCACACGGCAAGAATCCTCGGCATGCCCCGGCAGCACCAGATGGCGCACGATGATCCCGCGCGTCCAGGTGCCATCTGCGCGAGCGGCTCCTCCCCCATGGCGCTCAAGCTGCCGCGCCATCTCAATGAGCGCGCTCTGGGCGACTGAAGGGTAGTCGGGCACATGCGAAAGAGCACGGCCCAGCCCGGCATCGGCATACTTGAAGTCGGTGAGCCAGATATCAACGAGATCGTCCAGCTCGCGCACTGCCTCCACGCGCTCGTACCCGCTCGTGTTGTAGACGATGGGGATAGCGAGCCCCCTCGCACGGGCGGTAGCGATTGCCTCCGGCAGCAGGTGCGCATAGTGGGTCGCGGTCACGAGGTTGATATTGAGGGCGCCCTGATCCTGGAGCTCCAGCATAATCTGGGCGAGTCGCTCGGGCGAAACATCGATGCCGAAGTTTCCCGTCGAAATCTCGTGATTCTGGCAATAGACGCATTTGAGCGGACATCCGCTGAAGAACACGGTGCCCGAACCCGCCTCGCCCGAGATGGGCGGCTCCTCCCAAAAATGCAGCGCCGCGCGGGCAAGCCGCAGCGTGTCGGTTGCCCCGCAAACGCCACGCTCGCCCGCCGCTCGATCTGCACGACACCTGCGCGGGCAGAGTTCGCACGCGCTAAGGGTTGAGGGAAGCAATAGAGAGCGCGTCATCGCTTCTCATCTGTCTCGCGCAGGTCGAGCTCCATGAGATGCGAGGGGTGCCGCAATCCGCCCCCGACCTCGATATCGAAGATGCCAAGATCGGAAAATCCCGCACGGCGATATGCCGAAATCGCAGGGGCGTTGTTGTCGAATACGTCGAGGCGGAGAGACCATGCACCGCGCGAGCGCGCCTCCCGAACGGCAGCGCGCAACAGGGCCCGGCCGACGCCGCGCCCGCGGGCCCCTGGCGCCACGGCGAGCAGGTGAATGACGGCCACGCGGCCAGAGGGGGCGTCAACGATCCAGGACGCGAGGCTGTAATCGGTCCCTTGCCGAGCATCGAGCACAAACGCGCCGAGCACCGACGGCTTGCAGCCGAGGCCTGCGACCGGCCGGCCCGCTTCGCACTCGGGCCCATCGTCAAAAAAGCTGTTCTTCTGGAGCTTGCGCAGTGGCAACGAACAGATTGCCCGAGCGGGCCGCTTCGAGCAGCCCCTCGTGGGTCGGATGCACGCCGAAGTCCCACCACACGTCGTGGGGAGCACCGTTCATCTCGTCGGCGACATCCCGGTAGAGCCGCTCGACAACCGGAAGGTCTTGCTCCGTTGCAGCAACGATGTCCATGGCGCCCCCGTCCCGCGCCCCGCCGTGCCATCCGAGGCAGGGTGCAAAAACGATTAAAACAAACGAACCCGCAGGCACTCCTACGGGTTCGAGTAAATTGCTTGTGGTGGAGACGAAGGGAATCGAACCCTCGGCCTCTGCCATGCGACGGCAGCGCTCTCCCAGCTGAGCTACGTCCCCAAGCAGAAAGATATTCTACCAAGCCACGGACGAGTGTCAACAGACAATTTGGATCTCTCCCGCGGGAGCGTGGCCCATCGAACGATGAGGCCTCTTTACACGGCGGCGGTGACCAGCTCGAGCGCCAGCGTCGGCAGCAACGGAGCCGCAACAACCCCGGCGGCGACCATCGCATGCGCGGCGGCACCGGCCTCACGGCCGTGGACACCGCACGCCGCAAGCAAGCACACCGCCGCGCCCCGCCATTCCCGCCGGCACCGCCCCCACCTGCCGCCGCCTGCCACCATCAGAAGCGCTGGTAGCGCTCATCGCCGGCAAGCGCCCGCTGGAACCAGGCGTGCTCCACGGAGGTATGGCAGAGCACCATGTCGCGCATGATGCCGAGGCCTCGCGCTCGGGCCTCGCTCACAAGCTCGTCGAAATCGCCCATCGTTCCGTAGACCGAATCTACTGCGCAGTAATCCGAGACGTCATAGCCGTTGTCGCGCTGCGGGGAGGGGAAGAACGGCGTGATCCACACATAGTCGATTCCCAGCGAGGCCAGGTAGTCGAGCTTCGAGGTGATGCCCGGCAGGTCGCCGATGCCATCGCCATCGCTATCGCAAAAGCTCTTGATGTAGATCTGATAGGCCACGATCTTGCCCAGATCGGGCTTATAGGACAAACCCCACGCGGCGATCAACCGTTTCGATGAGTAGAGGACAAAAACCCCAAGCGGCGATCGACTGATTCTGTTGATAGAGAGCTGCGAAGAAATCCCGGCCATCGCAATCCGACACAAAAGGACCGCACCCCGTTTATGCGTAAATGAACCCACCTCTACAAGGTGGGTGCCCTCATCGCCCGTTCCAGCTTCCTTAACAACGAAGGATGCCTGTACTGAGTACGACTGTGTGGGCTCCCTGAAAAAACGTGACGGTTCACCCAGTTGCTCCACGGGGTGCGGAACACCATCATCATATCGTGCCGAATACCGATTACCAGTCTTGACTTATCTCCCTTCGTGTTAGATGATGGGCGTGGTAACGTGCGTCGTCGCATACCGCTATTTTTGCAGGTCAAAACCTGTATTTCATCATCTCATATCAAATTGTGAATACCTATCGCCCGCTTGCGGGGCATAGCCGCCGTGTCGCCGTCCGCCCGCCCTGCCACCAGACCACGCCGCCAACACCCCCGCACACGCCAAATGGCATCTCCTGCGCGCCCGACAGCATCCCCTGCGCGCCGATCGCGTATCTGCTGTGACGGTGAGGAATCGCCGCGACTGGCGCCCCACTTCCGCCTTTCCGGTATGATGTATCGCGTTATGCCCGCACGATGCGGGCGATGGTTATCGGACACGTCTTGGTGGTAGCGCCCTCATGGATTCGTTCTTCCCCTACATCTGCATTGCGGGCGCCGCATGTGCAACCACCTACGCCCTCGTGCCGCTGGCCAAGCGGCTCGCAATCCGGGTCGACGCCGTCGACTACCCCTCCAAACGCCGCATCAACAAGACTCCTACACCGCGCATGGGCGGCGTCGCCGTGTTCTTCGGCCTCGTCGTTGCCCTCATCCTGCAGGTTATCGGTACATGGTGCTGGGGCTGGCCCTCTGCACTCGTCTCGCACCCGAGCATGCCCGTGAACTACTACATGCTCGCCGCGGCCTTTTGCATCATCTTTATCACCGGCGTCGTGGACGACATCGTAACCCTCAAGCCGTACGCTAAACTAGCGGGCCAAATCATCGCTGCAGGCGTCGCCGCCGCGGGCGGGCTCCTCATCGGAAGCATCGTCAACCCCTTCGTCGCGGGCGCCTTCATCGACCTCGGCTGGCTCTCCTACCCCATCACGATCGTCTACCTCGTGGCGTTCGCGAACATCATCAACCTCATCGATGGCCTCGACGGGCTCGCCACGGGTATCTCGGCAATCGCAAGCATCACGATGTTCAGCTTCTCCATCTTGGCAGGACGCACCGATGCCGCCGCGCTCTCGATCGCGCTCTTCGGCTCCTGCCTTGCCTTCCTGCGCTTCAACTTCCACCCGGCGAGCATCTTTCTCGGAGATTCGGGTGCCCTCACCCTGGGCTTTGCGCTCGGTACGGTGTCGCTACTCTCGGTGAGCAGGACCGCTGCGCTCACATCGCTGCTCATCCCGCTCATCGTGGCCGGGGTACCCATCATCGACACCCTCGCCGCCATCGTGCGGCGCAAGCGCGCGCACGTGAGCATCGGACAAGCCGACAAGGGCCACATCCAGCACCGTCTCATTCAAGAGGGCTTCGATCAACGGCAGGCAGTGCTTCTCATCTACGCATGGTCCATCATGCTCTCGATCGGTGCGTCCATCATCAACCAAGTTCGCATCGAGCTGCGCATCGTCATCTTCATCGTACTGCTCGTCTGCTCGGCTGCCTTTGCGCTGCGCCTCCATCTTTTCGAGCCGGTGCTGCGCCACCACTACAATCCCAAAACCCATGAGGACGAGATCGTCACCCCCGACGACCCGGCCTTCACCGAAGCGAAGCTTGCCGAGGAGCGCGAGCACGAGCGCCGCCGTGAGGAGCGCCGCGAAGAACTCGAGCGCCTTCAGAGCCATCTGCGCGATAATGATGCCGCTAAAAAGTAAAGCCTCTTCCTGAGCGCGTTCGCCTACCTCGCAAAGACGCAATGTGCCGGAACGAAGATGAACGAACGGAGTCGACCATGCCCAACGAACGCAGCTACGAGACCGCCTGCAAGCGCAGTGACGAGATTCGCGCCGACCTTCCGCTCCACCCCGAGAAGTACACGATGCTCACGGGCGACCGCCCCACGGGCCGCCTGCATCTGGGCCATTACTTCGGCACGCTCAAGGGGCGCGTCGAGCTGCAGGACATGGGCGCCAAGACCAGCGTGCTCATCGCCGACTACCAGGTCATCACCGATCGCGACACCACCGAGCACATCCAAGACAACGTCTACAACATGGTCATGGACTACCTGGCCTGCGGCATCGATCCGGAAAAGACCATGATCTACACGCATTCCGCGGTGCCGGCGGCCAACCAGCTCATGCTGCCGTTCCTCTCGCTGGTGAGCGAGGCGGAGCTGCAGCGCAACCCCACCGTGAAGGCCGAGATGGAGGCCTCTGGCCACGAGCTCACCGGGCTCCTTCTCACCTATCCGGTGCACCAGGCGTGCGACATCCTCTTCTGCAAGGGCAACGTGGTGCCCGTGGGGCGCGACCAGCTGCCGCATATCGAGCTCACCCGCCTCATCGCGCGCAAGTTCAACAACCGTTACGGCAAGGTATTCCCCGAAGTCGACGCGCTGCTTTCCGACACGCCGCTCCTGCCGGGCCTCGACGGCCGCAAGATGAGCAAGAGCTACGGCAACGCCATCTCCATCTCTATGACCGCGGAGGAAACGGCGAAGCGCATCAAGAAGAGCCAGACCGATTCCGAGCGCATGATCACCTTCGACCCCGAGGGGCGCCCGGGCGTGAGCGGTCTGCTTTCGACCGCCGCCATCTGCACGGGCCGCGCGCCGGAGGAGATTGCCGAAGAGATTGGCATGGGCGGGTCTGGCCAGCTCAAGAAGTATGTAACCGAAGCTGTAAACGGCTACTTCGAACCTATCCGCGAGCGCCGTCACGCCTTTGAGCAGGATCTCGACTACGTGAAGGACGTGCTCCACGAGGGCAACCGCCGCGCGAACGAGATTGCCGAAGCAACCCTCGCCGAGGTCCGCGAGGCGATGGGCATGGTGTACTAGCTAGTTGACGCTGCGCGCGCCCCAGGCGGGGAATCTTGCCGCTCACTCGTCGGGCGCGACCCCTAGGTCTACGTCCTCCTCGTTCACGGCAACCTTCCCCGCATGGGACGCGCTCGCTGTCGTGAACTGGACCTAAAGCCCCTTTCATGCTGGTAACCTATAACGGGGAGTCCCATTCCCAAATCGTCTCTGGACCTAAAGGAGCGCCGATGTACAAGCTGATCGCAAGCGATATGGACGAGACCTTTCTCGACGGCACCCACAGCATTCCCGCGGCGAACGTCGAGGCGCTCCGCCGCCTGCGCGAGCTCGGTGTGCTCTTTGTGCCGAGCTCCGGCAGACCCTATCAATCTATCATGGACAACTTCGCCGATGTCGATCAGTCGCTCATGGAAGGGTCCTATATCATCTCGTACAACGGCGGCTTCATCAACCGCTACGGCGATCCCGAGCCGCTGCTCGCTACCACCGGGGACCGTGCCTCGATCGAGCGCCTCTACGCATGGGGCGTCGAGCATCGCCAAGCGCTGCACCTCAATACCGCGAGCGGAGAGACCTACGTGCAGTTCCTCCCACCGGAAGAGCAGGAGTATCTGAAGGGCTTTCCAGGATGCATCGAGCTCGACGATTCGGTAAGCAGCCTCGATGATTTCATCGGCGATGGGGAGCTCATGAAGATTATCTTCATGGATATCGATTTCGATCGCTGCCGTCGGATAGGCGAGGAGCTTGCGCCCACCCTCGATCCCGGCAACGTCGCTATCACATACTCATCGAATCGCTATGTCGAATTTGTTCCTGCCGGCGTGAACAAGGGCACGGGGCTGGCGCACCTAGCCAAGCTCTTGGGCATCGACATCTCCGAAACGATTGGCTTTGGAGACGCCGCGAACGACCTCGACATGCTAAAGCGCGCGGGCCTCGGCGTTGGCGTTGCGAACGTCTCCGATGACGCCCGCCCCTTCTGCGACATCGTACTGGATACCCGCGCCGAGGACGGTGCCCTAGCCGAGCTCGTCACGCGCATCATCGAGCCGGAGCATCGGTAACAGAACCTACCCCGCCCGCCGGCGGAGCAAAACACTCGGCAGATTGCGCGCACAGGAAGAGGCCCCTGCATCCTACGTGGACGCAGGGGCCTCTTCCTGAAGTACACCAATCGCACAGAGGGGAGGATGCGATCGAACACGCCGCGAGAGGTTTTCTCATCGCCTTTACCTCTCGGTCGCTGAGTTAACTTTAGTAAACTATACGTGTGTCGTCCAGATTCCTGGGACACCTTCATAGGTCTTTCATAAGTTAGCTAAAGCTTACCTTTTGTTTGCCGAAGCACTACGCTCCTGTGCCAAACCGCATCGACGAATTGGGATCCGTGTATTTGCCGTTTTGGAACGCAAAATCGTCCAAATTGCGACCTCGATCGGCACATCAGCCCGGCTTAGCAGCACGTTGTAAAAGCGACCCGCCAGCCAGACGTCCAGTTTTAGGCATCCAGATGCTTCAGCGCGTGCTCGGCGAAGCCCTTGTAGGTCCAATCCTGCTCATCGCCGGGCAGCAAATCGGTCGAGATGTCCTTGAAGAAGCAGGTCGGGATCTCATGCTGCTTCAGGCATTTCGCAATGCACGGCGTGCAGCCAGAATTATGGTTGCACGGGTTATTCGGGCATGTATGGTCGGTGCAGGTGCAAAACGGTACGTTCGCCATGGCTCCCCCTCTTTGTCACGCTATGCCTGCAGGCCAGCGACACAGCCTCATATCGACATGCGTCTCGTCTTTGAAAGCGACTCCCTCGTCCTCAAGAAGCCTTCGTTGAGCTTCAGGACCGCCGAATGCGAACCCTTCGCAGATGCTTCCATCGGCGAACACCACACGATGGCAGGGGACCTCGCCGGGGCGCGGATTGCTATGGAGCGCAAAGCCCACGTAGCGGGCCTTGCGGGGCTCGCCCACCAGGCGGGCGATCTGTCCGTACGTGGCAACCATCCCCTCGGGAATCTGCTCCACCATGTCGTACACGCGCTCGAAGAATCCCTCGCGCTCCATACGGACCTCCTCCCCCGCCCCTCAGATGAGACAGTTGTGCCAGGCATGAGACAGTTGTGCCAGGCACGATTGTCTCTGAGACAGTTGTACCTGGCACAACTGTCTCACATGCTACTAATCGGCGATGACGACCTCCGGGTTTTCCGCGGTCACGAGGGCCTTCACGCGAATCGTGGCACCCAAGTAGCGCTCCACGAGCTGAGCGAGCTCGTCGACGGCCGCCTGGCAGTCGTCAGCGCGCTCCGGCTCCACACACTCGATGATAAGGAACGCATTGCTTGATTCATCGGTAAGCGCCGTACGAACGCCATCGCGCCAGTTCCAGCAACGACACACGGCTCCCGCGTCATCGCGGTAGCACACCTCTCCGGGAAGCGTCGGGTCGTCGTGCTCGTTTGCCCCGAGCGGCAGGAACGGGTCGCCGCCCTCCGTCACGCCCAGGCGCAGATCGCCTTCAAAGGCATCGATGTCCTCCCCGCCCACAGGCAACGCATATTTGAGCGAGATGGCGTTGTAGATATCCACCGAGGGCGTGATGCTTCCCACCGGATTGCCCTTAAGCACGCGCTTGAGCAGGTTCTCGATGGAGCAGCGCGCGCCCTTCTTCGTCTTGAAGGCCCGGTAGGCCTCGCGCCAGGCGCGCACCGGCTCATTCTCTGAGATAACGTCGCTCGTGATGAAGCGCTCGGCCTGCACGTTGGCTCGGTCGAGCAGGCGCTCGATCTCTGCGGCATCGTCGGCGGGAACGCTGGCCGCGGGCTTCATGCCCTCCGCGACAGCGATGCCAATCACCGCCTGGGGAAAGAGCCCCCAAAACGAATCCTCGACAACAAATCTCTTCATATATGTCGCTCCTTTCGCAAGGCGCCCTTCGACCTGAACGCCATCAGGCACCCAAAACGAACGAACGCGCACCCGCCGACCACCTTCTTTGCCCTACGGTGTCGGCACGCACGCGCTCGCGATGCCCCATCCGGGGATGGGGCGGTATGTCGCGACCATGATACCGCAACAGACCTGATAGAAGTGATATAAGTCACCGGCTCTGCATCATCATCGCGGATTGTGCCAGCTTCAGCGAACGACGCCCTGGCGAGACAGACTGCCTTTGCAAAATTCCCTCTGTCCTGATTTTGCATGCCCGCCAGGGCGCCGCGCGGCGTCAACTCACTAGCGGACGCGCGTCATGCTCTTAAGGTCGACGCCCGGATAGCGCTTCTCAAAGTTCTCCTTGAACTTGGACGCGAGCTCGGCCGCGGCCCTATCGTAGGCAGCGGGGTCGTCCCAGGTGCCGCGTGGATCGAGCAGCTCGCGGGGCACGCCCGGGCACTCGTTGGGCACCTCGACGTCGAACACGTCGTTGTGCTTGTAGCCAGCGATGTCCAGCGAACCGTCCTGAGCAGCCTTGACGAGCGCGCGGGTATGGTAGAGCGCGATGCGGTGACCGACGCCGTACGGGCCGCCCGTCCAGCCGGTGTTCACCAAGTAGACGCGCGTATCGTTCTGCGTGATCTTCTCGCCCAGCAAATAGGCGTAGACCATGTGGTCGAGCGGCATGAACGGCTCGCCAAAAAGCGCGGAGAACGTTGGCTGCGGCTCCTTGACGCCGAGCTCCGTTCCCGCAACCTTGGCGGTGTAGCCCGTAAGGAAGTGGAACATCGCCTGTTCGCGGCTCAAGCGCGAGATGGGCGGCAGCACGCCGTAGGCATCGGCCGTGAGGAAGAGCACGACGCTCGGCACCTCGCCCGTCCCGGACTCCACCACGCGCTCGATGTGCGTGAGCGGGTAGGCGGCGCGGCCGTTCTCGGTGATGGAGCTATCGGAATAGATGGGCGCGCGGCTCTTACGGTCGAGCTTGACGTTCTCGGACACGCTACCGAAGCGGATGGCGTCGTAGATATCTGGCTCGCGCTCGCGCGTGAGGTCGATGGTCTTGGCGTAGCAGCCGCCCTCGATGTTGAAGACGCCGCGAGGGCTCCAGCCGTGCTCGTCGTCGCCGATCAAGAGGCGCGCCGGGTCGGCCGACAGCGTGGTCTTGCCGGTACCCGAGAGGCCGAACAGGATGCAGGTCTTGCCGGTGTCGGGATCGACGTTGGCAGAGCAATGCATGGGGAGCACGCCGTCCTCGATGGGCAGAAGGTAGTTCATCATCGTGAAGACGGCCTTCTTGATCTCGCCGCAGTAGCCGGTACCGGCGACGACGATCTGCTTCCCGTTCATATCGAGCATCACCGCAGCGGGCTCGACGCCATCGCGGTCGCGCGAGCACACGTATGTGGGCGCCGCGAGCACCATGATGTCCGGGCGGCCGAAGACCTCGAGCTCATCCTTGCTGGGACGGACGAGCATGTTCTGGATGAAGAGCGCCTGGTGCGCGCGCTCGCATACGACCATGACCTTGCGCGCATATTGACGGTCGGCGCCGGCATAGCCGCGAACCACGAACAGGTGGCGGCGCTGCGACATGTAGCGCACCACGTTCTTGCGAAGGCGCTTATAGGTGGCCTCGTCGATGGGCTTGTTGGTCTTGCTGTTCCAATTCACCTGCTCGTCGGCCTCACCGGCGTCGACGATGTACCGGTTCTCGGGGCTGCGGCCGGTAAAGGCACCCGTCGACACGGAGAGCGAACCGGTCGAGGTAAGGTATGCCTCATGGTGCGACACGGAGTGCTCGATGAGCTTCGCGGGACTCCAGTCCACATGGACGCGATCGAAATCGCAGTTGATTCCGTTTTCCAGCAGTATCGTCTCGATCATTCGCAGTACCTTTCTAGCCCTTGGCGCGCACTCCGAGCGATCAAGTAGCCGCGCCGTCCGTAACAACTGTGTACATCGCTCAACTACACTGGTAACTGATTATAATTGACGTTCACGCGTTGTCGCACCACGACACCGTGAACGGTCATGACCCCGATGAAGAGGAACACCGTGTCCTTGAATCCCCTCGATACCCTCCGCCTTAAGCTCGCCGAGCGTCGCGGCACGCCGGCCGCGAGCCCCTCCCGCGCCGCGCGCGCCAACGCGGGCCACCTCGCCGCGCGGCGCCGCCGCCAGCCCTACCTCGCCCGTCTTGTCAACCAATGGTGGACGCGCCTGCTCCAGTCGGTGTACAAGGGCTCCCTCAGCGAGCAGGAAGAGGAATACGAATCGCACAGCGCCTCGCGCGACTACGTGTGGAACACCATCGGAACCACCGTATGGGGCATGTCGCTTCCCATCCTCTCGATCATCGCCACCCAGCTCGCCGGCACCGAGCAGGCGGGTATGTTCTCGCTCGCGTTCTCCACGGGCATGCTGCTCATGTACGCCGCCAACTACGGCGTGCGCAACTTCCAGGTTTCGGACATCGACGAGACGCACGCCTTCACCTCGTACCAGATCAACCGCTGGAGCTCCGCCGCGGCCGCGCTCGTGCTCGGCATCCTCTACTGCACCGTGCGCGACTACCAGCCCTACATGGCAACCATCTGTGCCGGCGTGTACCTCTTCAAGCTCGTCGACGGCATCGCCGACGTTTACGAGGGGCGGCTGCAGCAGGCAGACAAGCTCTACCTCGCCGGCATCTCGCAGACGCTCCGATCGGGCGCGGTGTTTCTCATCTTCACGCTCTTCCTGCTCGTGACGCACAACATCGCCGTGGCATCCGTCGCCATGGGCATCGCCGCGGTGGCATCGCTCGTGCTCGTCACGATTCCGCTCGCGCTGCTCGAGACCGAGAAGTCACGCCGCTGGCGCATGGAGGAGGTCATCGATCTCTTCCGCCAGTGCTTCCCGCTCTTTGCGGCGCTCTTCCTCTTCAACCTCATCGAGACCATGCCGAAGCTCGTGATGGAGGGGTCGCTCCCCTACGAGAACCAGATTTACTTCAATGCGCTGTACTTCCCGTCGCAAAGCATCCAGATCATCATCGGCTTCATCTATAAGCCCCAGCTCGTACGCTTGGCCAACATCTGGTCCAACCCGCGCAAGCGCCGCCGGTTCGACCTCATCATCCTCGCGATGGTGGCCGTTATCGTTGGCGTGACCGCAGCGGTGGGCATCCTCATGGCGACGGTCGGCATACCGTTCACGAGCTTCATGTACGGTGTTGACTTCGAGCAGTTCCGCTTCCTCTGCTACCTCATGGTCATCGCGGGCGGCGTCATCGCGGCGATTGACTTCCTGTACGCCATCGTGACGGTGCTTCGTCGCCAAGGCTCCGTGATGCGCCTCTACCTGCTCGCGTTCGTGGCGGTCACGGCGCTCTCGCTCGTGCTCGTGAACCTCATCGGGCTCACGGGCGCCGTGGTGAGCTATCTGGCGTCGATGGCCTTCCTGCTCGTGCTGCTCATTCTGGAATACCTCAACATTCGCCGCGCCATCCGCAAGGAGCGGAACCCGTTCTCGTCATAGCGGCCGGACGCGCGCAAACGAGACAGTTTCACCCGGCACAACTGTCTCATGCGGAGTGAGACAGTTGTGCCGGGTGAAACTGTCTCACTACTCGCCGTCCTTGATGGTGCCGTACCAAACGGCTCCGTCATCGAGGCGTACGAGCCCCACGCGCCCCCTCGGCGCGCCCGCCGCCGCGGAGCAATCGATATCGATGCGATCGGCAACGCCGCCCGTCGCATCGCATGCCCCAACGGGGACCACGATGCCGCGACCATCCTCGTTAACGCCTTCGTTTGCCATGCGGTCCGCGTAGCGCGAAAGCACGATCGACGGAGTATGGCCCACCACCACGACGGGACCGGTGCCGTCCTTGCCCACGAATCCGGTCGGTTGGCCCCAAAACTCCTCGCGCGTCCACAGCAGGGTTTCCGGCAGCTGGCGCGACATCATATCGAGCAGCTGTTCTTCGGTGGCATCCGCCGCACCGCGCCCTTCGCTCGTGTCTACACCCGCCGTCGCCAGGCACCCGCGCGCCTCCATCGCGTCGATGCCCGCATGTGTGAGGATGTAGCGACGGCTCTCGGTCTCTGCCACGGCGAACAGCGGCAACCCGCGCATCCAATCGATGAGCTCGGCGTATTCATCGCGATCGAGCACGTCGAGGCCGGTCGCCGTAGCGAACCCGCCGTTGAGCGCCCAGGTAAAGCCATCCATCTCCCCCGTATCGAGAAGCACGTCGAGGAGCATCATCTCGTGATTTCCCATGAGAACGCGGACGTTCGGAAGCGACCGCACGCGGCGAATCACATCGACGGGCGCGGGCCCGCGATCGACCATGTCGCCAAGGACGTAGACCTCGTCGTCATCGCCCGGGGACGCAAGATCGAGCACCTCTTCGAGGGCACGGACATGTCCGTGAATGTCCGACATCACATAAATCGCCATGGCGTCTCCTCCGTGCATCGAACGCGTGCCATGCGCGCTCGTGCCTGTATTGTACCCGCTCCGCCACCCGTTCCGCACGGCATCGCTCACGCCCGGCTGGGTTCTCCCGCAGGCCTTCGCCGCCGGTGCCCCATCCTTGCCCACCGTGCCCCGTCGCCGCCGACGCTCCGGCCTTGCCCCCGCGCCGTCGCCGCCGGTGCTCCTCGGGATGCTCGAAATCTCGAGTGTTTCACTGGGATTAACTGAGCGACGGCCGCGTTGTGCCGTAGGGCATATGGTAGAGTTACGAGACTCCGATATTGCATAGACAAGGGGGTTTCGGTGCCACGCGTGCATAACTTCTCCGCCGGTCCTGCTGCGCTCCCAGAAAGCGTGCTCCAGGAGGCCCAGGCCGAACTGCTTGATTACCGTGGATGCGGCATGTCCATCCTGGAGATGAGCCATCGCTCCCACGCGTTCTCCGAAGTCATCCAAGACGCCGAGAACACGCTGCGCCGGCTCGTTAGCATCCCAAGCAACTATCATGTGCTGTTCCTTCAGGGTGGCGCTACGCTGCAGTTTGCCGGTATCCCCATGAACCTCATGCGCACGGGCCGGGCGGGCTATATCGTTTCCGGAAACTTCGCCAGGCTCGCATGGCAGGAAGCGCGAAAGTACGGTGAGGCCGAGGTGCTCTCCTCGAGCGAAGACACCGGCTTCGATCGCATCCCCGACCTTGCGCCCGCTGCGGAGCGGGCCGCAGCTGGAGACCTCGACTACGTCTATATCTGCCAGAACAACACGATCTTCGGCACGATGTTCTCCACACTCCCCGACTGCGGCGCCACCCCGCTCGTCGCAGACGTGTCGAGCTGCTTCCTTTCCATGCCGCTCGACGTCGAGCGCTATGGGCTCATCTATGCCGGCGCGCAAAAGAACGCCGGCCCCGCGGGCGTGACCGTCGTCATCGTCCGCGACGACCTGCTGGGCGAGGGCCCGGCGCTCGCATGCTGCCCCTCGTACATGAGCTACCGCACGCAGGCGGACAAGGACTCGATGATGAACACGCCGAACACGTTCGGAATCTACCTGTGCGGCAAGGTGTTCCGTTGGGTCGAGAACGAAGGCGGGCTCGCCGCCATGGAAAAGCGCAACCGCCAGAAAGCGAAGACGCTCTACGACCTGCTCGACCGCAGCGAGATCTTCGTGCCCACGGCGCAGCCGGAATCTCGCTCCATCAGCAACGTCATCTTCCGTTGCGCCACGCCGGAACTGGACGAGGCGTTTATCTCCGGTGCTCGCGAGCGCGGCATCGAGGGCATCAAGGGACACCGCCTCGTGGGCGGCATGCGTGCGAGCATCTATAACGCTGTATCCCAAGCATCCGTCGATGCACTCGCAGCCTACATGCAAGAGTTCGAGGAGAGCCGTCGATCTAACTAGGCTAGCAGCCCGCTCCAAGCCAGCTGCTAGCCTCCTGGCAGGATTCGCCCGCCGCGCCACCACAGGTCCAGCACCCCCTGCACCCAACGTGGCCCCCGCTCTCGAATTCCCGCCGACTTGTACGCGCGTGCGCAGGGTTCAGGGCGTGTCTCCTGCGCGAGTTCCGCACGAGCCGGAGGCGCCAGCGGCGCCTCCGAGCGAGCAGGACTGCCCGAGCGCAGGAGACACGCCCTGAACCTGACGGGAGCACCATGCGTAACATCAAAATCATCGATGACATCACCAAAGACGGCCAGGTTACCTTCGGCGACGGCTATGCCTTTGTCGACGACACGGCCGAAGCCGACGCCATCCTCATGCGGTCAACCGACCTTCACGGATACGACCTGCCCGCGAGCATCCGGGCCATCGCGCGCTGCGGAGCCGGTGTGAACAACATCCCTATCGACGATTACGCGAAGCGCGGCGTCGTGGTCTTCAACTCTCCGGGCGCTAACGCGAACGCTGTCAAGGAGATTGTGCTCTGCATGATGGTCCTCTCGAGCCGCGGCGTCGTGCAATCGATGGATTGGGTACGCCAGAACGCCGACGACCCCGATATCCTCACCCACGCCGAGCATGTCAAGAAGGCATTCGTGGGACGCGAGCTCAAGGGCAAGCGCGTGGGCGTGATCGGCCTGGGCAACGTGGGCTCCAAGGTTGCCAACGCCTGCGTCTACCTGGGCATGGATGTGTATGGCTACGACCCCTTCATCTCCGTCGAGCATGCCTGGGAGCTCAGCCGCGACGTGCAGCGCGTGGGCACCCTCGAAGACCTTTGCCGCGGTTGCGACTACCTGACCCTCCACGTGCCCAGCAAGGCGGACACCGTGGGCATGATCGGCACCGACCAGCTTGCGCTCCTCGCTCCCGGCGCGGTGCTCATCAACTTCGCACGCGAGACCATCGTTGACGAGGATGCCGTCGACGCCGCCCTCCATGAGGGCAGGCTCTCGTGGTTCGCGACGGATTTCGCCACGCCCAAGACCGTGCTCATGCCCAACACCTTCATCACCACACACTCGGGCGCCGGCACCGAGGAAGCCGAGGCCAACTGTGCCGATATGGCCATCTCGGAACTGAAGGACTATTTGGAGAACGGCAATATCGCGCACTCCGTGAACTATCCGAGCTGCTCCATGGGCAAGGCGCGCGCCGCGAGCCGCATTGCCTGCCTGCACGCGAACGTGCCCAACATGATCGGCCAGATCACGGCAATCCTCGCCAAGGACAACGCCAACGTGCAGCGCATGGTCAACGAAAGCGCCGGCGAGAATGCCTACACGATGTTCGACACCGACGAGCATCTCGAGAGCTCGACCATCGATGCCCTCAAGCGTATCTCGTCGATGTACCGCGTCCGCGTTATCAAATAGCTGGATATCCCTTGCCCGCATCGAATACAGCGCCGTAAGCCGCCCTCTTCGAGAGAAGGGCCGTTGGGTTCCGGGGGCAGCGCCCGCGCTCCCGGAACGCCCGTGACCGGCTGCGGCAAGCGCCCGAAACCCCGACTGCGATTGCCCGTAGCCCCGACTGCGAGCGAGTATCCGCTACACAGACCGCAAGCGCCCGTAGCCTCGCCTACGAGCAAGTGCTCGAGGCGCTCTACATCGAGCACCTCGGCATCTTGAAGATTTCGTTCCACTTTTGGGAATATCCTTTTGCGAAGCCCTATGAAAGCGCTTGCTCAATTGCTCAATTCCTGCGAAAACGCAAGAAAATTCGACGATTAGCTCGCTGCGCTCGAGTAGATGTTCCCAAAAGTGGAACGAACTTCTTCCCGCAGAGGGCAACGATGCGAAACATCCCTCAGGAACGCCCCAGCTTGGTCCAATCCATGAAGAGTTCACGGCACAATTCAGACTCTTTTCGTTGCAGGGCCGCTGACTTGGGCGCTATCCGCAATCCGAGCTCTCGAGCGAGGTAGCGCTCTACGCTCGCGAACACCGAGGGGATGACGAGCTGCTCAAAAGTAAGCGGAACAACCGTAAATCCCATGCTTTGCAGCGCCATGAGCCGCTCCCCATCAGCAAGCGACTGCTCGCGGCTCGCATGGATGAGCTTGCTTTGGCACTCGACGATAACAGGGCGCGTCCCCTCCCTCCCCTCAATGAGAAGATCCGCATAGCAAACCACCTTTCCAGCAATTAGACGAGCTGCAGGGCTCAGAGGAATGCGCTCATTTACCCGTATCTCCGGAAATCCCGACCCGCCCATACGGCGCGGAAGCCCCCAGCCTCAAAGCAGCTTGCACCTCGAACGGCGAGGCGGCGCCGTCAAGGCGCGCATGACGGCACGGGCAAATCGCTTGTGACCGCGCCGCCAGCCCACTGCTTCGGCGAACTTCCACGCTTCAGCGACACTCGTCACCGGCGGGCGGCACCACAACGATGTTAGCTTTCCCTCACGTGTGAGCACTGGCCGCCACCCATCGAGCTTTGACAGGCTGCCTGCATCGATAAGCCCCTGCAGCCAGACACGCACTTCGGCAGGCGGCTCATAGATGGAAAAGCGCCCGCACAGCTCGCAAAGCGCCATGATCAGATTCGCCTCACTCATCGCGGGAGCCATACCAAAAAGCGCAAGCAAAGGAGCAACTGATCGCACACGGTCGAAATCGGGCAGCACGTCGACAATCGCACCGCGGGGCATATCCCCCTCCCAGACATGCATCCTCGTCACCGCCGAAGAATGGTGTCGATTCGGGTCCGTCACGAGAAGATGCAGCGGCGACCCGATTTCGTCCCGCAACGCCGCGCGCGTGGACAGGGTATCCGCTCGCGCGGAAACACCCTGGTTCGCGCGGTCGAGCACATACGCCCGAACCGCGGGCGGCATCCGATGAAGAAGGAATGCCGATATGCCCCAAAGAACGGTATCCATAGACCAACCATAGCGATTGTGACCATCGCCAGCAGTTGAAATGTTTGTGGAGGGGCCGAACAGAATCTAAACAAAATCTGACAAGAATCTGAATCGAGCAGCATGGCACGCCCAGCGGAAAAGGCTTCATCGAGCAGCAACATCGGCATGGGGCGCACCATTGAGTTCCCGTTCATGTTATGCACACATTGCGCGTCGCGCTAGAAGGGCTCTGACGCGACCGTGCACGGCGCTCTGACGGTGCCGGGGCACAACGGCGCGATTGTGCACCGCACCGAAACGGCACCATGACATAGCGGCGCGATTTGCAAGCAGACGAAACCGTGCCAAGGCAGGGAAACTCCACCTAGCCCCCTCACGCTCAGTCTTTTTGAATGTTCGTTCCACTTTTGGGAATATCTTCTCGAATCCCTCGAAAACACCGTGGTGTCGAACAGCGTTTGCGCAGGAAAGTATCGGGTCACGCGGTTCTTACACCAACATGGCCCAAAAGATATTCCCAATAGTGGAACGAACTGTTCCAGGCGCCGCATCAACCATGTCAGCAGAGCGCCTACATCCGTCACGGTACAATAGAGCGGCTATCGTTTCCGCATGATTTGAAAGGGCCTACCATGAAGGTCTTACCGTTTCCCTGCACGCGACCGGCTCCGGAGGTTGCAGCCGAAGTTGCCGCCCCGCCGTACGACGTCTTCGACCGCGACGAGGCAGCGGCCTACGTGCAGGAGCGGCCGCTCTCGTTCGTAAACATCGATCGACCCGAGACGCAGTTTCCCCCAAGCCAAGACATGTATGCACCCGAGGTCTATGCGCGCGCGGCGGAGCTTTTGCGCGAACGCATCGCCGACGGCACCTATCTCTATGATGCAGCACCCTGCTACTACCTCTACGAGCTGAAGCGCGCGGGCCGCACGCAGACGGGCATCGTAGCTGTATGCTCCGTCGCCGACTACGAGGAGGGCCGCATCAAGCGCCATGAGCTCACCCGGCCCGACAAAGAGCAGGACCGCGTCGATCACATCGAGGCGCTCGGCTACCAAACCGGCCCCATCTTCCTCGCCTACCGAGACGAGCCGGTGCTTCAGTTCATCTTAGACGCCGTGAAAACCGGCAAGCCCCTATACCACTTCACCGACGAGGAGGGAATCGAGCAGACGGTCTGGCGCGTCCATCGGCCCGAGAGCATCGAAGCCATTCATGCCATGCTCGAGCGTATGCCGAGTCTCTATATCGCAGACGGCCACCATAGGACCGCTTCGGCCGTCCGCGCCGCCCACGACCTGCGCAGCAAGGCCCAGGCAGAGGGCACCTACACTGGCAAGGAGCCCTTCAACTACTTCCTCTCGGTGCTCTTCCCCGCAAGCCAGCTCACTATCCTCCCCTACAACCGTGTGGTCGCCGACCGCGCGGGGCTCTCGCCGGCCGAGCTCATCGAGCGGGTGCAGGCAGCAGGTTTCGAGGTCAAAGAGCATAACGGCCCCGTAGAGCCCGAGCAACCAACCGTTTTCGGCTTGTTCAGCGCTGGACGCTGGTGGAAGCTCTCCTGTTCGCCCAAGCTCTTGGCAGAGGCGCAAAGCGCGGGGCCTGTTGCGGCGCTCGACGCCTCTATCCTCCAAGAGCATCTTCTTGGGCCGATCCTGGGCATTGGGGACCCACGGCTCGACGAGCGCATCGCGTTCGTAGGCGGCATACGTGGAACGGCTGAGCTCGAAGAGCGAGCAGGCTCCCTCGGTGTAGCCTTCACCCTGCATGCAACGAGCATGGACCAGCTCATGGCGGTAGCCGATGCCGGGCTTCTCATGCCGCCGAAATCAACTTGGTTCGAGCCGAAGCTCAGAAGCGGCCTGTTCTTGCATCGCATCGCTTAAGAAAACGCTGCCGCACCTCGCGTGATGCGTGGGGCCGGCGCGCCTCTCGCTCAAGCCCGCCGGCGCCGGCCCTCCCGCCCGTATCTCGGCGTTCCGCCCGCGCCAGCCACCACGCCCGCGCCGGCTTCCACGGCCGCACCGGCCCTCCGGCCTACATTCCCATACCGGTGAGCACGATGCCGCACAGGACGCCCACCACGTACAGCGCGACGAGGATGACCACGTTCTCTCGCAAGCTCCGATTGGTTCGGAAGAGCACCAGGAAGCCGGCGCCGGCTCCTACGAGGGTACCCGCGAGCATAGCCCCAAACGAGAGCACTCCCTCAAGGTAAAGCTGGGTGATAACCACGCTGGCCGCGCAATTTGGAATGAGCCCCACGAGGGCGGAGGCGAAGACCGCGAGCATGCGGTTTCCGCTCAGGAACGCCTCGAGCGCCGGCTCCCCCACCGTTTCGAGCACCGCCACGAGAGCCATGGTGACGAGGAAGATGAACGCGGTCACCTGTACGGTATGCGAAAGGGCGCTGCGAACGACCGGCCACGCTCCGCCATGGTGATCATGGCCGTGATCATGACCCGAAGACCCTGCCTCATGATCGTCGTCGCAACCGCAGTGGTCGCGCTCGCACAGGCGATGGATATGGTCTGCGCCTTCCCCCGCCTCCGCGAGCTCGTCGATCACATCCTGCTCGACCGCGGGATCGCCCGCCACGGCAGCAGGCCCCAGCACACCGCGGCGCATGGCGGCATGGGCCCGCGCATTGCGACGAAGCGCACGCAGCGCGGCGTCGACAGCGAGGCCGACCACCGCGGCAACCGCCGCCTTCGCCAGAAGCACCTGTGCCAGAAGGCCCGCATCCACGCGCTCGGCCACGAGCAGGGGCAGCATCTCATCGGAAGTCGAGAGGAACACCGCCACAAGCGTGCCCAGCGTGATGACGCGTCCCGCATAGAGCGTCGCCCCCATGGCGGAGAAGCCGCACTGCGGCACGATGCCGAGAAGTGCGCCCACCACCGGCCCCGCCGCACCAGCGCGCTTGACGACGCCATTCACCCGATCGCCCGCTGCGTGCTCCAGGAGCTCAAGCGCCAAATAGGTAATGAGCAAGAACGGCACGATGGGGAGCGTATCCTCCAGCGCGTGCGTCACGATATGTTCAAACAATTCCATCGGGAGCGTTCCCCTAACGTAAAGCGTGGCCGTCGTACGCAAAGCATAATCGTCGCGCGCACGGCGCGGCTACCTAGCGAAAAGCGTAGTTGTGAAAGGTTCATACCCTTCGCGCCGGCGCCCTAGCGCGCCGAACAAGTTGAGTTATTGTACCCATGCAAGTTTCATAGAGCAAACATAGATACCTTGATCGATCAGGGAAGGACGGCCCTCTTGAATACCCAGCAGGCACTTGATTACGCATACGCGTTTTATATCCCCGAGTTCATCTTCGGTGGCGGCTACGAGGTCATGGAGGCGGAACGCCAGAAGGGCGAGGAGGCGCTGAAGGCGCTCGTCGCCGCCTGGAATGAAGGCCAGGACACCTCGTTCGGCTTCGACGTGGTGCGCGAGCTCGGCGATCGCAACCGCGCGCTCTGCGATGCCATCGGCGAGTCGCGCCTCCGCAACACCGCGAGCAGCGTGCTCGCGCGCAGCCTCTCCGACCGCGACATCTGCCAAGGCATCGCAACGATGCAGGGCCGCACGCTCGCCTCGGTCGAGCGCGAGGTGCGCGGTGACCGCAACGCACTCGGCGTCGCCTATGTGCGCGAGAAGGTCAGCGGCACCGTGCTGGGCATCGACATAGAGACCACGGGCACCGCACCCGAGCGCGGCTACATCATCAACGTCGGCTGGGAGCTTATGGACCTCACGAGCACCGCGGTGCCGCGCGACGGCGAAGCGCACTTCTTCGGCCTGCCCGAGAACCCCTATAAGGAAACCGGCGTCCCGCTCGAGAACATCCACCACATCAGCTGGTCGGACATCGAGGGCAAGCCGCTCTTCCGCGAAGACCGCGAGTTGCAGGCACGGCTCCTCGACCTTATGACGAGCCACCCCATCATGGCCCACAACGCCGCTTTTGAGGACTCCTGGTTCATGATGCACCTCGAGGGCTATGCCGAGGCGCGACGCGCGGGCAAGATCGTGGTCATCGACTCGCGCGACATCTGCCGCCGCCTCGACGGTGAAGTTGTCTCGTTGCCGCGCGAATCCGCTCCCGCCGCCCTTGAGAACTGGGCGCGCCGCCGTGGGACCCTTGCGGAAAACGAAGCCGAGCGCCATCAGGGCCTCGAGGATACCGATCTCATGCTTCGAACGATGCAGGCAGAATTCAACCGAAAGTCAATGTTCGCAGCGTAAGGCCTCGCTCCCCCTGGGCGTCCCTCTGCGCACGCGGCGGCCCTTACCCCCTCGCTGGTCCTCACAGTTCGGCATGGCCGAACTGCTGCGGAAGCGCTCGGGGCAAGGGCCGCCGCGTGCGCAGAGGGATGCCATGCGCTTAGGCCTTACAGGGCTGTCGGCGAGAGGGGATGCGGGTTACGGACGCTGCCCGTTCCCTCGATCCCTGACGGAAGCGTGCACCTTGCCTTAGTCCACGCTCTTGAGCGCTTCCAGCATGTCGACGTTTCTGAGCTTTCGGTTTACCACGAAGTACATCACGATCACCACGGCTGCCACCACGAGCACCGGCATCGTGAAGGCAAGCGCGCCGCATGCGGGGTTGAACATAAGCTCCTCCGGTGGCACCGCGCGAATGATATAGAGCTGCAGGATGCGCCCCGCGCCCCAGCCCACCGGCACGCCGATCAACGAGAGCAGGATGGTCTCGCGATAGATGTACATCGTCACCTCCCGTTCGTAGAACCCGAGCACCTTGATGGTCGAAAGCTCGCGGATGCGCTCGCTCACGTTGATGGTCACCAGGTTGTAGACGATCACCACCGCGAGCATCGCAGCGACTACGATGAGCACCCCCATGATCATGTTGAGCGATCGCACGATGGTGTTCACCTGGTTGATATACATCGTGTTCTGCACCACGCCCGCCACACCGTCGAGCCCCATGAAGCGGGCAGCCATGTTCTGCGTGTTCGAAAGGCTGCCGTCGGCGAGCTTGGCCACGTAAGCGTTCGAATCGAATACCTGCCCGAATACCTGCTCATAGCAGCTCTCGCTCATGAACATGAAATGCATGACGTACATCTCGCAGATGCCCGAAACACGCACCTCGCGGTCGGCCCCATCTGCATCTTTGAAGGTAAGCGTATCGCCACCTCGACACCGTGAGGTCCGCCAGGCGCTCTGAGATCACGGCGCCGTCGGAGGGCAGGCTGAGCGGTTCGCCCGTCACGCGGTTCCTGAGGTCGATGTAATCCGAGAGGTCCATGCCGTCCTGCGCCACGAGCAACGTGATGCTCTGCGTGTCGCCCTTGTCGCCCGCCTCTTTGGAGACGCTCTCGTAGCGGATGGGCGCATAGCTCGACACCTCATCCGATGCAAGGACCTCGCTGATCGCCGCCTGTTCCTCGTCCGACACGTGCGCGCCCTCGGCCACGATAAGATCGTAGTCGATGAGCTCGCCGAACTGCCGGTCACCAATGCCACCCACGGAATGCTGCACGGAAAAGCCGGTAAAAAGGAGCGCCGCGGCACCGGCAACGCCTATGATGGTCATGAGCGCACGGCTCTTGTAGCGGAAGAGGTTACGCGCCGTGACCTTCTGCGTGAAGGAAAGGCGGCGCCACACCGGCCCCACGCGCTCGAGCAGAATCTTCGACCCCGCCGCAGGGGGCTTGGGCAACAGCAGCGCCGCGGGCTTCTCGCGCACTTCCCGCTTCGCCACGATGATGGCGGGAAGCACCGCAGCGATAAAGCAGAACGCGAACGCAAGCAGCGTCACCCCGGGGTAAATATGGAGCTCGATGAGCGGCATGGTGTAGGCATGCGCGTACGCGGCCCACACGATGAGGGGCAGAAGCGTATGGCCGGCAAGCACGCCGATCACCGTGCCCGTAAGGCCCGCGACCGCACCGTAGAACGAGAACTTCTTGATGACATCGCGGTCGTCGTAGCCGAGCGCCTTGAGCGTGCCGGCGTTGATGCGCTCTTCGTCGACCATGCGCGTCATGGTGGTGAAGGTCACGAGCGCGGCCACGAAGTAGAGGAAGTACGGGAAGATGCGAGCGATGGCATCGACGATCTCGGAGATGGTCGCGTAGACGGTATAGCCCTCTGAACCGGGAATCTCTCGGCGGTTATAGACGGTATACAGGGGCGAATCGATGCTGTCTCGCGCCTCGCGGGCTTCAGCAAGCTCCTCCTCGGCATCGGAAATCTTCTGCTCCGCCTCGGGAAGCTCCTCGTTGTACTGGGCAAGCCCGTCCTCGTAGGCCGTCTGATTCGCGGAAAGCTCCTCTCGCGCCGCGTCGATCTTTTCGGCGGCGGCATCATATTCGCCCGTCTTGGCGGCAAGCTCCTCCGCCCCGGCCTGCCATGCGGCGAGCCCGCTCTGGTAGGCACCGAGTTTCTCGTTGTACGAAGCGACGCCCTTCTGGTACGCCGCGTATCCGGCCTCGTAGAGCTGTTGCTTTTGGGCGAGCTGCCGGTCCGCTTCCGCAAGCTGCTCGGCAGCCGATGCAAGCTCCGCTCGCTTTCCGTCAAGCTCGTCTTGCGCAGCATCAATCGCCTGGATGCAGGCGTAGTAGCCGCCATCGTCACCGGCGGTTCCTTGGTCGGCGTCCACGTTCATGAATGCCTCATACGCCGCCTTGAGTTGCGTGAGCTGCGCTTCGAGCGCCGTCGTGTCCTCGCCTGCCGCTCCCGCCTGCCCAATTGCGTCCTCAAGCTGGGCAATCCCCTGCTCATACTGGGCCTTGCCCCCTTCGAGCTTCTTTCGCGCGGCATCGACCTGCTGCTGCGCGGCATCGGCTTCGGCTACGCCTTCGTCGTATTGCTGCTGCTTCTCTGCAAGCTCCCGCCGGCCGTCCGCCAGCTGCCGCGCCGCAACAGCAAGCTGCTGCTCGCTTGCATCAAGCTCGGCGCGGCCGGCATCCAGCTGGGCCTTCGCCGTCTCAAGCTGACCCCACGTCGCATCGAGCGCGGCACGACCATCCGCAAGCTGAGCAGCGGCGTCCGCGAGCTCGCCCTCGTAGGATGCGATCAGCTCGCGAGCATCTGCAAGCTGGGCGGAGGCGCCCGCGAGCTCCGCCGCGGCGTCATCAAGCTGCGCACGCGCATCGTCGACCTGCGCCTGGCCGTCGGCGATCTGCTCGTCAAACTGACCTTGCACCACAGCAAGCCGGTGCGCCCCGCGGCCCTCGAGCAGCCTCTCGAGCTCCTCCTTATGCGCCGCGACCCTATCCAGATACTCCTGGCCATACGGGTCGAGGCCCTCGGTGTCGTCGAAACGCAAGCGCGCCACCATGTGATAGTCCACATCGAAGGCATCGTCAGTTACCACGGCAAAGCCGGCAAGATCGCCGGTGCCTGCCTGAGACTGGCCCATGTTGAGGTTCGAGACGATCTCCGATGAGTTCACCACGCCCACCACGGTGAAATCGTGCCGTACGAGCGCATAATCGCCACTTACATCTTCCTCCTCGGCGAAGACGATGGTCGAACCCACCGGATGCTCAGCCGCTATGGTCGCGGAGATCGCAACCTCGTCTGCTTCCTCGGGAAGCCGGCCTTCAACCACCTCATACTGCGAGATGCGCTCCGGCAGCGAGCTCACGCGCACCGCATTATGCGTGTCTGCAACCGTCACGTCCTTCATGTAGCCATACTCGACATCCGAGATGCCCGATGCCCGCTCGATCACGGCCTCATCGCTCTCATCGATGCCCAGACCGCCAATGATGGTGAGATCCGCCGCGTTGTATGCGTCGAAGTAATGCCTGCCCGTGATGCGCATATCCGGGCCTGCCACGTTGAGGCCCACGAGCGCGAAGGCACCAAGGGCCATGAGCAGCACGATCGACACGAAGCGCCCGCGCGATTTGCCTACCGTGCGCTTGATGTCGCGCCAAAGCATGCGCTTGCCGCGCGGTACCTTCCTATTCTTCCTGCTCATCCGCCCCACCTACCACTCGATATCCGCGATGGCCTGCGGCCGCTCGTTGAGCTCGACCGCCGTCACGTGCCCGTCGTGCATATGGATCACGCGGTCGGCAATGGGGGCAATCGCCGAGTTGTGTGTCACGATTACCGTCGTTGCCCCGCGCACCCTGCTCATATCCTGCAGAAGCTGCAAGATCTGCTTACCGGTGCGATAATCGAGGGCACCCGTGGGCTCGTCGCACAAGAGGATCTTGGGGTTTTTCGCCACGGCGCGGGCGATGGCAACGCGCTGCTGCTCGCCGCCCGAGAGCTGCGCGGGGAAGTTGTCCATGCGCTTGCCGAGCCCCACCATCTGGAGCACCTCCACGGTGTCGAGGGCATCTGCGACGATCTCGCTCGCCAGCTCGACGTTCTCCTTGGCGGTGAGGTTCTGGACGAGGTTGTAGAACTGGAAGACGAAGCCCACGTCTTCGCGTCGATAGCGCGTGAGCTCCCGAGCCGAATATCCGGCGATGTTGGTCCCGTCAATGGAGACACGCCCCTCATCGCAGGTGTCCATACCGCCCAAGATATTGAGCACGGTGGACTTGCCTGCGCCCGATGCGCCGAGCACGATAGCGAGCTCACCGCGTTCGACGCTGAAGCTCACATGGTCGTTGGCGCAGATAACGCTGCCGCCCGCCCGATAGCGCTTGCACTCGTCCTGCACTTCAATGTAGGCCATCGTCTATACCCTCTCACTCTCTCCGCGAGTCGCGCCCGCGTCCCGTTCCCTCAATGCACCCGAGCGCTCCAGGCGCCCCGATGGGCATGCTGCTGCATCCCGATGTTCCAGCCGTTGCATTCCGCGCTCGGTGCTGAATAAAATAGACAACGTGTTGTTTTAAGTCCATCGACAGATATTCCTCATCTGTTGATTTAAGGACTATCTACACATGAAGAACACGCAGCGCTGAGAGAGGTCTGCCATGACGAACCGAGTCCGACGTACCACCACCGAGCCCCGCATTCGGGCAGCACTTACCGAGCTTCTTGCGGAGCGAGAACTTGGAGCCATCTCTGTAAGCGATATCACGCGCCGAGCAGGCATCAACCGCGGCACCTTCTATGCGCATTATGTTGACAAGCACGACCTCGTGCAGCAGCTGATCGACGGTGTGCTCGACGACCTCGCAAACATCGTTCTCGGCGAGGACGACGAGGCGGCCGGGGAATCCGCGGAGACGGTCCTCGACACGGCCGATCCCATCCCATTCGAGCGCGTGCACGGCGCCCTCATCTACGTGCGCGACCACTACGTTCTCATAGCGGCGCTCACCGGCAACGGAACCGACCAGCGCATCTACGAACAAACAAAGAGGCTTATCGGGGAGTTGGTCGAACGCAGCGCGCGCCGTCACGGCATCACGGTGGACTATGGCGACGTGCCCGAGGATTATGCACGCGAGATGATGCTCTCGGGCGTTGCCTCGGTAATCTGGCTCTGGCTCCGCCGCGGTTGCCCCGATGACCCACGCGATATCGCCACCATACTTTGGAAAGCGAAATCGCGTTCGCTCGAGGAATGCGCGCAGCGCCATGTAAGCAACTGATCGCAAGCCGCTTGCTACAATATCGCTAGGGAACAACAAGAGGTACGGGGCACCTATGAACGACCGCACACCGCGAAGAGATGCGGGGCAGCATCCGCACATGCGACGGGCACCACGCGGCAAGCATGGATCGCCTTTGATGCACAGCGAGACACACCCTGCGGCGCGGCCACGGCCCACCGGACCTCAACCACGCCGGGACCTCCAGAGCGATCAATCCGCTCGCGGCTCTCGACAGCCCCCAAACGCCCATCCCGCCCGCCCGAGGGCGCCGAGGAACCAGCAGGCTCCTTCGCTGCAGCAGCCTGGGCATAGGAGGCAACAGCCCGAAGGCAGCCAGCGCCCCGGGTACAGGCAGCAGCCCGGGTACAGGCGGCAACAGCCCGGACGCAGGACGGCGGCCGCACGGAGGAGAAGCGCGCGCGGCATTGCACCCATCATCGCAGGAGCCTGCGTCCTCGCCGTGCTCGCCTTTGCCCTGTGGAACATAGGTGCGGTGGTCGCCGGCATCTTCTCGAGCGATGCCTCTCAAGCACAAGATGGAAACGAGCCATCAACCATACAAGAAGCCGTTGCCGATCCCGGCGACATCGTAATCGGGCTCAATGGCGACGAAGACACCTATGTGCTCACCGGCGAGGAATATCTTGAGGCCGGTGCCCACGCAGCAGAGCCCACGGACGGCATTCTGAATGACAAGATCGAGATCTCGGGCGATGTCGACACATCCCAAGCGGGAGACTACACCGTCACCTATCGCGTCAAAGATTCCTCCGGCCACGTCGCCGAAGCAACGCGCACGGTACATGTGGTAGACGACATGGAGACTCAGCAGGACGGCATCCCCATCGTCATGTACCACTATGTCTACAGCGCAGACAATCCTCCCGAAGACCTCAACGCCAACTATATTCTCGACACCGACCTCGATGCGCAGCTCGCCTACCTCTCCGAAAACGATTATTACTTCCCCTCCTACCCGGAGCTCAAGGCGTTTATCGAGGGCACTCACAGCTTGCCGGCCAAAAGCATCGTCCTCACCTTCGACGACGGGCAAAACGGCGTTTTCACGCTCGGAGGCCCGCTCTTCGAGAAGTACCACATTCCGGTGACATCGTTCATCATCTGCAACAACAGCGACGCGGGCGACGTCGTGGTAACGTACCAGAACCCCTACATCTCGTTCCAGTCGCACTCCTTCGGGCTGCATCAGCCTGGCGGCACCGTGGGGCACGGCGGTCTCATCAGCGCGCTTAACAAAGACGAGATCGTCGAGGATCTGGAGCACGCGCAGCAGATTCTCGGCACCACCGAGGCGTTCGCATACCCCTTCGGCGATGTGACCGACGATGGCCGCGCCGCGGTCGAAGAAGCCGGTATCCTCTGCGCTTTCACCACTAAAAACAGCTGGGCTCACATTGGCGACGACGTTCGCGCGCTACCGCGCGTACGCATGAACGGCGGAACCTCGCTCGATGGGTTTGTGTCACAAATCAGCTAACGCGCGCACGGCGTACCCGATTTCGTTCGCGTGCCGCACGTGCTATGCTCATGGATTACAACGCGGGCGCAGCCGCCCGGCACGGTTCCATCGAGATCATGCATGAGGAGCATTCATGACGTATCAGGCGCCGCGAGACGGGGCTCCGGTGTACGAGCTTAACACCCGCATCCGCTATAGCGAGGTCGATCACCGCGGCACGCTCACGATTCCCGCGCTCATCAACTGCTTTCAGGATTGCAGCACCTTCCAATCGGCCGAGATCGGCATGAACATCGGGAAACTCCACGAAGAGCGTCAGGGCTGGGTGCTCACGCACTGGCAAATCGTTATCGACCGCTACCCCGGCCTCTGCGAGCACGTCGTTGTCGGCACCTTCCCGAGCTCCTTCAAGGGCGTTGCGGCCACACGATTCTTCTATATGCGCGACGCGCAGGGCGAGCTCATCGCGCGCGCCCGTTCGACCTGGGCGTTCATGGATTTTGAGGTAAAGGCCAGCCCTTTATGCGCCCCGATCCGGAGCTCGTCAAGGCATACGGAACGGCGGAACCGCTCGAGATGCCCGACAAGGAGCGCCGCGTGCGGGTGCCCGCCGCGTCCACTCCCTGCGAGCCGCTCACGGTGCGCCTGCACCAGATCGACACCAACGAACACGTCAACAACGGGCAGTACGTGCAGATGGCACTCGAAGTGCTCCCTCGCGAGCTCGACCCCGCGAGCATCGCGTAGACTACCGGCGCGCCGCTGTCCTCGATGACACAATCTACCCGATGGTCGGGCAGGAAGACGGACGATTCGTGCGTTGCACTCAACGGCAGTGACGGCGAGCCGTATGCCATGGTAGAGTTCACATCAGCGGCATAACGGCTGCGCCGCTGCCCCAGATCGCGGGCGCAGCGCGCTTCCGAGGAGGCATGCATGGTTAAGACGTTGATTCTTGTGAGACATGGTCAGGCCGAGCCGTCCTCGGCAGCGGTGCCGGATATTGAGCGATCGCTGACCGACGCCGGTCGCGCCGCACTTGCCGGCCCGCAGGGATTCCCGCGTACTTTCGCATTGCTGAGCAGCGATGAACGCCGCGAAGCTGCGCTTTGGGCAAGCGAGGCGCTACGCGCCCAGCAGACGGCCCAAGAGGTTGCGGCAGTATTGGGAGAACGCACCATCACCTCATATAGCTACCTTTTCGACCAGGATGAGCAGCGATTCATCGAGCATGTGCGTCAAACCGATGCCGATTGCCTGATCGTGGTGGGGCACATCCCCTTCGTCGACCGCGTAACGGAATACCTTACTGGCTCGCGCCTATCGTTCCGACCGGGCGCCGCGGCGGCGCTGCGCCTAGACCATTCGCTTGACCCATGCCAATCTGAGGTCATCTGGTTCGTGCAGGGACCAGTAGCGTAAGCACCGCGCCTCGATCTCGTCGCGCCCACGACGCCGTCGCTTTTTTCGCAGCCATTTCGTCTTGCCACGAGCGTACTTTCTGCTAGCGCGCCTCACCGATGTCGGGGAACATCAAAACTTTCCTCAAAGGATCGGATTTTGGAACGCCATGCTCCTATCCCCCAACTCTTCGCTGACGTTTTCGCAGGTATATGACTTGCGCATTCTTGGTCTACTCGCCTTGCTTCATAAAATTCGATCCTTTGAGGCAAGTTTTGTCTGCATGCGCTCCAACCGCCGTGGTTCTTCCTGAGCGCGCCCTATCGCCCGGGGCTCTGCCTGCACGCGCCCCAGCGCACGGAGCTTTGTCTGCAGCGCAAAGAGGTTTTGTCCGTGGCGCTGAAAGGATCTGCCTGCAGCGCAAAAAGAAATCGCGATTCTTACCATAATTTTCTTGACATATGAGCATACGTTCATATAATCATAGTCATCTAATATCTGAACGCGTGTTCATATGAGAAGAGATGAGACTATGACAGAAGAACTCCAGGAACAAGGCGCAGCCAATGAGGCTCCGGAAGAAATGCCCGATGAGGAACTCCTCTATGACCTCGCCGACCTCTTCAAAATCTTCAGCGACACGACGCGCATCAAGATCCTCTACGCCCTCATGGGCCGCGAGCTCAGCGTCTCCGACATCGCGGAGGCCACCGAGACCTCGCAAAGCGCCGTATCGCACCAGCTGCGCATCCTCAAGCAGTCGCGCCTCGTGAAGTTCAGGCGCGACGGGCGCAACATCAACTACTCCCTCGCCGACGACCACGTCTACACCATGCTCAACCAGGGCATGAGCCACATCTGCGAGTAAGTTTCAACAGCTGGGAACCGCGCCGGGGCGCCCGGCAGAAAGAAAGGGGCAACCATGCGTAAATCATTCAAGCTCGACGAGATCGACTGCGCGAATTGCGCGCGGAAACTCGAAGATGCCATCAACGGGCTCGAAGGTGTGGAGAGCGCGAGCGTCAACTTCATGACCCAAAAGCTCACGCTTTCCGCACCAGACAACATCTTCGACAACGTGCTCGACCGCGTGGTTAAGCTCACCGCAGACCTTGAACCGGATTGCGAGATCCTGCGCTAGCAGCATCCCTGCGGCCTCACGTTTCAAGGCCCGTGTCCAGGAAGGAGCAATGCACTGTGAACAAGAAGCAACGGAGGTGGCGCAACCGTATCCTCGTCGCCATCGCGCTCTTCTTCGCCATAATGCTCGCCGAGAAGCTCGGCCTATGGAACGCGCTCTTCGGCAGCTACGCCACCTACGGGGAATTTGCGCTCTACCTCATCCCCTACCTTATCGCCGGCCATGACGTGCTGCGCAAGGCATGGCGCAACATTCGGCGCGGCGAAGCCTTCGACGAGGCGTTCCTCATGACCGTCGCCACCATCGGCGCTTTTGCCACCATCTGCTTCCCCGAGACCGAGCCGCAGCTTGCCGAGGGTTGCGCCGTCATGCTGTTCTACCAAGTAGGAGAACTCTTCCAAAGCTATGCGGTGGGCAAGAGCCGCAAGTCTATCGCCAGCATGATGGACATCGCCCCCGACTACGCCAACATCGAGCGCGACGGCGAGCTCGTCGAGGTCGATCCGAACGACGTCCCCGTCGGCGGCATCATCGTGGTCAAGCCGGGCGAGCGCGTACCGCTTGACGGCGTCGTGGCAGATGGCGCAAGCCAGCTCGACACCGCCGCTCTCACCGGCGAGAGCGTCCCTCGCCATGTCGAAGTGGGCGACAACGTGATATCCGGATGCATCAACATGACGGGGCCGCTGCGCGTCCGTACCACAAAGCCGTTCGGCGAATCCACCGTTCACCGCATCCTCGAGCTTGTGGAGAATGCGAGCGAGAAGAAGGCGAAGACCGAGAACTTCATCACCCGGTTCGCCCGCGTATACACCCCTATCGTCGTTTTCGCGGCGCTCGCCCTCGCCATCATCCCGCCGCTGCTTGGCATGGGGCACTGGAGCGACTGGCTGCTTCGCGGCCTCACCTTCCTCGTCGTGTCCTGCCCCTGCGCGCTCGTCATCTCGGTGCCGCTCAGTTTCTTCGGCGGAATCGGCGGGGCCTCGAGACTCGGCATCCTTGTGAAGGGATCCAACTACCTCGAGCTGCTTTCGAACGTTGACACCGTGGTCTTCGATAAGACCGGCACGCTTACCTCCGGCACGTTCAAGGTCGTTACCGTTTGCCCGGAAGAAGGCATGGACGAGGCAAGCCTTCTGGATGCCGCTGCCCATGCGGAAGCGTTCAGCGACCACCCCATCGCCGTTTCCATCAAGGAAGCGCTCGCCACCGGCATCGACCAGGACCGCGTGCGCGATGTGCGCGAAGAGTCCGGCCACGGCGTCTTTGCCATGGTCGACGGGAAAGGCGTGCTCGTTGGCAACGATAAGCTCATGTCCGAACACGGAATCGCCTGGCAGGAAAGCGGGCAGATCGGAACGATTCTGTACGTCGCCATCGACGGCCGCTATGTCGGCAACATCGTGATCGCCGACACGGTAAAGGACGACGCCGAGCAGACCATCCGCGACCTCCATGCCGCTGGCGTGAAATCGTGCGTCATGCTTACCGGCGACCGACGCGATGTTGCCGAGGAGGTTGGAGCCAAGCTCGGACTCGACGAGGTGCATGCGCAGCTGCTGCCGCAGGACAAGGTAGATGAGGTCGAGCGCCTGCTCTCGCTCGAGCGCGACGGCGCAAAGCTCGCGTTCGTGGGCGACGGTATCAACGATGCCCCCGTGCTCATGCGCGCAGACGTGGGCATCGCGATGGGCGCCATGGGGTCGGACGCGGCCATCGAGGCGGCCGATGTCGTGCTCATGGACGACAAGCCCTCGAACATTGCCCGCGCCATGAACGTCGCCCGCCGAACGATGCGCATCGTCTGGCAGAACATCATCTTTGCGCTCGGCATCAAGATTGCCATTCTCGTGCTTGCGGCGCTCGGCATCGCCAACATGTGGCTTGCCGTATTCGGCGATGTGGGCGTGGCGATCATCGCCATCCTGAACGCCATGCGCGCCATGCGGGTATAATCGTGCGCGCCGCGCGGATGCTGCCCGCGCGGCGTTGTACGAGGAGGGGAAACCTTGGCAAAACGCATCGCGTTATTCGATAACATCAAGGGCGTGCTCATCATCCTTGTGGTCGCAGGCCACTTCATGCATCCCGTTCACAACGATAACCTTGCGCTCAGCGCGGCATTCGACGTGATATACCTCTTCCATATGCCGCTCTTCGTGTTCGTGTCGGGCCTTTTCGCCAAGGGAGCCTATCGCGATGGACACCTCAACGTGAACCGCATGATTTCCTTCCTTGTGCTCGGCCTTGCATACCAGGCGGCATACCTCGCCATCAGCGGCATGCTCACGCCGCAACGCATGCTGCTCTTCACCTCCGCACCGTGGTACCTCATCGGCATGGTGTGGTGGTACGCGGCGACGCCCATGCTCTCCCGCCTGCCAGCACCCGCCGGGCTTGCGGTGAGCCTTTGCGCATCGCTCGCCTCGGGCTGCATCGATCTTTCGAACGGCTTCCTCGCCATCAGCCGCTCGCTCGCCTTCCTCCCCTTCTTCAGCCTTGGATACTACTGCACAACCGAGCAGCTCGAGCACCTCTCATATCGCCGAGGACTCTGGGCGGCCGTCGTGGCAGCAACCTGCATCTCGCTGATGCGCATCGCAGACGCCCACGCCTACGACTGGTTCTTTCAGATGGTCTATGGAGACAACCCGTATCGAAGCGGCATCGTTTCCGGCATGGCGGCGCGGCTCACGGCAACCGCCATTGCCATGCTGTTCTCGCTTGCCACCCTTAAGCTCGTGCCGAAGGCCTCGGGCAAGCTCACCGTTCTGGGTGCCCGCACGCTGCAGGTCTATGTGCTCCATCGCCTCATCCGTGCCTGGCTTACCTTCCAAACGCCCTTCTACCACCTGCCCATTCTGCTCGACCCGCTCATCGGATCAGCCATCATCCTCGCTCTGAGCGGAGGCATCACGGTCCTCTGCGCAATCCCGGCGCTCACCCCGCCATTCGATGCGCTCATGCGCATGCGCTGGATTCCCAAGCGCTCAGCCGAGGGCCACGCCGCCTGATCAGGCGCCGCACGAAACGCCGCCGTACGAGGCGGCCCGGTCTCGCGCCCCGTCGATTCCATGCCATAGCCAATCCATCGGAATCTCGTCGGTGCAATACCCCGCCACGAGAATCGCCTGGGCATGGGCGCCGCAATCACCGGTCTGCACTACGGCGCGGCATCTATCGCGAAGCTTGTAGAAGTCCGGAATATACGGCACGCTTCGAACGTGCTCCTCACCCAAGAGGCCAGCTATAAACGCATAGTCGCTCGGATTCTGTTCCTCCATGCAATCCGAGACCACCGCACCCTCGAACTCTCCAACGGACACAAGTGTCGCCACGATGTCCTGAAAACTCGGCGAGCCGGTCACCGCCTCAAGGTCAATGTACTCAACATCTGGGTGCAGCGGATGCAACGCCTGTGCACAGGTTCCGCTACCTGCGTCGGCGATGAAAATCATCTCGCCGTGACGCACGCTCGCCACAAGCGCAGCAAGACTCGGGTTCAGTATCCTACGCTTCATCTTCTGCCTCCTTGTCGCTTGGCGCATCGTCAGGCGTAATCGCCCTCACCACGCGGCACGGGCTGCCCACCGCGACGACGCCGGCGGGTACGTCGCGCGTCACGGTGCTATGGGCACCGATAACGCTTCCACGTCCGATAGTTACCCCCGGCAAAATCACAACGTTTCCACCGATCCACACATCGTCCTCGATGGTGATGGGAAGCGCGCGCTCGAGGCCCTGGTTCCGTTCTTCGACCGTAAGGGGATGCTCGGCGGTATACATGCCACAACCAGGGCCGATGAACACATGGTCGCCAATGGTTATAGGCGCGCCGTCCATCAGATACGCACCCCGATTGATAAAGGTCCCCTCACCTACACGGCAGTTGTATCCGTAATCAACATAAAGTGGAGGAAGAATCGTTGCTCCCTCCCCCAGCTCAGAGAACATATGGGCGAGCAAGGTGCGCCGCCCCTCCTCGTCGTCCGGATCGAATGCGTTGAATTGATGGCAGATCCGCTCTGCCTGCGCTCGCTCCCGCAATAGTTCCTCATCAAAGTTCGCATCGTACCAGCGCTTTTGGTCGCGCAGGCGCCGCGCATTTCCCATACTCGCCAACCTCTCGTCGTCGCACATCGCCTTTTCCTCCTCCAGTCACTCCGCGCAATCCCCATCAAGCCGGGCATCGAGCGCACGTTTCAACATCCCCCTGAGGTAGCATTCATCGAGATCTTCCCGCATCTGAAATTCGGGAAGCAGCTCGGGCGGCAACCATTCGGAAAGCCTCGAGACGAGGCCATCGAGCACAGCTTCATCGAAAAGGCCCCCGCTGCATAGCACGACCCCGGGATTCAATGAAACAACGACGGCTGCTAGGCATTGGGCAATCAGCTCGGTACACGGACGGACGAATGCGCTGGGAGGCGGAATCGACGGGCTCGATCCGCAAGCAGACGGCAGAAAGCCAACCATCCCGGCAAAATCCGTAGAACCGGTTACAACAACGCCCTTATGGACCGTTGCCGTTCCCGGGCGGAGACCCTCGGGAAAGTTCGCGAGAGTCACGACCTCTTCTTCACCGCCCCTCTCGCAATAGTAGCCAAGAGCTTTGAGATGCATGTCGTTAGCGGAGATGCACGGAAGGCCAAACCGCCGCCTAACCAAGCATTCGAGCTGCACGCCATCGAGTTCAGGCATGTCGCAGTAACCCACCACGCCGTTCTGCACGATTCCGGGAACGCCGCATACCACCTGCGCGATGCCGGGGACATCCCTTAGCGCCTCATCAAGGCAGAGGGCGAGATCAGCCTCACCCAAGCGAGCGAGACGCCACTCCCTATGAGCAAGGGTCTTCCCTGTTACCGACACAACCAAGGCGCGCACCACACGCACGCTTTGCTCGACATCGCAAACCATGCACAGCACGGGTTTGTAATCATCCCGAACAGCGTAGATGCGCGCATTGCGGCCAACGGCACCGTGGTCCCCCGCCACGCTCGAAACCTCGCCGCAAAGCTCCATTTGATTGAGCGCGGTATTGCACGTCGCGATCGATAAACCCGTTGCCGCAGCGATTGAACGCTTAGAATACATGCCGCCCGACCACAACACACGTCGGATGGCATTCGAGCTCTCTGCAACCATCATTGGCACCTCCTTTTTATATTGATTATAATAATTGATATATCAATTAGATAGTCAAATAGATGCGCGGCTAAACTCACGCTATGGCGCACCCGGCTTCCGGAGGTACCGTGTAATATCTGCCCCATTGCCATGCATGAGCTACACTTTTCCAGGCAACTGGGAAGCCCGATCGGGGCCGCCCCTATGAAGGGATATCAATGGAAGAGCTGTTCTTCAATTTCATCGACCAGTTCGGCTACTTCGCCGTGGGCGCACTTATCTTTATTGAGAATATTTTCCCGCCCATTCCAAGCGAGCTCATCTTGCCGCTCGGAGGCTTCTTCACCACTACGACCGACATGGTCCTGCCCGGCGTCATCATCGCTGCGACCGCCGGGTCGGTGCTCGGCGCTTACATTCTCTACGGCATCGGCTATGTGCTGAACCGCGATCGCCTCATGCGGTTTTTCGAGACGAAGCCCATGCGCCTTTTGGGCTTCAAGGGCGACGATATTGCCAAGGCCATTGACTGGTTCGACCGACGCGGCCAGATCTCGGTGCTCATCTGCCGCTTCGTGCCTATCGTTCGCAGCCTTATCTCCATTCCCGCAGGCGTGGCGCGCATGAATATGGTCAAGTTCGCCTTGTACACGCTGTTCGGATCGGCCGTTTGGAACACGGTGCTCTGCTCGCTCGGCGCGGCGGCGGGAAGCGCCTGGGAAACCGTGACCGCTCAGGCCGAGTGGGTATCCGACGTTGTGAAATACATCATTATCGCCATCGTGATCGTCGTTGCGATTTGGTGGATCGTAAAGCGCATCATTCCAAATCTAAAGAAGGACTAGCGGCTCGAGCACTTATAAAGAGAGCCTCAGGACAGGCGAGCTGCAGACTCTGCCTGAATCAGAATTTACTGACGACACGCCTACGCCATTTTTATCCAAATATGCGCTAAGTCGGTCTTTTATCCTGCAGATATGATGGTGCTAATCACACACCGCCCTGGTAGATGACTTGCTAACAAGCCGTCTACCAGGGCGGTGAGGATTCGACATCCTCATTCTCGAGATAAAAAGACCGACTTAGCGCAAATTTGGATAAAATCTCGCGGGGTGCGGGGGCATTAATATCGATTTGGCTTAATTGCCTAGCCCTAGCACCCGGTTTTTGGCAATCCGACTCAACGCAGCCTGACGGCCCCGCAGCATGAACGCGCCCCGTCGATCCCCGTACGCACCTGCTAGCATATGAGACACATCACAGAAGGCCTAAACGGCGGCAGGCATGATAGATGCCGTTGTCGTCAACATCATTGGTTACGAACGTTGCCCGCTCCTTCACGGAATCCCAAGCGTTGCCCATAGCCACGCTCGTTCCCACCGCCTCGAACATGGAGAGGTCGTTCTCCCCATCTCCAAAGGCGACCGCTTCCTCGGGCTCAAGGCCAAACCGCTCCAGCGTGGCGGCAACGCCATACGCCTTACCGCCCTCTTGCGGCACCACATCGCAAAACAGCTCGGTCCAACGTGTCGCCTTCACGTTGTGAGTGTAATCGAGAAACACGTGCTCCTCGCCCGGATCGACGAAAACGCAGAACTGGTAGATCGGTGCCGAGAGCGCTTTCTCGTAGCTTTCCTCGTGATACTGAATGCCTACCTTATCGCCAACCGTGCGCACACGATCGCTCAGGCGGCTCACGAAACTTGCTTCGGGTTGCTGCACCAAGATATCGTAGCGATGCTCCCGGTACGCATGTTCCACAATGGTTCGGGCATCCTCGGCGTCAACCGGCACATCGCGATACGCACCCGTCTCATCGAGGCAGAGCTGGCCGTTGAGCGTGATATAGGCATCGAACCCGTTCTTTAGCTCGTCAACGAGCTCGAGCATCGAGCGACCTGTCGAGATGACCGTCTTGATGCCGCGCTCGCGCAGGGCGCGAAGCGCGCGCTTCGTAGACTCTGGCATGGCATGCGTCTTGAAGCTCAGCAGCGTACCATCGATATCGAAAAAGGCGGCTTTAATCATGCCTGCTCCCCCGTGCGTCCGACTGCGCAAACGCACCTATTGTATCCAAACGCCGCCGAGCGGGCGCGCGGCACCCCACTCTCGACCCTACGACCTCCATGCCAGTCTGCTAGGATAGGCAGTCGGATACACCACACGCGACCAGCCCAGCGCGCCGTTGAATCGGCGATTGTCTGGGCCTCCTCTCCAGCGCTTTCGAAAGGCATGACATGGCAATCCTTCTGGGCTGCGACAGCATATCTTTGGACTTCCCCACGAAACGCGTCTTTACAAACGTCACCCTCGGTGTTAACGAGGGCGATCGCGTCGGCATCGTTGGCCGCAACGGCGATGGCAAGTCGACACTCATCAATTTGCTTGCCGGAATACTTGAACCCGACGATGGGCGTGTAACCCACCGGCGGAACCTTTCCGTAGGGCTTCTTGGCCAGCGCGACAGTCTCGATGACTCCGATACCGTGCACCACGCGGTGGTGGGGAGCGCACCCGAGTACGAGTGGGCATCTTCGCCGCGCGTGCGAGAAATCCTTTCCGGGCTTATTCCCGACGTCCCGTGGGAGGGTGCGGTCGGCACGCTCTCGGGTGGCCAGCGCCGGCGCGTCGATCTTGCGCGCCTGCTCATCGGCACCTACGACGTTCTCATGCTCGATGAGCCCACCAACCATCTCGATATGCGCACCATCAACTGGCTCGCCCACCATCTGAAAACCCGCTGGCAGGCGGGTGCGGGCGCGCTGCTCATGGTCACGCACGACCGATGGTTCCTCGATGAGGTCTGCACCTCGATGTGGGAAGTCCACGATGGATCGGTCGACCCGTTTGAGGGAGGCTACTCTGCCTACATCCTTCAGCGCGTTGAGCGGGACCGCCGAGCTCAGGTAGAGGAAGAACGCCGGCGCAACATGGCCCGCAAGGAGCTCGCGTGGCTGAGCCGCGGAGCGCAAGCGCGAAGCACCAAACCGAAATTCCGCGTCGAGGCAGCGCGCGAGCTCATTGCCGATGTGCCGCCCTTGCGAAACGAACTTGAGCTCAAGCGCCTCGCTGTGGCGCGGCTCGGTAAGCAGGTTATCGATGTGCTCGATGTGACTGCGGGCTATCCCGACCCCCTGAAGGAGCGAAATGGCAGCGAGCACCGTCAAGAGGTGCCGAACGAGCGGGCAGACAAACCCGTGCTCGAGAATGTTACCTGGCTTATTGGAGCGGGCGACCGCTTTGGCTTGCTCGGCGAAAACGGAGCCGGGAAATCGACGCTGATCGACATCATTCAGGGCAAGCTCAAGCCGTTGTCTGGACGGGTGAAGATTGGGCAGACCGTGCGCTTCGGCGTGCTCTCACAACAGCTCGACGAGCTTCAGCCCCTCCTCAACGACACCATTCGCGAAGTGCTGAGCCGCTATAAGCGCAGCTATATCATCGACGGCAAAGAGACAAGCCCTGAAAAGCTCTTGGAACGGCTCGGGTTCACCCAGGAGCAACTCTGGAGCCGCATCGGCGACCTATCTGGCGGGCAGCGGCGCAGGCTACAGCTCATGCTCACGCTCCTCAAAGAGCCCAACGTGCTCATCCTCGACGAGCCCGGCAACGACCTCGATACCGACATGCTCGCCATCGTAGAGGATCTGCTCGACGGCTGGCCCGGCACCCTCATTCTCGTCACACATGACCGCTACCTCATGGAGCGCGTAACGGACCAGCAGTTCGCCCTCATCGACGGGCACCTACGGCATGTCCCGGGCGGCGTGGACGAGTACCTGCGCCTCGCAAGCAGCGCGGGATTGAGCGGTGGCCAAGGGGGATCGCCTACGTTTGCCCGCGCTGGCGCCGGCAAGTCCGACGCGAAACCTGACGAAACTGCCTCGACCGGCCTCTCCAACGCCGAGCGCCAGCGCCTGCGCAAGGAAGCCGCTTCGCTCGAGCGCCGCATGGACACCCAGCGCAAGCGCATCGACGAGCTCGAAGCCCAGATGGCCGCCGTCGACCCGACCGACTACCTCGCGCTCGAAACACAGCAGCGCAAAATCGATGAAGCCCGTGCCGCTATTGACGACCTCGAGACCGCATGGCTCGAGGTATCTGAACAGCTCGAAAGCTAAGCGCGCGTTTCGCGGGGTCGCACCTAAGCCCCGCGAAACGACGCGAATCCAAAGCGATCCAGGCCGGCTACGAGCGCTTCCGCGGGCGCGGCTTGCGCGTGCGACGCGCCACCGCATGCTCGTCGCCCTTACGCGATGCTTGCCGGCGCTGGCTGAGAAGCCAACCGAACACCATGGCGGCAGCAATGACAGCTATGTAGATAATCTGCTCCATCATGCCACCCTTATGCTAAAGCTCTAAGCCCATAAGCCGTACGAGCGCCAGAATATAGATCTTAAGTGCCTCTTTGAGCGCCTCCTCACTTGCAGCCTCATTCGGTCCGTGCATCGAACCAGCCCAGGCTGGCAGCTCCAGCTCTTCGTCTTCTGGGCCGAAGGAGACGGCTCGGGCGAAATTGCGGGCATAGGTGCCGCCGCCCATCGAGAAGGGCTCGACCTCCCTTCCCGTTACCTCGCGATACACATCGAGCAGCGCCTGAACCGCAGGGTGCCCGGCATCGACGGAGAAGGGATCCTTAGAACGCCCAAGCACGAACGATGCGCCGAAACGCGATGCGAGCTGGGTTAGCGTCGCCTCCATGGCACCGGTCGTCGTCGCATCCGGAAAACGAACATCGATCGTCTGCTCGATGCGGCCATCCGGCCGGACCGCAATCGTCCCCGCGTTCAAGGTGAGTGCACCGAACGCAGTGCTTGAACAGGCAATTCCCACCGCCTCGCCGGCCGTATCGGCGTGCACCAGCTCGAGCAGCGCAAGGTAGTCGCGCTCTGCAGGGGCGAGCAACTCGCGAATCTCCCCAAGATAGGAGACGATCAAGCCGATGGCGTTGAGCGTTCCCTCAGGGAGCGAGGCGTGTCCTCCGATACCCCGAGCGAGGATGCGGGCCTCGCCGGGCGCCGCCGATTCGATGGTCAGACGGTCCGCATTCATGCGGGGCGCGGGCAATGCGGAGGCATCGATGCCCACGACAAGCACGGACTCACTGGGGACAGCGTTGGTTGCCTCGGCACCGCTCCACGAATGGATGACGCCATCCGTGATCGGTCCGCTCACAAAGGAACCGCCGAAGCAGCCCTTCTCGGCATTGCAGACCGGGAATGAGGCATCGGGCGTGAAAAGGAAGGCAGGGCTCTCGTGTCCCGCAAGGTAGTGCTTCACATCCGACATGCCCGCCTCCTCGTCGCATCCCAGAAGCGCACGGAAGCTGTAGCGAGGGGTGATGCCTTCATGCAGGAAGTATGCGCCAGCATAGAGCGATAGCACCGCCGGCCCCTTGTCGTCGATCACCCCGCGTCCAAGCAGCCAACCCTCGCGGCGCTCCATGGCGAAGGGATCGGTCGACCAGCCAGGGCCAGCAGGGACGACATCAACGTGCGCGATGGTGGCGACTTGCTCGGGGCGCTCCCCCGCGATATCGCCCCATCCCAGATAGCCCTCGTCGTCGGCGGTGTCGTACCCCAACTTTCGCGCGATACCCAGAGCGCAATCAAGCGCCCGGCGAACGTCAGGACCGAAAGGCGCCGCGGGCTCCGCCAGCGAAGTATCCGCAACCGACGGGCAGCCCACCAATTCGGCGATGTCGGCAAGCACCTGGTCCCAGACCGTATCGATATAGACGTCTACTCGTTCTTCAAGCGTCTTGTCCACTGTTTACTCCTCCCCGCCGGCACAACCGGCACCTTGAGCTTATGCAGGAATCAGGCGAATCGCTCCATGAAACCACCGTCCACGCCCAGAAGCCAACCGAGCTCGGTAGCGTCGCGGCAAAGACCATCGGCTCCAGACCCAGCAAGTTCAGCGCGGGCAGGTTCGTCGCGCCAAACGCCGATGCATGGAAGCCCCACTTCGTGAGCGCCCAATACGTCATGGTGCCTATCGCCCACCATCACGGCGTCTGAAGGGCCCATACCCAGCCCGTCGAGACAGGCCCTGATGCAGTCCACTTTTGTAGCGCGACCCGGCTCAAGGCGACCGGCGATGATGTCGAACGGCGGAAGATCGAGCGCGGCGATCATCTGGCGGGCGGTCTCATCGAGGCGCGACGTCGCAACCGCAATCTTGGTGCCGCGATCTGATAGGGCGCGAAGCAGCTCGGGGATGCCCGGAAACGGCGGATAGTCGTCTGGAGCAACATACTCGTTGAAGAGCCCGCGATAGACATCGACAAGCTCAAGCGCCTCATCACGCGAACCGCCCGTGACGAGCATGAAGCCATCAACGAGAGGCGGACCTATGAGCTGGCGCAGATCGCCCACCGCTTCGAGGTCGTACCCCCGGGCAGCAAGCGCTCGCCGGGAGATAGAAAGCACCGCGGGCCCGGTATTTGCAATCGTCCCATCGAAATCGAAGAGCACAGCCGGACGCTCGAACGCGCCACGCTCATATACCGTTTCCATACGCCTCCGTTTACGTTGCGTGCAACGCCAACCATCATACCTGAAGAAGATAAAAGAAAAGCGCCCCAGCGCAATGCACTGGGGCGCTTTGATGCGCGAAAGAACGCGAGGCGCCTGCTACTCGGCGTCCTCGGCCTTCTCCTCGGGCTTCTCGAGCGGAGCAACCTCGATCTCCGTGCCGAGGGTCTCGGCAGCGGACTTCATGGAGAGGGAGATGCGGCGACGCTCAAGGTCGATGTCCATGACCTTGACCTGAACCTTGGCGCCCACGTGGGTCACCTGGCTGGGCTGGTCAACGTGCTTGTGCGCCATCTCGGAGATGTGCACGAGGCCCTCGATGCCATCGCCCAGGTCGACGAACGCGCCGAAGGGCACGAGCTTGGTGACGGTGCCCTCGACCACAGCACCCGTGGGGTACTTCTTGACGAGCGCGCGCCACGGATCCTCGGTGGTCTGCTTGAGACCCAGCGAGATGCGCTCGCGGTTGAGATCCACGTCGAGCACCTCGACCTCGATCTCCTGGCCGACCTTGACGACCTCGGAGGGATGGTTGACATGGTTCCAAGAGAGCTCGGAGATGTGAACCAGGCCGTCGATACCGCCGAGGTCCACGAAAGCACCGAAGTCCACGATGGAGGAAACGGTACCCTTGAGGCGCATGCCGGGCTTGAGCTTGGAGAGAATCTCGGTGCGCTCGGCCTTGCGGGACTCCTCGAGCACCACGCGGCGGGAAAGCACGACGTTGTTGCGGTTGCGATCCATCTCGATGACGCGAGCCTCGATGGAGGTGCCCATGTAGCTGTGGAGGTCCTTCACGCGGCGAAGATCCACGAGCGAGGCGGGCAGGAAGCCGCGCAGGCCGATGTCGAGGATAAGGCCGCCCTTGACGACCTCGATGACCTCGCCCTCGACGTTCTCGCCGGACTGGAACTTCTCCTCGATGCGGCTCCAAGCGCGCTCGTACTCAGCACGCTTCTTGGACAGCACGAGACGGCCGTCCGTGCCCTCCTTGGTCATAACAAGAGCCTCGATGGAATCGCCCACCGAAACGATGTCTGCGGGGTTAGCGTCCTTGCGGATGGACAGCTCGCGGACCGGAATGACGCCCTCGGACTTGAAGCCGATGTCGACCAGGACCTCGTCCTTGTCGATCTTCGTCACGGTGCCGCTCACGAGATCGCCCTCGTCGAAGTCGGTAATGGTACCGTCGACGAGATTGTTCATCTCCTCATCATTCATGTCGTCTAGCGAGAAGATGGACGTGTTCTGAATCTCACTCAAAGGTGGACCCCTTTCGAACTACGGGGCCCCGATTGCAAGGACCTGCGGATGGGCACAGGGCGAAACCGCGCCTACGCACACCCTCTGGAAAACACTCGGGGGCCAACAGATACGGATGTGAAGCGTATGCATTCACGAAGTAATAGGTTACGTGGAAACGCTCTGCTTTTCAAGGTTGAGCACGGATTTTTTCACGCCTTCTCTCGTTTTGCCAAAGCCGCTCCGCAAGCGGTCCGAACGGAACGGTAAGCGGCGCCCGCGTTCGGGCGGGGTGTTCGATGGCGGGGCGTTCTCGGGCGAGATTCGGACACGCGCGGCGTTGCCGGGCGACTTCTGGACACCGGCGGAGCGCTCGGGCGACTTTTGGACATTCGCAGCGTTGTTGGGCGACTTTTGGACAATCAGAAAGTTCTCGGGCGAGATTTGGACGCCTAGAGGGGCTGAGCGTCCAGAAGTCGCCCGGGAACGCGGCAAGCGTCCGAATCCCGCCCGACAACGCAAACAAACACTCATGCCAATAATCCGCATGACAGAACCGTAAGAATCATCGTGGGCACAAATGGGCATCATGTGGGGATAATAGAGCTCATAGGAACTACCCGGCGCTGCCGGGCTTTGGAAAAGGCGACGATTCGACGAGGGAAAAGGAGGTGCCTGGTGCTCAAAGCGGTGGTCTTCGACATGGACGACACGTTGCTCTGCATCAACCTGAGCGCATTTCTCGCCGTCTACGTGCGCGACGAGGCGCGGCTCCTCGGCGATATCGGGCGCAAGAACCCGTTTTCCGCGCTTGCGGCCCTCGGCGGGTCGCTCTACGACCTCAACGCGAACGAACGAGACGAGGACGACGATCGCACCAACTATGCATTTTTCGTAGACACCCTCAGGCAGCGGTGCGGCGTGCCCATCGATGACCCCGTAATCGCCGATGCATTCGAATGCTACGAACGAGAGGTCCTGCCAAAGCGCAACGACGCCATCATCGCCGCACGCCCCCGGGAAGGAGCGTGCGCGGCTATCGAGGAGGTCACGGGCCGAGGGCTCCGCGTGGCGCTCCTCACCAACCCGAGCTTCAGCCGCGCCTGCATCGAATGCCGCATGGGCTGGGGAGACATGCTCGACATGCCGTTCGAGCTCGTCACGACCATGGAAAACAGCACGCGCGTGAAACCCAGCCCGCGCTATTACCTCGAGTCCATCGAATCGCTCGGTCTCAAGCCCGATGAGGTGCTCATGGTTGGCAACGACCCTAAACGCGACTTCCCCACCCCGGACTGCGGAATCCAAACCGCCTACGTGGGAACAGGCAGGCCGGTGCGCGCCACATGGTCGGGCTCTATGGCAGACTTCGCCTCCAGCTTTAACGAGATTGAAGAGCGATTCTACGAGCGCCAGGAGCGAGAGCTCTCCGATATCGTGCAGGATGTGACGCGCGGCCGCGCATAATCGCGGGGCGAACGGCGCGCGTCGCACACAAGCGGGCACGGGCGCTACAATGGGGACGCCATAACCCCGTTGTCGAGGAGCACACATGTCCTGCGAGATCGATTCCACCACTGTTGCCGACCGCGACGAGCAGTATTGCAGCATCTTGAACCGAGAGCTCGTCTGCGCGCTGGGATGCACGGAGCCGATTGCCGTGGCGTACGCGGCTGCGATCGCGCGCGAGACGCTCGGCAGCGAGCCCGAGCACCTTGAACTCGAGTGCTCCGGCAACATCATCAAGAACGTGAAGAGCGTCACCGTTCCCAACTCCGGCGGCATGCACGGCCTTGAAGCCGCGGCCACCCTTGGCGCGGTTGGCGGCAACCCCGAGAACGCGCTCGAAGTCTTGGAATCGGTAGACGATGCGGCACGCGCCCGCACGGCCGAGCTTCTCGCCGACCCTGCGTTCGCCGACGTCTCGCTCGCCGAGAACGTTCCAAACCTCTATATCCGCGTAAAAGCCCAGGCAGACGACCATACCGCCGACATCATCATCTCCGACCACCACACCAACGTGGTGTGGCGCGCCCTTGACGACCAAAAGCTCTCCGGCTCCTGGGACGCGCCCGAGTGCGCTGCCGCGGTGGCCGATACCGCCCGCACACAGGGAAGCTCGCTATCCCTTGAGGGCATCATCGATTTTGCAGAGCATGGAGAAATCACGGGCGCGCGAGCGGCGCTCATGCGCCAGATGGAACTGAACGACGCCATCTCGCGAGAGGGGCTCGAGCATGCCTGGGCGCCGAGGTGGGACGCACGCTGCTGGCAAGCCGCCCGGATGACGTGGCTGACCGCGCCCCGCGCCCGCGCCGCAGCCGGTTCCGACGCGCGCATGAGCGGATGCGCCATGCCCGTGGTAATCGTATGCGGCTCGGGAAACCAGGGCATCACCACCTGCCTGCCCGTGCTCGAATACGCCGAGAAGCTGGGCGTGACGGGCGACCGGCTGCTGCGCGCGCTCGCGCTCTCCGACCTTGTCGCCATCCACGTGAAGAGCTATATCGGCGAGCTTTCCGCCTTCTGTGGCGCCGTGTGCGCGGCGTGCGGCGCGGGCGCGGCCATCACCTGGATGAGCGGGGGCACGCTCGAGCAGATCGGCGCCACCGTAGTGAACACCCTTGGCAATGTTGGCGGCATCGTGTGCGACGGCGCAAAGTCGAGCTGCGCGGCCAAGATCTCTGCCTCGGTAGACGCGGCGATCCTGGGGCACAGCATGGCCATGGCAGGAAAGAGCTTCCATGCGGGCGAGGGAATCGTGCAGGAGACCATCGAAGAAACCATCGCGAGCATGGGCTATGTGGGCCGCGTGGGCATGAAGCCCACCGACGTGGAGATTCTCAACATCATGATTGGCAAGACGCAGGTAGATTGCTAGAGCTGGCCACGCGCTACAAGGGAACTAGACTGCCAGGGTCCGCGCGCATATTCATTTCGCCCTATACGCTACAAACGGTGCGAAGCGGCAACGCCGGGCAAATCCATAAGAAAGGCGCTGCCCAGCAGGTCGTTGCCGAGCAGCGCCTCGTATCAGGCTTATAGGACAGAATGTGTGCTTTTCAGTCGAGCCAGAAGGGGTACGGGTCCTTGCAGCGGAGCTCCTCCCAAACGGCCCTGTCGCCCCACTCCGGCCCGCCGTCCTCCCTCTTGGGCGATGCCGAGTAGGTCCTGTATAGGAAGTCGATGTCGGCGTCGGTCGGCATGGAGCGGAGGAGCTCCCGGGCCGGCCTGGGGTCTGAATCTGAATCTCCCCCGTTTCCGTTGACACATCGAGTTCCGTTCCCGCATGATGTGCGGGAACGGGGAAACGGAGACAGATATGGGACACGCGTCGCCGAAGCACACGGCGGAGTCCAAGCGGCGCGCCGTGCAGCCGTGCAACGAGAGGGGGACCGCCTGCGCGGAGGCCGCGCGCGAGGCCGGCGTCGACCCGTCGGGCCTCGCCGACTGGGTCAGAAGGGCCTCGGCCGCGGCGCCCGACGCCGGGGCGGACCCCTTCCAGATGGCCGGGGACCTGCGGCGGCCCAGGCGAGGGAACGAGCGGCTCAAGAGGGAGGACGAGATGCTTTTAGAAGCGGGCGCCTTCCTCGCCAGCAGGCAGCCGTAGGCGCCGAGGCGAAGGAGGCGAGGTTCGCTTCCATCCTGCCCAGCGAGGGGCGCCGGGGCGCGTCGGAGATGCGCTCGGCGCTCGGCGTCGCCAGGCAGGGCCACTGCGCGCGGCGCTCGCGCGGGCCGAGCGGGCGCGACCTGCGCGACGCCGAGCCCGCCGGCGAGACCTCCGAGGTCTGCGAGGCGAGCCGCCGCATCTGCGGCGCCCCGGAGGTCTTCGCGGGGCTGCGCCGGCGCGGAGAGCGCACGTCGCGCGAGCGCGCGGCGCGCATCATGCGCGAGAACGGCCGGGCGGGCGCGGCGCG
>ENA-OQCL01000023-OQCL01000023.1-human-gut-metagenome-genome-assembly--contig:-NODE-23-length-84084-cov-5.249187_pt1 | contig 84084 bp, 69 predicted proteins | sample MGYA00242502_ERZ504586 | MGnify/ENA primary metagenome ERZ504586 (study PRJEB26092, sample SAMD00036316) | human gut metagenome | host: Homo sapiens | study: EMG produced TPA metagenomics assembly of... | reverse complement strand
CGCAGGCGACCGAAAGCTCTACTACTTCTCCGCCGAGTTCCTCATCGGCAGGCTCCTCCGGGCCAACCTGCAGAACCTCGGCTTGCTCGACGATGCCGAGCGCATACTCGCCGAGCACGGGACCTCACTTGCCGAGGTCGAGGACCGCGAGCCCGAGCCCTCGCTCGGCAACGGCGGGCTGGGGCGCCTTGCGGCATGCTTTCTCGACTCCATCGCCTCTCTGGGCCTTCCCGGCGACGGCGTGGGGCTCAACTACCACTTCGGCCTCTTCCGCCAGGATCTTTCGCAGGGCGTGCAGCTCGAGAAGCCGAATCCCTGGATCGAGCCGGATTCCTGGCTCATCGAGACGGGCTCCTCGTTCACGGTGCCCTTCGGCTCGGGCGACCTTTCGGCCCGTATGTTCGACATCCAGATTCCCGGCTACAAGAACGGCGTGTGCAACCGCCTGCATCTCTTCGATGTCATCGACCCTGCGCCCGCACCCGAAAACGGCATCGCGTTCGATGCATCCGATGTGGCGCATCAGCTCACCTCGTTCCTCTACCCCGACGATTCCACCGAGGAAGGGCGTCTTCTGCGCATATACCAGCAATACTTCATGGTCTCGGCGGGGGCGCAGCTCATATTGAGCGAGCTTGCGGAGCGCGGGCACCAGCCTTCGGAACTCGACCGCTACGTGGCAATCCACATCAACGACACGCACCCCTCGATGGTCATCCCCGAGATGATCAGGCTCCTCATGGAAGACGGCATGCCATTCGACCAGGCGGCCGATGTGGTCGAGCGCACCTGCGCCTACACGAACCACACCATCCTCGCCGAGGCGCTCGAAACATGGCCCATGCGCTTCATCGAGCAGGTTGCCCCCGGTATCGTGCCCATCATCCGCAAGCTCGATGAGCGCGCTCGATCCCGCAGCAACGACGAGCGCGTTGCCGTCATCGATTCGAGCGACTGCGTGCACATGGCCCATATGGACGTTCACTTCTGTCATGCGGTGAACGGCGTGGCGGCGCTCCACACCCATATCCTCACGAGCTCTGAGATGCGCCCCTTCGCAGAGCTCTATCCCAGCAAGTTCTCCAACAAGACCAACGGCATCACCTTCCGGCGTTGGCTCCTCGACGCCAACCCCGCACTCGCCCGCTGCATCACCGAGCGAATCGGCGATGGCTGGGTAACTGACGCCCAGCAGCTGAGCGACCTGCTCTCGGTTGCCGATGCCGACGCGCTCACCGACGAGCTCGAAGCGATCAAGCAGCACAACAAGCGCGCGCTCGCATCCTGGCTGCAACGGACGCAGGGCATTAAGGTCGATCCCGAATCCGTCTTCGATATCCAGATCAAGCGCATGCATCAGTACAAGCGCCAGCAGATGAACGCCCTCTATGCCATCTGGAAGTATCTGCACATCAAGCGTGGAAACGTTCCCACGCGCCCCGTCACCATGATCTTCGCCGCGAAGGCCGCACCCGCCTACGAGCTCGCCAAAGACACCATCGCGCTGCTGCTCGCACTCTCGCGCCTCATCGAGCAAGACCCCGCGGTCTCGCCCTGGCTGCGCCTTGTGATGGTCGAGAACTACAACGTCACCGCTGCCGAGCACCTCATCCCTGCCGCAGACATCTCCGAGCAGATCTCGCTCGCGTCGAAGGAGGCCAGCGGGACCTCGAACATGAAGTTCATGGCAAACGGCGCCGTAACGCTCGGCACGCTCGACGGCGCGAACGTCGAGATCGCCAACCTCGTGGGCCGCGAGAACATCTATCTCTTCGGCCGCTCGTCCGAAGAGGTCATCAAGCTCTACGAGACGGACGGCTACCACCCATGGGACCTCTGGCAACACGATCCCGAGATGGCCGAGGCGATCGACTTCATCGTCTCGCCTGAGCTTCTCGCATGCGGCAATGCCGCCGCACTCGCTCGCGTATACAGAGACTTCGTGGCGAAGGACTACTTCATGGCCCTGCTCGATGCGCGGGACTACGTAGCCACCAAGGAGCGCTGCCTCGCCGACTACGAAGACCGAGCGGCATGGGGGCGCAAGATGCTCATGAACATCGCGACATCCGGTTTCTTCTCGTCGGACCGAACGATTCGCGAATACAACGACGAGATCTGGCATCTGGGTTAGCTTGGGCGTGCGCCCAACGGTTGAAAGGAGTTTTTCATGACCAACGCACATGCTGATTGGTGGAAGCAGGCGGTAGTGTACCAGGTGTACCCGCGCAGCTTCTACGATGCCAACGGGGACGGCCTGGGCGACATCGCAGGCGTCACGGCAAAGATCGATTACCTGGCCGCCCTTGGCGTCGATGCCATCTGGCTCTCGCCGTTCTATCCGTCTCCTCTTATCGATGGCGGATACGATGTGGCGAACTACCGCGACGTGGACCCGCGCCTGGGCACGCTCGAAGACTTCGACAAGATGGCTGCAGCCGCCCACGCCGCCGGCATGAAGGTGATCGTGGATATCGTGCCCAACCATACGTCCACCGAGCACGAATGGTTCCGCGCAGCGCTCGCAGCGGGCCCCGGCTCTCCGGAGCGCGACCGCTACATCTTCCGCCCGGGCCGGGGCGAGCACGGGGAGCTGCCCCCCAACGGCTGGAAGTCGACCTTCGGCGGCCCGGCGTGGGAGCCGGTTGGCGACGGCGAATGGTATCTGCACCTCTTCGCTGTAGAGCAGGCCGACCTCAACTGGAAGAACCCCGAGGTCCACGAGGACTTCAAAACCACTCTGCGCTTCTGGAGCGACCGCGGCGCCGACGGCTTCCGCATCGATGTGGCCCATGCGCTTGCCAAGGATATCGACAGCCGCCCGCTTGAAGACTGGCCCGACGACCCCGGCCAATCGAGCCTCGCTCAGAGCGGCAGCGACGACGAGAACCCGCTCTGGGATCGCCCGGAGGTCCACGACATCTACCGCGAGTGGCGCCAGGTGTTCAACGAGTACGAGCCGGCGCGCTTTGCAGTCGGCGAAGCATGGGTAGCGCCCGAGCATCAGTGGATGTACGCCTCCACCGATGAGCTTGGCCAGGTCTTCAACTTCGAATTCGCCAAGAAGAACTGGTTCGCCGCCGACTTCCGGCTCGCCATCGAGGAGGGCCTCGATGCTGCCGAGCGCTCGAAGTCGACGACCACATGGGTCCTCTCCAACCACGATGTCCCGCGCCACGCAACCCGGTTCGCCCTTCCGCAGGTGCCTTCGAGCACCCACCACCAGATTGCAACCGACTGGCTGCTGCGCGACGGCACGACCTACTACGAGGATCGCGAGGCGGGCACCCGGCGCTCTCGCGCGGCGCTCCTCATGGAGCTCGGGCTCCCTGGATCGGTCTATCTCTATCAGGGCGAGGAGCTCGGCCTCTTTGAGGTTGCCGATATCCCGTGGGGAGCACTTGAGGACCCGCAGGCGCAGATGACCGCCCACGGCGACGCCATCAAGGGCCGCGACGGATGCCGCGTCCCGCTCCCGTGGACATCGCTCGATGCGACAGGCGACTTCGGCTTCTCCGGCCCTGCCGACCACGCCGCCCCGCACCTTCCGCAACCGGCGTGGTTCGCCCAGTTCGCCGTCGACGTCGAAGAGGGCGACGAGGCTTCGATGCTCAGCTTCTACCGCGCCGCCCTCGCGCTTCGTCGCGCGTTGATCGTGCCCACGGGCGATACATCGCTCGCGTGGGATGAAGCCAACGCAGGCGATGTGGTTGCCTACCAGCGCCCGCTTGCCGATGGCCGCACGCTCGTGAGCATGACGAACTTCGGAGCGACGCCCGTGGCACTGCCCGCAGGAGAGGTGCTCATCGCCTCCGCTGAGCTCGTCGACGGCAAGCTCCCCCAAGACGCTTCCGCTTGGATCGCCTGCGCCTAGAGACGCAGACGATACGCCGCGCGCCGGCAGGCATAGCACAGGCGCGCTCAACCCCGGGCTGCAAGCCGCTACCCATGTGGCTCGCAGCCCGGTTTTTTCTGCCCAACGCAAAGCGCGCCCGCAGCCTCTTGGAGCTGCGGGCGCGCTGCATGAAGCGAGCGTATCTGTGAGCGCTACTTCACGGCACCGTTGGTGACGCCGCCGATGATCTGCTTCTGCGCCACGATGTAGAAGATGATCATGGGGAGCATGGCAAGCAGGTACGAAGCGAACGCCAGGTTGTAGTTCGTCGCGAACGCGGTTTGGAAGTTCATCTGCGCGAGCGGCAAGGTGTTCACGCCCGAGCCGCCCATGATGACGAGCGGGGTCATGACGTCGTTCCACACGGCCAGGCCGGTGATAACGGCGACGGTCGCATGCATGGGCTTCATGAGCGGGAAGATGATCTTCCAATACGTCGTCCAGGTGCTCGCGCCGTCCACGCGCGCGGCCTCCTCGAGCGCCACGGGGACGTTACGCAGGTAGCCCGTGTAGAGCATCATGTTCATGGGCATGTAGAAGACCACGTAGAGCACCATGACGCCCACCATGTTGTCGAGGTGCATGATGGCGGTCTGCTTGACGAGCGGCATCATGAGGATCGCGAACGGCACGTACATGCCGGCGATGATGAAGTAGTAGGAAACCTTGAAGATCTTCTTGCGATCCATGTTGCGCCCGATGGCGTATGCCGCGAGGCTGTGCACGAGGATTGACACGACCACGGCGGCAACCGTGATGATGAGCGAGTTCATGAACGACCGGAAGAAGTCGGTGACCCGCATGGCCTCGATGAAGTTGTCGAGGCTCCACGTGCTCGGCAGCGACAGGATTCCCGCGATGTCGTTGGTCATCTCGGACGGATCTTTGAACGCGATGACGACCGCCATGTACAGCGGGAAGACGATGGTGATGAGACCCACGATGAGCAGGATGGTCACAGGCCAGTTGACCCGCTCCTTGACTTTTGCCTTTGCCATTAGAGCTGCTCCTCCTTACTGTTCAAGAATTTGGTCTGCAGGATCGAGACCACAGCGATGAGGATGAAGAAGATCACGCGTTGGCGCACTGGAACCCGAACTGGCTGTTGTTGAGACCGTTCTGGTAGATAAGGTACGAGATGGACTCGGTGGACTGCGCCGGGCCGCCGGAGGTCATGGACACGATCTGGTCGAACACCATGAGCATGTCCTTCATGACGAGCACCATGTTGGTGGTAATAGAGGGCATGATGAGCGGGAACGTGATGTAGCGGAACTTATCCCAGCCGGTCGCGCCGTCAAGCGCGCCCGCCTCGTACACGTCTTCGGGCACTGAGGAGAGGCCGGTGATGTAGATGATTGTGGTCTGCGCGCACGCCTGCCACACCAGCACGACCACGATCGCGACCCAGGCCCACTCGGTGCTCGCGAGCATCGACGTGGTACCGGTGAGGGCCGGCAGGATGTATGTGAAGAAGTAGCTGAAGACGTAGCCCACGACCAAGCCACCGAGAATGCGGGGCACGAAGTACACGCCGCGGAGCGCGCTCTTGAACTTGATCTTGCTCGAGAGGCCTATCGCGAGCGTCAGGCTGATCACGTTCGTGAGGATCGTGGCCACGATAGCGACCTTGAACGTGAAGAGATACGAGTTGAGCACGCGCGTATCGGTGAACAGGTCGATGTAGTTCTGGATGCCCACGATGCTGAACGAGCCATAGCCCTTGGAGTCCGTGAAGCTGTAGAAGAAGCCCGTGATGAGCGGGATCGTATTGAAGAGAACGAAGATCACCAAGACGGGGATGAGAATCGCCATGAACGTGCGATTGCGCGCCGACCCGATCTTGGCCTTTGCGGTTTGAGCCATGTGTATACCCCCTTACTCCTGCGCGGCTTCCTGCACCTTGCGGATGACCGTCTTGTTGTAGCGCTGCCACAGCGAGTCCCAGTTCTCCAGGAACGCGTCCACGTCGCCGTCCATGAGGAAGGCCTGGAGCCGTGCGTCGCACGCCATGCCGGAGGGATACGAGTGGTCGGGATAGTCGATGACCTTGCCCGCATCGAGGAACTCCTGGATGTCGTCGAAGAGCGGGTCAAGCGTGAAATCGCCCTCGATGCAGGGGATGGCCTTCTGGTCATCGCAATACGTCTGGAGGTTATCGGGCTCGTTCAAGAAGTCGATGACCTCATAAACCTGCTCTCGGTGATCCTCATTCGCTACTGTCATGTTCCAGCACAGGTCGACGCCGGAAACGACGAGACGGTCCTCGGGATCGTCGGCAGCGGGCATGGCGAAGAGGCCCACGTTCATGTCGGGGTTGGCCGAGAGGATCTGCGGCACCGCGAACGAGCCGCAGGGGAACATGGCGCTCTGGCCGCGCGCGAACGCGGTGCAGGCGTCCTCGTAGCTATAGGCGAACGGGCCCTCCTCGCCATACTGCATCAGCTGGTAGAGCTTCTCAGCGGGCTCGCGATAGTAGTCGGCGAACTTCGCCTCGCCGGCGTTCACCTTGCGGATATGATCTTGCGGCACCAGATCGACCAAGATGGAATTCCATGGCGAGAGAATAGTCCACGTATCGAGGAATCCGAGATACAGCGGCAGCACCTCGCCCTCCGCCTTGATCTCTTCGCACAGCGCGATGAACTCGTCCCAGGTCTCGGGGATGTCCCAGCCTTTCTCGGCGAACATGTCCTTGTTGTAGAGCATGCCCGCGGCGTTGGCGATGTAGGGCACGCCGTAGATGCCGTCCATGGGAACGTAGGTGACGCTCTTCATGATGTCCTGATAGGCCTGCTGCACCTGCGCCATGCCCGGATACTCGGTCATGTCGGCCAGGATGTTCGAGTCCACGAAGTCGGCGTACGAGGCGTCGCCGCCGATGGCCACCACGTCGGGGTAGTCCTCGCGCACGAAGCGCGTCTTCATGATGGTCACGGCATCGTTGGGGCTGGTGAAGTTGAGATAGATATGGTCGTTCGACTCGTTGAACTCCGCCATGAGCGCCTCGAAGATGCTGACCGCCTCGCGCTTGTACGAGACGAATTCAACCTCGGTCTTGCCGTCCGAGCGCGTCCCGGAACAGCCGCCGAGCATGAGCGACGCCGCCCCCGCAGCCGAGAGCCCCAGGAGCGAGCGGCGCGAAATTGGCTTGGTAAGCATGCTTTGCCCTCCTCCTGAATGCTAGTGAACGATGGCGAGCTCGGTGTCCTTGTCGAACACGTGCAGCTTATCGACATCGAAGGCGACCTTGATGCGGCTACCGGTGCGAACGGGGTTGGTCGCAGAGATGTGCGCGGACACCTGGCCGCCGTCCACATCGCCGTAGATCATGGCCTCGGAGCCCAGGAGCTCGTAGACGGTCACCGTCGCATCGATCTGCTCGGAGAGCGCCTTGCCCTCGGCATACTCGTGCTCCTCCACCACATCCTCCGGACGGATGCCCATGACGACGACCTTGCCCACATACGGCTTGAGCGCGGCTGCCTTAGCATCGGGCAGGGTGACAGCGTTCGATCCAAAGGCAAGGGCCACCGCGCCGTCCTTCTCGACCACCGTGGCATCGATGAAGTTCATCTGGGGCGACCCGATGAAGCCGGCCACGAACAGGTTGCAGGGCTCGCTATACAGCTTGGACGGGGTGTCGACCTGTTGCATCACGCCGTCCTTCATCACGACGATGCGGGTGCCGAGCGTCATGGCCTCGGTCTGGTCGTGCGTGACGTAGATGATGGTGGCGCCCAGGCGATCATGCAGCTTCGAGATCTCGGCGCGCATCTGCACGCGGAGCTTCGCATCGAGGTTGGAGAGCGGCTCGTCCATGAGGTAAACCTTGGGGCGACGCACGATGGCGCGGCCCATGGCGACGCGCTGGCGCTGGCCGCCGGAAAGCGCAGACGGCTTGCGGTCGAGAAGCTTCTCGAGGTCAAGGATGCGCGCGGCCTCGTGCACGGCCTTGTCGATGTCGGCCTGCGGGACCTTGCGGAGCTTCAACGGGAACGCCATGTTGTCGTAGACCGTCATATGCGGGTAAAGCGCGTAGGTCTGGAAGACCATGGCGATGTCTCGGTCGGCCGGCTCAACGTCGTTCACGACCCTGCCATCAATCTTCAGCGTGCCGGAGGTGATGTCTTCCAGGCCGGCAATCATGCGCAGCGTAGTGGATTTGCCGCAGCCCGACGGACCGACGAAGATGATAAACTCCTTGTCCTCGATCTCGAGATTGAAGTCCTTCACCCCCTCAAAGCCATTTGGGTACGTCTTGCCAATGTGTTCGAGCGAAAGTCCAGCCATCGAGCGACCCCTTCCATCGCAAGTCCTTGCTTTGTACATGGCGACAGACAAAGCGTTCCATGCAGCATGATAAAAAATATCTTTTTGCTAGAAATCCATGTATTTAGGTATATTTACATACAAATTTATTGTTTTCGCAGGTATATCGCGCTAATGAATTGTTGACAATATGCTAAGTTTTCGTTAAGTGGTAGCTATAATTACGTGAACGGCATAGCAGAAAGATTTGGCGCGAAGAATTGCCGCAGGTTATCTATCCTATCGAGATAAAACCGTCTATGATGGGGATGGAGTATCTCAATATAAGTCCGTATACCAAAAAACAGTTTATATTGCGATATTATATATCATAATACGCACTGTATAGCATTATGATATGTTACTAAGCAAGACCGTGAGCCAGGAGGCGAGACCGTGAGAGCACATGAAGTCGAGTTCTCGACGTTTGAAGGCGGTATTTTTACCGATCTCGTCCCGTATCAGTACGGACGCGAAGTATGCGTACCCGGCCACGCCTTCGGTCCCGCGCGCCGGAGTCACTATCTCTTTCATTACATCATCCAAGGATCCGGCTCGCTTACCGCAATCAACGAATCGGGGAGCCAGGCATTCTATGACATCAAATCCGGTGAAGGGTTCCTTATCTTTCCCGGGCAGACCACGACCTACGTTGCCGACCTCATCGACCCTTGGGAATACATCTGGATTGAATTTGACGGCTCGCATGTAAAAGCTTCGCTCGACCACATTGGGTTCTCCCCTACGAGCCCCATCTATCGAATGGCCGACCCAGCGGCTCGCGACGAGATGCTCGGCGCCATGAGACGCATACTCGAGCACAGAAACGACTCGCCCCTATATCTCGTGGGGTGCACATACCTCTTCTTCGACGCATTCTTGCGGTCCGCAGAGTCGCATCGTATCCCTCAAACCACCAGGCTGCATGGCTTCTATATCGACAGCGCTCTTTCCTTTATCGAGAAGAACTACCAGTCAGATGTGAGTATCGAAGACATCGCCCGGTATATCGGGCTCAATCGAAGCTACTTCGGCAAGGTCTTCAAAGAGGGCATGGGCGTGTCGCCGCAGCAGTTCCTCATCGGATACCGCATGGAAAAAGCATGCGAGCTCCTTAAGCTCTCATCGCTTTCCATCGGAGAGGTCGGGCGCTCTGTGGGCTATCCGAACCAGCTGCACTTCTCGCGGGCGTTCCGCAACACCTACGGCACATCCCCGCGCACCTGGCGCCAGCAGCACACCGTTCGCTAAGGTGAAATTCCCTCTGTCCTGATTTGCAAAATTCCCTCTGTCCTGATTTCACATGGCGGGGCGAGAGAAGACCGCTCGCCCCGCTGCATGCTGTCTACTGACGCTCGTACCAGGCAAACCCCCAGGCGGGAAGCTCGAATGTCTCGAGCTCAGCCTGTTCGCCGGATATGAGGTTCCTATACCGCGCGCGCTCGGGCATCCAGATGGTCTTGCTCGCACCACTGAAGTTGAACACGGCATGAAGCGTTTCCTCGCCGCGCTCGCGCACGATCCAGAGGACCGCCGGATCGCTATAGTCCTTCGGATACCATGCTGCCTCAGACCCGAAGATGGGGTCCTCGCGCCGGATGCGCTCGAGCTCGTCGAGCCCGGCGAAGATTTGGCTCTGGACCGTTCCCGTCTGCTCGATGTTCGCGACCAGCTCCCACGAAAACTGTCCGCGATGGATATAGCGCGAATCATCCGCTTTCTCGGGATCGTCCCGATAAGCATAGTCGTTGACCTGGCCGACCTCGTCTCCGCTGTAGATGATCGGCAGGCCCGATTGCGTGAACATATAGGCATGGAGCATGAGGTCCTTGCGCACGGCAACCTCCATGTCCTCGGCATTGCCCTCGAAGCCCGCGGCCTCGATGCCGCACATGGAAGCCGTCGTGGCGCAGAAGCGCGCGTCTCCCGTAACCGGATCAGCGTTGTAGAGCGCCCCACGGCTCGGGCTTCCGGGGATGTTGCCCAAGAAGTAGTCGTTCAGGTACCGCTTATGCGGCACCTCCTCTTGACCCCAACCTCTAAGCGCCTGGTAATCGAGGCCCCACCCTATGTCGTCGTGGCAGCGCAGGTAGTTAAGGAAGGTGTACTCCTTGGGCAGGGTGCAGACCGCATCGAGCTGCTGGCGCAGGAGGCGCGTATCCTCTGTGGCTACGGTATGCCAGGTGGTCGCCATGGTCGTCACGTTGTACAGCATGTGGCACTCGGGCTTTTCAACGGTACCGAAGTACGGAACAACCTCGACGGGAGCCATCACGACCTCGCCCAGCAGCGCAACCCCGGGGCACACGATCTCTCCGATCATACGCATCATGCGCACGAGCGTATGAACCTGCGGAAGGTTGCGGCAGTTGGTGCCAAGCTGCTTCCAGATATAGGGAACCGCATCGAGGCGCATGATATCGATGCCCTGATTCGCCAGATACAGGAAGTTGCACATCATCTCGTTGAAGACGCGGGGGTTCCTGTAGTTGAGGTCCCATTGGTACGGGTAGAACTGCGTCATGACGCATTGGCCCAGCTCGGGCAGATAGGTCCAGTGACCCGGCGCCGTGGTGGGGAACACCTGCGGCACATCGCGAGAGTACTGATCGATCACCTCTTGATTGAATTCGAAGAAGTACCTGCTCATGTACTCGCCCTCGCCCGCTCGCGCGCGGCGGGCCCATTCGTGCTCTTCGGACGTATGGTTCATCACGAAGTCCATGCACAGGCTCATGCCCCGTTCATGACAGGCGGAGGCGAGGTGCGCAAGCTCGTCCATCGTGCCGAGTCCAGGCTGCACGCGGCGGAAATCCTTTACCGCATAGCCGCCATCGGAACGGCTTTTGTCGGACGGGGTATCGAGGAACGGCATGAGGTGGATGTAGTTCACATGACAGCGCTCGAGATAGGGAAGCTTTTCCTCGACGCCCTTGATGGTGCCGGCGAAGTTGTCGATATACATCTGCATTCCGAGCATGTCCTGGCTCCGGTACCACGCGCCCTCCTGTTCGCGCGCGATATCGAGCTTCCGGAGCGCTTCTGAGCGCTCGTCCGAGAAGCGTCGCATACGGTCGATGAGCTCAGCAAACATGTCGCCGTTGTCGTAAAGCTCCATGTAGAGCCAGCGAAGCTCATCATGGTGGCGCGCGAGCCGGGATTCGAACGAGGAATCGCGCGCTGGCCGAGCGGGCGACTTCGTGGGCGCCGCCTTGCCGCGTGCGGCGGGCGCATTCGATGCGGTCATGGATTTCGGTGCGGCAATGGATTTCTTCGATGATGACGACATACGCTCCCTCGAAAACGAGACAGGGCGGCCTGAGCGTGCCGCCGGTTACAACGTCGAAGCGGTTCGAGCTTTCGAACGCGTATGTTTGTCGCCGCTAATTACTATAGCGCCCTTAGCCCGCGGCGAGCAAGATGATTTGCCCAACGAGATAGACGACGGGCGTAAGAAGGCACAGGACCACTCCGGCGATGGACGCCACCGTTCCGATGGAGCACGTCAGGTCGCGCCGATAGTCCTCTCGCCGCGCCTCCCGCGCGAGCCGGAATCCGACAACGGCGGCAACGGCACCGATGAGCTGGATCGGAATGAACGGGCAAAAGGAGACGGCCATCGCGGCAACTCCGATAACGATCGAGGCGATATCTTTTCGCATAGCTACCTTCCTCTGTGCCGAACCGAGCGCGATCGGAGCAGGCAAACGAGCGAACGCATGGCCCATTATACGACGCGAGGCCCAGATTGGGGCATGTCCGTCATAACCGCTGCTCGCTTTGCCTCCCCGGATGCGAGGTGCCGAAGAAAAAGGCTGGCACCCCTTTCGAGATGCCAGCCGAAACGAAAAGCGTGTCGAAAATCTAGACCTTTAGCACACGCCCTGAGCCATCATGGCATCGGCAACCTTCATGAAGCCGGCGATGTTGGCGCCCATCACGAAGTTGCCCTCATGGCCGTATTCACGTGCCGTGTCGTCCACGTTGTGGAACATGCCGCGCATGAGCTGCTCGAGCTTGCCATCGACCTCGTCGAACGTCCAGGAAAGATGCTCTGCGTTCTGGCTCATCTCGAGGCCAGACACGAGCACGCCGCCGGCGTTCGCTGCCTTACCGGGCATGAAGGCAACGCCGTGCTCCATGAGGTAGATGGTCGCATCCGGCGTGGTGGGCATATTGGCGCCCTCGCCCACAACCTTGCAGCCATTCGCCGCGAGCGCCTGAGCGTCCTCGAGCGTCAGGGTGTTCTCGCGAGCGCACGGCAGAGCGACGTCGCACGGAAGCTGCCATACGCCGCGACCGTCTCCCTCGTGCCAGGTGGCACCAGGGCGCTGGTCGACGTACATGGCAAGGCTCACACCCTGATCATGGCCGGAACGCTTGGCGTTGTAGATGTCTTCAAGCACCTTGTAGTCGATGCCCTCGGGATCCTCGACCCAACCCTTGGTATCGGAGCATGCAATGGTCTTGCCACCAAGCTGGGCGACCTTCTGGATTGCATAGATGGCGACGTTGCCAGAACCATGAACGACAACGCTCTTGCCCTCAAACGAATCACCCTGGCTCTTCAGATACTCATCCACGAAGTAGACCAGGCCGTAACCCGTGGCCTCGGTGCGCGCGAGCGAGCCGCCGAACGTCAAGCCCTTGCCGGTCAGTACGCCCGACCACTCGTTGCGAAGGCGCTTGTACTGCCCGAACAGGTAACCGATCTCGCGACCGCCCACGCCAAGGTCGCCAGCAGGAACGTCGGTGTTGGGACCGATGTGGCGGAAAAGCTCGGTCATGAAGGACTGGCAGAACGCCATGATCTCGCGGTTGGATTTACCCTTGGGGTCGAAATCCGAACCGCCCTTGCCGCCACCCATGGGCAGCGTGGTGAGCGCGTTCTTGAAAATCTGCTCGAAGCCCAGGAATTTAAGCATGCCGACGGTCACCGTTGGATTGAAGCGCAGACCGCCCTTGTAGGGCCCGATCGCAGAGTTGAACTCGACGCGATAGCCGCGGTTGACCTGCACCTTGCCCGCATCATCGACCCACGGTACGCGGAACATGATGACGCGCTCGGGCTCGACCAAGCGGTCAAGCAGGCTCGCCTCCTCGAACTCGGGATGCGCCTCGACGGCAGGCTCGATGGTCTCGAGCACCTCGATCGCAGCCTGCAGGAACTCGGGCTGGTCGGCATAGCGCTCGCGCAGCTCGTCGATCACACGCTGGGTATAGCTCATGCGATTCTCCTATCGATGTGTTTCCCTCGCTACCGTTGCAAGCAACGGCAACGTTGTGGCCGCAGGAATTGTACTTCAACCGGGTTGCCGTACGGTCAACGCGCTGAATCGTAACGTGTCCGCAACACGCTCAACACCGACACGATCGGACGCCCTTCTACTTTTCGTACAGCAACGAATGCAAAGCAGGAAACAAAGGCCGCACGCCGTTCACCAAGAATCCACGAAGGCGACGAAAAAACGAACCCGGCACCAAAAAGATGCCAGGTTCGAGCGATTACTGGAGCGGGCGACGGGAATCGAACCCGCGTCATCAGCTTGGAAGGCTGGGGTTCTACCATTGAACTACGCCCGCGATATGGTCGGGACGACAGGATTCGAACCTGCGGCATCGTGCTCCCAAAGCACGCGCGCTACCAGACTGCGCCACGTCCCGACGTCCAGAGCAAGCATTATAGAGGTTTCTCTTCATCTGGGCAACGCCCGGTTCGCGCTCCCCCAAGGAACGCACGCGGTGTACATGAGTCGCTCGGACGTATACTGTGAATGCAACCAACCCCGAGACCGCCTACCGCGCGGCTAAGGAGCACCATGAGCGAACACGACAGCAACCGTCGGAACGCGCCGGGAGCGGCGCTCGGCCGCACGCTCATCATCGCCAACCCCGTCGCGCAATCTGGCGCGGGAAAGCGCATCGCTGGCCAGCTGCAGCGTTTTCTCGCGCTCTACCACCACGACAACGCCTCGTTCGAGCTCGTGTATACCGAACACATGGGCCATGGCGTCGAGCTTGCCGAAGCGGCACGGGACTACGACTCGGTGCTCGCCCTCGGCGGTGACGGCGTGGTGCACGAGGTCGCAAACGGCATCATGCGCATCGGCGTAGAGCATCGGCCTGCGCTCGGCGTGGTGCCTGTGGGCTCGGGCAACGATTTCGCACGAACGCTCGGCCTCGACGATTATGGCGGAAAGGATTTCGCTCGCCTTCTCACATGCGAGCGCGTCTCCCTCGACGTGGGACGCGTAACCTACGTTCCGGCAACGGGAAACGGGAGCACCAAACCCCATGGTCGCGGGCGAGTGGGGCGGCATTGCACCCCCAACCCAGCCGAAAGCTCACCAGCACCCATACCGTCGGACATCCTACCTGCGGGAGAAATCACAGGCACCGCCAACGATACGGTGACCGAATACTTCGTCCAGACGCTCTCTTTCGGACTCGACGCGGCGGTCGCGATCGGTACCGTCGACCTGCGAGCCACGGTGGCGCTCACCGGGGCACCGCTCTACCTCATGAGCGGCGCAGGCGTTTTCCTTCGTTCCTTCAAGTCCTACCCCGTCCGCGTGTCCATCGACGGAGGAGCAGCCCAGGAGCTACGTACGTTCCTCATGGCCATACAGCTAGGGCCCACCTATGGCTCGGGCTTCCTCATCTGCCCTGAGGCAGACCCTGCAGACGGACGCTTCGATCTTTGCTATGCCAGCGGCAAGGCCACCCGCGCGCATGCACTCGCCCTGCTTCTGCGCGCGAAGAACGGCCATCACCTGAGCTCGCCCCTCATCCACACCGCCACCGCCCGGCATCTCGAACTCGCATTCGAGCGCGACGACTACCCCATCCAAGCCGACGGGGAACGCATACGCGCTCGCAGCATGACGGTCGACCTTCTCCCCGGAGAGCTCACAGTGCTGCGGCCGCTCTAGACGGCACCCTCCGCGATCAACGTGCCAAGAATGCCATCTTATGCGGGAAGGAACTCTATCGTTCCGGCACCGGCATCCATCGACCCCACGCGCGCGAGCGATTCGACACGGTAGCCGCGGGCGCGCAGGCGGTCTCCCCCGCCCTGAAACGCCTTCTCGATCGCGATGCCAATGCCCTGCACCTGAGCCCCTGCGAGCTCGCAGATTTCAAGCAGACCCTCGAGCGCTTTGCCGTTGGCAAGAAAGTCATCGAGAATGAGCACACGGTCCTTGGGCCCGAGGAAGCGCTTCCCCACGATAACGGGAAACTCGCGCTGCTTGGTGAAGGAGTAGATCGATGTTGCGTACTGCTCGCCATCAAGATTGATTGACTGCGCCTTCTTGGCGAACACCACCGGCACGTTCCCAAAGTGGCGCGCCGCAACGCACGCGATGCCTATACCCGAGGCCTCGATGGTCAAGATCTTGTTTACAGGAACCCCCATGAAGCGCTGTGCCCACTCGGCGCCCATGGCGTCGAAGAGCTCGACATCGCATTGGTGGTTCAAGAACGCATCAACCTTGAGAACATCACCGTCCTTGATGATGCCGTCGCGGCGAATACGCTCCTCCAGCTCCTTCATGGCGCCTCCTTGCCCTTGGTACGCTCGAGTACATCCATCCTACCGCATGCCGTACGCGAGGCGGCGAACACGCGTAGTGGCCTATGGCGCACCGATGCGCGCTCAGGGATTATTCCGCCTCGCGCGCGAGGCAGACCCCGTCGCCGGCCGCACCGATGCGTGCTCAGGGATCATCGCGCACCGTCGGCATTGCCCAACACGGCATCGAACCACGCGAGCACGTCGCGATAAACTTGCGCACGGCCGGGCTCGTTGAGAACCTCATGGCGCATGCCCTGGTAGATCATCTCATCCACATGAACCATGCCAAGATCGCGGTACTGCTTTGCGGCCGCGCGCACGCCGCGCCCGCAATCCCCCACCGGATCGCTCGAGCCTGCGATGAAAAGGAGCGGCAGACCGCACGGAATCCTACGGGCGAGGTTGCGTCTCTGCGATGTTGCGGCGAGCTCCGTCACCGCCGCGTAGCCGCCCACGGTAAACATCTGGCCGCAGAGCGGGTCGCGCCGGTACGCCTCAACCACCGCAGGATCGGTCGAGAGCCAGTCATACGGCGTACGGGCGCCCTTGATCGCTCGGCCGTATGCGCCCACCACGAGCTCGTGGATAAGGCGGCTTCTGAAATGCTCGCCTCGCAGGCGCGCAAGCACACGGCAGAGCGCGTTGCCCGCCCGGGCGAGCGCCGGCGGCTGCTGGCCCGTTCCACAGACGACGGCCGCCGAGACGCCCTCGGCATGCTGGGTGAGGTACACGCGAACGATAAAGCTCCCGAGTGAGTGGCCAAAGAATATGTACGGGATGCGGACAGAAACGCCCTGCGCACGCAAGCGCCCGATGACGCGGCTACGCAGGGCGTGGACATCGGCAAGCAGGATGTCCACGCCGCCTGCGAGCGGAATGTGGCCGAGGTCGCAAGTAGCGGCGGCGGTGCGCCCGTGACCCACATGGTCGTTCGCGCAGACGAGGTATCCCGCTGCGCAGAGCGCCTCGGCAAAGGATGCATAGCGCTCGGCGTGCTCGGACATGCCGTGCACGAGCTGCACCACGCCTCGCGGCGCGGCGCTGCCGGAAGACGCGGGCGCCCAGACAAGCGCCCGAACGGTCGAGCGCCCATCTGCACTCGGATAGGTCAACGTCTCCGTGCGCACCGCGCCCCCTTCCCCAAGTATCAAGCGGCGCTACTGCAGCGCGTCAAGGGCCTGGGCAACATCGGCGATCAGGTCGTCGGTATCCTCGATGCCGCAAGACAGGCGCACCATATCGGGCGCGATGCCCGCAGCGGCGAGCTCCTCATCCGTCATCTGGCGATGGGTGGCGTTGGCCGGGTGCAGCACGCAGGTGCGGGCATCGGCCACGTGCGTCGCGATCTGCGCCACATGGAGGCTCTTCATGAACTGCTCCGCCGCTGCTCGGCCACCGGTAAAGCCGAAGCTCACCACACCGCAGCAACCATTCGGCAGATATTTCTGGGCGAGCTCATGCCACGGGTCGTCGGGGAGGCCCGGATACTTCACGAAGCGAACCTTGGGATGATCATGCAGGAACTCCGCCATGGCCTGGCCGTTCTTCACATGCTGCGGCATGCGAACGTGCAGGCTCTCGAGGCCGAGGTTGAGCAAGAAGGCGTTCTGCGGACTCTGGATGCAGCCCAGGTCGCGCATGAGCTGGGAGGTCGCCTTCGTGATGTAGGCCGCGCCCTGGCCGAACTTCTGGGTGTAGACGACCCCGTGATACGTCTCGTCCGGCGTGGTGAGGCCGGGGAACTTGTCCGCATGCGCCTCCCAGTCAAAGTTGCCGGAGTCCACGATGGCACCGCCCACCGCAGCTCCGTGACCGTCCATGTACTTGGTGGTGGAGTGCGTCACGATATCGGCTCCCCACTCGAAGGGGCGGCAGAGCACGGGCGTCGGGAAGGTGTTATCCACGATGAGCGGCACACCATGGGCATGGGCGGCCGAAGCGAAGCGCTCGATATCGAGCACGTCGAGCGCAGGGTTGGCAACGGTCTCCCCGAACACCGCCTTCGTGTTGGGACGGAACGCCGCCTCGAGCTCCTCATCGGTGCAATCGGGCGAGACGAACGTGCTCTCGATGCCCATGCGGCCCATGGTGTGGGCGATAAGGTTGTACGTGCCGCCATAGATGGCGGAGCTTGCCACCACATGGTCGCCCGCACCGACGATGTTGAAGAGCGCAAAGAAGTTGGCAGCCTGGCCGGAGCTCGTAAGCATGGCGGCGGTACCGCCCTCGAGCTCGCAGATCTTCGCCGCCACGGCGTCGTTCGTGGGGTTTTGCAGGCGCGTGTAGAAATAGCCCGACTCGTCGAGGTCGAAGAGCCGCCCCATGTGCTCGGACGTATCGTATTTCCATGTCGTCGACTGATAGATGGGGACCTGGCGCGGTTCCGCATCACCGGGACGATAGCCGCCCTGGACGCAGGTGGTGCCGAGATGCTCTGCCATATGAAGCTCCTTTGCACGTTCGTTTCGATGGGCGCGAAACGCCGCTGGGCGCCGCGCATACGTTCATAAGCTTACTCGCCTTCGCGCTCCCGCGTACGCCTGCATCTAGTTTTTACAGAGAGTCAGCAGGCGCTTCGGCGGGGCAGCGCTATCATGAGGTCGAAAGCCAGCGCCCGGCTCCGCACGCTCGCACCCAGCAGCGAACGCTCGCAGGCGCCCGAGAGAAAGGAACCCCATGCCTTCCTGCGACCTCACAACCCGGTCTGACGAGCTTGCTGCCCGCGCGGTCGCGCTGCGCGCCGAACTCGGCTACAACTGCGCCCAGGCGGTCGCATGCGCGCTCGCCCCAGAGATCGGCGCGGACACGGAAGCCTGCTACGTGCTTTCCGAGGGGTTCGGCGGCGGCATGGGAGGCCATACGGAGACCTGCGGCGCCATCTCGGGCGGCGGCATGGCGCTCGGCCAGGTGAGCAGCGGGGGCACGGCGCTTTCTGGAACCACGAAGAAGCGCACGTACGAACTAACCCGGGAGCTCGTCGAGCGCTTCGGCGCAAAAAACGGCTCCACCATCTGCTGTGAGTTGAAGGGCGTGGGATGCGAGCGCGGACCTCTTCGTAGCTGCCCGGGATGCATCGAGGACGCGGTGAAGATCACGGCCGAGATCATCGCGCGCCAAAGCGCTCCGGAAAACGCCGCATAAACGCCGCTTAAAACTCATCGAACCGCGGGCCCGAGACTTCCACGCGCTCCCGCCCGGCCAAGCGCTCACGAAGCGCGGTGAGAAACGGCTGCTCATCCCCCGCCTTAAACACGATCGAAAGAGCAACCTCGTCGGTATATGCGGTGTCGGAAACCTTTCCGCCCGCCTGTTCGACCATATGAAGAACCTGCTCGTACTGGGAGTACGCGACGGTCACGACAACAGAGACGACTGAAGTCATCTCCACCAGCTTGCCCGCCTCGCGCGCCGCATCGATCGCAGCCTGCACCGCTGCACCGTAGGCGCGCACCAGGCCGCCGGGGCCCAAGAGCGTACCGCCGAAATAGCGAGTGGTCACGCAGCACACATCGCGCAGGTTGGCACCGCGCAGCACCTCAAGGGAAGGCATGCCGCTTGTGCGCTGCGGCTCGCCGTCATCGCTCGCCCGCTCGCGGCCGTCGGCCAGAATCCAAGCTGGCACGTTGTGGCGCGCATCGAAGTGACGCGAGCGAACCGCCGCGATTTGTTCCGCGGCATCCTCCTCACACTCCACATGCACGAGTTGCGCGATGAAACGGCTCTTGCGATCGACGACCTCGCCAACCGCCTCTTCGCCCGCGCGCACCGTACGATAGCTCTCCATGCTCGCCTGCCCTACGCCATCTTGCCATTCGCTTCCAGGCTATCCTATCAGGAATACGACGAGCGCGCCCGCTTGCAGCAAGGAGCTGCGTCGGCGGGCGCGCTAAGAGAACGAAGATACCGTGCGCTTACGAGTTCTTCATCACGATCGTGTCGATCGTGTCGGCAACCTGCTCGCAATAGTCGACGCAGTACTCGAGGAACGAGTAGGTTTCATGCCACGTGAAGACAACGATCGGGTCCGTGCAGGTCGTATGCAGGTTGCGCATGGACCTCATGTAGCAGTCGTCGGCCTCCTGCTCGATGGTGTTGAGCTCAACGACGTACTGGCGCAGCTTCTTCGACTTCTTGAACTGGGAGAGCTCGCCCACGAGCGAGCGCATGAGCTCGCAGCTGCGGACCACGATGTCCACAAGCTCGAGCGCATCTGGGCGCATCTCGCGAATGTTGTTGAAGTACAGCCGATGCAGCACGCCCTCGATACGGTCGGTCACGGTGTCCAGGTACTCGCTGAGCTCAGCGATGTCCTCGCGCTCGATGGGCGTCACGAATGCCGTCACCAGCGCGTCGAGCACCTCGTGGCGCCGCTCGTCGGCCGCCTGCTCGATAGCGTGCATCTCATCGATCGCCTCTTCCAGGCGGTCGGGATCGAAATTGTGCATGATCTTCGAGAGCAGCTGCGCCGCCTGATACGAATAGTCCGCGCTTGCGCAGAACGCTTCGAAGTAGAACGCGTCGTTTTTCCTTGCCATGGAATCCTCCGATTCTCGTTGTGCATCGCGTTTGCGATCTCAGCGCGGAACCAGCCGCGCGATCATACCGAACACCCTAGCTGCGCCGAGGGGGGGGTGCAGCCGTCAAACGACCGCTAGAACACCATCATGAAGACCTTCGCCATCACGAAGCTGATGAGGCCGCAACCGGGGAACGTAAACACCCATGTAAGCATCATGTCCTTCACCACCGAGAAGTTGATGGCGGACAGGCGCTTGACCGCGCCGACACCCATGATGGCGCTCGTCTTGGTATGCGTCGTGGAAACGGGAATGCCCGTGAGGGTCGAAAGCAGGATGCACACCGCACCGGCGAGGTCGGCCGAGAAGCCCTGGAAGGTCTCGAGCTTGACCATATCCATGCCGACGGACTTGATGATCTTCTCGCCGCCCACGCTCGTGCCGACGCCCATGGTGATGCTGCAGAGCATCATGAGCCAGATGGGAATGGCGGCGTTCACAAGATCGGGTTGGCCATTGCAGAAGGCCACGCCCAGCAGCAACACGCCGATGAATTTCTGACCGTCTTGGGCGCCGTGCATGAAGCTCATGGCGGCAGCACCGAAAATCTGTGCGTACTTGAATGCCTTGTTGGTGCGTCGCCGGTCCATATTCGCGCAGATGATGGTCAACGCCTTGCAGATGCCCCAGCCCAGCGCGAAACCGAGGGCGAGGCTGAGCACCAAGCCGTAGATGACCTTGATCCACTCCTGGCCGTTTACGCCGTCGAGGCCGCCCTGGACGGCAAGCGCAGCACCGGTGAGGCCCGCGATGAGGCTGTGGCTCTCACTGGTGGGGATGCCAAAGATCGAGGCGCCCACGCTGTAGACGACGATTGAGAAGAGCGCGGCGCACAGGGCGACGAGGGCCATCTGCGTGTCCGTACCGAAATCGACCATGTTCGAGATGGTCGACGCCACTGACGAATTGATCATCGTCATGAGTAGTACGCCCAAGAAGTTGAAGACGGCGCTCATGATGATGGCGGGGCGGATATTGATGCTTCGGGTCGTGACTGCCGTCGCGATCGCATTGGGGGCGTCGGTCCAGCCATTGACGAAAATGACGCCCAAGGTGAGCAGAACGGTAACGGCCAAGATGGGGTTCGAGACCACCTGCGCGACAAATTGCGCGAGCGAGACATCCAACAGAGTTCTCCCTATTCAGCTTCACAGGAACGCTCCAGCGGGCATCCCCGACACGTACGTCGCCATTTTACCGTTTCTTAACGGTTTCTTGATGCATTTATGCAGATTTATCAGCCTCACGTAAACGGGTTTCATGACGAGTACGCCTTTGAACTGGCATTTTATATATGGCTGTAAAAAGACCTTACGTTAGCTTTACATTTCCCTGATACAGCGCTTGCGCCATGAACACAGGATGCACCACATCGCAGGTGACGCGCCCAAAGGGCATCATCGGGACCGTAAGCCTCATGGACACCGAATCATCGTTGACACGCACGGTGAGAAGGCGCGTCCACCGCCACAAGCGCGCGAGAGCAAAAGAACGAAGCGGGCCTATAAGCCGGGTTCTGTCGCGGACGGTCATTTATCTTGGCACGCACGTCACCGTGCGGCTCCTCGCACGCTACCCGGGCGCGGGCCGGGCCGACCCTTAGCGCCCCTATTTGCGCTTGCTCCGGATGGGGTTTACCAAGCCGCCGCGTTGCCGCGACGCTGGTGGTCTCTTACACCACCGTTTCAGCTTTTCCCTTTACGCGCCGAGTCAGCACGCAGGTGGGAGTCTTCTTTTCTGCGGCACTTTCCGTCGGGTTGCCCCGCCTGGCCGTTAGCCAGCATCCTGCCCTGTGGAGCCCGGACTTTCCTCACGCCTGCGCCGGAGCGCAGGTCGCGCGACCGTCTGGCCCGCTTCGCGCGAGGTATTGTAGCATCTGGCGCGGGTTACGGCGCGCAGGCCTCAAATCCACACGAGGCAAGCGACCCGTCGAATGCGAAATTACCTCTGTCCTTGCGAAATTTCCTCTGTCCTGATTTCTCACTCAGTCCTGGTTTTTCAAGATGGCAGTAAGCGAGGGGCCGTCGACGCATCGGGTGGCAGCCGCACGCGCAGCGGACGACCCGTTGAACGCGATGCTTTCGCCCACCGCAGCGAAGAGCGGTAGATCCGAGCGGCTGTCTCCCACGGCGATGCACCGCGCAGGGTCGATGCCGCGCTCGGCGCAGACCCTAAGAGCGTAGTCGCGCTTGTCGTATTCATCGAAAACGCGCCTCACCCGGCCGGTAAAGACGCCATCTTCCTCTTCGAGCACCGGGCCACAGCACCCCGCGAACCCAAACCGGCGACAAAGATACTCCCCCACGACCGTCCACGCTAGCGAAGCGAGATGCGGCTCTATGCCAGCACCGCGGCATGCGTCAACCGTTTCACGGATGTCCGCGATCAAAGGCAGCTCGTCTAGCCACGACTCGACCTCGGCACGGAGGTAACCGCGCCATGAGGCTGCATCGATCGCGCAAACTTCGCCGTTATCGATGCGCCCCTCCTCGTAGGCGCGCTCGGCAGCCGCCATCTGCTCGAGCGATCCCAAGCGCTTTGCGATAAACGAACCCGTACTCGTATCCGGCACGAGCGTCCCGTCGATGTCGAAGAATATGAGCCGCTCCACCATCATGACCCTTCCAACTTGTACGCGAACATGCCCAGCCGAACGCATCAAAGCGTTGCAGCCACCATAGCTCGAGTCCAGAATCGGCGCTTTTGTAAAAACTCAGCCCGATATCTGAATTACTATACCCCCTGCATTCCTGCGGAAATGCTTTCAATGCGGAATGGTCTGCTCAGCGGATCACAAAAAGGCACTGAATCGAGGCTCAAGCTACCCCGTCGGCATTTTTACTGCCGCATAGCAAGAATAGCCCTGTCACCGCACGCAACTGCGCGCGCGAAGCCTTCGTTGCAGCTCGAAATACCCTCGTGATCTCCTGGCAGGAACAAAACTTCCGTCAAAGGACTTGATTTTGGGATATCTTCAAACTATCCGCTACAGAACCATCGCGTCTACCAGCAGTTTTCATGTTGCATCTAGCGGGTGTACTCGGAAGGTCTCCGAAAATTCGATCCTTTGACGCAAGATTTGCCCCCGGCGCCGCGCGAGTGCGCCGGCATCGCGAAATCTACCGTTCCACACCCCCAACCCGCGAAAACCGGACGGGCATTCCATCCAGCCGCGGGCGCGAGAAGCGAGCCGTGCGCTACGGCAGCGTCCTGCACGACAACGCGCTACGGCGGCAGCAGCCCACACAAAAACGGGGCCGCTGCCAAAGCAACGGCCCCGCCCAAACGATGCGCTACATCAGCTTGCGGAAGAGGTTCTTGATATCCTCGACGCTCGCATCGCGCGGATTGCCGGGTGCGCAGGCGTCGGCATGAGCGGACTCAGAGAGGAAGTCGAGGTCCTCTTCCTTGAGACCGTCCACCTTCGTGGGGATGCCCACATCCTGCCCGAGCTTGGCCACGGCAGCTACAGCGGCAGCGCGGTACTCGTCCTGCGACATGTCGTCAACGCCCGCAACACCCATGGCGCGAGCGATCTCGCGATACTTCTCGCCCGTTTCGGAAGCGTTGAACTCCATCACGATGGGCAGCGCCATGGCGCAGGCAACACCGTGCGGCGTGTCGTAGACCGCGCCGAGGGTATGGGCCATGGAATGCGCGATGCCAAGCCCGACGTTGGAGAAGCCCATGCCCGCAATGTACTCGGCAAGGGCCATGCCCTCGCGACCGCTGCCCGGCTCGCCGCTCTTGGCCTCGGCCACGGCGTCGCGCAGGTTCTGGGCGATCAAGCGGATGGCCTCGAGGTGGAACATGTCCGTCATCGCCCACGCCGCCTTCGTGGTGTAGCCCTCGATGGCATGGGTGAGCGCGTCCATACCGGTCGCAGCCGTAAGGCCCACAGGCATGGTGGCCATCATGTCGGGATCGACGACGGCAACCACGGGCATGTCATGCGGGTCAACGCAGACGAACTTGCGCTTGCGCTCAACGTCGGTGATGACGTAGTTGATCGTGACCTCGGCCGCGGTACCTGCCGTGGTGGGAACGGCAATGATCGGCGTGCACGGGTTCTTGGTGGGAGCAACGCCCTCGAGCGAGCGCACGTCCTCGAACTCGGGATTGGCGATGATGATACCGATGGCCTTCGAGGTGTCCATGGACGACCCGCCACCGATGGCGACGATGCAATCGGCGCCCGAAGCCTTGAAGGCCTCGACGCCATGCTGAACGTTCTCGATCGTGGGGTTGGGCTTGATATCGGAGTAGACCTCATAGGGAACCTGGGCGGCATCGAGGAGGTCGGTCACCTTGGCCGTGATGCCGAACTTCACGAGGTCGGGGTCGGAGGCAACGAAGGCTTTCTTGAAGCCGCGGGCCGCGATCTCGTTCGGGATCTCGGCGATTGCGCCCGATCCGTGATACGACGTCTCGTTGAGCATGATGCGCTGAACCATTGGGGTCTCCTCTCTACGCCGACGTGCGATACGCCGCGCCGGCAAACCTCAGGGCGTACCCGCGCCCCGAATACGATTTCAATCTACCCGAACGCCCCTTCGCCTATTCTGCCGCGCCGGGCCACGAGCGCTACAATGGGGCCGTTGGAAACGCGTTCATAGGAGGTATCCATGTCCTTCGCCGACCTCACCCGCGCGCGCTATTCGTGCCGCTCCTACGAGGACCGCGCCATCGAGCCCGAGAAGCTCGCTGCAGTGGTGGAAGCGGGCCGCATCGCCCCTTCCGCCCACAACAACCACCCTACCCGAATCGTTATTTGCGACACTCCCGAGCTAAAGGAGAAGGCGGCGCACGCCGCCAACAGGTTCGCTAAAGACGGCAGTGTCTTCGGTGCGCCCGTGGTCATCCTCGCCTGCGCGCGCACCGAAGATGCCTGGGTACGCCGAAACGACGGCATGAACTCGTCGCTCATCGATACCTCGATCGTGGTCGACGAGATGATGATGCAGGCAACCGAGCTCGGCTTGGGAACCTGCTGGGTTTGCATGTTCGACCCTGAGATCGCACGCCAGGAGTTCAGCCTTCCCGAAGGGGTCGAGCCGGTATCGATGCTCACCATGGGCTACCCAGCGGACGAAATCGCCGAACCCGAGAAGCGAGAAGCCCGTTGCATCTCCCTAGAGCAGTTCTGCGACGTGACGCGCTAGCGTAGACGAAGCCTGGCAGGGGCCGGAGAAAGCCGCCGGCACTCCGCCCCCTGCCTGTGGGCCTAGAGACCCATCTCTTCCTTGAGACGGGCGAGCTCCGCGTCAACGGCCGCCGTCGATGCGGAATCGGCATACTTCTTCTCCAGCTCGGCAGCAGCGTCCGCCGGCTCCGAAGAGAGCTCGCTCATGGCGTTGGAGCGGTCGAGCATCTCATCGGCCTTCGCCTCCATGCGGTCGAACGCGCTCATGGCACCGGCCGCGCGGTCGCCTGCGGAGGACATCTTGTTGACCTTGTCCTGGGTCTTCGCCACGGCGACCTTCGCCTTGATGGCCTCGCGCCGACTCTTCAGCTGCTCGATATCTCCCACGAGCTTGTCGTGCATCTCGCGCATCTTGGTTGCATTCTCGTGCGCGGCCTCCGCGGCAGCGCGCAGCCCCTCGCCCTTCGTTACGAGCTGCTGCTTCTTTGCCAGGAACGTTCGAGCATCGTCTTCATTGCCCGCCTCGAGTGCCGCACGGGCGAGGCCGTCGTACTTCGAGATGTCGGCCTCGTTCTCCTTGACCTGCCGCTCGGTGCGCGCCTCCTCCGCCATGACGCCGGCAGTCTCCTGCTTGACCTCGGCAAGCGACTCGGTGAGGTCGCGGAGGTACTGGTCGACCATCTTGGATGGATCCTCGGCTCGGTCGAGCAAATCGTTCACATTTGCCTTGATGATATCGGTAAAGCGGTCGAGCATGCCCATGTGCACTCCTTTGACTCTTCGCCGGGCCCACCCCGGCGCTTCGGCGCCCATGGACGCCGTCTTGTACCTTCTACCCCCCAGAGCGGGTACAGCATCACGCGCCGTCTCAGTCTTTCGGGTCCTGGTACTTCTTCTCCAAATCTTCGAGGTCCTGATCGCCGAACGTCTCGAGCGGCGTGTTGAGCACCTCTTCCATGCGCTTGGCTTCCCGCTCCTTCGATGCTCGGTAGTTCTTCACCCCAAAGAACACGAGCCCGGCCACGATGACCACCGCTGCGCAAACGGCGACATACACCACAGGCGATGTCGTGCGGCTCATGATGCGCGCTCCCGTGTCCTCGAAAGCCCGCGCGAAGATCTCGTCTTCGGATATCGAATAGTCTTGGTAGTACCTGTCGAGATAATCGGCGAGAATCCCGATCGCTTCGTCATCCATCACGGTCTTGGCTTGGCTACCAACCGTATAGCCGCAGTTGAACGACCCGTTGCCATCGTCGCAGAACACGAGGAGGAAGCCCGCTTCGTCGTCGAAGACCTCGTCGTACAGCTCATCGGCGCGCTGGGAGAGCGCCTCGGTCGAGGTCTCGCTCCCATTGGGAAGGATCCACACGAACGGCTGCACGCCCGTCTCATCCTGGAAGGCGTCAAGCCCGCGCTCGATCGTTCCCGAGCTATAGATCCAGCCCCCATCTTCATCGCGATAATGCTGGGAGAGCTGAGTGGTAACCGCGCTAGCGGGCAGCGCCTCGCGATCAACCGTTGATGCGGAGATGTCTGCGCTCATGGCGGTAGACGTGCACGATGTCAAGCGAGTCGCAACGGTACCGAGAAGCGCCATGAGCACGACGGCGGCGAGCGCCGCCACGATGCAGCAGACCGCAACGCCGATCCCGGCCAACCGCCTCCCCGCCAGAACCCCTCCCGGAGCCCCCGGAACCGCGCCCCATGCCGTAGCCGGCCATGAACGGCCAGAAGCTACCGCCACCGTAAGAGCGCGGTCCATGCCAACGCGGCGCGCCGAAACCGCCCCCGAACCCGCCGAAGCGGGGGCCGCCCGAACGACCGCTCCTGCCGTGACCGCCTCCCCCGGAGAAGCCTCCCGAAGATCTGCCTCCGCCGGAGAACCCTCCGCTGCGGCCACCGCCTCCCGACCTGCCGCCAGACCTGCCCATACGCATCCCTTCGCCGTCGTTCTTCATGCAATGTCATTGGTTCCATTATGCCCAAAGGGAGCGGGAAAGGCGCAATCGAACGTGCACCCCCTTTTGGCAGGCAAAGCACCCCTGGCCACGACATGGAACGCTCGCGCCCCTCGGCATGAAAAAAGGCACCGTCCGATGGGCGGTGCCTTTCGTCTGCGAAGCGCTTACCTCGCAAGTTGAAGCATATGCTAGTCCAGATCGTCCACGCCGAAGTTGTCGAGCGGCGCGAAGGGATCGGCAACCGGGGTGACGGGCGCGGGCTCGGGAGCCGGGGTAACCACCGGGGCAGACTGAAGCACCGGAGCGGCAGCCGCAGCGGCGGAGCCAACGGGCTGCGAAGAAGCCATGAGCTCGGGCGGGAAGGAGTTCTGAGCATCGTCCATGAAGTGCTGGAGCAGTTTCAGATACTCCTCCTTGAACTCCTCGCGGGAAGCCTTGAGACGATCGATCTCCTTCAGCTCCTCCTGCTTCTCCTGCAGGGCCTGGCGGATGACGTCGCGCGCCTTGGCATCGGCCTCGTTGCAGATGTGGTCGGCGTTCTGCTGAGCCTCGGCAACGATGGCGTCCGCCGTCTGCTGAGCAGCGATGAGGGCCGCGGAAATCTGACGCTCGGAGGCGCCCATGCTCGACGGCTGCTGCACCGGCGCGGGCGCGCATCGTCTGAGCCTGCGCGTTCGCAAGCTGGTTCTGAGCATCGGCGAGCTGCTGCTCGGTCGCCGTCAGGCGATTCTTGAGATCGACGATCTTGGCAAGCATCGCGTCGACCTCGGTAGCGAGCTGCTCGAGGAAGACATCGACCTCAGCGGGATCGTAGCCGCGCTTGGCCTCGGAAAACGTCTGAGCCTGAATGTCGGCGGGTGTGATTGCCATGAGCACTCCTTTTCATCGCACGCAGGACCTTGCCCCGCTTGCGCCTAGACACTGCATCCTAAACGATTATACCTATTACCAGCCGCGACACGAGATTCAACGCAAGAACCGCAATAACGGGAGAGAAATCGAGGCCGCCCATCGGAGGGATAAACCGACGGAAGAGGCCCAGATAGGGCTCGCAAAGCGATTGAAGCACCATGCCGATATCGTGGACCAAGCTACCCTCGCGGATCGGGAACCACGAGAGCAGGATGTAGACGATGATGAGCATCTCGTAGAAATCGACAAGCGTAACGACGAGCTGCGCGACCGAGTAGGCGTTCAAGGTGAAAGTCGGAATCGTCAAGCACCCCCGCCTATTTGAGGAAACCGTCGTCGCGGAGCTTGGTCAGATCGGAATCCTTGACCTCGCAGCCGGCGGGCAGCACCATGAACACGCGGTCGCCCACCTCTTTGACGGAAGCGCCGAGGCCGCAGGCGAAACCATAGCTGAAATCGAGAACGCGCTTGGCTACCTCCGTGCGCACGCCCACGAAGACAAGCGCCACGGGCTGCTTGGTGCGCACGCGACGCACGACGGTCTCGACGTCGTCGTAGCTCTCCGGGCGCAGCACGTATGCCGGCAGCTGGGGAGTCGCGTTCAGGATAGAATTTGCATGCCGGTCGATGGCTGCAGCTTCGGGAGCCGGGGCGGCCGCAGCGTGCTCGCGCACCGAGGCAGCATAGCTCGAGGGCGTATCGTAGGCCCCGGGACGATAGGAATCCTGGCTCCGGGCGGGAGGATTGTACGTGGTGGCATGACGGTCCGCATCGCCCACGAGCTGGCCTGAGCGCGTGTAGACCGCGACGGACTCCGCCTCGCCGCGACGGGTCTGCCCGAGCATGCCATTCGAAGGCTCTGCGGGTTGCGCGGCATAGCCGCCGCTATACCCCTGCGCACCATAGGCGTCTTCCGCGGTCTGGTAGTCGTCCTGATAATCGCCGTCATAGTAATCGTTATAGCCGTCACCCTCGTCATAGCCGTCTTGGCCGTAGGAAGCTTGACCTTGGCCGAAGGGGAGCCGACTCTTGATGTCGTCTAAGAAGCCCATCTCTCAACCTCTCTGCATGCTGCGATTCGTGTACGGTTGCAGGTCTGAGTTGGCCTGACCTGCTTATCGTACCAGAACTGCCCTATTCTAGGCCCTTGTACCCCGCAAGATGCGGCAACGATTCCTAAAATACCCCTTCCAATGCAATGTTCACACTCATGCTGGGCCACATGCGCATGCGCCCGCGTGCAAAGAGCGGCTATGCGCCTAGGCGAGCGCGAAGGACGGATCGAACGCGACCCTACCGAGCCTGATGAGCGTGGACCCTTCCTCGATAGCAGCCTCGAAGTCCTCGCTCATACCGCAGGAGAGCTCGGCAAGGTCGACCGAGGGGTAGGATGCAGCCAACTCGTCGCGCAGGTCGCGTAGGCCGGCAAACGTCTCGTGAGCGCAGCGAGCATCTCCACGGGGAGCCATCGTCATGAGACCGGTGATACGAATACCCGGGAGCTGCGCAAGCTGGGAGAATGCATTTCGCAGATCATCGGGGGCAAACCCAGACTTCGAGGCCTCGCCCGAGACGTTCACCTCGATGAGAACCGGCTGCGGGCCGGCCAGCTCCCCCGCCTCGACGCGGCGTGCGGCACGGGAGGAAACCGCCTCGGCAAGGTGAAGCGAGCTGATGGAATGGATGCACGCGGCGCGACCGAGCACGGCGTTGATCTTGTTGGTCTGCAGGTTGCCGATCATATCGAACCTAAGCTCGCGAGCATCGGCACCGGCAACGCACCCGTCCTCGCCGGCGAGCACGGAGAGTCCCTCAAGCTTACGCACGAGTTCCTGAGGCCGATTCTCACCAAAGAAGCGATACCCCGCATCGATGGCAGCGACCACCTGCGGCACGTCGACCGTCTTGGAGACGGCCATCACCTTCACCGAGCCGGCCTTGCGCCCGCTCCGCGCAAGCGCCGCATCGACCCGCTCCATGATCGCCTCGCGCCGACGTGCGACGGCCTCGCGATACGCATCTAGCTCAGACATACCATGCACCTCTTGTCGTCGATAACCTCCCCATACTACCGCAGAGCGCGACCCTGCGAAGAGGATCGCGCTCGAACGCGCAATGTTTACGGTTTTGATGAACGCCGCCTCCGCATGGAGGTGCGCGCGGCACCTGTTCGGCGGGCGAGGCACTCAAGTGCTTACTCAGCCGGCATGGCTCCTGCAGTGCCTACTCAGCGGACGAGACCCCTGCGGCGCTTACTCAGCAGGCGAGACTTCCGCGGCGCCCTCGATAAGCTCGCGCACGCGTGGATCGAGCTCGTCGCGCGGGATGCGCGCCACGCAGAGCGCATCGGATGCTGGGTCGAGAAACGCGCCCTCTCCTGCCGGAACCCTCATCCCCTCGAGCTCGTCTTCATCGAAGGTGGCGATTTCCATCTGGTTCCACCGCTGGCCGGTGAGCAGAAACAGGATGCGCGCGGCCGCGTCGATGCTGTACTGCGCGCACCGGTCGAGATAGCGCGACGCCATGATTACGCGGCGCAGGTCGTCGTATGAGCTGTCGTCGCTCCCCTCGCCGAGATCGATGGCCGACATGCGATTGTACGAACGGAAGAACTCTTCGTAGACGCCGTGAGCAGACTCCTCCTGCTCGCTCAGCTCGCGCAGAAGACCGAGGTCGTTCAGCACGAGCACCGAGGCGGCCGTTCCCATGACCCTATAGACGGTCTTCGCCTCTTCCTCAACGAGCTCGATAAGCTCTGCCGGAAGCTCGATATCGGCCGAGACCCGCAGCTTTGCCGCACGTGCGGTGCGACGGACCTTATCGCACATGCGCTGCAGGCAGAAATCGGTATAGATGATGGTCTGGAGAAGCCTGAAATCCGATGCGACCGGACCTTGGGTAGCAATGAGGTTGTAGCAGACCGCCTCGAGGTTCGCGCAGCGCGCATCGATCTGGTACGTCTTCTCCCGCGTTGCGCCCGCAAGCTTCTTGTCTCCCGAGATGAATGCACGCACGGCATCGTGGAGGGCGAGGTCGATCGTCTCGTAGATCGAGAGCATCTCGTGGCGTGCCTCCACGAGCTGGCGATGGTACAGCTTTCGCATGGTCTACTCCTTACAAGCCAAACCGAATACAAGCAGGTCAAATACACCAGGGGCGGCAGCGCGGCACAGCCCGCGCAGCGAATCGCCGCAGGCGGGCAGGGCGCAATGCCCCCACCTCACTCTACGTGGCGCATGTAAGGAATGTGTAAGGAGCCGTTCGCCACCCGGCAAACGGTCGGGGGCACCGGGTCAGCGCATCACCGCGACCGCAGCATGACGCCCGCAGGAGCCGTTCTCGGCACGATAGGAGTAGAAGCGGTCGTTGTGGCGAACGGTGGAAAGACGCGTATCAAGAACCGAGCCTTCCGCCAAACCGGCACGAACGAGTGCTTGCGTGATGGCGCGCGAAAGGTCGAGCATCCGCGGGCCCGACGGGTTGATATCGGTGAACCGCTGGGAGAACTGCTCGATGAGCTCAGCGGAGACCTCGTATTCATCACCCAGGATGTGCGGGCCAATATATGCACGCATATCGCTCGGCGCGCAGCCCGTGGCCTCACCCAATGCACGCGCCGCCGTTCCGGCGATTTCCGCATACGTGCCCCGCCAGCCCGAATGGACGACGGCGAAACCGCCCGGGCAGACAACGATCACGGGAACGCAGTCGGCAAAGCACAGCAGCACCGGTACGCCCGGAACGGTGCACACGACGGCATCGGCGCCCGCAGTTGCCTCAGCGCGAGCCTCACCAAGCGCTGCCGCATCCGAAGAGGACACGGTCACGACATGGTCGCCGTGGACCTGGTTGGGAACGATAAGGCGGCCGAGCGCCTCCTCGCATCCGAGCGCTGCAAGCACGCGGCGCCGGTTCTCCTGGACCGCCTCGGGCGCATCACCCACATGGCTTCCCAGATTCAACGAGGCGAAAGGGGGCTTCGAAACTCCACCCGTCCGCTCGGTGAACCCGAATGCAACCGGGCCTTCGAGGGACCCCACCAACGCAACGCCCGTATCGTTTACCAAACGTTCAAGCTCCTGCATAGTGCCTCCCCAAGCGCGATTCCATGTGTTCTGTTCATTCTACATGCCATCCAGCGCGGCGGCCCATACGACATCCCACGCGGCCTTCTACAAGGCAGCTCACACGACATCTCTTGCGGCGGCCCACGAGGCATCCTGCATGGCACCTTATGCGGCGGCCCACGAGGCATCCTGTATGGCACCTTATGCGGCGGCCCACGAGGCATCCTGTATGGCACCTTATGCGGCGGCCCACACGGCATCTTGCATGCCGAATTACGCAATAAGGAGAAAAATTTTCCGGCTCTTATTGCGTAATTCGGCATGCAACTTTGAAATTAGATCTCGCGCGCGCCCGCCGGGCTCGTTCTCCAGGCGCGTTCGTAGAACTCGTACGCCGGGCGCAACCGTCGGGCTCGTACGCCGGGCTCTTCCGTCCGCCAGGCCTGTTCGTCGAGCGTGCCCGCTGGGCTCGACCGCCGGCGTTTTAGTCGTTCTCGGGCGCGCCCGGTTCCCTTGCAAGCGCCGAACCATGCCTTTGCCCGATACGAGAAGCGCCGAGGCAATCAGCCCCGGCGCTCATGCAATGCAACCAATTGTGCCGATGCAGGCGAATCCGTCCGCATCTGCGATGCAGGCTAGAAGTTGCCGCGCTTCAGGAAATCGGGAAGCTCGAACTGATCGTTACCGAAGTTCGGAACCTCGGTGCCACCGATGGTGCGCGTCGAAGAAGACTGCTTGCTCTGCTGAGCGGGCGCGGAAACAGGCTCGCTCTTCTGGGTGCTCGCCTGGAAGAGCTGGTCCTGACGGCCCACGTTGGCATCGGAGAAGCCGGTGGCGATGACGGTGATGCGCACCTGATCGCCGAGCGACTCGTCCACCACGGTACCGAAGATGATGTTCGCCTCGGGGTCGACAGCGTTCGCCACGAGGTCGGCGGCGTCGTTGATCTCCTGGATGCCGAGGTCCTTGGAGCCGGCGATGGAGAGCAGCACGCGCGTGGCACCATCGATGGAGCTCTCGAGCAGGCGGCTCGAGATGGCCTGCTGGGCGGCATCCACGGCGCGGTTGTCGCCGGAGGCGGTGCCGATACCCATCATGGCGGTACCGGCCTGCTTCATGATGGTCTTCACGTCGGCGAAGTCGAGGTTGATGATGCCGGGCACGGTGATGAGGTCCGTGATGCCCTGGGTGCCCTGGGAAAGCACGCCATCGGCCGTGGCGAAGGCCTCGAGCATGGTGGTCTTCTTCTCGGCGATGTCGAGCAGCTTGTCATTCGGGATGACGATCATGGTGTCGACGCAGTCGGCCAGGGTACGGATGCCCTCCTCGGCGCTCGCCTTGCGCTTGCGGCCCTCGAAGGTGAAGGGCTTCGTCACGACGGCCACGGTCAGCGCGCCGATGTCGTTCATGGCGATGTCGGCCACGATGGGAGCAGCGCCGGTTCCGGTGCCGCCGCCTTCGCCGCACGTGATGAACACCATGTCGGCGCCTTCGAGCGCCTCCTGGATATCGTCACGGCTCTCGTCGGCAGCCTTGCGGCCGATCTCGGGGTTCGCGCCGGCGCCCAGGCCACGCGTAAGATCGGTACCGATGTGGACCTTGATGTCCGCATCCGAGATCGCGAGCGCCTGCGCGTCCGTGTTGATGGCCACGAACTCGACGCCGCGGATACCCTCCTCGATCATGCGGTTGACCGCGTTGGTTCCGCCGCCGCCGACGCCCACCACTTTGATGACGGCAAGGTAGTTGCTGATCTCGCTCTCGTGCATGTCGGTCCTCCGAATTCGGACTGCGGTTCCGGGTTAAACTCTAACGTTCAAGTTTACATTAAACGTCGAGGTAAATCGGCATATCTTTGCACAAAAATGCAGTTGGAGTCAAATGGACGGAGGCGAAAATATGAAGCTCGCTGCATATTCGCAGGTCGGGCGGGGTGACATCATGCAACGCGGGTTTCAGGGTGCGTGCTCGACGCGCAACGCCCCTCTCACAGAACACCACGGAGACACGAATGGGCCTGGGCGCAGCGCGGGTCACAGGAGAGCGTTCAGAGCTTTGATAGACGCTCATCGCACCTGCTGGGCGTTTCTTGCGCCCCGCACGGACGCCCGGCTCCTCCCCGGGCGTGCTGCGGCAGCCCGGCGCACCCTGCACGCACCGCAGTAGCCCAGCGCTCCCAGAGCGCACACGGACGCGCGGCTCCTCCCTAAGCGCTCGGCGCGCTACGGTATGTCGGGCTCTCGGGGTTGCGGACATCGATATACGTGATGCCCTGCACCTGGTCGAGAAGCCCGGTAACGACCCGTTCCTTGAGCGAGACGTCGGTAGGCTCCCCGAGCGCGACCTCGATGCCATTCGAAAGGAAGACGGAGATGGCATCGACCGACTCGAGCGACAGGTAATCGATCTGCGCGAGAAAGTCGCTTGAGAAGCCGCTTACGTACTCCAGCCCCGCCGTGATGACATCCGAAGAAACCTTACTGCCTTCGGAGGGTTCGACATCGGATGCTATGTCGGTGAACAGCACCGCACCGTCCTGGCGTGCAAGCGCCAGCGCGGCGTTGATGCCTGTTAAGGTTTGCGTACCGTCGGCGGCACTGCCATCGGAGCTCGATGCGTTATCCGCCGAAGCTGCGTCGGAGCCCGAGCCGCCATCGGCTGAAGCCGTATCGGAATCTGCGGAGGAGCCGCCCTCGGCATCACCGGCTGCATCCGAATCAGAAGATGCACCCGAGGTGTCCGCGCCGTCACCGGACGACGAAGCATCGCCACCTGTGCTGTCAGAGGAAGCTGCATCGCCGCCCGCACCGTCAGAAGAAGCAGAGGCATCCTCCGAGCCATCACTACCCTGCTGCAGGCTTGCCTGCGTGCCCGCCGTGCCCGAAACGACGTTACCCTCGGCGTCTACCGCGACCGACAGCGAGATGGGCGCGATCCAGGTGCCGCTCGCATCGATTGCCCAGGCAACGTCGCTCGAGGTGATGTAGGCGATTGCAGCGACCTTGTACTCAACCGGGGTAATGGTGATCGTATGCGGGAACGTGCGCTCGATCTGCACGCTCTCGACCCAGGGATTCTGTTTGAGCGACGCCTCGATCGCCGATGCGTTGTAATTGAAGAGCGTCGAACCCTCGGGAACGTCCACCAAACGCTCGACCGTATCCTGCGTAACATGCTCGCTGCCGTTCACGACGACCTCCGTCACCGAAAAGATCGGCGAGTTGGTGACGACCACCCCGCCAACGACCAGCACCAGGAGCACCGCAGCGACCACCGCCACGATGCGCCCCGGAATCGCGACAGCGGGAAGCTTGATGCGACCGAGCACGGAGGTAAGGCCTGCGCGCCCCTCGCCCGGACCGCCGGAAGCGCGCACGGCACCGCGTTTCGCAGCACCAGAAGGCTTCGGTGAGGGCTTCAAACGGGAGGGGCCCGAAGCGCCGAGCTTGGAACGAGATGCGGGAGACGCGGCCGCCGGCTGGCGCAGCGGCTTGCGCCCCGCGGCAGGGCGCGACGAGACGGACCCCGCGACAGGCCGCGACGAAGCCTTCGCCGCAGGCTTGGGAGCAAGACGGGACACTCCTGCCTGCCTAGCGGTGCCCTGTGGTTTGACGGGAGCCTTTTGCTTGCCAGCTGTTCGGGTGCGCGGGGCCGCGGCCGACGAGCTCGCCTGGGCACGGGGGCGCGCAACGCCGCCCTTGCCTCCTGCTCCCATGCGGGGAGCGGAGGCCCCACGGGCAAAGCCGCCGCCGGCAGAGCCCGGCCGCTTTGAGACGGGCTGCTTTGACGCGCGGGGGGCGGGGCGCGAAGAAGGCGCGGGGGCCTTCGCGCGCTCCTTCGATGAGCCCGCTGTCGAGGCACGACGGAAGGTCGGCTTCGACGTATTAGAAGCCGAGGAACTTGACTTCCGTTTGGAGCTCAACGCCATACGTCTCTTGAACCTTTCCGCGCACCGTTCGAATCACGTTAAGGACGTCCGACGCCGTAGCCGCGCCCTTGTTCACAATAAAGTTAGCGTGAACGGGAGACACTTCCGCGCCGCCCACGCAAAAACCCTTCAATCCACAATCCTCGATCAGCTTGCCCGCGCTTCCATCGGGAGGATTGCGGAACACCGAGCCGCATGACGCCGCGGCCATGGGCTGCGTGCGGCGCCGCCGCGAGAGATAGCGATCCATCTTGGTACTGATGTCCTGCTTCGATGCGGGCGTGAGGCCGAGCGTCGCCTCGAGCACGATCTCTCCCGCAGGCAGGCTGCACGAGCGGTACCCCCAGGCAATCTGGTCGTGGTCGTAGCGGCAGATGCCCGTGCCAGGTCGGTACGTCATCACGCTCTTCACCACCGAGCCGATCCACTCGTCGCGCGTCCCCGCATCCATGTTGATGGCGCCGCCGAGCGTACCGGGGATGCCCACCGCGAACTCGAGCCCCGAAAGGCCCCTCGCGTAGGCATCGTTCACCACGCGCATGAGCACGGTCGCGGCACCTACCGTGAGCGTGCAGCCGTCCTCGGCGATGACCGTGCGGCCGAACTCGCGCCCCAGCATGATGACCACCCCGCGATAGCCATCGTCGGAGACGAGAATGTTGGACCCACGCCCCATGACCACCAGGGCACGCCTTCCGCGTTCACGGTTTCGATGGCGCGCCTCAGCGCATGGTAGCTATGGCACGTCACGAGAAGCGACGCGGGCCCGCCGATGCGGTAGCTCGTATGGCGCGCGAGCTTCTCGTTCTCGAGCACGTCGGTATCGAGCGCCCCGATGAGCGCCATAGAGACGTTGAAGAGCCCCATAGGGCACTCACTACTCCTTGTTGGTGAGGTAGTCGATGAACTCGGGGCCCACCGTCGTCACGTCGCCTGCGCCCATGGTGATGAGCAGGTCGCCCGGTTCCACGATGTCGCTGAGCGCCTCGAGAAGCTGCATGCGACCGGGGACGTAGGACACGCTCTTTCCAGGATGGTGCGCACGCACCGTATCGGCGAGCATCTTGCTCGTCACGCCGGGAATGGGCATCTCCCCCGCGGAGAAGACGTCGATGAGCACGAGCTTGTCGGCATCGGCGAACGCGTCGGCGAAATCGTCGACGAGCGCCTGCAGGCGGGAGTAACGATGCGGCTGGAAGACCACGTCCACGTTCTTGAACCCAAGGCCGCGCGCCGCAGCGAGCGTCGCCTTGATCTCGGTGGGATGATGGCCGTAATCATCGACCACGGTGATGCCATCGATGTCGCCCACGTGGGTAAACCGGCGACGCACGCCGGCAAACCCGGAAAGCGCCTCGGCGGCAGCGTGCGCATCGAGTCCGAGCACCCATGCCACCACGAGCGCCGCGGTAGCGTTGAGCAGATTGTGCGTCCCGGGGTTGCTCTTGATAACCACCTCGTGGGTCGTGCCGTCGGGAAGCGTCACCGTGCAGGCACCCTCGAGAGCATGCTCGTGCGCATGCGGGGTGCAGACGACATCATTCGCCGCATCGGTGCCATACGTGACCACGCGACGGCCCGTCGAGCGGGCAAGCTCGGCAACATGGGGGTTGTCTCCGCAGACGACGACGGTACCCTCCTCGCCCACGAGCGACATGAACTTCGCGAACGTCTCCTCGATCTCCTCGAGCGACGAATAGTGGTCGAGATGGTCGGCCTCGATGTTCGTCACGACCACGACATCGGGATCAAGATAGAGGAAGGAGCTATCGGACTCGTCGGCCTCGGCAACGAAATACTCGCCCTGGCCGTTCCGCCCGTTTGTATCGTAGCCCTCGACGATGCCTCCGATGAGGAAGCTCGGGTCGAGCTTCATGCGGTCGAGCATCGTGGCGACCATGGACGACGTCGTCGTCTTGCCGTGGGTCCCGGCAACGGCGATCGTCGTGTACCCCTGCCCGAGCTCAGAGAGCATCTTGGCGCGGGGCCACACGGGAATATCGAGCTCTCGCGCACGCATGAGCTCGGGGTTGGTCTCGGGGATGGCGGTGGAGACGACCACGACATCGGGTTTCACGGCATCGATGGTGGCGGCGTCGTGGCCGATATGGATATCAACGCCCGCGCGCGTGAGCTGACGAATATAGCGCGAGGTCTTGAGGTCGGAACCGCTCACCGCATAACCGCGCTCGTGAAGCACGAGGGCGATGCCGCTCATGCCCGCCCCGCCTACGCCGATAAAATGGACGCGGAACGAACCGGGGGCTTTCGGGGTGTCTACCATGTGGGGTTACTCCCTCTCTCTGGTCTGTAGTTCGACCCATTGATTGTAGGTGACAATCGCCGCCATGACAAAGGCGACACGCGACGCCCACGCCCAGCGGCGCGATATGCGCCGGCCACGCGCCGTACCGGGATATCGCTGCGCGAGCTGAATCGATGCAGAGCCGCCAGCGCCCGCGTGGAGCGAGGACCTGGCGAGACCCTATGCAAGCGCCTCGAGGGCGTCGGCGAGGTTCTGGGCGGCACGGTCCTGCCCAAGCCCCTGCGCGGCAGCGCGCATACGGTCGCGGCGGGCAACGTCGGCCAAGAGGCCCAGCAGCGTGTCGGCGAAATCCTGGGAGTCGATCTGGGCATCCGGGCAGAGAAGCCGCAGCCCCCGCGTCCACGAGGTAGCGAGCGTTCGTCGTCTGGTGGTCGGCGGTTGCATGCGGATAGGGAACGAGCACCGCGGGCACCGCAAGGGCAGCGATCTCGGCAATCGAAGACGCACCGGCGCGAGAGAGCACGAGGTCGGCCGCGGCGAGCACGTCGCCCATATCGTCGATGTAGGGGCGCACGCGGTAACGGGCGGCCTCCTCGGGCGTGAGCGCAAGCGCGCGCACGGTATCGTCGTAATCGTCTGCACCGGTGGAATGGAGCACGTAAACGTCGTCCCGTGCCAGCAGGTCCCGCTTAAGCGATATCAAGCGCTCGTTGAGGTGGTGCGCGCCGAGCGACCCGCCGAAGGCAACGAGGAGCGTCGCGCCGTCTGGGACATCGAGCGCGGCGCGACCGCGCGCACGATCGCCCGCGAGCACCGATGCACGCACGGGATTGCCTGTGAACTTGATGGCCGAAGCCGGTGCACCATGCTTCTCGAAAACCTCGGACACACTCGGCTGGGCGATGGCGATGAGCGCAGCACCTTTCGCCGACTGCTTGTTGGCAAGTCCGGGAACAGAGTTCTGCTCATGGAGCGCGTAGGGTATGCCGAGCTTGGCGGCGGCACGCACGAGCGGCAGTTCGATATAGGCGCCGAACCCGATGACCACATCGGGGCGAAGCGATGGGTCGCGCTTGAAATCGCGTACGATGCGCCCCTCCGCACGCGCGAGGTGCATAAGCGCGGTGATGAGCGTCCAGGGCCGTTCCCGGTCGAAGCCCGTCACGTGCACGGGCGTGAAGTCGAACCCGGCCTCGGGCACGAGCGTGCCCTCGAGCCTGCGGGACTCGCCATAGAATCGCACCGTGTGCCCGCGGCGCCGGAGCTCCTCTGCAAGAGCGAGGGCGGGGTTCACATGCCCGGCGGTGCCGCCTGCGGCAATCGCTATGTTCAGGTTAGCGGCCATGGGGCCCCCTTCTCTTCGATGGGTCATCGCCACCATCATAGCGCCTCTGGGGGCCGCGCGAGCGCAAGCGGTCGGCGGGATCTGCCCCAAGGTTCACACGTTCATAGGATCCACCGCGCTCAAAGGATTGCGTCCTGCCCGAAGAGGGCCGGGTGTTCCGAGTGGCGCGGTCTGCCGCACCGCCGCCGCGGCTCGCGGAACCCGTGCGGCCAGCGCGCCCCTCCGAGCGCCCCATCGGCCGGGCCCCTTCACCGGGCGCAACGAAGCCGGTACCGTCGACCACGCTGAAGCCATCATGCCGGCGCGCCGAGCGCGGGCGGGCGGCGCCGGCGGTGCTCCCCTCGATGGTTCCGGGATCGCCGCCATCTGCCACGGGCGCTCCCTCCCCCATCACGCGGAAGCCTGCGCGGCGGGCGTCGTAGACCGTCTTGGGATTGCTTTCCAAAGAAACGCGCATGATGAGCCCGGCAAGCGCGAGCATGCCGATCATCGCAGAACCGCCATACGAGATGAACGGCAGCGGCTTGCCCGTCATGGGCGTGACGCCCAAGATGCCGAGCATGTTGACGAGGAACTGGATCATGAGCATGACCGAGCAACCGGAGGCGATGAGCCTTCCCTGAACCGTGGGCGACTGGCTTGCGATCTTGAGACCCGCATAGATGAGCAGGGCGAAGACCGCGAAGAAGATGGCGACGCCCACGAACCCGAGCTCCTCGCCGATGATGGCGAGGATGTAGTCGTTGTGAGCCTCGGGGAGGTAGTTGTACTTCATGGTCGAGTTGCCGATGCCGCGGCCGAAGATGCCGCCGGAAGCGAAAGCCATGATGGCGAGGGTCGCCTGGTAGCCATCTCCGTACGGGTCGGCCCAGGGGTCGCTCACCGTGAAGACGCGCGCGGCGCGGTAGCTCGACGAGAAGATGAATATGGCGCCGATGAGCGCGCCCACGAGCAGCACGAATCCGATGAGCTTGTAGGAGAACCCAGCGAAGTAGCACATGACGAATACGGTGCCCGCGATGATAAGGCAGGTGCCGAAATCGGGCTCAAGGATGATAGCGATGAGCGGGACGATGACGCATACCGCGAGCATCTTGAACATGACTGCGGCATCAATGGACTGTTCCTCATAGTACTCATGCAAGATCTTCGCCGCGGTGACGATGATCACGCTTTTGGCGAACTCCGAAGGCTGGAGTTGACCGATGAGCGGCAATTCGACCCAACGCGTGGCGCCGCCGACGTTCCGCCCGAACACGAGCACGGCGACGAGCAGAAGCACGATGCCGCCCCAAGCCCACCACGCAAGATGGGAGCGCATGGTGGCGAGCGGGATGCGCGAAAGCACCGCCGCGAGCGCGAGGCCCGCCGCGATGAAGAACGCCTGACGCTCGAGGAAGAAGGTCGAGCTCCCGTATTCGCTGAGCGCCTCGACAGACGAGGCCGAGTACACCATGAGGAGGCCGAACGCGAGGAGGGCGGCCAGGCACGCGATGAAGACGAGCCGGGGGCGCATGATGCGCGCCGGCACGCCGGCGATGAGGCGCTCTCCGATCGCGGAGTGCTCCCCCGCCTCCCGGCGCGCGCGGCCACCCATGCGCCCGTGGCGCCGGGAGCGCTTCTCATCCGGCGCATCCTCCGATGCACCGGTTTGCTGCCTTGGTTCCTCTGCCATTACCGTCCCTATCGGTCTTGCCGTAAAACACCTTATGCGGACTCGGCATCCCGCCCGAGTGCCGCCACGAGCTCCTTGAAGGCGCGCCCGCGCTCCTCGAAGCCCGAGAATTCATCAAACGAGGCGCAGGCAGGAGAAAGCAGGACCACGTCGCCCCGTTCGGCAAGCGAGCGTGCCACATCCACGGCGTCAGCGAGGTCCTCGGCCTCGGCCACGTCGATATCATGGCGGCCGGCTGCCTCCACAAAGGCGTCGAGGAAACGCTGGCGGGCGCCGCCGAAGCAGACCACGGCCCTCACCGTGGAATGCACGACATCCTCGACGAACTCTTCGAGCGGCGTGCCCTTGTCGCTGCCGCCGAGCAACAGCACCACGGGCTCGTCGGGAAAGGCGGTGAGCGCCTTTTCGACGGCATCGGTATTGGTAGCCTTGGAATCGTTGATGTAGCGCACACCGTCGATCTGCGCGACAGGCTCGATACGATGCTCGAGAGCCGCAAACGAAACGAGCGCCGCGCGGACATCCTCGTCCGAAGCGCCGACCCACAGCGCCGCCGCAGCCGCCGCGAGCGCGTTGAGCTCGTTGTGCGCGCCCCGGATGCGAAGCTCGGCGGTGGGAACCAAGCGGTGCTCCACGCCGTTCAAGCGCACCACAAGCACGCCTTCATCGCAAAACGCCGCGGAGGCGGCCCCGGAATCATCATGCGAAAGCTCGCAGACGGCAGCACCCGTCGAGCGCGCCGCAGAAAGCGCAGCTCGGGCGCCCGCATCTTCCACGCACACAACAGCAAGATCGCCGGGTTCCTGATTGGCGAAGATCTTGCGCTTGGCGGCGGCGTAGGCATCGAGCGTGCCGTGCCACGCCAGATGGTCGGGCGTGATGTTCATGAGCACCGCGACGCGCGGATGCAACATGCTCGTCGTTGCCAGCTGGTAGCTCGAAAGCTCTGCAGCGAACCATGAGCCGGGAGCGCGGTCGTCCACGGCAGCAATCGGTGCCAGGCCGATGTTGCCTACCGCGACCGAGGAACGGCCGGACTCGTTCAAGATATGGTTGATGAGCGAGGTCGTCGTGGTCTTGCCGTTGGTGCCGGTGACAGCGATCCAGCGCTCGGGCGAGAGACGCCACGCAAATTCGGGCTCGCCCATGATGGCAAGCGCATGCTCGCGGCCGCGCGCGAAGAACGCGGAGAACTCCGAGATACCCGGGCTCGCCACGCATACATCGTAGTCACCTTCGACCAACTCTGTGCCGAAGACGAAGCGCACCCCTGCGGCCCCGAGCGCGTCCGTTTCGGCGGAGGGGGCAGAAGCGGCCCCGCCGTATACGGTAACCGAGCGCACGCGCTCACCAAGGTGCGCCGCGCCCCAGCGGGCAACGGCCAGGCCCGTAGACCCGAGCCCGAGTACAAGCAGGTCGAAGGTTTCTGGCAGCAGCATGAAGGACCACTATCCCAACTGGAAGAAGACCGCGAGGCCAAGCGCGCCGAAGGCGGCCGCGATGATCCAGAAGCGGATGACCACCTTCGTCTCGGCCCAGCCCTTCTTCTCAAAATGATGATGAATGGGCGCCATAAGGAAGACGCGCTTGCCCGTGAGTTTGAAGCTCACGACCTGGATCATGACAGAGAGCGTCTCGATGATGAAAAGCCCGCCCACGATGAGCGACACGACCTCGGTGTTGGTCATGACGGCGACGCAGGCGAGCGCCGCGCCGAGCGCGAGCGAGCCGGTGTCGCCCATGAAGATGCTCGCCGGATAGCAGTTGAACCACAAAAAGCCAAGGCAGGCACCCGCGCACGCGGCGCAGAAGATGGTGAGGTTCGAATCGTTGCAGATGAAGCACACTGCAGCCATCACGAGCATCGCGATCATGGACGTTCCGCCCGCAAGACCGTCGAGGCCGTCGGTGAGGTTGACCGCATTGGAGAGCCCCACGATCAACAGCCAGGTAAAGATCATGTAGAGCCACGGGATATGGAAGGGTTCGCCGGCGATATCGACCGTCGTGGTGAGCACGCCGAGGTCGACGACGAGGCCGCCCGGGAACCGCACGACGGGCTCGACGCCGCACCAGTTGATCGAAAGAAGGCAGAAGAGCACGCAGATGAGGGTGAGGCCGATCATCTTGGCGTGCGGGGTGAGGCCAAGGGATCGCCCGTGGGTAACGGAGGTGAGGTCGTCGATAAGGCCGAGGACTCCGGTAGCCAGCGTGGCGATGAGCACAAGGGCCAGCTCTGCGGTGAGCCTGCCCATGACGAGGCAGGTGATCGTCAGGGCGACGAGGATGACGACGCCACCCATCGTGGGGGTACCCTGCTTGATGAGGTGCTGCTCGGGGCCGTCGGCGCGCACCTGCTGTCCGAAGTGCTCGATCCTCATGACGCGAATCCACAGCGGCATGATCACCGCGGCGATAACCGCTGCGACAGCGAGCGAGATGAATGCCTGATAGGTTGGATAGGCAGCGTTTCCGAGCATTAGCAGACCTCCTCAACGAGGCGATCGAGCCCCAGGAAGCGGGAGCCCTTCACAAGCAGCGTATCATCGGAGCGGAGCGACTGCCGCACGAGCTCCGTAGCGCGTTCGGTATCGCCGGCAATCGCGACGGAGCGGGCAGGCATGCCCATGAGGCGCGCCGCAGCGGCCATCTCCTCCGCGCAGGCCGTGCCCACGCACACGAGCAGGTCGGGCTTCTTCGCTGCCGCATAGGAGCCTACGAGTGCATGCAGGCGGGGCCCCTCTTCGCCAAGCTCGCCGATCTCGCCGAGAACGGCGATGCGACGACCGGAGACGGGAAGCATCTCGAGGAGATCGAGCGCCGCAGCCGTGGACTCGGGGCTCGCGTTATAGGTGTCGTCGATTACGCGGGCACCGCACGCGGCACGACGGAGCTCCTGACGGCGGCCGGTAATCGCCAGGCGCTTGAACGCCGCCTCCATCGTCGCGACATCGATACCCAGGCGCTCGGCAAGGGCGGCGGCGAGCACGGCATTGGAGACCGATTGCGCCCCGGTAACCGCCAACGTGATGCGCGCGGACTCACCGGAGGCGAGCAGAAGGTCGAAGCTCGGATGGCCCTCGACGTCCAGCTCGATATTCGATGCGCGAACCTCGTCGTCCGCACCCGTCCCGGCAAGGACCACCTCGACCGCCGCAGGAAGGGCGAACTCGTCGCGAATGAATGGCGTGAAGTCGTCCTCGCCCGAGAGCACGAGCACGGGAGCGGCACCGGGCACCCCGGCCTCGGAGCGGCTCGGCACGGGCCTCATGCCCGAGACGATCTCTGCTTTAGCGCGCGCGATGTTCTCACGGCTCCCCAGCATGCCGATATGCGAGGTGCCCACCTTGGTGATCACCGCCAGCGAGGGCTCGGCACATGCAGCAAGGCGCTCGATCTCGCCACGGGCGTTCATGCCCATCTCGAGCACGAGCACCTGCGTATCGCGCGGAGCACTCAAAATCGAGAGCGGCAAACCGATCAGGTTGTTGTAGTTGCCCTTCGTGGCCCAGACGCGGAAGCGAGCGCCCAGAAGCGCCGCCAAGAAGTCCTTCGTCGTGGTCTTGCCCAATCGACCCGGTAACGCCCACGACGGTGCAGGCGAGCTCGGCACGGTAGACATGGGCAAGGCGCAGGAGGAACTCCTGGGCATCGTCCGCTACCAATACGGCGCAACCGGCCGCATCCGCCTGCTCGAGCAAGGTATCATCGGGCGTCCGGGTGAGCACCACGGCAGCCGCGCCCGCACTCACCGCCTGGGACGCGAAGTCGTTACCGTCAACGCTCTCACCAGAAAATGCCACGAACAGACCGTCGCGCTCGACAAGGCGCGAATCGATGAAGCAGCCTCGGCAGATACGGGCGGGGTCGCCGGCAACAACGCTGGCACCCGTAGCTCCCGCGATAGTCTCTACGGTGAACTCAAACATGCAATCCCCTCAATCGAGTTCCATCAGCTGCGTATTGTACCGTAGCGACCTAGATGCCCGGGCGCGCCGGCGCGGAACGCACAAGGTGTGCAAGCTCGGGCGCGGACCGCCTCGCCCCGAGCGCAGCCAAGCTCGTGGCACCCGGCGGCACCGGCCGAGGCCGCACGCTCACTATGAACGCGTTCGCGTGACGCCCAGCACCGAAAGCGTTTGCTCCATGATGGTCTTGAATGCCGGCGTGGCGGCCGAGGAGTGGTACGGCGTGCCGTCGAGGGTGATGTAGGCAAGGGCCGCCGGCTCGCTTGCCGGGGCGAACCCGATGAAGGACGACATGTAGTTACCCTTCTGATAGCCACCGGACGCGTCTGCGCGCTGGGCGGTACCGGTCTTGCCCGCAACGTCATACCCCTCGATCGCAGCCCCTGAGCCGGTTCCCTCGTCTACGACGGTGATCATCATCGATTTCACGAGCTCGGCCGTCTCCGCGCTGATGGCGCTCGCCTCCCCGTCGCTCCAATCGAGCTCCTCGCCGTGCTTCGACTTCAAGAAATGCGGGGTCGTCATCACGCCGCCGTTCGCAATGCCGCACACCGCCCGGGTGACCTCGATCGGCGAGACGGAAATGCCCTGCCCGAAGGACATCGACCCCAGGCTCGAGCCGTCATACTCGCTGCGCTCGCGCACGATGCCGGTGGACTCGCCCGGAAAATCGATGCCCGATTTGGTTCCGATGCCGTAGGCGTCGAGATACTCGGCGAAGTTATCCGCTCCGATCTTCTGGCCCACGAGCACCATGCCCGTATTCGAAGACCTCCGCATGATCTCGCGGAGCGTCATGGTCATGGCATAGTCGCGGTCGTCGATGTCGTTCACCCAGTCGTCGCCGACCTTGACCTCGGCCGGAACGTCGAAGGTGGTGTCGGGCGTCATGAGCCCCAGATCGATGCCCATGCCGCTCACCAGCGTCTTGAACACGGAACCCGGCTCATAGGCGTCCGTCACGACGCGCAGGTTCATGTCGGCGGCGTTCGTGTTCGCCAGATCGGTCTGGTCGTACGTGGGGCACGAGCAGCAGGCGAGGATCTCGCCCGTAGCAGGATCGCACACGATGACCGATCCATAATCCGCGCCCGAGCTCTCGACCGCGTCGGCAAGCGCCTGCTCCGCGACGCTCTGTATGTTCACGTCGAGCGTGAGCACGAGGTCGGTGCCGTCTTTGGCAGACACCTTCTCGTAGGCGCCGCCCGCGATATACGAGCCATCGCGGGCCCGCTCGCGAACGATCGATCCGTTCGTGCCCGTGAGCACATCGTCGTAGTAGCTCTCCAAACCGGAGACGCCCTCGTTGTCGATGTTCACCACGCCGAGCACCTGAGAGGCGAGCGTGCCATACGGGTACACGCGCTTCATGGTCTGCTCAAACTCGATGCCCTTGATGCCGCGCTCCGAGAGCGCATCGGCGATATCCTGGTCGACCTGGCGCTTGATGTAGACGAAGGTTGTGTCGCGCGTGACCTTCTCGCGGCACGTCTCCTCGTCGACGCCCAATAGTTCGACGAGGGCGCTCACTGCCTCGTCGGCATCCTCCACGAGCTTGGGGTTGGCATAGACGTTCTGGCACTCGACGCTCGAGGTGAGGACGTTCCCGTTCCGGTCGTAGATGGTACCGCGCTTGGCAAAGAGGGTCTGGCGCGAGAGGCGGCGCTCGTCGGCGCGCTTCCGGTACGTTTCGGCGTTCACGATCTGGTAATCCGCGAGATTCCAGAGGCCGAGCGCCATGCCTAAGCCGAGCGCCCCCATCACGACGGCGCGTCGCGGGATGCCCTCGTGGTCAAGGTCGCTATGGAGCAGGTCGACTTGCGGGCGCGTGCCGCGGGGTGGCCTTCCGGAACCTCCGCCGCCCCGGGTGCCACCCCGTGCCGGGCCGAGGGCATCGGAACCCGAGCCGCCTCGCGCTGAGCTGCCTCGCATCATCCCGCCTTCATGGCGCGCTGCGCCACGGGGCGAACCGCCACGGGGGGAGCCGAAAGCCTGCCCTGAACGACCGACATGGGAACGGAACCCACGCTGCGACGCATCGCGCGGGGCCCCTCCCCGAGACATCGATTCGTATCTTTGATTGATTGCATCACGACGCGGACGCGACGAACCTCTACGGCTGGACCGCCCGTCGTCTCGTCCGCTCCCGGTATACCGGTCGCGCGCCATTGCTACCTCCCGGGACCTATTGGGCTGTGTCGGCGTTCGATGCCCCGGACGACCCTGCATCCGCTGCATCGGCGGCTGCCGCGCCGGCGCCCTGGTCATCGGTTGAACCCGCCTGCGCGGAGGCATCCTGGCTCAGATCGAGCACCGTCGTGTCCTCAGGCTCTACCATGCCGAGCGTTCCGGTTGCAAGATCGCGGATGCGAGTATCGGCTCCATAGACCGAGTTCATGACCTCGAGGTTCGAGCTCTCGTCCTGCGCCGTCTCGAGCGAGCTGTTAAGCGCGGCGTTCGTGTTGAGCACCGATGCCGTAACGCCCGCGATGGCGACGCGCGCGATGCCGATAGCGAAGAAGAGCGCGACGAGCACGCAGAAGACCTTCACCACATGGGTGAAGACAGGGCTCACGACCTGGTTTGCCTCGCGGCCCTCACCTGTATAGACGTCGAAGCGCGGGCGCTCAGCGGGCGCCGCGCCCGTTTCGGGGCGAGCTGCCGGAGCCGGCATCGCCTCGTAGTCGTAGGCATACGCCGCATTGGAATCGTAGTACGCCATGGTACGCATGCCTCCCATCCCGGTGCGTTAGTGGTGCGTTTACGGTACGTTTCTGGTGCGGTGCGGGATGGAACCTAAGATAAGCGGGCGTTGCGCTCACAAGCGCTCGGCCACGCGGATCTTGGCAGATCTCGCTCGCGGGTTACGCTCGACCTCTTCGGTCGTGGCAACCAGCGGTTTTCTCGTCAATACCTTGAGTGTCGGCACGTTTCCGCACATGCAAACCGGAAGTTCCGGCGGGCAGGTGCAGCCCCGGCTTCGCTCCTGGAAGACGTGCTTCACAATGCGGTCCTCAAGCGAGTGGTACGAGATGACGCAGATGCGCCCTCCCGGATTGAGCCAGCGCACCGCTGCCTCGAGGCCGCGCTCGAGAACGTCGAGCTCATGGTTGACCTCGATGCGTATCGCCTGGAAGCTCTTGCGCGCGGGGTGATGCCCGTGTCGGCGCGCCGCCGCGGGAATCCCCGCTTTGATGGCCTCGACGAGCTCTCCCGTGGTCTCGATGGGGCTCAGCTGCCGACGACGCACGATCTCTCGCGCGATCTTATCGGCGAACTTCTCCTCACCGTATACACGAAGGATCCGGGCGAGGTCGGCTTCGTTATAGGTGTTGATGACCTCAGCTGCGTTTAAAGGGTTGTTACCCGGGTCCATACGCATATCAAGCGGGGCATCCTCGTGGTACGAGAAGCCCCTTCCAGGGATATCAAGCTGCGGGCTCGAAACGCCCAAGTCGAAGAGGATGCCATCGATGCCGGGCACCTCGGCCCGGCACAGAAGCTCGTCTAGATCACCGAAGTTCCCCTTCAAGAGCTTCAAGGGCACGCCCGGTGCCTCTGATGCAAGGCGCGTGCGGGCGGCGGCGAGTGCCATGTCATCCTGGTCGATGCCGATGAGGAGCCCCTCCTCGCCCACCTGCGCGGCCATCTTCACAGAATGGCCGGCGCCGCCGAGCGTGCAGTCGCAGACGGTGGAGCCCTCGCTCAGGCGAAGCGCTTCGAGCACTTCCTGGAGCATGACGGGTTCATGCCGATATTCAGGTGTCAACGTAGCCATGTCCGTTTGCTCCCGGTTACTCGTCGAAGAACAGGTCCTCGTCCCCTTCATCATCCGCATCGGCTTCAGCCCACTTCGCGCGATCCCAGATCTCGAGATGGTCCCAGTTTCCGACCACGGTGACCTCGCGATTGAGGCCAGCCTTCTCGCGCAGCGTCTCGCTCAGACCAATACGCGAAGCGGAGTCGATATCCATCGGCGTCGCCCGCGCCATGATCTTGCGCATGAGCGCCTGATCCTCGCGCTTGCGGGAATTGAAGCCTCCGCGCTTTTCGAAGAGGCCCAGTGCCCAATCCTCGAACTTCTCGTTCGAGAACACGTACAAGGCATCGACGTCCGGCGCAGGCAACACGTACACATGCTCGCCGAGCTCAGAGCGAATGGCAGCAGGCAGGGATAAGCGGCCTTTGGCATCGAGATTGCGCTCGAACGTCCCGGCAAACATCTCTGCTGCGCCCTCCTCTCGGTTACTCGGTTAGGGCTCGTACGGGGAACCACCCCGGCTGTCGACGCATTCAATAGTATGGTTTGAAGCGATTTTTAGCAACATTTTTTCCCACTTTCTCCCCCACCGGTTCCCACACCTCCACCAACGGACACCGGCTCCCCAAATGGGGAAACCAACCTGAGCACGACATATTGTGTTTGGATGACAGCGGGCGCCCTACCGCTTGATGGACGAGCGGCAACCCTAACCTTCAACCTCACCTTGAGGCGATTTTTCCGCACGATGGAGCGGGCGTGCGCAAGATATGAAGACCGCAGGTCGGCTGTGAAGCTTGCACTTCCGGCTCTTCTCGCACCGCCCGGGTGGCCCGCACCACGAGACAGATTGACCCGGCACAACTGTCTCACATGCCTCGCTAGGCGCGGGGGTGGGCGGCGAGGTAGACCTCTTGCAGCTGACTCCGGTCCAGGTGCGTGTAAATCTGCGTGGTTGAGATATCGGCATGCCCCAAGATCTCTTGCAGCACGCGCAGGTCGGCGCCACCGGCGAGCAAGTGCGTCGCGAATGAATGCCGAAGAGTGTGCGGATGCAGCCCCTCGATACCAACGAGGCGCCCGTAGCGCTCGCACGTGGCATGCACCGACTGCCGGGAAATGCGCCCGCCATTCTTGTTGAGGAACACGGCGGCACTTCCGCGCCGCATGCGGTCATGCGCCGCGAGCTCCGCCCGCGGGCCTGCGAGGTACGCCGCGAGCGCGGAGCGCGCGCTCCCCACGATGGGCACGACCCGCTCTTTAGACCCCTTGCCGAACACGCGCATGAACTCATCGTCGAGATAGAGGTCGCGCAAATCGAGGCCGCAAAGCTCGCTCACCCTCAGTCCGCAGCCGTAGAGGACCTCGAGCTCGGCCCGATCGCGGGCGCCGCCGCGTTGCGGGGAACGGTTGGTCGAGCAGGGCGCGGGCATCTTCAACGGAGATGAAGTCCGGCAAGCGTTCCTCTTTTTTGGGCAAACGCACCGACGCCGTGGGATGCGCGGTCGAGAGCCCCTCGCGCGCCATGAAGGCATGGAGCCCCTTGACGGCGGAAAGGGCGCGCACGATCGAGGCATCCGCGTAGCCAGCATCTCGCCGCGCCGCCACGAATGCGTCGATGTCGCGCTTGCCCACGGCGTCGGGCTCGTCTATGCCCCTCTCGCGGAGGAAGGCCAGATACGCCGCAAGGTCGCGCCGATAGGCGGCGAGGGTGTTCTTCGCCAGATTCCGCTCGACCGCCAGCGAGGTGAGGTACTCCCCCGCCGCCTGTTCGAGCGCAGACGGCGCCCGACCCGCCTCGCTGAAGGCGGAACCAGGCGCCGAACCGGCATTTCGCTCGCTATGTCGAAGCGCGACCAAAACCCTACGCCGCGGGCGCGTTCTTAGGCGTGACGTCCAAGCGGTCGATGCCCTCGTGGTAGCCCACCGCAGCGCGCGTGAACTCGCGGAAGAGCGGCTGCGGGCGCGTGGGGCGGCTCTTGAACTCGGGGTGCGCCTGCGTGGCGACGAACCACGGGTGCACGTCGCGCGGCAGCTCGATCATCTCGACCAAACGCTCATCGGGCGAGATGCCCGAGATGACAAGGCCCGCCTCCTCGAGCTCATCGCGGAAGGCGTTGTTGAACTCATAGCGATGGCGGTGGCGCTCGTACACGAGCTCCTCGCCATAGGCCTCGCGCACGAGCGAGCCCTCGGCAAGCTTTGCAGGATAGGCACCCAGGCGCATGGTGCCGCCCTTCTCCGTGACGTCCTCCTGAGAGCTCATGAGATCGATCACGGGGTGCGCGCACTCGGGCTCGAACTCGGTGGAGTTGGCGTCGGCGAGGCCGGCGACGTCGCGGGCGAACTCGCAGACGGCGACCTGCATGCCCAGGCACAGGCCCAGGTAGGGGATCTTGTTCTCGCGCGCATAGCGGGCCGCGCTGATCTTGCCCTCGAGGCCGCGCACGCCGAAGCCGCCCGGCACCACGATGCCCGACGCGTCACCGAGCACCTCGGGGCAGGTGTCCCAGGTGAGCTCCTCGCCGTCGACGAGCTGGACGTCGACGTGGCGGTCATAGAAGATGCCCGCATGGCGGATGGCCTCGATCACCGAGAGGTAGGCGTCGGGGAGTTGCGTGTACTTGCCCACGACGGCGACCTTGACGGCGTCCTCGTGATGGTTGGCATGGTCTTTCTTCTCCAGGAACTCGTCCCACTCGGTCATGTCGCGCTCGCGCGGATCGAGCCCCAAGCGCTCGCACACGCGCAGGTCGAAGTCCTGCTCGGCAAACATGCGCGGCACGTCGTAGATGGAGGCGCAGTCCTCGTTGGTGAACACGCAGTCCACGTCCACATCGCAGAAGCTTGCGATCTTAGCGCGAATGGCATCGTCGATCTCGTGGTCGCTGCGCAGCACGATGATATCGGGCTGAATGCCAAAGCTGCGAAGCTCCTTCACGCTATGCTGCGTGGGCTTGGTCTTGACCTCGTGGGCGGCGGCGATGTAGGGCACGAGGCTCACGTGGATGTAGCAGACGTTCTCCGCGCCGGCGTCTTTCTTGTACTGGCGAATGGCCTCCACGAAGGGTTGGCTCTCGATATCGCCGATGGTGCCGCCGAGCTCGGTGATCACCACATCGGAGCCGGTCTGCTCCTCGATGCGGCGGAACTTGTCCTTGATGGCGTTCGTGACGTGCGGAATCACCTGCACGGTGCCGCCCAGGAAGTCGCCGCGGCGCTCGCGGTGGATGAGCGAGCGGTAGATGGCGCCCGTGGTGAAGTTGGAGTCGCGCGTGAGGTTCTCATCGATGAAGCGCTCGTAGTGGCCAAGGTCGAGGTCGCTCTCATAGCCATCTTCGGTCACGAAGACCTCGCCGTGCTGGAACGGGCTCATGGTACCCGGGTCCACGTTGAGGTACGGGTCAGCCTTCTGCATGGTGACCTTGTAGCCGCGGCTCTTGAGCAGGCGCCCGAGCGAAGCGGCCGTGATGCCCTTGCCCAACGACGAAACGACGCCACCGGTTACAAAGATGTGCTTTGTCATTATGTTGTACCTGCGCTTCCCGTAGTAGGACCCTCGCCCGCACCTCGCGCGGACGCTCTGTACTTACGGGCTTTCATGGTACCACTCGCGCTTGCGCGGCGCGGCGGCGCCCGGGAATTTTCTCAGTCGTAACCATACCGGGTCGGACCGCCCGGGCGGCCCGGCCGCCCCGAACGCCCTCAAGAAAACGGTCCGGTATACTGGTCTCGTCCCACCACCGTGCGAATGGAGAGATATGCTATCCACCACCGTCATCCGGCGCGCGCGGCGCCTCGCCGCCGCGGGCCTGCTCGCCGCGGCCATGGCCGCGGGCCCCGCGACCGTCTACGCGGACGACGCCTCGGCCCTCGCCGACAACGTCGAATCCGAACAGGCAACCGCCGACAAGGCCCAGGACGCCGTCGACGCGGCGGAGGCCGACCCCACGACCGCCAACGTCAACGCGGCCATCGCCGTGCTATCGGCCGACGGGCCCGCACCGAGCTATACCTTCGACGGCGTCAGCTCGCAGGCGTCTACCCAGTTTTTGTTCGCCCAGCTCCAGATGCAGCTCTCCCTTCAGACAAAACAGGAAGCAGCCCAGAAGCTCGAGGAGATCAAAGCGCAGCAGGAACGGGAGCAGGAGCTCGCGAGCGTCATCCAGGAGCTGCGAATCCTAAGCAGCAAGGCCTCAACCACGGACACCGTCGACCTCTCGTCCGACCTCGCGGCGCGCATCCAGGCCCTCGGGGTCAGCGCGACCGCCGGAAAGGTCACGAAGACGCAGATCGACACCGTCATCGCCTCGCTCGAAGAAGAGCAGGATCGCATCGAGTCAAGCATCCAGAACCAGATGGTCTACGTGCAGGACTTCTTGGGCCAGTACAACTCCTACCTGCAGGGCTCCCAATCCTCGATCCAATCGGCGAACGAGACGCTCAAGGCCGTCGCACGCGGAACCGTCGATGAGGGCGATGCCGCGTCCAGCACGATCAGTGACCTCACGGCACTCGCCTCCAGCATCAACGACCAGCTCGAGACGAAGCGCGCCGAACTCGAGGAAGCCCTTGCCAACCAGGCGGACGGGGACGGCTCGACGAGCGTGAAGGACCTGTTCGACCAGTACGACAGCCTCGTCGAGCAGCAGTCGCTCGTCAGCGAGCAGCTCGCAAGCGCGCTCGCCTCCACCTCGGCCAGCGGCACCACCGAGGGCGCGTCGGGTGACGCCTTCGGCATGGCGGCGCTCGGGGCGGGTGTCGGCGCCGTCGCGGGCGCGGGCGCGTGCTACGCCGTCATGCGCCGCCGCGCCGGCGCGCGTGACGAGGTCGCCTAGCCCATGCAGGCGTCGGTCATCATCGGGGCGGCGGCGCTGGTCGCCGCCCTCTACGGCGCATGGCACGACAGGACCGCCGGCACGCCGCTCTTCTTTCGCATCGTGACGTTCGGGGTCGCCTGCTATGCGCTGAGCACGTGCTACGACGCGCTCAAGGACCTCATCGTTGCCACGGACTCCCTTCCCGCGCTCGCGCTCCAACAGGGATCGGTCCTTGCGGGGCCCGCCGAAAGCGCGATGCCCCTCGTGACCGGTGCCGCGGGCTTCTCCATCGGCCTCGTGGGCTACGCGGGCATGTTCTTCTTCATCTTCTCATCCTATTTCGGGGCGCTCGACAGCCTCGCCGACGGAGGCGAACGCAGGCTGCGCGCCTATCGCTGGGGAGCCCTGGCGGCGCCGCTCGCGCTCGCCGCCATCGCCGGCGCGCTGAGCTCGGTCGCGGGCATCGAGCCGTTCGCGCTCGCCGCGCTCATACCGGCCGCGGGCACGTCGTACTTCGCCGCCAAGCACCTGATCATGCCCGACATCGAGATGGGCATCATCCGCGTCATGCGGCCCTACAACGCCTGCATGCTCGCTCTCTGCATGCTCCAACCGGCCGTTCTCCTGCTCTCGGGAGGCATCGGCCACCTTGCCGCCTGCGTGCTCGCCGCCGCGGCGACGCTCGCCGTCCTTCCCCTCGCGGCGATGGGGGGTGTGCAAATGGTTTCAATAGCCTTCATCTGCTTCGCCGTGCCGCTCGTGCTCATGCTCCCCGTGCTTCGCGGGCGGGCGCGATGGCTCATCTCGTATCTCCTCATCGGGTCGTACCTCACCGTGTGCGCCGGCATGGTCAACGGCCTCATACGCGCGCGCTCGGCATCAGCTCGCTCGAGCTCTCGCTCTCCGTCGCCCCCATCACCGAAGAGGCCCTGAAGGCGCTCTCCGTCCTCGTCTACGCGCTGGCCGTCAGCGACCGCCGCGACGACGTGCTCCCCCTCGCCTTCTCGTGCGGCGTGGGCTTCGCCATCACCGAGAACGCCTACCTCATGATGAGCGCCGGTGCCGCGGCCTCGGTCTCGTGGGCGCTCGTGCGCGGGCTCGCCACGAGCCTCATGCACGGCGTCTGCACGCTCGCCGTCGGATTCGGCATCACGTATGTGCGCCGGCAGCGCAAGCTCTTCTATACGGGGATCTTCGGCCTGCTCGCTGCCGCGATCACCTACCACGCGACCTTCAACCTGCTCATCAGCGCATCCGGCGCATGGTGCGCGGCGGGGCTCGCCCTGCCCCTCGCCACCTACGCGCCCGCGGTCCTCTCCTATGCGCTCCGCAAGCGGACGGGCGAATCGGGCGGGCGTCGGCCCTAGAGCTCCCTAGAGCTCCACGTCCATCCCTAGAGCTCCACGCTCATGAGGGCGTGCACCACGTTGAACCCGCCCTCGCGCCGGTACCAGAGCGCCTCCGTCTTCGACCGCACGAGCAGGATGCCCAGCCCGCCCGGCTCGAGGTCCGCGCCATCGCCCGACACGCGGGGCGCGGGCGGTTCCGTGGGATCGAAGGGAACCCCCGCATCCGCGAGGACGATGTGGAGCGCGCCGCGCGCCTCGTCGAAGGCGAAGCGCGCCCGGACCGGAACGGGGTTCCCGTCGGGGAAGGCATGCCGCACGATGTTGATGAACAGCTCCTCGACGACCAGGTCGATGGCCTGGGCGCTCGCCGCGCTGATCACGCCCGCGCTGCACGACCCCGCCGCGGCGCGCGCCGCCGCCTGAAGGCGGGGGCAGCTCCTCGTCGCAGGGCTCCGCGACCACGGTACGGGCGCCGGCAGCCACACGAACGAGCAGGCCGTGATATCGTCCGCCTGCTCGGCACCCGCGGCGAACCGCTCCACGCCGTCGCGTACCGCGCGGCACACCCGCGCCGCAGGGGCATCGGCCGAGGCCGGCGCACCCTCCGCGCCCGCAGCGGCCGCCGGCGCATCATCGGTTGCGGCGTCTATGAGCACCGCGCCCGCCGGCGCATTCGCCGCGGCGTCTGCGGGCGCCGCCATGTCCGCGGTCACCCCGCGCACGAGCGAGGCGAGGCGGTCGTCGCCGAAGAGCTCCCCCGACGCGTTGCGCGCCTCGGTGACTCCGTCCGTGTACAGTAGCATCCCTCCCGGGACGAGCGCCGCGCGGCGGATTCGAAGTCGAACCAGTCCATGGCACCCAGGGCAGCCCGCGGGCACCTCCTGCCATCCGTCCTCGAAGAGCCCGCAGAAGCGCCACGGGCGCATATGGCCCGCGTTCACATATTCGAGCTCGCCGGTCACCGCGTCGAGCACGCACGCGAACGCCGTGACGAAGAGCATCGAATCGTTCTGCTGGCAGAGGTGGGCGTTCGCGTACGTGAAGGCCTTGCCCAGCGAAACCGAGCCGCGGATGCACTCGCGGATCTCGGCCATGGCCCGCATCATGAAGAGCGCGGCGGGCATGCCCTTGTCGGACACGTCGGCCACGAGCAGGCAGAGCCGGTCGCCCGGCAGCGGGAAGCAGTCGTAGAAGTCTCCCCCGACCTCGCGCGCGGGGCACATGAACGCATCGATCGAGGCCGCGTGCACCCCGCCCAGGTCCGCGAACGCACGCGGCAGCGAGGCGAGCTGGATGGTCGTCGCGACGTCGAGCTCGGCCGAGACGCGCTCGCGCTCGCGCGCCGCCTCCTCGGATGCCAGCACGCTCCGCCCCAAATCGCGCCGCATCGCATTCGAGGCATCCCTGAGCTCTTGGATCTCGGGCAGCGGGCGCTCGTCGGGCAGCGCAATGTCCATGCCTCCCTCGGCCGCAGCGCGCGGCCCCTGCACCTCGAAGCGCTCCGCGAAGGAGCGGGCGTCCTGCGCGAGCAGGTCGATCGGCTGGGCGAGCTTACCCTGCACGAGGTAGAGCAGTGCACTTGCCGCGGTAAAGCAGCAAACGGTGATTGCGGCGAGCGCGATGTACACGATCGCGACCGCCTCGGCAAAATGGTCTTCCGCCATCATGGACCTCATCTGGGGCACCACGAACGCCGCAAGCACCGACAAGCTCGCCACGACGGCGAACGCGAGCATGATGAGCGACACGCGCTGAGCGAGCGTCGCGGACGTCCGACGGCTGCCCAGATGTCCGAGCGCCAAGAGGAGCGGCGTCCCCACGTACATGAGGCTCAAGAAGTTGTTGAGCAGGCGGACGGCATGGATGTTCAGCGCCTGCATAGCGTCAAACTCGAGCGGCATCAAAAGGAGCGTCACCAGAGCCGCGTCGGCAAGCGAGAGCAGCATGAACGCCATGATGCGCGAGGGGCTCGAGAGGACGGGGCGCTCGTCTTCGGGAAACAGCCGCCTCCACGCGAGGCGCGGCATGGCGTTGTAAGCGAGCTGTACGGCGAAGTAAACGAGCAAGACGATCGGAGCCGATTCATAATGCGCGTCCGAAACGAGGTTGCCGAGTGCGCACCCCAAGATGCCCGGCGCACCGAAGAAGAGGCCGAGCACCGGCCCCACGCCCGAAGCGGGGCGAATCTGCGTGGCCCCGTTAAACGCGGGGACCCTGAGGAAGACCTCGAGAACGATGTAGAAGACGATGGCACACGCCCCGCACACAAGCGCCGCGCGGCCGAGGCGCCGCACCCGGGGCCCAGGCGCGGGCAGGTTAGCCGAGCACATCGAAGATGCCCGAGAAGCCGGTGAGGTCGAGCACGTCGCGCACGGAGGGAACAACGCCGTCGAGCGCCAGGCGAGCACCTTTGGCCATGAGGCGCTTATGGATGAGCAGCAGCGTGCGAAGCCCCGCGCTCGAAAGGTACGAGAGCTCGGAGCAGTCGAGCACGAACGTGGTAGCGTCCGCGACGAGCGAGAGGGCCTGCTCCTGGAACGCGGGGGCAGAAACGGTGTCGAGCCGCCCGGAAAGGGCAATGCGCGCCGTAGGGGCGCCGTCCACAACTCGCACGTCAAGCCCTGCTTCCTCCATATGCCCCTCCCTCATCGAGGCGATTGCTTCTCCTCGTAATGATACCGCTTTGCCTGCCGCACACGTCCCGTCGGCGCACTCTGCGGAAAAAGAGGACAGGGGCCACATGCGACAGGGGCCGCATGCGCGAACCTGCCGCCGGATGGCCCCGTCCTCGCGCTATGCGAGCGAGAACGCGCGGGTGGCCACACGGTCAACGAGCGCAGGGCTATGGGAGACGAGCACGATCCCCATCGACCGCTCGCTCGCGATGGCGATCACCTCGCGCCAGAGCTCCGCCTGCGTCACCGCGTCGAGCATGGCGGTCATCTCGTCGCATACAAGGTAGCAGGGCTCGGCAATGAGCGCCCGCACGATGCAGAAGCGCATGAGCTCACCGCCCGAGAGCTCGTGCGGGAAGCGGTCGAGCCACGCCTCGCGAATCCCGAAGCGCTCGAGCAGGCCGGTGTCGCGCACGGCTTCGAGGCGCGCGGCGGCGGAATGCGCGGCGGCGGAGCGTGCGGCGCCAAGGCCTCCCCGCCCCGCTGGAACCACCCGCACGGGCAGCTGCTCGCTGGGGCACTCCCTCAGCCAGGCTCCTACCTAAACGCAGAAGCGGATCAAAGGCCTGCTCGGGATGCTGCCAGATAAGCTGGACAGGCCAGGGACCGCGAAGGCGGGGACCCCGCGAGCCGGAAGCTGCGGGCACACCGTCGCAAGCGCCCTGGGCGCGCGACAGCTCAACGCCATCGACGAGGACGGTTCCGGCATCTGGGCGCAGATAGCCGGAAAGCACCCGGCAGAGCGTCGTCTTGCCCCTGCCCGAGGGAGCCGTGAGCGCCACGCGCTCGCCCGGATCGACAACCAAGTTCACGTCATGAAGAATCGGCCGGCCCGGCACGTAGGAAAACGAGATATCGCGCGCCTCGAGACTCATCGCTCTCTCCCCTCTTCGACCAACGCAGAAAAACCGTGCTCCGGCATGGCATGCCAAAGCGCGCGCGAGAACGGGTGCGCGAGCAGCTCGGGAGCGGCAAAGCTCGAGCAGGCGGTCTCCTCGACCACCGTTCCGTCGCGAAAGACCGCCACGCGGTCGGCAACGCTGAGCGCAAGCTCCAGGTCGTGCGTGATGAGAAGCACGCCGCCTCCCCTGTCGGCAAAGGACCGAAGGTCGTCGAGAGCGTGGATGGCAAGATCCATGTCGAGGCCCGGCGTGGGCTCGTCCGCCACGATGAGCCGCGGATCGTCCACGATCGCGCAGATGAGCAGCACGCGGCGCGCCATGCCGCCGGAGAGCTCGTGCGGGTACATGCGCTCGACCTCCGCCGCCAACCCATAGGCGCGGAAGAGTTCGCGCATGCGCCCCATGCGCTGCCTACGGCGCTCCCTGCCCGCACGCCCCCGGCCGCAGGCACCCACTACCTGCTCGCCCACGCGCATGAGCGGGTCGAGGTTGTTCACGCTTTGCGGCACAAGTGAAATGCCGTGCCCACGCAGACGCGCAAGGTCGGCGGCGTCGCAGCGCTGCCCCTCGAACCACATGGCTCCCGTCACGCGCGCATTGGGCTCGAACAAACCCATGATGGCATCGGCCAAAAGCGTCTTCCCCGAACCGCTCGCCCCCACGAGCGCAAGCATCTCCCCCTCATGCACCGACAGGGTAAGGTCTTTGATGACAGGGGCGTCGACCTTCTGCGCCTGAAAATAGGGTGCGGCGGGATCGTACATCTTGAACCCGACCGAGAGATGCTCGACGGAGAGAAGGTGCCGGCCCTGCGGATGACGCGACCCCGAGGCATGACGATGGTGATGATGGAACTCTGCATCGGCATGCATCAGCCCTGCACCCCCTCGGGCGACATCATGCGCCGAAGGAGCGCGCCGGCGCGATCGAACATGAGCACCACGGCGAGGAGGGCCAGGCCCGGAAACACCGCGAGCCACCAGGCGCCCGAGGTGAGATAGCCCATCGCTTCGGACAAGATCACGCCGATGGCGGGCTGCTCGGGCGACAATCCGAATCCGAGGAACGTGATCGAGGCCTCGTGCAGCACGGCATGGGGAAAGAGCAGCACGAGCCCCACCAGGTACTGCGGAAGCACATGGGGTACGACGTGCGTGAACGCGATGCGCATAGGCGATACGCCGAGCGCGCGCGAACAGGAGATATAGGGCTGCTCACGAAGCTGCAGGATCTCGGCGCGCAGCACGCGGGCAAGGCTCGGCCAATGCGTGACGGAGATGCCAACCAGGACCCCGAGCGCGCCGCGCCCGAGCGCGTAGCTGATGAGGATGAGAAGCACCATATGGGGAATGCCCATCGTAAGGTCGATGAGCCAGCTCACCACAGCGTCGACCCGGGGCCCACCGAGCGCGGCGGCAGAAGCGAGCGCGAGAGCGATGACGGACGAGGCCGTCGCGGCGACGAGCCCCACGACAACCGAGGTCGAAAGCCCCGCAAGCGTGCGCGCGAGCATGTCGCGGCCCATCCAATCGGTTCCGAAGGGGTGGTCGAGCGAGGGGGCAAGGTTGCGCGCATCGAAATTCGTCGTCGAGGCGGCGTCGGCAAGCATGATACCCGCGATCACGACCGCGAAGAGCGCGATCGCAACCCCCGCCGCCATGACGAGCATGGCGCGCCTGCCGCTGAGCGCCCCGTCGCCGCCGGCTCGTGAAAAACGGTGAGCGACGGGTGGTCGTGATCTTGAACGAGGCCGGGGGCATCCGCCTCAGCCTGCCGGCAAAGCTGTGCCTTGCCGTCTTCTCGCACCGTCATCGCACCTCCTCCCGCACGCGCGAACCCAAACGCGGGTCCACCGCGCCATACAGCAGGTTTGCGAGCGCGTTGCCGAGAAAGACAAGCGCGGCCGTGGCGAGCGCGATGCCTACGAGCAGCGGCGCGTCTCCGCCAAGGCCCGCCGTGACGGCCGCCTGTCCGAGCCCGGGATACGAAAAGACCTGCTCCACCAAGATGGAGCCTCCCACGATCTCGCTCACCTGCGAAAACTGTAGCGTAAGCGCCGGGAACACGAGGTTGCGCAGGCCGTGGCGAAAAACGATCGACCCCAGCCCCTCGCCGCGCGAACGCGCGAACCGCACATAATCGCTCCCCAGCACGTCGATGGTCTTCTCGCGCGTATGAAGCGCCACGTTGGCTATGCCCGTAAGCGAGAGCACCAGCGCGGGGAGCACCATATGGTAGAGACGCGTGGCGAGCGGCACCGCGCCTGTAGAGCCGATGGGAACCGAGAAGCCCAGGGGAAACCACCCGAGGTAGACGGCGAACACCATGAGCGCGATGAGCGCGAGCCAGAACGTCGGCGTGGCCGAGAGCACATAGCAATACCCTCGCACGAGCCGGTCGAGCCAGCTGTCCCGAAGCGCGCCGGATGCAACCCCCAGCACAAGGCCCACGGCGCCCGCGGTGATCCACGACGCCGCCAGAAGCAGCGCGGAGCTCGCGAACCGCTCGCCCACCACCTCGACAACCGGCTCGTTGAAGCGAAGGCTCTCGCCAAGATCTCCCTGCACGGCATCGCCCAGCCACGAGAGATAGCGTTCAACGACGGGCGTGTCGGCGTCCCACCGCTCTGCCAGCTGCTCCCTGCGTTCCGGGCTCATCGTTGCGTATGCCGCCTGTCCCACATTGGCCTGCACGGGATCGATGGGCGAACTTCCCACCAAGAGGAAGGTCAGAAAGCTCACCGCCAACATGAGCAGCGCGAAGCGCGCAACACCGCGAGCGATCGAGCGCATCACGACCATTCCCAGCGGTCCACGTTGTTCACGAGCGACCATCCGTGCCCATGGGGATGCGGCTTCTGGTCTGCCACGACGAGCCCCTCGCACTTGAAGTAGAGATGGTCGACGTTGGCAATCCACGCCCACGTTGCAGCGCCCTTGGGCGCGAAGCCGTTTTCGCCGTCCCAAGCCGCGAGCTGCCAGTACGCGTAGGAATCCTCGATGTTCTGCTGCGCCAGCGCCTCGTCGAGATGGGCGTCGACCGCCGCGTTCTCGTAGCACGCGTAGTTACCCCAGCCCGTAGAGTAGTTGAGCGCATACACCTCGATGGGTGAGTTTGAACCCCACCCCCAGAGGACCGGCTGCTCGTACTGGTGGCTGTAGATCTCGTCCCAGCTGCCACCACGCGGGCTCGCCTCTATGCCAATCTGGGCAAACTGGTTGGAGAGTTCGTTGGCGATCGCCTGGCGCGCCGAATCGTCCGAGGAGTACCAGATGTCGAACGCGGCGCGCACACCGTCCTTCGCGCGCACGCCATCGCTGCCTATAGCCCAGCCGGCAGCGTCGAGCAGGCGCGCGGCCAGGTCGCGGTCGAGCTCGACCTTCATGTCGTCGCTCGACCACGGCATATCGTCGCTTACGCTGTAGGCAGGCTTGCCATAGCCCGAAAGCACGTTCTCGATCACCGCATCGCGGTCGATAGCGTAGGTGAGCGCGCGGCGAACCGAGAGGTCCGAGGTCACGTCGTTGCCCATGGCGTAGCTCGTCCCGCCCTCGGACTTCGTGCCGCCGGCAGGCTGCGTGGGCAGCGAGATGCCGCGTGAGTCGACCGTCGCATAGCTCACAAGCTCATAGCCGTCGAAGCTCTGCTGGGCGTGCGTCGCGTAGGTATACGCGATGTCGACCGCGCCCGCCTGCACCGCCGCAAGCGCTGCATCCTCTTCCATGAACACGACGACCACGCGCTCCATGAGCGGCGGCTCGCCGTAGTAATCCGGGTTGGCGCTGAAAATCGCTTGCTGGCCGCGATCCCAGCGCTCAAGCATGTAGCGGCCCGACCCTATGGGAGCGGAGCCGTATCCATCGCCGTAGGCGTGCTCCGGCACGATGCCCAGCACCGCGAGGGTGTACAGGAGCGCGTTGTAGGCCTTGTTGAGATGGAGCTCCACCACCGTATCGTTCGCGGCAACCGCCTCGTCCACCATGGAGAGGTCGCCCTCGAAGGTGTCGCTTTGGATCGCGGAGTTCACCGTGAACGCCACGTCGGAGGCGGTGAGCGGCTCCCCGTCGGTGAACGCGACATCATCGCGAAGCTCGAAGGTCCAGGTCAGCCCATCGTCAGAGCAGCTGTAGCTCGTCGCAAGGTCGTTTATGAACTCGAGGTTCTCGTCCGTGGTGATGAGCGTCGACTGGATGAGCGGCTCGTGCACGTGCTCGCCGCACCCCCATGCCACAAGCGGGTCAAACCCTGCCGCGGGCTCGCTTCCCGCGTTCATGGCGACGATCACCTGACTAGAAGCGCCTTCGGAACCAGACCCGGAGGGTGCAGAGCCGCCTTCGCCCGCGCCCACCGTGCAGCCGCTCAGCAACGCCGCGGCACCCGCAGCACCTGCACCCGCCATAAATCCACGACGCGACAGCATGCCGCTGCCGCGCGCCTCTTCGTTTATCATGAGCATGCTCCTCAGCACCTCTGGGTAGTTCACGTAGACCGAGTGTTACGAGTTGTTCAATTCGTGTTACTCTTGCTTCATCCTACCACATTCGCTGAAGGCATCCCAGCCGCCGGCAACATGCGCGCAGGCGGCAACGGAAGCGAAACGGATTTGCGAGGCCCTAAACATCGAGATAAGCAAGCAGGTCGTCGCGCTTATTGGGCACCAAGCCATCGACCGTCGCATCGAGCGCGCGCCTAAGCAGGGCGCCGATACGGGGGCCGGGTGCCACGCCGGCAGCGATGAGGTCCGCCCCGCTGAGGGCCAAGGTTCCCACGCTGTACGCCTCGTTGTTGGCAAGCAGCTCGCGCACCATCTCGCGCATGCGCTCGATATCCTTCACGTAGTAGAAGCACGACGGAGCCTTTCCGAGCGTATCGGCGCGCTTGATATCGAAAAGCTCGTTCATGAGGCGCGGCGTATCCAAACCCGAACCAGCGAAAAGCCCCATAACGCGCAAAAGGTCGCTGCGCTCGGCGCTCATGGGCCGGTCGTGATAACGAATGAGCAGGCATGCGTCGCGCATGACCTCGCCCGGGCACGCAAGGCGGTGCATGATCTCTCGCGCCTGCTCCGCCCCGCGCTCGGGGTGCCCGTAGAAGTGGCCGCACCCCCGGTCGTCGAGCGTGAAACATGCCGGCTTGGCGATATCGTGCAGGAGAGCCGCCCACATGAGCGAAGGCGATGGGGCGGCCTCGGGGCCGGCGCCATCCACGCTCGAGAGCGAGAGCTCGCCCGCCACGGTAAGCACGCGGGCGATATGGTCGTATACATCGAAGGCGTGATAGCGGCTATGCTGGTCAAAGCCACGGCAAGGTCCCAGCTCGGGAATGGCTGCGCACATGGTTTCGGGATACCGGAGCAGGGCATCTCCCGCATGGCCGGTTGCAAGGATGCCATCGAGCTCCCAGCCCACCCGTTCGCGTGCCACCGCGTCGAGGAGGGGCGCGCACGAGGCGAGTGCGGACGCCGTCTGGGGCTCGACCACGAAATCGAGACGGCAAGCAAACCGCACGGCGCGAAGCATGCGAAGCGCGTCCTCTTCGAAGCGCCGACGCGGCTCCCCCACCGCTCGGATCATACGGCGGCGAAGGTCTCCCGCACCGTCGTATACATCGAGCAGACCGCGCGTTGGATGCCACGCCATCGCGTTGACCGTGAAATCGCGGCGGGCAAGATCGTCCTCCACGCGCTGCGCAAGGCGAACAGATTCCGGATGACGCCCATCGGTGTAAAAGCCGTCGAAACGATACGAGGTTACCTCGATACGCTCTTCACCCCGCACCGCCGTGATGCCGCCGAATTTGATGCCCGACCGAACAACTTTGAAGCCTTCCGCTTTGAGGGCGGCTTCACTTTGCTGCCAGGTTCCCGAGCAGCAAATGTCCACGTCGTGGCACGGAGCGCCTCGCAGCGCGTCACGTACCCAGCCGCCCACGATCCACGCCTCGAGCCCCGCTCCCTCAAGAGCACGAAGCACCTCGAGCGCCGTTGCGGGCGCAGGCGTTCCGTTCAGGGCAGGCTGCTCGACGGCAATGCTAGGCGCCGCGCCGGTATTGATATGTAAGCACTCGTCCATTACACCCCATTCACGTTGACAGGTACAGTATACGGTGCCGTGGCGAAGTGGGCGCTCATCGTTTTGCGCTTCAAGTGCCCCGCGCGCGGTCTCATGCGCCACGACCTGCACCTGCTCGTCCTGGACCAGTTCCCGAGCGTACCGACACAGACGCCAAAAGAAAGCCCCCATGCCGAAGCACGGGGGCATCGTACATCCTCAACGAGGCGTTAACGCGCTAAAGCGCGTCAGTTGCTAGCGCGGGAGCTTGCGGACGGTCACGCGCTTGCTGTACTCGTCCACATGGCCGAAGTCGCCCAAACCGACGCTCTCGGCAACGTTCGCGCCCGTGGCCATGGCGAGCTTGAGCGCCTCCTCCACGTTGTCGCGATCCTTGTACCACTTGAGCAGGAAGGCAGCGAGGGTGCAGTCGCCGGCGCAGACGGAAGACACGAGCTTAATGTTGAACTCGCGCTTGGCGTACCAGATGTCCTCGCCATTCGAGAAGTAGGCGCTGCCGCGGCTGCCCATGGTGAGCAGGACGTTCTGCACGCCAGCCTCGTGGGCGAGCGCGAGGGCGCGACGGGCGTCGTCATCGGTATCGATCTGGACGCCGAAGATCTCGCGCATCTCATGATGGTTCGGCTTGATGAGCAGCGGGTGCGTGGAGCAGAGCGTCTTAAGCTTGTCGCTCGAAAGGTCGAGCACCACGTCGGCGCCGCGATCCTGAGCATGCGCCACGACCTTGTCCAGGAAGTCCTTGGAGGCCTTCGGGGGCAGCGAGCCGGAAACGATCAGGCAGTCGAGGTCGCCGGTGGAGTCGAGAATGCGGAAGAGCTCCTGCTCGTTCTGCGGGGTGATCGCGGGGCCAGGGTTCAGGATGCCATGCTCGGACTGACCGTCGTTGAAGTAGGAGTTGATGCGGGTCACGCCATCAATCCAGACGGGGCGGCAGAGGCAGCCCATGTTCATGGTCTCATCGACCACGTACTTGCCCGTGAAGCCAGCGAAGAAGCCGAGCGCCACGGAGTCGACGCCGAACTTCTTGAGCGCGAAGGACACGTCGAGGCCCTTGCCGTTGGCGGTATAGCTCGCCGAGAAGGAGCGGATGTTCTCGTTCGGAACAAGCGGCGGGCAGGAAACGGTCATGTCGACCGCGGGGTTAGCAGTCAGCGTATAAAACATAAGACAGCTACCATCCTTTCATACTAATGCTGCATGGCGCATAGCTTAGGCGCGCCATGCAGCAAAATCAAGCGTTGCGACCCGGATGCTTACCGAGACTTAACGCAGCCGTGCACGGTGGTAGGATCGCGACCGGATGCGGGCAGGCAACAAGCCTAGCGCGCGGCCTCGGTGAGCGCGGCCTTGACCTCTTCGGCGGTCTCGAGCTGCATGACCTTCGCCTCGAGGGCGTCGGCATCGGCCTTCGTCCACTGGGAGATGACCTTGCGGGTGCGCAGGACGCTCGGCGCGGAGACCGAGAACTCCTCCATGCCCCACGAGATGAGGAGCGGCGTGAGCAGCGGATCGGCAGCAGCCTCGCCGCACATGCCCACCATGATGCCTTCCTTCACGCCAGCCTGGATGATGCTCTTGATGGCGCGCAGGACCGCCGGGTAGTACCAGCTGTAGAGGTAGGCGACCTTGTCGTTACCACGGTCGGAGGCCATGGTGTAACCGGTGAGGTCGTTCGTGCCGATGGAGAAGAACGCGGACTCCTTGGCGAGCAGGTCGGGGATGTTGGCGGCGGCGGCCGTCTCCATCATGATGCCGACCTCGATGTTCTCGTTGAACTTGTAGCCCTCGGCGCGCAGCTCTTCCTTGCACTCCTCGACGAGCGCCTTGACCGAGCGAATCTCCTCGACGCAGGTGACGAGCGGCACCATGATCTTGATGTCGCCGAATGCGCTCGCGCGGAGAAGCGCGCGCAGCTGCACCTTGTACTCATCGGGGTTGTCGAGGCAGTAGCGCACGGCGCGATAGCCCATGAACGGGTTATCTTCCTTCTGGAGATTCATGTACGGAATCTCCTTGTCGCCTCCCACATCGAGCGTGCGGATGATGACCGGAGCGCCCTTGAGCGTGACCGCGGCCTTGCGGTAGGCCTCGAACTGCTCGTCCTCGGTGGGAAGCGACGTGGCGTCCATGAACAGGAACTCGGAGCGGAAGAGGCCGATCGCCTCGGCGTCGTGGTCGACGGCGCCCTTGGCGTCCTCAGGGTTGCCGATGTTGCAGGCGAGCACCTTCTTCTCGCCGTCGGCCGTGACCGTGGGCTTGCCGCGGAAGGCCTCGAGCGCGGCCTTCTCGGCCGCGAAGGCGGCGGCGCGCTCCTGGTAGTCAGCAAGCTGCTGCTCGTCGGGCTCGTTGATCACGTGGCCGTTGATGCCGTCGACAATGGCGACCATGCCGCTGTGGAGGGCGCCGCAGGCGTTGGAGACCGAGAGCACCGCAGGAATCTCGAGGGCGCGGCAGATGATGGCGGAATGCGAGGTGCGGCCGCCGACCTCGGTGACGACGCCGACGACGTTCTCCTTGTCGATGGTGGCCGTCATGGACGGGGTGAGGTCATGCACAACGACGATGCTGCCGGCCGGAAGGACGGAGAGGTCGACGACCTCGCGGCCGAGGAGCTCGGCCAGGATGCCGGTGCGGATGTCGGCGATGTCGGCGGCGCGAAGACGGAACATCTCGTCGTCCATGGACAGGAACATGTTCTCGAACATCGTGCTCGTCTCGACGAGGGCCTGCTCAGCGCAGGTGCCGCCGTCGATGGCGGTGGTGATGCCGTCGGTCATGCCGGGGTCCTGGGCGAGCATGATGTGGCCGCTCATGATCTCGGCCTCGTTCTCGCCCACGGTGATCTTCATGCGGTCGGCCTGGGCCTGGGTCTTGGCGCAGAAGGTATCGAGGGCGGCCTGGTAGCGAGCCTTCTCGGCAGCGGTGTCCTCAACCGCATGCGGCTCGAAAGACAGGTCGGGCTCGGCGGCGACAACGACGGTACCGATACCGATGCCCTCGGATGCGTTAACTCCCTCGTACATTTTTATCCTCTCTCCATTGCCGCGGGCGTGGCCGCGCGGCATGCGGATATGTGAAAGCGCAGGCACCGACAGGGCACCTGCGCTCACCATATAAACTCAGTTGTTGTGAGATCCGTTCAACACGAGATGGACGGCAACTGGGCTACTCGCCAAGACCGCTCTTGATGAGCTCGATGGCGGTGGTGAGAGCATCGGCCTCATCGGCGCCATCGCAGCGGATCTCAACCTCGGTGCCGCAGGGGATGCCAGCGGCCATGAGGGCCATCGGGGACTTGCCGTTGACCTCCTTCTCGGGGGTGACGACGGTCACGTCGCAGGCAAACTTGCCCATGGTAGAGGCGAAGAGGCCCGCGGGACGCATGTGAAGACCCTGGGGGTTGACGAGGGTAACCTTCTCAGAAACCATACTTGTCTCCTTTTTCTGGATGCCCACGGCGGGCCCGCCGCCATGGGGTACATCAACGACTCCCTAGTGTACCCCATACCGCGCCAGTTGGTATGGAAAAACGGATGAGTGGTTTGGGATGTTGCGGAGTCGGATACGCACCGGAAGCTGACGGCGGGACGGCAGGAAGCGGCCTCCCCTTTGCGGAGATGCCGTACCTGGCTCATTTCGGGCATGGTTTTACCGAATTAGCGATTTAATACACCCCTATTCATGTCATTTCTCGCCCGAGTTTGATTTAGGGCGATGACAACCCAGCAAGCGTCTCGTTCGCTGGAAAGCCTCCAGAGCAAAACTCCCGCCAAAGGATCGAATTTTGAAGGACCAGCCGAGTACTCCCAATCTAAGAGGTATAAAAAACGCAGGTAGATACACCGGGTTGATAACGCCTACTTCAACCTCACCCCAAAAATTCGATCCTTTGGCGGGAGTTTTGCTCAGCGTCCTAAATTGGAGGCCCATTCAAGTCGTAGGCACGGTGACTATGCAATCGGATGCTCAGGAGCGAGGCTGTCTTTTTGGCCAAACGAGAGCGGCCGCACGGGATGCTTTTTCCCGCGCGGCCGCGTTATTCATAGCTGGTGCGCCCAGGGGGATTCGAACCCTCGACCTTGAGATTAGAAGTCTCCTGCTCTATCCAGCTGAGCTATGGGCGCATGCGTGCTAGCGCATGGATGATTATAGCCTATGGACGGGGCGCGCGACGAAGATGGGCGCGGATCCCGTCAAACACCGTGGTGGCCTCGATAGTCTTGCCATCCAATACGTCCCCATATCCGCGCATCAAGCTTTCGCGTATCTCCATCTCTTGCGAACGCGCTTCTTCTTTATGTGATAACGCTTGGTCAGACGAATCGACATCCACCATCACGGTCTCGCTCTCCTCATCACGCGTCAAGCAAAGAGGCCCTTCAACGGTTGACCAACGCAACGCCAGCACGGGAAACGCTACAAACAACGGTATGGCCAGTACGAGCGCGTAGCAATAACGCAGGCTGTAGGCAATCGGAGAAGCAATGATGAGCGTTCCCCAGAGCAGCAGCATAGGAACAAGCGCGCAAGCCCACTGCCATTGACGGTTTACCGCCAGCACGGCGAGCGATGCCAACATGATGAGCGCAAACAACGCGCAAGAGAAATAACCATGCGGCTGAAGTACCGAGCGGAGCGACACGCCTGTCAGCGATTCGATAATATCAATCTGGGAAATTGGCGAGGTGTTCCACATATCAAGCTGTACGTAGGCAACATTCTCGTTGGTACCCACCAACGGATTCCAGAACCCTGCGCTGCTCATAAGGAATCCCTCAAGGTACAGCTGCGGATTACGCAACCCCGTATCGAGATAAGCAGACACAAACCCAAGCTTATTCTCAGAAAGTGCAGCAGCGTTGAACGATGGGTTCCACTTTACACTGTCCACCAGCAATGGGCGATATGCTGCCTTCCAGGTCTCACGCGGCATAATGGAATAGAACACGTCCTCAGCTTCAGGCGAGAGCTCTCCGTCATAGGCAATCACGCGGGCAACCTGTTGAATCGGTACGCCCAGGCTCTCGACCGTAGAAGAGCTATCGACACCCAGGCGGGAATACACCGGTCCCTGCACCACGATAATGACGAGCAACGTGGCAAAGAGCGGGACAAACAGGCTCACCAGCGCCTCGAGAATCTGTCGCCGGCACACAACCAGCAGGAAGACAGCGGCAGCCAGCACGATGTACTTGCCGTTGTTGCGCGCAAAAGCAACGAGCAGCGCCGAGACGCAAAGCGAAGCAACCTGCACACGAGAAATCCTCCCCCGTGCGAGCACAGCATCGGCAAAACACAAGCAGAACCACAGCAAAAAAGCAGAGAACGTAGTATCCTTCCACAGCGATACCACGTAATACGGGAACAGCGGAAACAACGCAAAAAAGCAGACCGTGACCGTACAGCCAACTTTCCCCAACCCGCGACGGTTCAACCACAGAACCGTATAGGAGCACACCGCCGCCATAATCACCGCCTGGAAGACCATCATCAGCGCGCTGCCAATAAAGAGGTTGTATCCGGCAAGCTTCAAGCACACCTTCCACTCAAAGGTGTAGAGCAAGGTATGTTGATTGGACAGCGGGACCATGCCATATGCCTGGTCGATGACGTTGAGGGTGTCCGAGTATACGCCGCCCGGGAACCACGTCAACATATACGGCAACCAACAAACGAGCATTACCGCGGCAAACAACAAGGCCATACGCACGGTCACGCGAAATGAAGCTCCCTTGCCTCTGCCTGCAAAGATGAGCGCCGCTCTTGAAAGGACCACAATTGCCGCAGCGCCGATGACCGTAAATAGGAAGAACCACCATACATCGACGACAGTAAACGGACTGAAGTTCACCTCTTCCATCGTCCCCAAAATGACTTCACCCGCAGCGGCCTCTTGAGGAGAAACCGTCTGAATATGAAGGGAGAGCATTCCGAATAAACCGAAGAGCGCCGAGAAAAGAACGAGGGTGCTTGCGGAATACCACCTGAAGTCAATCTGACGCAGTTTCAACGAAGGCCCCTATTCAACGGACAGGCAATGCAGACAAGATGCAGCACGTCAACAAACATGCTAGAGCATCCCATATTCTATAATCTAGTGCGCGCGCCAATAGCGCCTGCCCTATGATATCGATTCTGGATAGGACGCACATGCCTGGTCACTCCATCGCCGTACTCATTCCGTGCTATAACGAGGCACTCACCATCGCTAAAGTCGTTGACGATTTCCATGCGGCGCTTCCACAGGCGACCATCTACGTCTACGACAACAACTCAACCGATGACACCGCCACCATTGCAGCAGCCCATGGCGCCGTAGTCCATTACGAGCCCCGCCAAGGCAAGGGCAATGTCGTCCGGCAGATGTTTCGCGACATCGAGGCCGATTGCTACCTCATGGTCGACGGCGACGACACCTACCCCGCAGAATCCGCCCCAGCGCTTTGCGCGCCCATCCTCAACGGCACGGCTGACATGACGGTAGGCGACCGCCTGTCCAACGGTACCTACGCACAGGAGAACAAGCGAGCAGGACACGGCTTTGGCAACAACCTGGTGCGCGCGATGATCAAGTGGATCTATGGATACGGCTTCGAAGACGTCATGACCGGGTATCGCGCATTCTCGCGCGTCTTCGTCAAGACCTGCCCGGTGCTTTCAGCAGGGTTCCAGATTGAAACCGAGCTTTCCATCCATGCGGTTGATCGTCGTTGGCGCATCGTGGATGTTCCCATCGTCTATCGCGACCGGCCTGAGGGGTCCGTGTCAAAGCTCAATACCGTATCCGACGGGGCGCGCGTGATCATGGCCATCGCATCGCTGTTCAAGAACTATCGACCGCTCAAGTTCTTCAGCCTCGTCGCACTCATCCTGCTTGCCGCAGGTCTTATCGCGGGCATTCCGGTTATTCTCGAATACTTCAACACCGGACTCGTCGAGCGCTTCCCCACCGCCATTCTTGCAGTCGGTTTCGTCTTTTTGGCGAGTCTCGCCTTCTGTGCTGGGCTCATCCTCGACACCGTTGCCAAAAGCGAGCGGCGCGAATGGGAGCTCGCCGTTTATCGAGAAATGAATCGAGAGACGAGCAGATAAGAAAGCCGAAGCGGTGCTACCGCGACGTAACTTTTTCACAACGCCGCAGCAACACCAATCGCCCTATCTCCTACCACAAAAATGAAAGCGCCTGCTTCACGCCATAGTAGATTGAGGGGAACGCCTCATTTAGCGGGCCGTAGCGCCCGTCAATGAAGATACTCCACGCGTTGAGGCCCAGGCAGAGGAACGATGCCACAACGACCGCGAGATGAAATGCCCACGCCGCAGAGCCCGTACCAACACGCCGCTCCAGCATAAAGAGCGCCAGAACGGCGGGCAGCAGCAGGAAGAACGAGAAATCCGCCATATACCGTGCCGTGATACCGGATGCCTGGATATCGAACAACATAAGCGTGAAGCCAATGCCCATGAGCAAGAGGGCAAACCCGCGCACGGACCCAGGCGCCTTGAAACGCCTTGAGCAAAACGCGAAGGCAACGAGCGCAATTGTGCAAAACGCGTAGAATCCGCCGAACATGGGCTCGGAGCTCGTATACCCCTGGTAGCCGCTCACCACCGAAACGGTCGTCATAAAGGGGAATTTACCCGTGAGCGCCAGAGGCTGGAAGAGATACGAGAAGATGCCGAGCGGGAACCGAGCCAGCTCGATGCCGCGCTTGGTCATATCGTTGCTCGTCAGGTTATACGTCGCGCCGAAGTCGAACGGAGAGCCGAAGCGCACAGCGTTGTACGCCATGACGGCAATGCCCACAAGAACAAACGGCACCATGACGCATGCGGTGTTACCGATGCCGCGTCGCGAGAAGAACGCACGATAGCGCGTAATCTCTTCCCAGAAGAGCGGGAACGCCAGTAGCGCGCAAAGCACGAACGACTGGCGGCAGCCCAGCGTTAGCGCAATGCACACGGCACCGACCACCAGAAGCGGCGCAGAGACCTCGCCCGCACCGCGCTTGGCCGCCAGCCAACACACAAGCCCCCAAGCGGCAAACGCCAGCGACGAGATAATAGGGACCGAGTACACGACGGGCAGATAGCCGAGATAGATCAAGCCGGTCGTCCCACACAGCAAGAAATCGGCGAGCAGGAAGAGACCCAGGCTCGGACGGAGCTTGAGCAGGCGGTCGCAGAGTAGGACCAGCAGAACCTTGATCGCTACGATGAAGAGCGCTCCATAGAAGAAAACGGCCAGCCACGTTGGCATATCGTGGCCTGTTATCAGCTTGAACGGCACAAAGAGCATAAGCGCGGGGAACCGGGCCAAAATATGAGTAGAACTGCCCGTTGTAATACGCGAAGTCGGTAATGCGTCCCGAAAGCTCAGATTGCCTGCCTCCTGTAACGCGACCGCACGGGCACCCGGATCATAGGGGTTATCCAACTCACGAATAGCCTCAGGCACCTCCTTGTCGATCACCACGCTCCCCGACAAAAAGGCGTTGGCCAAGTCGTCGTATTGGTCGTGCGCCTCCCAGGTGTCATTGGTCGAAAAGCCCCGGTACGAAAAGGCGCCGAACGCACCAACCTCCACCACGGCGAGCACGACGATGAGTGCCTTCTGGGCTTTCGAACGCCACGAAAGCGACGTGCGAAACAGCGGAGAGGAGGGTCGAAATGCGAGCACGAAGCACGCCAACACAAAGACAGCGCACAAGCGAAGCGGCGAGAAATCGAACGGCGCCGTCGCATTAGCCACGAAGCCCTCGTCAACGGAAAACGTATAACCAGCGACTTCGTTAATCCCGATGCGCAGGCTTTGCGACTCGCCTGCCGTATGTAATTCGAGATAGCGTGATGCAGGGACGACGAGCGTAAGCTCTTCCGAGGGCAAAGCCGTATAGGTCGAGTTCGCCTCATCGGTCATAAAGACCGTGATATCCAGCGCCATGTCATCGCATGCGCTCAATCCGATGAACAGCGTACTGATATGAGCGTCGATTCCGGTGAGCTCCAGATAGGCATTGTCTGGATCTGTAATCGTATAGGTGCTCCCCTGGACCGTAAGTCCAGCCGAGGGCTGTACATCCAGCGAAACCGGCGTGTTACCCAGCGAAGTCCAATGCAAGAGGTTGAACAAGCCGAGCTCGCACACGAGCGCAACCACCGCCGAAAGAACAACGGTAATTGTCCAGAATCGTCGGCTGGTGCAATTTCGCCCCGGAGCGCCCTCCGACACCGGAGCCCGTCTCATATGCTTCGCGATCATCGTCATGCTACTCCCCTAGCCCGAAATACGTGCTCTCAGAATCAAAGGCGGGGTTGCCATAGGGGTCGCCCTCGGTGAAGACGCTTGGCCAGGCTTGGATGAACATGCCCTGCTCGCGCTTCCAACGCACAAGCTTCTCCTGGTCAGCCAATTCACGCCCCCGCGAAGTGAACTCATAGTGATAGAGCTCAGTATACGGCGTGCAAACAACGAGATATCCGGCCTCGCGCACGCGCAAGCAGAAGTCGACGTCGTTGAACCCCACGGCAAATGCCTCGTTATACCCGCCCACCTGCTCAAACACAGAACGGCGAACCATCTGGCAAGCCCCGGTCACGGCGCTGAAGTTACTGGGGCGAATCGCGCGTCCGCGATATCCCCCGCGCTTGGGCGGGAAATTCTGGTTTACATGCGCGCATGCCTGGCCCGGTCCAATCAACATTCCGATATGTTGCGTCAACCCATCGCGGAAATATAGCTTGGCGCCAACAACGCCCACCTCGGGACGCTGGAGGTAGCCGAGCATTTCCTCGATGGCATCTGGGCTGATAAGCGCGGTATCATTGTTAAGCAGCAGCAAATATTCACCAGAGGACGCCGCAACGCCGAAGTTGATGAGAGACGAGTAGTTGAAACCCTCGCCCTTCCATGTCACGATGCGCACGCGACCAGCACCACGCTCGATCAGGCGATCGTAGCAGGCAAAGGTCTCGGGCTGCTCGCTGTTGTTCTCAACGATTACGAACTCAAGATTATCGTAGGTGGAATGCTCCAAGAACGACGCAACGCATTCCTCAAGCATATCCGCATGATCGCGCGAGGGGATCACGACACTCACCAACGGATGCGGCTGAGGGAGCTCGTAGCGAACGCGATACACGAAAGGCTCGCCCGCATCCTCAACGGTAGCTGCAATGCCTCGCTGGACAAAGTGCCGCTCTAAAGCAAGGCGTCCGGCCGTATGCGCATACGGCTTGCTCTCCGCAGAATCCCCCGCCGTCGAACCGGCATGCATGCGCCAGTGGTAGAGAACGCGCGGAATGTACTTGAACTTCGCACCGGCGGCAAGCGCGCGAAGCGTCAGGTCATAGTCCTGCGCACCTGCCACATCGACCGATGAAAGCCCGATCTGATCCAAGAGCTCGGCACGCACCGCCAAGAAGTGCGTCACGCAGTTGTGGCTATAGAGCAAGTCAACATCAAGCGCACTCTTAATGACCGGCTGACAAAGCAGGCCGTCCTCACCGATGTGGTCCTCATCAGAATAGAGAACGCTTATTCCTGGATCAGCCTCCAGCGCGGCGACATAGCAATGAAGCGCATCGGGCTCAAGTAGGTCATCATGATCCAAAAACGCAATGAGCTCACCGCGGGAGGCTTCGATGCCCGCGTTTGTGTTGGAAACGATGTCGGTGTTCTCAGAGGAAGCAATAATCCGAATACGATTATCGGATGCCTTAGCAACCGCCTGGGCAACCACACCGTCCTCGGGAGACCCGTCCACCAAAAGGAGCTCCCACCGCGCATAGCTCTGAGCCAGCACGGAATCAATCAACTCAACCAGGTAGCTTCCATTCGAACGGAAGCAAGGCACCACAATGCTAACCAGTGGGGACAGGCCACGCTCCGCCGCTCGCTGCGTGGCAAGCTGGCCCGATGTTGCCCGATGCCGCTCAAACCACCGGCGATATACCTCATCATCTGCGCAGGCATCGCTCATGTAGGCATCAGAGGCACCCCGAAGCGCATTGAAGAAGCGGCCGTCGAGCGAACAAAAACCCGACGCAACGCGCCCAGATGAATCCTTGGCAACAAGCACGAAGTCTCGCGGAGAACCCTTTACAAGCACAGACAGGTACAGACGATGCAGTCTTACGCCATCCTGTGTCAGCAGCCCGGGCTGGTACTCAAATACATGCGAAGTGAACTCAAGCGGCTCGCCGTCAGCGCCATACACGGCAAGCCCGGGCTGGGCGTCTGCATCGCCCTGCCAATCAATCCGGATACGCCAGACATCGTCCTCAGCACCCTGAAAACCGTGGTCAAACGCAAGGCAGTACCTATCAGCACAATAATCACGATCAAAGTCACGAATAGCGGCGCAGAGCGCCAGCTTGGTTCGATACGCAAGAATGGACGCCACTTTAAGCGCATCAAACCGTACGGAGAACGAGTCGACAACAGAGTCAGGCGCCGTTATCTCAACACGGGCAACCCGACCATTGAGAAACGGCGTAACGAGAACTTTATAAGTGAACGAAGTATCGAGACCAAGCTCGCGAACCTTCCGATACTCCAAAGCAAACAACGATGCCGGAAGCTCTCGCTCGCCCACCAGCAAGCGAGCGGAGCACGCGCCCTCCCCCTGCGACGCAGGAATACGCAGCAGCGAATACACCTTTCCCGCGCTCCGGCAGGAAACCAGCCGCTTAATTCCCATGCGGTCCCCTTAGCAATCGCTTTGCCGCTCGTCCAGCGGCGCGCTTCCTTCCATACCGATAGCAATCAAACGCAAACATCAGGCGCTCACGGTGCGCCGCGCCCTTCAGCTCGCCCACATCAAACGCAGCGTCGATCAATGCGGAAACCGCTTGTGGCATATCGGCTCGCGCCGCGTCAAGCAGTTCTCGATACGGCGCGAGCATTTGACCCGTTGAAGCAAAGATCTCGTCAGCGGATGCAGGGGCAAGGTCGAGCGCATCGTACAAAACAAACGTGCAGAGCCAGAACGCCATATCCGCGGCATGCTCATGCAAGAATCCCGCCTGCTGCCAATCGGCGAAAATAGCACCGGCAATCGTCACATGTTCCATGAGGCGCTTCCCGGGCGTAGCGCGCAAACGGTCCATCAAGGAACCGGGGCGGCTCACGCGATAGTCATACAGCTTGTCAGAGATAAGCGCCGTCTTGCTCGAGCGCGGATACACCGCAAACGCAAAGACCTGGTCCTCGCCAAAGCGAAGATCTTGCTCAAAGGCGATGCCAGATTCACGTAGGAAATCAGTCCGGCATGCCGTACGCCAAGAAAACGGCAGCGAGCTCTCCTTCAGGACTAAGTCCATGCTGAATGCATCGTACACCACGTCCCTTGGGCTCAGCACATGCTCGAGCCATGGGTATCCGTCCTGGGCTGGATACGGATTGGCACCAAACGTAAGCACGTCAGCGCCCGTCTCATCCAAAGCAGCAACAATGCGCTCGCATGCGTTGGACGTGTAACGATCATCAGAATCTAGGAAGCTCACGTAAGGGGCCGTAGCAGCGTCGATTCCAGCGTTGCGAGCCGATGATAGCCCGCCGTTCGGCTTATCGATAATACGGATACGTGCATCGCGATCGGCGTACGAAGCAAGCACGCTGCGCGACCCATCGGTCGAGCCATCGTTTACGCACAGAATCTCAATGTCGGAAAGCGTCTGCACCTCGAGCGAATCAAGGCACCATGGGAGGCAATCTTCCACGTTGTACACGGGAACGACCACAGAAAGCTGCGCCATTACGCTCGCCCCCGGCTCTTTTCGGCAAGCACCTTCGCAACCAGGCGCACCCCACCCAGCCGATAATAATGCTTGAAGGTATTCAGCTTACCCGGCTTCATGAGCTCGTCGTGCGCAGCACCGAAGCCCTTAGGGTCGCGAATAAGGGCATGCAGGTCCGCTTCCGTCCAAGCCGGGAACAGCGAGAAATCAATGTTCCCCTGCTCAAGATCATAGGCAAGCTCCTGCGAGGCGCGCTCTAAGAACTTCGTCCCCAGCTCCGGCGCAAGGCGCTCATAATTCCACATGTAGCTGTCGTACTTCATACGGCTTTTGATGCCCTCAAGCCGCCCGCGCAGGTCAGGATGCTCACGCAGGAACCGTTCAATCTCCGCATACTCATCGCAAACGCAGTACACCTTACCAGGCGAATTGACAGACGACGCCTCGTTATCCTGACGATAGCTCAACACCGGCTCATCAAGGAACACCGCACGCTTGGCAAGCGCCAAGGTTTTGAAGCTGAACGAGCAATCCTGATACGCAGCGCCCGGGGTCTCCAAGAACCTCACGCCATGCTGCAGCAAAAACTCGCACTTATACACCGCAGACCAGATGGATGGCTTCTGATAGAAGATATCCGGTTTATCGAGCGGGCAATAAGCGCCAGCAATATCTGCGCTAACGACCTGTCCGCGCTCGCGACGCTCGGATGGAACAGACCAATAGAACCAGAAATCGGCCTTCGCTATATCCGCCGAGGCGTCCTCCGCGGCGCTCACCAGATGCTCGAGCGCATACGGCTCAAAGAAGTCATCTGACTCCAAGATACCAATGTAGGTTCCACGCGCCTCGTCCAATCCGCGATTCATCGAAGCGCCGTAGCCGGAATTCTCCTTATCAATAATGCGGATGCGCTCATCACGCGCGGCATATGCACACAGAATCTCAGGCGAGGAATCCGTAGACCCATCGTTGATGCAGATGACCTCGATATCCGACAGCGTCTGCGAAAGCGCCGAATCCAAGCATTGCTCAAGGTAGCGCTCAACGTTATACACAGGTACGAGCAAGGAGACCTTAGGTGTCTGCATCGATGCCATGCGTTCCTCCGCCTCATTCACAGAAACGGGCCCGGATACCATCCGAGCCCGCATACGTCCATCAAACTATATGCTTACTTGCTTGAAATGAGGCTCATATACTCCTTGAGCTCCTCGTTCCAAGCGGGTGCAGCGTAGCCCGTCGCTTCGATTTTAGCAAGGTCGAGCGCGCTGTGGACGGGACGGGGCGCGATGGGCCCGCTGGCGCTCGCGTAGTACTCCTCGGTGGAGACGGGCGCCACGGCGCCGCCGTTGCCGTTGCGCAGCTCGAACACCCGGCGGGCAACCTCCGCCCAGCTCGCGGGCTCGCCGGAGCCGGTGCAGTTGTAGGTGCCATAGGGCGCGGAGCTATCGAGCAGATGAAAGATGGCGCGAGCCATGTCCGCCGTGAAGGTGAGGCGGCCGATCTGGTCGTCCACCACCGTGACGCGCCCCAGCGCGTCCCCGGGGTCGGCGACGCGGTCAGAGAGCGCCGCCATGGTCTTCACGAAGTTCCTGCCGTCGCCGATTACCCAGCTCGAGCGGAGGATGTAATGCGCGGGGCAGCCGGCCACGGCGATATCGCCCGCAGCCTTGGACTGGCCGTACACGCCCAGCGGGCTCATGGGCTCGTCCTCGGCGTGCATGTTGCTCGAACCGTCGAAGACGTAGTCCGAGCTCACGTGCACGAGCGTGATGCCGTGCTCGGAGCAGGTCCGCGCCAGGAGCGCGGGGCCCGTCGCGTTCGCCTTCCAGCAGGCCACGCGTCCCTCGTCGGTCTCGGCCCGGTCGACCGCCGTGTAGGCGCCGCAGTTGATGATGGTGCCGTAGAGGCTCCAGTCATACTGGCCGTACGCAGCCGGGTCGGACATGTCGAAGGTGTCGATGTCGCAGTAGTCGAAGGTCGCCGCGAGGCCGCGCTCCTCGGCGAGCGCCCGGACGGCGCGGCCGAGCTGGCCGTTCGCGCCCGTCACGAGGGTGCGCTTCGGCTGCATGGGAACAACGTCGCGGAGGCACGGATGGTTCTTGTCCGCCTCGGAGATCTCGCACTCATCGAGCGGGATGGGCCACTCGATGGCGAGCTCGGGGTCGGCGAGGTTCACGAAGGTGTAGGTCTTCTTGAGCTCGGCGGACCAGTGCGCGTCCACCAGGTAGGTGTAGGCGGTGCCGTCCTCGAGCGCCTGGTAGGAGTTGCCCACGCCGCGCGGCACGAAGATCGCCTTGGAGGGATCCAGCACGCAGGTGTAGACGCGGCCGTAGGTGGGGCTGCCCGCGCGCAGGTCAACCCACGCGCCGAAGACCGAGCCAGTCGCGACGGAGATGAACTTGTTCCACGGCTCGGCATGGATGCCGCGCGTGGCGCCGGCGCTCAGGTTGAAGCTGATGTTGTTCTGCACCCAGCGGAGGTCCGGGAGCCCCAGGCCCTTCGCCATCTTCTCGCGCTGCCAGTTCTCCTTGAACCAGCCGCGGCTGTCGCCGTGCACGGACAGGTCGAGCACCTTGAGGCCCTCGATGCCCGTCTCCTCGGCTCGAAGCACCTTTTCGTACTCGATATTCGCCATAACTCTCTACCTCCATAAGCTGGCACGCATCGCTCAAGCATAGCCCGCTGCGGGCGACCCGCCCGTGCACTCATCCCCACGATGCGGCGGGCGGGTCATCCGCAGCGGGCTCATGTCTTCCCTACTGGCTACTGCCCCTGGGCGGCGTACTTCGCCTCGGTCGCCGCCTTTGCGGGGCGCCACCAGGCCTCGTTCTCGCGGTACCAAGCGATGGTCTCGGCGAGGCCCTCGGCGAAGTCGGTGTGGGCCGGCTCCCAGCCGAGCTCGCGGCGGAGCTTGGCGGAGTCGATCGCGTAGCGGCGGTCGTGGCCGGGGCGGTCGCGTACCCAGTCGAAGTCATCCTCGTCACAGCCGAACGCCTTAAGGATCTCGCGAAGGACGGTGATGTTGTTCTTCTCGCCGTCGGCACCGATCAGGTAGGTCTCGCCGGCGCGACCGCGGGTCAGGATGGTCCAGACGGCCGAGCTGTGGTCCTCGGTGTGGATCCAGTCACGGACGTTCAGGCCGTCGCCATAGAGCTTCGGGCGCACCCCGTCGATCAGATTCGTGATCTGGCGCGGGATGAACTTCTCCACGTGCTGATACGGGCCGTAGTTGTTGGAGCAGTTGGAGATGGTAGCCCTCACGCCAAAGGTGCGGTGCCACGCGCGGACCAGCAGGTCGGAGCTCGCCTTCGTGGAGCTGTAGGGGCTCGACGGGCGGTAGGGCGTCTCTTCCGTGAAGCGCGCCGGGTCGTCGAGGGCCAGGTCGCCGTAGACCTCGTCGGTCGAGACGTGGTGGTAGCGGACGCCGTGCTTGCGCGCCGCCTCGAGGAGCGCGTAGGTGCCCTCGACGTTGGTGCGCAGGAAGGGCTCAGGGTCGGCGATAGAGTTGTCGTTGTGGCTCTCCGCCGCGTAGTGCACGATCGCGTCGTGCCCAGGGACCAGCTCGTCCAGGAGAGCGCGGTCACAGATGTCACCCACCACGAGCTCGACACGGTCGTCGGGCAGGCCCGCGATGTTCTCCGGGTTGCCGGCGTAGGTGAGCTTGTCGAGCACGGTCACGTGCACGCCGGGGTGCTCGCGCACCACGTAATGGACGAAGTTCGACCCGATGAAGCCGCAGCCGCCGGTGACGATGATGTTCTTGGGCTCGAAGGTATCCTCAGACATGATTCTCCCCTGTTAGTTACTTTCATCTACATAAACGTAGCCAGCATAATCCTGACGCTGATGGAATATGCGAGCGATGTACACCGTATCTTCCTTCACCAGATATAGAACCACATAGCTCATGATGGCAAAAGACCGATAGCCCGCCTCAGCCAAACTGGTATCGGGACAGAGTGGCCGTGAGAATGGAAACAGCTGGATGTTATGCGCTCGCGCGTCAAGTTCGTCCATGAACTTCAAAGCAGCTGCCGGCGAACCCGCATCTCGAGCAAGATAGCGAACGATGTCTTCTTCATCGCGTCGAGCAGATTCCAATATCTCGAGCTTATAGGCCATACTTCTCCCTGAGTTCACAGGAGAACGTATCGTAATCGCTATACTTACCCTCAGCCAGTTCTCGCTCTGCCTGGAAAACAATATCGTATAACTTCATACGGGCCAGCTCCTGCTTGATGCCCTCGTAGGCATCACTCGTCATGACCACGAACTCGTCTCGGCCGTTCTTCGTAACGGTTACGGGACCGTCCGCGTTGCGGACGGTCTCGCTGAACTTTGCCGTATCCTTCATGTCGCGTACGGGAACGCAGGTAGCCATAGGAACCTCCTCGTCATTGTGGCCTTATTGTACCACGCCCGACGAAAAGCTATTCGAGTGACTGCTTCACATACGCCCCGTCGGCCACCTTGCGCAGGTGCGCGCCGTAGACGCTCTTGCCGTAGCGCTCCGCGCAGGCCACGAGCGTGTCGCGGTCAATCCAGCCGTTCTCGTAGGCGATCTCCTCGAGGATGGAGACGGGCGTGTCCTGGGCGCGCTCGACGGCGCGCACGAACTCGCCGGCCTCGTAGAGCGACTCCATGGTGCCGGTGTCGAGCCAGGCGTAGCCGCGCCCGAGGGTCACGACGCTGAGCGAGCCGTCCTCTAGGTACATCCGGTTGAGGTCGGTGATCTCGAGCTCGCCGCGCGCGGAGGGGCGTACCTCCTTCGCGCGCTCTGCCACGTCGCCCGGGTAGAAGTAGAGGCCGGTGACGGCGTAGGAGCTCTTCGGGCTCTCCGGCTTCTCCTCGATGGAGACCGCGCGGCCGTCCTGGTCGAACTCCACGACGCCGAAGGCGCTCGGGGTCGTCCAGTGGTAGCCGAAGACGGTGGCGCAGGCCCTCCCCGCGTTCGCGACGGCGCGGCGGAGGTGCCTGCTGAGGCCGTTGCCGAAGAAGATGTTGTCACCGAGCACGAGGGCGCAGGGCTCGCCCGCGATGAAGTCCTCGCCGATGAGGAAGGCCTGGGCGAGGCCGTCCGGCGAGGGCTGCTCGGCGTAGGAGAGCGAGATGCCGAAGTCGGAGCCGTCGCGCAGCAGGCGCTGGAAGTTGGGCAGGTCCGTCGGCGTCGAGATGATGAGGATGTCGCGGATGCCCGCCATCATGAGGACCGACAGCGGGTAGTAGATCATGGGCTTGTCGTAGACCGGCAGCAGCTGCTTGCTGGTCACGAGCGTGAGCGGGTACAGGCGCGTGCCCGAGCCGCCGGCGAGGATGATGCCTTTCATGCGAAGCCTTTCGTTCGAGAAGCCATGAAAACTGTTCTAATCATAGCCGCATCGCGTCCGCCCGTTCACCTCGCACGCAATAAATCAGGCTTCCTCGATAATCCAACCATCAGCGAAGACTCTCGGATAGCCTGTGGCTTACCTCGAGGTTCGGCATGCCAAGCGTACCGAGCATGCGACATCCCCTATGCTCTCATTATCGGCCCTGCCCTTCAATTCGTCATATAATATCTGCTGTAATGAAAACGACTTGATCGGGACGGGATGAAAGTATATATAGCAGCACACGCCTACTGTGAAGTGCCTCACCCATATCCCTATCAACCACTTTTTGTTGGGGCATATAAACTCCCCAAAAAACGAAAGAAAACCTGACTGGGAATTTGATGATGGCTTTCTTGGTAATATTTCTGAGAACAATTCCACATATTGCGAGCTCACGGGACTTAAATGGATATGGAAAAAAACACAAGAAGATATTGTGGGGTTGGTTCATTATAGGAGGTTTCTTGCAAGCCCCCTGTCTCCGTCCAACCAACCATATCCACTGTCAGAGCAAGAAATACGCAACATTCTGGAAGGCCACGACTGCATCGTGGCGCAAAAGGCATTTCTCCACGATGGTTCGAAAAACTGTTCGGTTGCCAAACACTATCGCATCCACCACAGCTCAACCGACCTGATAAAAGCAAAAATGGTTATTGGCCGTTATTACCCCGAATACAGTGATGCGTTCGACAAGGTGATGCGCAATGAATTCTTATCCCCCTTCAACATCATCATTTGCAATAGACAACTATTCAATG
>ENA-OQCL01000021-OQCL01000021.1-human-gut-metagenome-genome-assembly--contig:-NODE-21-length-86090-cov-20.286623_pt1 | contig 86090 bp, 72 predicted proteins | sample MGYA00242502_ERZ504586 | MGnify/ENA primary metagenome ERZ504586 (study PRJEB26092, sample SAMD00036316) | human gut metagenome | host: Homo sapiens | study: EMG produced TPA metagenomics assembly of... | reverse complement strand
GTCTGTCCTCGAGCGACCCGAACCTGCAGAACATCCCGACGCGCTCTGAGCTGGGCCGTACCGTCAAGACGGCGTTTTCGGCAGGCGAGGGAAGCGTCTTTTTGGCGGTGGACTACTCGCAGATCGAGCTGCGTCTGCTGGCACATCTCTCAGGTGACGAGCACCTGGTGCGCGCCTTTAACGAGGGCGAGGACTTCCATGCCGAGACGGCGGCACGCGTGTTTGGCGTGCCGGTGTCCGAGGTAACGCCCGACTTGCGCGGTCGCGCCAAGGCCGTGAACTTTGGCATTGTGTATGGCCAGCAGGCCTACGGTCTGTCGCAGTCGCTGCATATCTCGATGGCCGAGGCACGCGACATGATCGACCGCTACTATGAGGCCTATCCGGGTGTGCGCACGTTCCTCGACAACGTGGTGGTGCGTGCCAAGCAGACAGGTTACGCCGAGACCATGTACGGCCGCCGTCGCCACATTCCGGAGCTCAAGGCTAAAAATCCGCAACTCCGCGGCTTTGGCGAGCGCACGGCCATGAACCACCCCATGCAGGGCACCGCCGCCGACATCATCAAGATCGCGATGGCCCGCGTGAGCCGCCGTCTGGAAGAAGAGGACTTTGCCGCCCACATGATCCTGCAGGTGCACGACGAACTGGACTTTGAGTGCCCCATCGACGAAGTCGAGCGCCTGACCGCCATGGTCCAAGACGTCATGGAACACGTCGTAGACCTACGCGTACCGTTGATCGCCGAAGCCAGTACCGGCATAACCTGGGCAGACGCGAATAGGAAAGCAACCACAGTTCCAAGTAACCAAAACAGAAGGACGCCCCTCATCAACAAGGAGCGTCCTCGTTCAATAATTCAGCCAAAGTATCTAGGCGCCAAGACGCTATCTTGGCGGCAAGCAAGTCACCGCAGGACCTGGCCGGGCGAGGCGGGTAAGTTTTTCGTAGATTCCGCACGAGCCGGAAAGCACTTAATGTGCTTTCCGAGCGAGCCCAGGACCTGACCGAGCGAAAAACTTACCCGCCTCGCCCGGCCAGGTCCGACGAGCCACGTTAACGAGCCGCCAAGATAGCGTCGATGAGCGTCAGTACGCCCCCGTCGTTGTTGCTCGGAATGCGCCATTTGGCATGCGCGTTCATGTGCTCCTCGGCATTGTCCACGATAAAGCTATGTCCGACGCGCTCCAGCATGGGGATATCGTTGTACGTATCGCCCACGGCGGCGGCGTCGGCGATATCGATGTCCAGGTGCTCGCACAGGTGCGCGACGCCGGCGCCCTTGTCGACGCCCAAGTTCATGAAGTCGATCCACTCGCGCCCGGCGTTGGTGACGTAGAGCTTGTCCGAGAACTCGGGGCTATAGGTCTCGCGGAATGCGGGCTCGGCATCGTAGGCGGGGAAGAAGATCGAGATCTTGTTGGACTCGATATCAATGCCCTCAAAGCTGTCGACGTAGTTGATTGTGTTGTAGTAGACGCTGATCTCGTCGTGGTATTGATGGTCGCGGGCAAGCACGTAGAACTCGTCGAAGCAGCACAGGACGGGGACAGCGCGAGGATCCTCCGAGGCGCGGCTCAAGACCTGCTGGTACAGCTCCACGTCGATAATGCTCTTATAGATATAGCTGCCACGATAGATTACGCATGCGCCGTTGTCGGGACAAAAGGCGAGGCGGTTCTTGATGCCCTCGAACATCTCTTCGAGCTTGGGGGCGGGACGTCCGCTGGCGGGGCAGAATACGATGCCGGCTTCGGCGAGCTTGTCCAGGCGTTCGTCAAGGCCTTGCGGCAGCACGCGCTCGTCGGTCAGCAGTGTCTTGTCCATGTCGACGGCGATGAGCTTAATGTTTCCGATATTGGCGTCCGATTCGTAAGTTTGCATAAAAGCGAGCCTTTCGTTTCGAAATTGTTTCAGACGTTATAACCATCAACTCGTAGTCAGGCGTATTTTCGCAGGATTGGCGCGCGTTTGCATCTTCATTCACAAAGTAATGAAAAAACTTTTCAGAAATATGAATTTGTCGCTTGTACAGCAGGCACTTTAGCGTAATATAGCGACCATCGAAAACGGAGACGGAAAAACAACCGTTTACCGAGGAAAAGGTACCGTTTACGATATAAGAATTGCGCCCGGCGATAGGTGAAAGGAGAGGCAGATGCAGTTCGTAAAGATTATCACTACTGCAGACAATGCCATCCGACGCCAGCGCGCAATTTCCCGACGACGATAACAATCGTCTCTGTCCGCATGGGGCGAATTGCCTCAACAGAGTCATTTTGAGGTCGTTGGGTTTTAGCACGACATTGCTGCATGTTTCTAGGGCATGTATGTGCTGATTTTTGCTATTTAACCTGATATTGCACGGTATATGACCTTGAAATGACTTGCAACTGACCGATGTTCTAACTAGCTACCAAGGGCGAAAGGAAACAGCCATGAGCAAGGAAAAAGTCGTTCTCGCATATTCCGGTGGTCTTGATACATCCGTATGTGTCAAATGGCTCCAGGACGAGAAGAATCTCGATGTCGTTTGCGTCTGCGGCAACGTGGGCCAGGAGGAGACCGGCCTGGATGCCAAGAAGCAGAAGGCGCTCGACCTGGGCGTTCTCGATTGCCAGGTGCTCGACCTGCGCGACGAGTTCTCCGATGAGTTCCTGACTAAGGCCATCGCCGCAAATTCCATGTACGAGAACAAGTACCCGCTGCTCTCCGCTCTGTCTCGCCCGCTGCTCGCCAAGAAGCTTGTCGAGGTCGCTCACGGGTTTGGCGCGACCTACGTCGCCCACGGCTGCACCGGCAAGGGTAACGACCAGGTTCGTTTTGAGGCTGCGGTCAAGGCCCTCGACCCCGAGCTTAAGGTTATCGCCCCCGTTCGCGAGTGGGATCTGAAGTGCCGTCCCGACGAGGTCGCCTATGCCCACGCCCACAACGTGCCGGTTCCCGAGGGTGCCAACGACAACCCCTATTCCATCGACGACAACCTGTGGGGTCGTGCCATTGAGTGTGGCCACCTGGAGGACCCCTGGAATGAGCCGCTCGACGACGCCTGGGTTATGACCAAGAATCCCGAGGACACGCCCGACACCCCGACGTATACCGAGATTGAGTTTGAGGTCGGCAAGCCCGTCGCCGTCGACGGCAAGAAGATGAAGCTCTCCGAGATCGTCATCGCCCTCAATAAGATTGCGGGCGACAACGGCTTTGGCCGTCTCGACCTGGTCGAGGATCGTCTGGTGGGCCTCAAGAGCCGCGAGTGCTATGAGGTTCCCGGCGCCCTGACGCTCATTACCGCCCATAAGGCACTCGAGGACATTTGCGTTGAGGGCGACCTGCTCAAGACTAAGATTAAGCTCGAGCAGGATTGGGCCACCGCCGTGTACAACGGCCAGTGGTACAGCCCACTCAAAAACGCGCTCGACGCCTTTATGGCCGACACCCAGAAGTTCGTGACCGGCACCGTCCGTCTGAAGTTCTTTAAGGGCAACTGCCATGTCGTCGGCCGCAAGAGCCCCTTCAGCCTCTACGACTACGGTCTGGCCACCTACGACCGCGACACCACGTTTGACGAGAAGGCTAGCGCTGGCTTTATCGAGATCGATACGCTGTCGCTCAAGACGTGGGCTAAGATCCAGGGTCCCAGCTCTGCTGCCGCCCAGGCTTAAGCCTCCCTTTCCTTGGTATTCGCGCGGCCCATCTGCGTGATACATAACGGGCGCACGGGGTCCCTACCTTTCGTTATGCTTGCTGACACTTCTTAACATCGGTGGCCCCTACGTTCCGCCCGCGTATTTGATGCCGCGTCTGCGGCTGAGTCCGAGCCCCGCCGGGGTTATCCGGCGGGGCTCCTTCTATCAATTTGGCGGCTCTGCGCCTATATATATATGAGGAGTATCCATTATGTTCCATGCTATCGCGCATGCTTTACTTGCCCTCGTGCCCGAGTTCGATGCTGCAAAGGTCGAGGACGTCCCTATGAGCCTGAAGGCCTGAATCGATGATTCGCAGGGCAACATCCGGAGGGAGACGTTGGGCGCCAAGTGCATGGTGCGTCACTTCTTTGCAAATTAGCTACATGGCCCAGCGCACGGCAGGGAGTGTGTAAAACTAGCGGTTGAAAAATCGCTTTAGCGACAGGGCGCATTGCTTTGGGCGCTTGTTTTGGTATTTGATGAAAGGGGACGGTTCCATGGCTCTTTGGGGCGGTCGTTTTGAGGCGGGCGTGGCCGAGGTCACGCAGGAGTTTGGCGCGTCGCTGCCGGTCGACAAACATCTCTATAAGCAGGATATCGCCGGATCTAAGGCACATGCCAAGATGCTGGCGGCCCAGGGCATTATCAGCGCCGAGGACGAGCAGGCGATTGCCGAGGGTCTGACCGCAATCGAACAGGATATCGATGCCGGCAACTTCACCTTCGATATCAACGACGAGGACATTCATATGTCCATCGAGAGCGAGCTGACGCGTCGCATCGGCGAGGCTGGTAAGCGCCTGCATACCGGGCGTTCGCGCAACGACCAAGTTGCGACCGATACGCGCCTGGGCGTCAAGGCGCTGGCCAAGGAGCTCATGGAGGCCAATCTTGAACTGCGTCATGTGCTGGTGGATGCGGCTAAAAAGTACGACAAGGTGATTCTGCCGGGTTACACGCACATGCAGCATGCTCAGCCCGTGCTGCTGTCGCACCATCTGCTGGCGTATTCCTGGATGTTCGTGCGCGACTTTACACGCCTGAAGGTCGCCTTTGATGCTGCCGACAACTGCCCGCTGGGCGCTGCCGCGCTTGCCGGTACGAGCTATCCGCTCGATCGTCAGATGACGGCCGCCGAACTTGGCTTTGCGGGCGTGATCCCCAACTCGCTCGATGCGGTTTCCGACCGTGATTTCCTCCTCGACCTGCATTACGCCGGCTCCGTCATGGCGATGCACTTGTCGCGTCTTTCCGAGGAGATCGTGCTGTGGTCGAGCTCCGAATTTGGCTTTATCACGCTTTCCGACTCCTACTCCACTGGCTCGTCCATCATGCCGCAGAAGAAGAACCCCGATTTTGCCGAGCTTATCCGCGGCAAGAGCGGCCGAGTCTATGGCAACCTGGTGCAGCTGCTCGTGACCATGAAGGGCCTGCCGCTTGCTTATAACAAGGACTTGCAGGAGGACAAGGAGGGCGCCCTCGATACCGCCCATACGCTCATGCAGTGCCTGTCCGTTATGGCCGGTATGATTTCGACCTGGACCGTCAACGAGGATGCCATGGCGCGCGAGTGCGGTGTGGGGCACCTTGCCGCCACCGATGTTGCCGATTACCTGGCCAAGCGTGGCCTGCCGTTCCGCGAGGCACATGCCGTGGTGGGCCATTTGGTCCTGATGTGTGAGAAGCGCGGCTGCAACCTTGAGGACCTGCCGTTTGAGGTGTTCCAGGAGGCGAGTCCGCTCTTTGAGCACGACATTACCGAGGCGCTCGACATCCCGTCGATTGTCGCCGCGCGCACGACCGAGGGCGGCACCGCCCCTGCCGCCGTTGCCGTGCAGCTGCAGCGTGCCGAGGCACAGCTTGAGGCCGACAAAGGCGTGTTTGGATCGCTGACCAAGGTCGTCGAAATGGGCCACGGGGTAAAGTAGGGGTTTGGCTGAAGCTGTTTTGGCCATTATTTATTGATAAATCGTTGTTGCTTTACGGACGTCTGCTGATGTGGGCGTCCGTATTTTGTTGCTATGGGGGAGGGGCTTGTCGAGAACTTCTGTAGGACCTTTGGGCAGGTTGTGAAGGGGGTACGTTCACGGGCGGCAACCGACCGTCCGCTCGGTTCGATGCGGTTGATGTGCGGTCGGATGGTACTCTAATCGGGCCTCGAAACAGAAGTGACACAAATGGAACGTTTTAATAAATTGTAACGTTTCAAAAAACAGCTTTTTGTTTAACTGCAGCTAAAACTCTGTTACGATGCAGTCCGGGCGGGTGCCGGAATGGGACTTGGGCACGCGCGAACCTACTTGAAAGGCTACCTTATGGCTATCGAGAAGACCTTCATCATGATTAAGCCCGACGCTGTGCGCGATCGTAAGATCGGCGAGATCGTCGCTCGCATTGAGCGTAGCGGCCTTGTCATCGAGCGCATGGAGATGACCACGCTCGAGCGCGCTACCGTCGAGGAGCACTACGCCCATCTGGCCGACAAGCCCTTCTTTGGTGGTCTCTGTGACTTTATGACGAGCGGCCCGGTCGTTAAGATGGTCGTTTCCGGTCTCTCCGCTGTCTCCAAGATGCGCACCCTTATGGGTGCTACCAACCCGCTTGATGCTGCTCCCGGCACCATTCGCGGCGACTTCGCTGTCGATGTCAACGCTAACGTAATCCACGGCTCCGACTGCTTGGAGAACGCCGAGATCGAGATCAAGCGCTTCTTTGGCTAAACCAGCTTTGACTCCTTAAAGCTGTTAGCGTGTGGCTTTGGCGCCGCGGAATTCCATCCGCGGCGCCCTTTTTATTCCAGTAGATTTTTGGTAACCGCTTAGAAATCTACTAAAGAGCCCCCGCCCGGATGTTTCTTCCGGGCGGGGGCTGGCGTTAGCGTATGGCTTTGTAGGTCTTTAGGCCTCGTCGACGACCTTGAGGCCGCGCGTGTGGTCGATCTCGTTGAGGAGGTTAACGCGACGCTCATGACGACCGCCCTCAAACTCGGCGTCGAGCCACTCGTCGACAATCATCTTGGCGAGCTCGGAGCCCACGACGCGGGCGCCAAAGGCGAGCACGTTGGTATTGTTGTGCATGCGGGAGAGCTTGGCGCTGAAGGGCTCGGAGCACACGACGGCGCGAACACCTTCGACCTTGTTGGCGGCCAGGCTGATGCCGACGCCGGTACCGCAGATCAGGATACCCAGGTCGACGTCACCGTTGGCAACGGCCTTACCCACCTTGTAGCCGGCGATGGGGTAATCAAAGCTCTCGGAGGTGTCGGTTCCAAAGTTCACGACCTCGCAGCCGCGCTCCTTCAGGTGCTCGGAAATGATGTTCTTGAGCTCGACGGCGGCATGGTCGTTGCCGATACCAATCTTCATGAGTGGTTCCTCTCTGGTCCGTGCGGCGGAATTGCTAAAGGTTTTACCGCGTTCGACTGCATGATAGCGCGACTTTTGTGTAAACGCTCGGGCGTTTTTTGGTCAAACGCTTTAGCATGCAACAAGACCGGCTTTTCATGAATGAATGCCGTCAGATTGCGCTTAAGCGCCGTCCGTCGGAACCATGGTTGCGGTTTCTGATGCATTGTTATCAAATAAAAGAGTTAACTCTTTTTGAGAGCCCAGTCCGTTATACAAGTAGGAGATACCTATGCCTGCCGATTCCCTTCGTGATACCGCGTTTTGCGATGTTTTGAACCGCGAGCTTGTCTGTGCGCTCGGCTGCACCGAGCCTATTGCCGTTGCCTATGCAGCGGCGCTGGCGAGCCAGACGCTCGGTTGCGAACCCGATCATATGGATGTCGCCTGCTCGGGCAACATCATCAAGAACGTTAAGAGCGTGACCGTGCCCAATTCGGGCGGTATGCACGGTATTGAGGCGGCGGCCGTGCTGGGTGCCGTGGGCGGCGACGCCAAGAGCGCGCTTGAGGTGCTCGAGAGCGTTGACGATAAAGACCGTGCTCGTGTGGCCGAGCTCCTCGCCGATGCCGGCTACTGCGATGTGTCGCTTGTCGAGGGTGTGCCCAACCTCTACATCAAGGTGACTGCCACAGCCGGGGGCCATACCGCAGTCGTCGAGATTACCGACCACCACACCAATGTCACGTGCAATACGCTCGACGGTATTCCGGTATGCGGCAAGTCGGCGGGGGAGTGTGCCGCCTGCGCCGAGCGCGTTATGGCCGAGCGTGCGGCAGATAGCGCTGACACGCCCATGTCGATTGAGTCCATCATCGACTTTATTGAGGACGGCGACATCGATGGTGCCCGCGCTGCCGTTGAGCGTCAGATTGAGCTGAACGGCGCGATCAGCGCCGAGGGCCTGGCGCACGCTTGGGGTGCCGAGGTTGGCCGCACGCTGCTGGGTGCTCGTGCCGATGACGTCGCCTGCCGTGCCCGCGCCCGTGCGGCCGCCGGGTCCGACGCCCGCATGAACGGCTGTGCGCTGCCGGTCGCCATTGTGTGCGGCTCGGGCAACCAGGGCATTACCTGCGCACTGCCCGTTATGGAGTATGCCGAGTACCTGCGCTGCGACCACGATCGCCTGGTGCGCGCCGTGATGCTGTCCGATCTTATCGCTGTGCATATCAAGAGCTATATTGGTGCGCTCTCGGCGTTTTGCGGTGCTATTTGCGCCGCGTGTGGCGCCGGCGCTGCGATTACCTGGCTGTGTGGTGGCACGCGCGAGCAGATTGGCGCGACGGTTTCGAACACACTCGGTAACGTGGGCGGCATCGTGTGCGATGGCGCCAAGGCAAGCTGTGCCGCCAAGATTTCCGCTGCCGTTGATGCGGCGATTCTAGGTCACGATATGGCCATGCAGGGTCGTGGCTTCCGCGCCGGCGAGGGCCTGATCCAGGATACCGTCGAGCAGACAATCGCCAGCATGGGCTACGTGGGCCGTGTGGGTATGAAAGATACCGATGTCGAGATCCTCAACATCATGATCGGCAAGACTCGAGTCTGTTAGTTATTGGTTCCGCCGTTCTACCGAACGGCGGACCGGCCGACGCTGCAAGCCCGCCAGAGCGGCAATCTGCCTTTCAACTTCGGCGGCATGACCAGAAGGTCAATGCCGCCTTGTTTCAAGGCACCTTGCTCGCTCTGGCGGGCTTTCGCTGTCGTTGCCATAACATCGGCGTTGTCTTTGTAATGTGACAAGGGACGGTCTATTTGTCACATTTTTCTCAACCTGCGGCGCTATTTTGTTTGGTGGGAGGGGTCCTATGACAGTTCGTCGGCTACTTGGTGTTCGTAGAAGGCTTCTACTACGGCGTTGAAATCGCGGGCGAAGTCTTCCATGGTTCCGTGCCAGGTGGCTCGGCCGGGTTTTCCCTGGCCAACATAGGCAGTTTGAATGCCGCAGGCGGGGCTAGGGAAGTCGCGCTTGGGATCGTTGCCCACCATAAGGACCTCGTGTGGGTCGAGTCCCATCACCTGAAGCTGCTCGAGATAGTAGGTGGCATCGGGCTTGCAGCGGGTGGTGTTTCCCATGTGCGTGACGAGCTCAAAGGGGGCGTCGGCCAGGTCGCCCCAACCCATGCGGCACTCGATGGCCCCCTGGGGAAAGCTGGGGTTGGTAAAGAGCGCGCAGCGCAGTCCTGCGTCCTGTACGGCCTGGAGAGCGGCGTGTGCGCCCGGCATGGCGTGGGCGTTGATGACATCGTCGTTCTTGTACGGAAGCACTTCGCGGTCGTAGTAGGTAAACGCCTCGTAGATGAGGGGATCGGAGAGGCAGATGCCGCATCGGCGCTCGACCTCGGTGCGGTAAAATTCAAGATTGGTGCGGTTGTCCGTGCCGCTTCGGCGGTTGGCGTTGAGGTCGACCAGAATGGTGCCGAGGCGCGCCATCGTGCCACCGCGGCTGCGGCGTCCGATATCCGCGAGCATCGACGAGACATCCTTAAAATAGCGAAGGATGAACGCGTTGAGGTTGATGCTAAGAAGCGTCTCGTCCATATCGAAAACGACTGCTTTGAGCACGCGGGCACCTTTCTCGATAAATCGTTCCAGAATCGTTGCTCCGGATACTTTACCCCAAAGCCGTATGCCTAACTGCCTATCGTCAACTTATGGGGACGGTCGTCCACAAGATTGCGAAAAAGTCTCCATACGAGTAAAAAATCGCAGTTCACGCTTGAAATCGAAATGATTTCCCCGTAACCTATACGAACGTGATTGCATAAGCGTCACATTAGTATCTGTCGGCTCCCGAGTGTTCCTAAACGTTGTGTGCTTGTCGCACCCTTCTGTAGGTCCTAGCAATCGGGGCCCCGTAGTTCGAAAGGGGTCCACCTTTGAGTGAGATTCAGAACTCGTCCATTTTCTCTCTTGACGATGTCAACGAGGAGGAGATGAACAACCTCATCGACGGTACGATTACCGACTTTGATGAGGGCGATCTCGTTAACGGCACTGTCGTTAAGATCGAGCATGACGAGGTGCTCGTTGACATCGGATTCAAGTCCGAGGGCGTTATCCCGGTCCGCGAGCTGTCCATCCGCAAGGACGCTAACCCTGCAGACATCGTTGCACTCGGTGATCCCATCGAGGCTCTGGTTCTCCAGAAGGAGGACAAGGATGGTCGTCTGGTACTGTCCAAGAAGCGTGCCGAGTACGAGCGTGCTTGGAACCGCATCGAGGAGAAGTTCAACTCCGGCGAGAACGTCGAGGGCGAGGTTATCGAAGTTGTCAAGGGCGGCCTGATCCTCGACATCGGCCTGCGTGGCTTCCTGCCCGCTTCCCTCGTCGACCTCCGTCGCGTCAAGGACCTCACCTCCTACATGGGCACCCGCATCGAGGCCCGCGTCATCGAGATGGACCGCAACCGCAACAACGTCGTCCTCTCCCGTCGCGTCGTGCTCGAGGAGTCCCGTAAGGCTGAGCGCTCCGAGATCCTGTCCAAGCTCAAGTCTGGTATGCGTCTCCAGGGCACCGTTTCCTCCATCGTCGACTTCGGCGCCTTCGTCGACCTCGGCGGTATCGACGGCCTCATCCACATCTCCGAGCTCTCCTGGAACCACGTCAACCATCCTTCCGAGGTTGTCAAGGTCGGCCAGGAGGTCGAGGTCGAGGTTCTCGACGTCGATCTCAACCGCGAGCGCATCTCCCTGGGTCTCAAGCAGACCACCGAGGATCCGTGGCGCGCACTGGTCAAGAAGTACCCCGTCGGCGCCATCGTCGAGGGCACTGTGACCAAGCTTGTCCCGTTCGGCGCTTTCGTCGACCTGGGCGAGGGCATCGAGGGCCTGGTGCACATCTCCGAGATGGCCAACAAGCACGTCGATCAGCCTTCTCAGGTCACCCATGTGGGCGACAAGGTTCAGGTCAAGGTCATGGAGATCGACCTCGACCGTCGTCGTATCTCCCTGTCCATGAAGTCTGCTGCTGAGACTCTGGGCGTCGAGATCGAGGTTACCCCGCTGCCTTCCGAGAAGAAGGACGAGGAGACCGACGCCGAGTAAATCGGTTTGACGATCACTTGTTTAAGGGATCCGTCCGTAATGGACGGATCCCTTTTTGCATTTGGCGCCGAGATGCGCAATGCTGCCGGGCTGTCCACAGGCTATTGGGTTGTCGGTGCATGAAAAATGCCGACATCCCGCCTCGGGGAGGAGGCGGGAACACACCGAGTAGACGGAGGGGTGCGGAGCGCGGTCGCGTCTCGACTGACGACGTTGCCCATCGACAGGACCATTGTAACGCATGGCGGTTCTTGGTTTATCGTGTCGAGCGTTTGCGTTGTGCCATTGCCTGCGGCAACGGTGTGTTACACTCTTGCACTGCTGAGTGGGCCAGACGGTCGCGCGATGTGCTGCTTGCAGTACGCGTGAGGAAAGTCCGGGCTCCAGAGGGCGGGATGCCGGCTAACGGCCGGGCGGAGTGATCCGACGGAAAGCGCCGCAGAAAAGAAGACTCCCACCTGCGCCGTAAGGCGTAAAGGGAAAAGCTGAAACGGTGGTGTAAGAGACCACCAGCGTCGTGGCAACACGGCGGCTTGGCAAACCCCATCCGGAGCAAGCGCGAATAGGAACGCTATGGGCCGGCCCGGTCCGCGTTCGGGTAGCGTGCGTGGAGCTGCACGGTAACGTGCAGACAAGATAAATGACCGTTCACGACAGAACCCGGCTTATAGGCCCACTCAGCAACTAAGTTGACGCTGCGAACCCGTCAGCGCGGCAATCTGCCTTTCAAGCCTTCGGGCATGACCATTAGGTCAATGCCCTCGTCTTTCAAGGCACCTTGCTCGCGCTGACGGGTTCTCCCTGTTGGTGACGGTATCATTGGCGTTTCCGTTCTTGTTGGCGAGGGCAACGGTGCTGTCTTTGCCGTATTATTGAGGCTGTTTGTTGCCGCGCTTAGTTTTGTTGAGGGGCTTTGTTGGACAGCTATTTTACTCTGCAATCGAATATTGAGGCTTCGGGCGAGTTTGTGGACCGCAAGAGCCGGTTTATTGCCCAGCTGGTCCATATTGAGTCCGAGGATGAGGCGAATGCCTTCATCGAGATGGTTCGCAAGCGTCATTACGACGCTCGACATAATGTACCCGCGTGGATTTTGGTCGATGGACGCGAGCGCCAGAGCGATGACGGTGAGCCGAGCCGCACGAGCGGTATGCCGACGCTCGAGGTGTTGCGCGGTGCGGGACTCAAAAATGTTTGCTGCGTAGTGACGCGCTATTTTGGTGGCACGTTGTTGGGGCCTGGTGGCTTGGTACGCGCCTATACCGCGGCGACGCAGACGGCGGTGGCCGCTGCTCAGGAGGCCGGGCAGATCGTCGAGATGACGAGCGTCGTGCCTGTTGACGTGCATGTGGCCTATCCGCAGTATGAGCAGGTGCTTCGCTTGGCGCAGGATTCGGGTGCCAAGGTTTCGGATACCGATTACGCGGATGCCGTGACACTTCATTTGGTGTTTAAAGCGGGGGAGCAGGAGCCGTTTTGCGCTAAGATGCGCGAGCTTATGGCGGGGCGCGAGGAGATTGAGGTCGGCGCTCCTGAATTTGCCGAGTTCTAACGGCGACGGCCGGCGTGCTTTTGGATGAATCCCAAGTGCGCCGGCCGTCGTTTTTCTGTTGCCGCCGTTTACTCGGCGAGCTGCTTTAGCACATCGCAGGCGATCTCGACGGCATCGTCGATGCAGCCGGGGCAGCTGCGGAGCGGACCCTTGTCCGATCCGATGCCCTTGAGCGTGCCGCAGACAGTCGTCGTGTTCTTCTCGCCAAAACGCTTGGCAATCTCGCGCGACAGCTTGTAGGTCTGGCCCTTGGTCTTGGGGTTTTCCATGCCGTCGCTCATCACGAAGCCCATGATGGCCACGGCGCCCGAGATGGCGCCGCAGGTCTCGGTCATGCCGCCCATGCCGGCGCCAAAGCCCTCGGTGAGGGTAAAGGCGACCTGGGGGTCGAGCCCGACGGCAGGCGCGAGCGTACAGGCGACGGCCTGTGCACAGTTAAAGCCACGGGCGTGGTATTCGGCAGCCTGAGCCTGACAGGCGGTGATGTCGAGCTGGGCCGTATCGATTTGCTTCATCGTTGTCTCCTTGGTCACGGTGTACCCGCCTATGGTACCCGTGCCGGTGCATGTAATCATCGAGAGCTTCATGTATGCCTCATTTTTATCTATCGAGCAAATGTCCAAGGCTTGAGATAAATGCCCCGGATCAATTTGTCTCATAACCCACCTTGGGGATGGGTTGAGAGGGGTGTGCGGTAGCGGTATCGTGAACCGAATAAAACGTAACCCAGGCAAGGGAGCTAGATATGAGCGAGCAGACCATCGGTACTACATGTGTTCAGGGCGGCTATCACCCGGGAGATGCCGAGCCGCGCCAGGTGCCCATCTACCAGTCCACCACGTGGAAGTACGACACGTCCGAGCACATGGGCAAGCTGTTTGACCTGGAGGAGTCGGGCTATTTCTACAGCCGTCTGCAGAACCCCACGTGCGATCTGGTTGCCGCCAAGATCTGCGAGATGGAGGGCGGCACTGCCGCGATGCTCACGAGCTCGGGCATGGCTGCGAACTTCCTCGCGATCTTTAACGTGGCCGGTGCCGGCGATCACGTGGTCGCGAGCTCTGCCATCTATGGCGGCACGTACAACTTGCTCGCCCACACCATGGGCCGTATGGGGCTGACCTGCACGTTCGTTGCCCCCGACTGCACTGATGAAGAGCTCGAGGCAGCCTTTGAGCCCAATACCAAGCTCGTCTTTGGCGAGACGATCGCCAATCCCGCCCTTGCCGTGCTCGATATTGAGCGCTTTGCCAAGGCTGCGCATGACCACGGCGTGCCGCTGATGGTCGATAACACCTTCCCGACGCCCGTGATGTGCCGTCCCTTTGAATGGGGCGCCGACATCGTTACGCACTCCACTACCAAGTACATGGATGGACATGCTGCCTATCTGGGCGGCGTGATCGTTGACCATGGCCAGTTTGACTGGATGGCCCATGCGGACAAGTTCCCGGGTCTCACCACGCCCGACGAGAGCTACCACGGCGTGACCTATGCCGAGAGGTTCGGTCGCGAGGGCGCCTTCATTACCAAGGCTACCGCGCAGCTCATGCGCGATCTTGGTCCTATGCAGAACCCGCAGGCGGCGTTTTTCTTGAACAGCTCGCTCGAGAGCCTGCATGTGCGCATGCCGCGTCATTGCGAGAACGGCCTGGCCGTTGCCAAGTTCCTGCAGAGTCATCCCAAGGTGCGCTTCGTGAGCTATCCGGGCCTGGAGGGCGACAAGTACTATGACCTGGCTCAGAAGTACATGCCCAACGGTACCTGCGGCGTTGTGAGCTTTGGCTTTAACGGTGGTCGCGCGGCGGCCGAGACCTTTATGAAGAGCCTCAAGCTCGCCCAGATCGCCACGCACGTGGCCGACGCCCGCACTTGCTGCTTGCATCCGGCCAACGCCACGCATCGCCAGATGAACGATGAAGAGCTCATCGCCTGTGGCATTTCCGCCGACATGGTACGCCTGTCGTGCGGCCTCGAGGACACGGCCGACTTGATTGCTGACCTTGAGCAGGCGCTCGAGCAGTGCTAGGCTAGCTCCTTACAAGGTGCCGATGCTGGCAGAAAGCTTCGGCGACCTTTCGTTCCGATTCCGTAGGCGGGACCCCAATCGCGGCTGTTTGCAGGCGATTGGGGCCCCGTTTTTTGCGTTGGGCCACTCGAAAGGATGGATATGGAGAAAACTGCAGAGCAGCTGCGCCGCGAGCACATTGCTCTAGAGGGCGACACCCATGGCAAGAACAAATGGGCGATTCTGTTTACCGTGCTCATCATGACGTTTATGGTGTGTCTGGATTCGACCGTCGTGACCGTGGCGCTGCCCGTGATGCAAAAGGAGCTGGGCGTGGGCCTCGACCGCATCCAGCTGGTGAGTTCGGTGTATCTGCTTGCGACATGCGTGGCTATGTTGCCGTTTGGCCGTCTGGGTGATGTGCGCGGCAAGGTGAATGTGTTCCAGCTGGGCGTCATCGTCTTTTCGGTCGGTTCGCTGCTGTGCGGCCTTTCGGCCTCGCTCGAGGTTCTTATCCTGGCACGCATTGTTCAGGGCATCGGTTGCGCAGCGGCCATGGCTAACAACATGGGTATCATCACCGAATCGTTTCCGGCGCGCGAACGAGGTCGTGCCATGGGTATTCTCGCGACCTTTGTGGCCCTCGGCATGATGTGTGGCCCCGTGCTCGGCGGCATGCTGGTGACAAGCTTTCCCTGGGAGAGCATCTTCCTCATCAACCTGCCCATCGGCGTCATCTCGTTTATCGTGGGGCTCTACACGCTGCCGCATGTTAAGCCGGAGGCCGGCGAGCGTCCCATGTCCCTGATCGAGGCTGCTCGTCGCTGCTTTGCAAATTCGGCCTTTACCATCAACCTTGCCTGCATGCTCATCGTGTTCGTTGGCATTGGCGCATCCGAGTTTATTCTGCCGTTCTATTTTCAGGACGCCCATGGCTTTAGCTCCGATATTTCCGGACTGCTCTTTTTGGCACTGCCGATGGTGAATGCCTTTATCGGCCCGCTTTCTGGAACGGTTTCGGACCGTGTTGGCTGCGAGGGCCCCACGGCGGTCGGCCTGGGCGTGTACGTGTGCGGTCTCTTTGCGGTAAGCACGCTCGACGAGCACTCTTCTATCCCTGTGATCGTGTGCTGTGCCGCGTTTATGTCGTGCGGCACGTCGATTTTCCAGAGCCCCAACAACTCGCTGTATATGGGTTCGGCCCCGCGCGAGGCGCTCGGTTTTGCAGGCAGCTTGGGTAGTCTAGCGCGCTATGCGGGTATGGCGGTGGGCATTACGGCGGCGTCGCATATCCTGTATGGGCAGATGAGCGTGGCGATGGGCGAGGCCGTGACCAGTTTTGTTGCAGGCCGTCCGGATGTGTTCCTGTTTGGTTTCCGTTCGGTGTTCTACGTGCTCATGGCTGTGGCCGCCGTGGGCTTTGCGCTTGCCATGGTGCGTTTGGTGAGGGTGCGCGCCCGCCATTAGCTTGTGGAGGCAGGCTTGCCACGAATCGGCCTATCTACTGGTCTTGCGGCTTTATGGTGCGATGCGGCTTGTGGGACGGGCGGGGGTCGGTCCGTGGTAGACTATCGAACAACGTTTATTAATCGCGCGGTATCGTTGCCGCGAGAAGGGGTTGCGCCATGCAGGAGCTTGAGGATCGTATTCGCCATGACGGCATCGTAAAGGCCGGTAACGTCCTTAAGGTTGACGCCTTCCTCAACCACCAGTGCGACGTTGAGCTGTTCGACCACATGGGTGCCGAGTGGGCCCGTCTGTTCGAGGGTGTCGAGATCAACAAGATCCTGACGATCGAGGCTTCGGGCATTGGCATGGCTTGCATCGCGGCTCAGCATTTTGGCGGCGTGCCGGTGGTCTTTGCCAAGAAGGCGCAGTCTATCAACCTTGACGGCGAGCAGTATGCCACGACCATCTACTCCTTTACCAAGCAGAAGGAGTACCCGGTCATCGTCGGCAAGCGCTTCCTGTCCGAGGGCGACAAGGTCCTGATTATCGACGACTTCCTGGCCAACGGCTGCGCGCTCGAGGGTCTCATCAAGATCTGCGAGGCTGCGGGTGCCGAGGTGTCCGGTATTGGCATTGCAGTGGAGAAGGGCTTCCAGGGCGGCGGCGATAAGCTCCGCGAGCGCGGCTTCCGCGTCGAGAGCTTGGCCCGCATCGCCGATATGGACTGCGAGACCGGCGAGATCACCTTCGCCTAAGCGCGCAACACAAGCGATTGGTATGCGATGTGACAAAGGGACTGTCCCTTTGTCACATTTTTTGTATGAGGGGAGGTGTTGATATGGATGAGAACAAGATGGGATGGCGTGAGTATGCGCACTATGCCGAGATGTCGGTCGAGGAGTTGGCACGCGATTGCGAGGTTCAGGTGTTTCGCGCGACGGGCCCGGGTGGGCAGGGCGTGAACACGACGGACTCGGCGGTGCGCATGAAGCATGGGCCCACGGGGATTACCGTGACGGCGCGCGAGAGCCGCAGTCAGTTCCAAAACCGTAGCAGCTGCCTGCGTAAGCTGCGCGCTGAGCTTGAGCGTCGCGGGCGTCCACCGCGCCGACGCGTAAAGACCAAGGTGCCTCAGCGCTCTCGCCAGCGCAGGCTCAATGACAAGCACTTCAACGCCATTAAAAAGGCCAACCGTCGCAAACCGGGCAGCGACGAATAGCCTCCTCATAAGTTGCGGTGAAATAGGGATTGTTTTGCGGCACTTGCTGCATAAACAGTCCCTATTTCACCGCAACTTAGGTTGGGTTAGCGGGTGGGGCGCCAGACATGGAGGGCGCCGGCGAGGATGTCGACCTCGATGCGCGAGGCGACGATGGGCTCGCCGTCGGCTTGGATGGGGTAGTCGGGCTCCTCAAAGGTGAGCTCGGCATGGCGGCAGCGGCGCATGCGAACCGGTGGCAACTTGGTATGGTGGCCGTCTTTGGCCGAGAGGAACATAGGCAGGGCAATCGCGCGAGGGACGGGGCCGCATGCGTAGCAGACGTCGAGCATGCCGTCGCAGGGGTCGGCATCGGGGCAGATGCGATAGCCCGAGCCATACGTGGGGCCCAGCTGAATCGCCATGATAATCGCCCTCACGCGCTCGGCGGGCGCCCCGTCAAAGCTGACTGTCATGAGGTAGTTGCGATAGCGCAGGCCAAACTGCTCCAGACCCGAGAGGGTGTAGAGCGGCGCGCCCGTCAAGCCGGTCTTTTTGCGCAGCTCGGTGGTGCCCAGGCCGATGGCGGCATCGATGCCGACCGAAAGCGTCTGGTCGTAGTACACAACGGAAGCCTCGCCGCTGCCGTTTGCGGGGTTCCATGAGCGAATGCGCCCGATGTCCTGACGCTGCAGCTCGCAGGTGAGCAGCGCGCCAAAATCCTTACCGGAGAAATCATCGATACCGAGCGTTTGGGCAAAATCGTTGCCGGAGCCTACGGGCAGGACGGCAAGAGCGGGCCGGACCGCCTCATCCTGTGTCATAAGCCCGTTGACGACCTCGTGGATCACGCCGTCGCCGCCGAGTGCGATAACGGTACGATAGCCCTGAGCCTGTGCGGCAAGCTCCTTGGCGTGTCCCATGTGCTCGGTTAGCACCAGATCAAACTGGGATGCGCGCGCGGTCATGTCCAAAAAGCGCTGCAGGCGCTCAGCGACCTCGCGCGCCGCACCCGACTGGGCGGCAGGGTTGGCGATTATGAGCGTGCGACCAAAATCAGTTGCGTGCATGGGGCGACTCCTGGCGTATGACGTGACGGTGCGGTCGCGCTCAGGTCGAATTGCCCCCGATTGTGGCTGCACGGCGAATACTAACGTCTACTCTATCAGGTCGTTGTGGCGCTCGATAGCATCCGCTACCGTACCGCCCTCATCCACAATAAGCGAACGGCGTTTAGGCGAGACAATGCGCTGCGCGGGATATACGCCGCGGTGGCCGCCGACAAGATAGCTGATAAACGCCACGATCACGAAGAAGCCGGCTGCCGTGCCGTGGAACAGGTCGATGGCCATCATACAGGTGGTGATGGGCACGTTAAGGCCGGCGCAGAAAACACCGAGCATGCCCAGCGCCGCCAGAAAGCTGGGGTCGATACCGACGAGGCAACCGATCCAGCCGCCGAGCGCCGCGCCGATGCCAAACAGGGGCGTGACCTCGCCGCCTTGGAAGCCCGCACCCAGGGTAAGCGCCGTCACCACGAGCTTGATGGCTGCGTCGGCAAGGGTCGTGTTACCGGCGAACCCGGCGCCCGAGAGCCAGGTGGCAAGGCCGGCATACTTCCAGGCGTCGAGCATCGCGTATGCCGCGAGCACCACGAGCGCGCCCACGAGTGCGCGAGCAAGGTAGTTGGTGATAAAGCGACCGTACAGGCTTTTGACGGTTCGAACCGACCAGGCAAAGAGGCGTGCCGTCAGACCGAAGATAATGGCGCTGATAACAACGATGGCAACCGTCCGTGGTGTCATGTTGGGAACGCTGGCGATGACATTCGCTTCGTACTCGGTACCCAGGGCGAGTGATGTAAAGTAGCCGGTAAACGAGGCGACCAGACAGTAGATGCCCGCGGTGTAGTCGATCTTGCCGATAAAACACATCTCCATGCCAAAGAACGCGCCGGCAAGGGGCGAACCGAATACGGCGCCAAAGGCCGACGAGATGCCGGCGAGCATGAGGTCGTGGTGGTCATGCTTTTTGAGGTGGGCGAGGCTCGAGATGTTGCTGGCGATGGTGCCGCCAATCTGTACCGCGGCTCCCTCGCGACCGGCCGATCCGCCCGTTAGGTGCGTGAGCGTGGAGCAGACGAAGGTGAGGACGGCCATGCGCATATGGATGAGACGTGTGCCCAGAGCGGAGTCGATGACCAGGTTGTTGCCTCGTTTGGCGGCAAGGCCGTGGTTTTTGTACACCCATGCGGTGGCAACGCCCACAACAGGAAGCAAGGCGTAGACCCATGCATGGTGCTCGCGATAGTCGGTCGCGATATTCAGCGAGGCCAAAAACGCCCAAGCGGCAACGCCCATGGCGAGCGAGACGATGACGACGAGTACGAGCAACTTAGCGCTCGCGAGTAGGTTGCGGGCGTTGCGGAGTGTGTCGGCAGCCAAGAGATGCTCGGAGCGGGTGAGCTGTTGCCTGCCTGCCATGATGACGTCGCTAAGGGAGAAAAGGCCGCCGTCGTCGAGCGGCTGGGAATGATCCTGCGCCTCGTTTGCGCTTTCGGGTTTGTCGTTATGAGCCATATGTTCCTCTTTTAGGTTGTAACGCAAGCATTATAAAACGCGGTAAACGCGACGAGCCGGTGGGTTGGTTTCCATTCTGTTTCGCGGCCTGCAACCGACAGGTGTATTTGCGGGTACAGGCCGAGTCGCGGTCGTGCGTCGGGGGATTATACTGAGACAAGCATAAAGAATCGGCGCTCCTGTTGTGCGCCGTGGCATTAAGAGGTGCATATGGCAGAGAAACTCATTCCGCTGGAGGACGCGCAGTCGATTGTTCTGTCGCATGTTGTTCCGACGGATCTCATTGAGATTCCCGTGTGGCAGGCCGCCGGTCTTCCCTTGGCCGAGGACGCGGTGGCCGATATCGACATCTCGCCGTTTGCCAACAGCGCTATGGACGGATATGCCGTGCGCTCGGCGGACTTGGTGCAGGCGTCTGGCGAGGCGCCGGTGACGCTCGACGTTATCGGACACGAGGCCGCGGGCCATGTGTTTGAGGGCGCAATCGCCCCGGGCGAGGCGGTCCGCATCATGACGGGTGCGCCGGTGCCCGAGGGTGCGGATGCCGTGGTGAAATACGAGATTGTCGAGGTGCTTGACGGCAATGGCAACGAGGGCTCACGCGTGAGCTTCTCGGCGCCTGCCAAGGTGGGGGAGAACGTTCGCTCTGCCGCCGAGGAGGCTCATGCCGGCGATGTTGTGATGCACGCCGGCGAGGTCGTGGCTCCGGCGGGCGCCGGCCTACTGGCAAGCGCCGGTTACGCTAGCGTGAAGGTCCATGCCGCTCCGCGCGTGGGCATTATCTCGCTGGGCACGGAGCTGGTCGCGCCGGGTGAGCTGCCGGCGCGCGGTCAGATTCGCGATTCCAACTCCTCGGCGTTAATGGCCGAGGCATTCGATGCCGGCGCCGAGCCCGTGTTCTACGGCATTGCGCCCGATGATGAGCAGGCGATTGCCGAGCTGGTGCATCGTGCCGTGCAGGAGTGCGATTTTGTCATTACGAGCGGTGGCGCCTCGGCGGGTGATTACGATTTCGTGACGGCGCTCGTCCGGCGCGAGGGCGAGGTGCTGTTCGATCGCATCTCGATGCGTCCGGGCAAGGCCATTACGTTTGGCTTGCTTGGGGGTAAGCCGTATTTGGGGCTTTCGGGCAATCCCGCAGCGGCGTATGTGGGCTTTGAGATGCTCGCCCGCCCGGCGATTCGCAAGATGCGCGGATTTGCCGAAGGCATGCGTCCCGTGCAGCAGGCGATATTGACGCACGGCGTGAAGAAGCGCCAGGACCGACGCTTCTTCGATCGCGCGACGGTTTTGCGCGACCCCGAGACCGGTGAGCTGTTGGTGACCGAGGCCAAGACGCAGAATTCGGCGCTGCTCGGCACGATGCAGCGGGCCAACTGTCTGCTGCGTATTGACGAAGGGCCGTGTGAGCTCAAGGCGGGAGATGTCGTGGACGTTGTGCGCGTCGATCTGCCTGAGGGAACGGTGCTATAGGAGGAATGCCATGGAGCTGAAGATATCGATCGTGACGTGCTCGGACACGCGCGATCTTGCCCAGGACGAGGCGGGTGCTGCGCTCGAGGAACTTATCGAGGCGCAGGGATGGACGGTCGCCTCACATGTGGTCGTGCGCGACGACGTCAGCGAAATCGGTGATGCCATTGTGGAAGCCGCCGATGAGTGCCACGCCAATGTCGTGCTCACCTGCGGTGGCACGGGACTTTCGATGCGCGATGTGACGCCCGAGGCGACGCGTGCCGTCTGCGAGCGCGATGTGCCGGGTATTGCAGAGGCAATCCGTGCGTACTCCATGACCAAGACGCGCCGCGCCATGCTCTCGCGCGCCGTGTGCATGCAACGAGGTCGTACACTTGTCGTAAACTTTCCCGGTTCTACGAAGGCCGCCCGCGAAAGCTGGGAGGCCGTGAGCGATCAGCTGGAGCATGCGGCTCAGATGACAGCGGGCGGCGGACATACCAACTAAGCGGTTTACCTGCGGCGGGGCGACTTGAACGGCTGCTCCGCCTTTTATTTGCGCCCAAGGGGACGGCATTCTGTAGGCATGCCTGAAACTATATTCTCAGACGGGAATAGTTTCTCTTAATCATTATTCGCACTAAAGTATAATCTAATTACAGAATAAAGCCCGCGGCGGGGTGTCCGGGCGTAGCATTCGAAAGGATTGAACATGTTCGATATGGTTTCTCGCCGCGGATTCGTCTCACTCTCCGCTGTCGCTGCTGCCGGCCTTGGCCTTGCCGGCTGCTCCGGAAACAAGGAGCCTGAGTCGACCGGTTCCGATGCCGGCTCCGCCAAGATTTCGTCCAAGAAGGCTGTCGAGCTGCAGGTCTTTGCCGCCAACTCGCTCGAGAAGGCTCTGCCCGAGGTTCAGAAGCTCTACACCGACCAGACTGGCACCGCCTTTTCCGACACGCAGTTTAAGGCTTCTGGCGACCTCGTCGAGCAGATGCGTGCCGGCGCCACGGTCGACGTGCTCATCACCGCTTCCAAGGGCACCATGGACGACGCCGAGACCGCCGGGCTCGTCGACACCGACACCCGTGAGGATATGTTCGTCAACGACCTTGTGATCATTCGCGCTGAGGGCTCCAACACCAAGATCGAGGCCATCGCCGACGTTGCGAATCTGGACGGCAAGATCGCCATCGGCGACGCCAAGACCGTCCCCGCCGGCAAGTATGCCAACCAGGCGCTGGCCTCCGTGGGCCTCTATACTGGCACCGAGGGCGACGACGGCGAATATGCACCTGAGCTCGCCGACAAGGTTTCCCTGGCCGACAAGGTCGGCACCGCTGCGGCCTACGTCTCTACGGGCGACTGCGTGGCAGGTTTTGTCTACAGCTCTGATATCTTCCGCTATGACGGCATCGAGGAGGCCTTCGTGTGCTCCGAGGATTCGCACAAGCCCATCGTGTACCCGGGCGCCGTTGCCGAGAGCTCCGAGCACGCCGACGAGGCCAAGGCGTTTATCGACTTCTGTCTGACCAACAAGAAGGCTCAGAAGATTTGGGCTAAGTACGGCTTTGAGCTTTCCGCGTAGTGCGGCTTGGCGCGATAATTCCATCGTTTTGTGTTTCACTCCGTCCTTGTATTCGCTTGGAGCTTTTCGTGCTTAATAGATTCCGCATGCTTGTCGCCTGTGCTTTGACCTTCGCGCTTTGCTGGGTGCCGGGATTTGCGTTTGCTGGGGACGCTGAGGACGGAGCCCAGGTTGCTGCGACCGCTCATGGGCTTTCCTATGGGATCGAGGGTTTTGAGCGGTTGGCCAAGGGGACCGCTCGTGTCATGGAGGGCCAGCCTGAGGGCTACCGGTTTCCCGTTGACGAGGACGTGGACCTTGTAGTGGCGCCTGCTACCGATCGCGTTGTGGTGTGGATATCGCCCAAGGCGGTCGAGAAGTATGGATTGGATCCGCAGGACAACGAGTGCGTATCGGGTCTCAAGGCCCTCGTCTGTGAGCTCGACAGCGCAAACTCCATGGGAGGTGCGCGGCTAGGGGACGTGGATCTTCCTTGGTGTGTCACGGCGGAAACAACGTTTGATACCGGCGGGTATACCTATGGCTTTGATGTGCGTGGTGCGGATGGGGACCGCTATGTGGTGATTGCATCAGCCTCGGGTGATGCCAAGGGCGGCGCGCGTTGGCTTGATAGCGCTCAAATGGTAGAAGCATCGTCTGTCGTGTTGCGGGATGAGCAGGGGCCCTGGACCTCTCTGGCCTCCTTTTTGGGCGACATCGACTATCGCCCGTTTTGGGTGTCCATAAAAACGAGCGGCCTTGCCCTGGCGATTGCCTTTGCGCTGGGCCTGTTCGCCGCGTGGAAGACTATGGGTACCACAAGCCGCGTGAAGGGCCTACTCGACTCGGTCTTTACCATCCCGATGGTGCTGCCTCCCACGGTGTGCGGCTTTTTGTTGCTTATGCTGTTTGGCCGTTCGACCGGGGTTGGCCAGTGGCTTATTGCACACGGTATCTCGATCGTCTTTACGTGGCCGGCGGCGGTGATATCTGCCGTGGTGGTGTCGTTTCCCCTGGTCTACCGCACGGCGCTCGGTGCCTTTGAGAGCCTCGACACGCAGATGCTCGACGCCGCGCGAACCCTGGGATGGTCCGAGTGCCGCATCTTTACCAGGCTTATGATGCCGCTCGGCTGGCCCTCGATTGCCGCCGGCACGGTGCTTGCCTTCGCGCGTGCCATGGGTGAGTTTGGCTGCACCCTGTTCTTTGCGGGCAACTACGCCGGCATTACCCAGACCATCCCCATCGCCATCTACTTTGAGTGGATGGGCGGCAACACCTCGGTGGCCCTCTTTTGGGTCGTGGTCGTGATCGTGTTTAGTTTCCTGGTCATCCTGTTCATCAACATGTACACGGCGCATTCGCAACAGTATCGCGAGCGGGGCCTGTCCTGCGCGGAGCGCAAGCAGGCCAAAGAGCTCGCCGGACAGGGCGATTCGCTCGACCCGGTCGGCGGCGATGCCTTGCGCATCGATCGCGAGGCGCTGGCCGAGCTTATGCGCGATGACGCAGCACCGCAGGAAGGTCGATAAGCTATGTCGCTCGTTCTGGATATCAAAAAACGCTATCCCGGGTTTATGCTCGACATGCAGCTTGAGGCCGGCGAGGAGCGTGTGGCGCTACTGGGCGCCTCGGGCTGCGGCAAGAGCTGCACACTGCGCTGCATTGCCGGTGTGGAGATGCCCGACGAGGGAAAGATCGTCGTCAACGGCGTGACCTTCTTTGACTCGGCGGCGGGCATCAACCTTTCGCCTCAGGAGCGAAAATGCGCCCTGATGTTTCAAAACTATCAGCTGTTCCCTAATATGACGGTGGCCGATAACGTGTGCGCCGGCGTTGAGGGTGCAGGCGACGCCGCGGCGCGCAAAAGGCTGGCCGAGCGCTATCTGGGCATCTTTGGACTGGCCGATTTTGCCGACCGCTATCCCGCGCGTCTCTCGGGCGGCCAGCAGCAGCGTGTGGCGCTTGCTCGCATGGTGGCGGCACACCCGGGCATTTTTATGTTCGACGAGCCCATGAGCGCGCTCGACGCGTATCTCAAGAGCGCGCTTGAGCAGAACATGCTCGACCTGTTCGATGTGTGCAACCGTACCGTGCTCTACGTGAGCCACGATATTGACGAGGCATGCCGCCTGTGCGAGCGCATTTGCGTGATGCATAACGGGCATGTGGAGGAGATCGGCTCCGTCGAGGACGTGGTCCGCCGGCCGCAAACCTTGGCTGCGCTGCGCCTGACGGGCTGCAAGAATACGAGCCGTGCGCGCAAGATCGGCAACGAAGAAGTTGAGGCCCTCGACTGGGGCATGACCTTTAACGTGGGTCGCGAGGTTCCCGATAATGTGGCGTACCTGGGCATTCGCGCAAGCTACTTCCATGTGGACAATCGCGCGGAGCGGGGTCGCAACAGCTATGATTTGCACGTGGCCCGCGTGAGCGATTCGCGTTTTGAGCGCCTGGTGCTGTTGGACGTGCCGCGTACTGATGCGCCGACGCGCCTGCAGTGGAAGGTCAACAAAGTGGGCATGCCTGTCGATGAGCTGCCGCAAGCAGGCGAGACGCTGCGCATGCATTTTGATGCCAGCAGGATCCATTTGGTTTGTCGATAGCGCCGGGTAATGCAGTCGGGGGATATAAGCCTCGGCGGCTTTGTTTTTGCCGTTCGCCGAATGAGGAATGACAAATTCTTATCAATCAAGATAATTATTTATTAAACGACGGCACGCGACGCTGTCGTACGAATGTCAACGGTGTTCGCATGGTCGATGACCGTTGATATAGTTGACCTCAACTGGTTAAGGAGGGTGCGCACATGCCGCAGACGACATACATTCGCCGCGTTGCCGCGCGTGCCCTGTATATGGCTCGGAGTCGCATATGAGCAGGTATGTTCACGGCTCCGGGAGAGACGACGCACAACTAAATAATCGACCGCAAAGCAGGTTCCCTAAAATTCCGGGTTTGAGCACGGCCGGGCAATCGCCGTCCGTCGTGCATCGATACCGCTGTTATCCGTTTTTGGTTCGAGAGGGGAACCGTCATGGCTGAAGAATTTGATTTCCACCCGATGTGGGAGAGCCTCGGCATGAATCTTGCCGACCACGACATGCTGCTGGGCGCCGTGGGCCAGATGTACGGCGATATGTTCTTGACGCAGAACAATCGCCCCAAGTCCACGTCCTACCTGGACTTTGTGGCCACCAACATCCACAGCGGCCGTATTAAGGAGATGCTCGACAAGAAGGAGGCCGGCGAGGCCACCAAGATCGTGGGCTCGTTCTGCGTGTACGTGCCCGAGGAGATCGTGCTTGCCTGTGACGGTATTCCCGTTGGTCTGTGCTCGGGTGCCGATTGGGCAACGGACAAGGTCGAGGAGCACCTGCCGCGCAACACCTGCCCGCTTATCAAGAGCTTTGCCGGCTTTAAGCTGGGTGAGGTCTGCCCCTACATTGAGTCGAGTGACTTGGTGGTAGGCGAGAACACCTGCGATGGCAAGAAGAAGGCCTATGAGTTCTTTGCCACGCAAAAGAACATGTACGTCATGGATATTCCCAACGTGCACGACGAGTCGACGCTCGTGACCTGGAAGGCCGAGGTCAAGAAGCTCGCCGCCAAGATTGAGGAAGAGTGCGGCGTCACGATTACGCCTGAGCGTCTGAAGGCCGCCATCCACGCCGTCAATGAGAAGCGTCGCGCCCTGCAGCGCCTCGCAGCCACGCGCGCTGCCGACCCGGCGCCCATCAGCGGTCTCGATAGCCTGCTGACCGTTCAGGCCGCCTTTATGGACGACACGCCGCGTCTGACCGGAGCCATCAACGATATGGCGGCTGAGTGCGAGCAGCGTGTCGAGGCCGGCGAGGGCGTAGCGCCCAAGGGGACCAAGCGCATCCTGTACACCGGCACGCCCATGGCCGTGCCCAACTGGAAGCTGTTCAACCTCATCGAGAAGGCCGGCGGCGTTGTGGTGGGCGAGGAGTCCTGCACGGGTTCGCGCTATTACAAGGACTTGGTCGATGAGTCCGGTGAGACGGTTGACGAGATGCTCGATGCTATCGCCGAGCGCTACTTTAAGATCAACTGTGCCGTCTTTACGCCCAACGACCAGCGTATGAAGGACATTGTCCAGATGGCCAAGAACCTGCATGCCGACGGCATTGTCGACGTGGCCCTGCAGTTCTGCACGCTCTACGAGATGGAGTCGTTTGCCGTGGAGAAGGCCGCCGAGGAGGCCGGCATTCCGTTTATGCACATCACGACCGACTACGCCGGCGAGGACGCAGGCCAGCTGCAAACCAGGATCGAGGCTTTCTTGGAAACCATTTAGGACTATCCGTCCCGGTGGCTTCCCCAGGCACCCGATCTTGCCGTTCAAACCGTTGCTTGCGTACCAGAAGTACGCGGCGCTCCTCTTTCACGGCAACCTCGGGCACCTGGGAAAGCCGTTTCCTTGGTTGGTTAAAAGGTCTGTTAAGGAGTTATATGTCGGATAATATTGAGCAGCCGTTGCCGCGCACGTTTGAGGAGTTCAACGAGCAGCGCAAGGCGGCGTTTATTCGCGTCAAAGATTACAAACAGGCCGGCAATCGCCTGGTCGGCTTTTTGTGCAGCTATACGCCGCTCGAGATTATCGATGCCGCGGGCGCCTCGAGCGTGGCTCTGTGCGGTACGTCCGATGAGGTGATTCCCGAGGCCGAGAAGGTGCTGCCGGCAAATCTGTGTCCGCTCATCAAGTCGACGTACGGTTTTGCCTATTCGCAAAAGTGCCCGTTTACGTACTTTAGCGACATGATCATCGGCGAGACCACCTGCGACGGCAAAAAGAAGATGTACGAGCTGCTCAACGAGCTCAAGCGCACGCACATTCTGCATCTTCCGCAGGGTCGCGATCGTGCCTACGAGCGTGAAGGCTGGTACGAGGAGTGCCGCCTGCTCAAGGAGGAGCTCGAGGACTTCTACGGCATCACGATTACCGACGATGACCTGCGCGCTGCCGTCCGTCGTCGCAACCGCTTGCGTGCCGCCCAGCTCGAGATGTTTGCGCTGCAGGCCAACCAGCCGGCGGCCATGAGCGGCGTCGACCTGATGAGCACCATGTTTGCCGGTACGTTCAGCTTTGATATCGAGGCCTATACGCAGCAGCTGGAGCAAAAGGTTGCCAAGCTGCGTGAGGCCTACGACGCGGGCGAGCGCCCGGTTGCGGCGGACGCCAAGCGCATTCTGATCACCGGCTGCCCGGTAGGCGGTGTGATCAACAAGATCGGTCGTACCATCGAGTCCAACGGCGGTGTGGTCGTGTGCATGGACGATTGCTCGGGCGAGCGCACGGCGGCCATGATGATCGACCCGGAGGCTCCTGATATCCTGCACGCCATCGCCGACCGCTACCTGGATATCAACTGCTCGGTCATGACGCCCAACGACGGTCGTATGGAGAACACGCTGGCCATGTGCGAGAAGTATCACGTCGATGGCGTAGTGGAGAGCGTGCTCCAGGCGTGCCACACCTTTAACGTGGAGAGTGCGCGCATGCAGGAGGCTGTCGAGGGTGCGGGTATTCCGTACATGAAGATCGAGACCGACTACAGCAACGGTGACATGGGCCAGATTGAGACGCGCATCGCTGCCTTTATCGAAACCCTGTAGGTGACGGTATGTGACAAAGGGACTGTCCCTTTGTCACATGTGAGGGAGGATGCCAAGGCGCCTGAACGCGCCGCTACCTTTGATGTTTAGATTGGGAGAGAGCCATGATAGGGATCGGGATCGATATCGGGTCTACGGCGGCTAAGGCTGCTGTGGTCGATGGGGAGGGTTCGGTGGCATGGACGTGCGTGCAGCCAACCGGGTTCTCCTCGGTCGATGCGGCCGAGCGTCTGCGCGAGGCACTGGCAGCGGCGGGTTATGACGTGGCTGCCGACGACGTGCGCGTGATCGCGACCGGCTACGGCCGCGTTGCGGTGCCCTATGCGCACAAGGTCGTGACCGAGATCACCTGCCACGGCACCGGTGCCGTGCGCCTGTTTGGTGACCACGGCACCGTGATCGACGTGGGCGGCCAGGACACCAAGGTCATTCAGCTTAAAAGTGGCCGCGTGTCCAAGTTTGCCATGAACGACAAGTGTGCCGCCGGCACGGGGCGCTTTTTGGAGATCATGGCCGACCGCCTGGGCATTTCCCAGCAGCAGATGGCAGACCTCGCCCGCACTGGCGAGCCTACCAAGATTTCCAGCATGTGCACCGTGTTTGCCGAAAGCGAGGTTATCAGCCTGATCGGTCGCGGTGAGCCGCGCGAGAACATTGCGCGTGGCGTGATCGACAGCGTGGTCTCGCGCGTGGCGACCATGGCCGGACAGGCCGCGGGCGCCCCGTACTACCTGACCGGTGGCCTGTGCGAGAACGCCTTCGTGGTGGAGCGGTTGGGCGCGCTGTTGGGCTCGCCGGTGATCACCTCGCCCCATGCCCGCTTTGCCGGTGCCATCGGCGCGGCGATTCGCGCACAGGCGCTCAATTAATGCATCCGCCTTGGGCTCGCATTCATGCGTATACTGGGAGAAAATGATTGACCGATGAGAGGAGGTATCGATGCCTGACGATCAGATTAAGCTCACGTCTATGACTGCCGCGAGCGGTTGAGCCGCTAAGTTGGCTCCCGGAGCCCTCGCCCAGGTCCTGGGCGACTTACCCAATGTGCATAACGATAACCTGCTCGTGGGGTTCGATACCTCCGACGATGCGAGCGTCTTCCGCGTTGGCGAAAACCTGGGCCTCGTGCAGTCCATCGACTTCTTTCCACCGATGGTCGACGACCCGTTCCTGTTTGGCCAGATCGCCGCGGCCAACTCGCTGTCGGACATCTACGCCATGGGCGGGCGGCCGAGCCATGCCATGAACTTGCTCTGCATTCCCAATTGCTTGGGCGTTGAGGTCGCTGGGCAGATCTTGACAGGCGGTGCCGATAAGTGCGTCGAGGCCGGTTGCTCTATCGCGGGCGGCCATACCATCAACGACGACGAGCCCAAGTACGGCCTGTCCGTGAGCGGCTTTGTCTCGCTCGACCGCATGCTCGCCAACAGCGGCGCGCGCGCTGGCGATGTCCTGTTGCTGACCAAGGCGATCGGCTCTGGCATCATCACCACGGCCATTAAGGGCGAGCTCATCGAGCAGGACGAGGCCGCAGCCATGTTCGACTCGATGCGCACCCTCAACGAGGCCCCGATTCGTCTGGCCGAGGGCCTCGAGCTTCACGGCTGCACCGATGTCACGGGCTTTGGCCTGATCGGGCACGCGTGTGAGATGGCCGAGGGCTCAGGTGTGCAGATTGAGCTTGTGTCGGGGGCGGTGCCGCTCTTTGACCAGGTGCTCGACATGGCGCGTCTGGGCATTATCCCCGCGGGCTCCTACCGCAACCAGGACTTCTTTGGCCCGCGTGTGACCGCCGACGAGGACCTGGAGCCGGGCATGCTCGACGCGCTGTACGATCCGCAGACGTCTGGTGGCCTGCTTATCGCGGCGCCCGCGGCGGATGTGGATGAGCTTGCGCGTCGTTTACATGCCGAGGGGCGCGTTGCCGCCACAATCGGTCGCGTGTGCGAGCCGGTGCCGGGCGGTCCTGCTGTTCGCGTTGTGCATTAAGGAAAATCGTTTATGCGACCGCCTGCTGTTCTGGGCGGTCCCTTTTGAAAGGATGTTGCTATGTTTACCAAAATTGAAGTCAATGCCATGGGCGATGCCTGCCCGCTGCCCGTCGTCAAGACGCTTAAGGCGCTCAAACAGCTTGACGGCGAGGGTGCCGTGGTGACCTCGGTCGATAACGAGACCGCCGTCAAGAACATCTCCAAGATGGCGCAGGAGAAGGGCTGCACGGCCTCGGTCGAGAAGGTTTCTGACGCTGAGTGGCACGTGACCGTGGCGACCTCTGGTGCCATTGCCGTGGCCGATCCCGAGCAGGATGGCGCTGCCTTCTGTGGTGCCAGCACCGGCAAGGGCGAGCTCGTCATTTCCGTCTACACCGACTGCATGGGCCGCGGCGACGACGAGCTGGGCCACAAGCTCATGAAGGCCTTCATCTTTGCCGTGACGCAGCAGGAGGAGCTGCCCGCGACCATGCTGTTCTACAACGGCGGAGCCAAGCTCACCGTCGAGGGCTCGCCGGTACTCGACGACCTGAAGGGGCTGGCTGAGCAGGGCGTCGAAATCCTCACCTGTGGCACCTGCCTCGACCACTATGGCATTAAGGACCAGCTTGCCGTGGGCGAGGTCACGAACATGTACGTGATCGTGGAGAAGATGGAGCAGGCCGTGCGCGTCGTGCGCCCGTAGCGTATTGGTTGGAGTTGCCATGAGGGAGAAGCGCCCTGCGCTTGTCATCACGTTTCCTACCACGGCGGCCGCCATGGGGTGCGAGACCCTATGCATCGAGCGCGGCCTTCCCGGGCGCACGATTCCCGTGCCCGGGGAGGTCGCTGCCGGCTGCGGTTTGGCATGGAAGGCGTTGCCTGCGGATGAGGAACTGCTGCGCGGCGAGCTTGCCGCGGCGGGCGTTCCCACCGAGGGCTTTACCGTGATCGATATGTGGGAGGTCGTGCGATGATCTACCTGGATAACGCGGCGACGACCATGCACAAGCCGCAGACGGTCATCGATGCCGTGACGCAGGCGATGTGCTCGCTCGGCAATGCCGGGCGCGGTGCCACGTCGGGTGCCCTCGATGCCGCTCGTACGATTCACGCTTGCCGTGCCAAGCTCGCGCGCCTTTTGGGTTGCCCGAGGGCGGACCATGTGTGCTTTACGCCCAATTCCACCGCGGCGCTCAACACCGCCATCAATGGCGTGGTGCGCCCCGGCGACCGTGTGGTCACAACGGTGCTCGAGCACAACTCCGTGCTGCGTCCGCTTAACCGCCTTGCGGCAGAGCAGGGTGTGACCGTTGAGCATGCGGGTTGCGACGCGAATGGCGTGCTCGACTACGATGAGCTCGATCGGCTGGTCACGCCCGGTACACGTGCCGTGGTGGTGACGCATGCCTCTAATGTGACCGGCAACGCGGTCGACATTGCGCGCGTGGCGGCCATAGCCCATGCGGCCGGCGCGCTTGTGATCGTCGATGCCTCGCAGTCTGCCGGCACGGCGCATATCGATATGCAGGCCATGGGGCTCGACATTGTGTGCTTTACCGGCCACAAGGGATTGATGGGCCCGCAGGGGACCGGCGGCCTGGCCGTGGCAGAGGGCATTGACGTGGCCCCGTGGGCCATGGGCGGCACGGGCGTGCACAGCTTCGATGCGCTGCAGCCGCTTGAGTGGCCCACGCGCCTTGAGGCGGGCACGCTCAACGGTCATGGCATCGCTGGACTTTCTGCCGGTCTCGACTTTATCGAGGCCCAGGGTGGGGTGGAGACGATTGCAGCTCACGAACGCGCGCTCGATGATCGCTTCCTTGCCGGTGTGCGCGAGATTCCGGGGATTAAGCTCTACGGTGCCTTTGACCAGCCGACGCGCTCGGCGATCGTGTCCCTCAACGTGGGCGATATCGACTCTGCCGAGATCTCGGACGCGCTCATGCAAGGGTGGGGGATTGCGACGCGCCCCGGTGCCCATTGCGCTCCGCTCATGCACCGCGCGCTCGGAACCGAGCGCCAGGGTGTTGTTCGCTTCTCGTTTGGGTATTTCAACACGGACGAGGAAGCCGACACGGCTATCGATGCTCTGTGCGATTTAGCCTGTTAAAGCTGCTAGAACGTTTATACTTGCGGGACGGGCCTTTTGCCCGTCCCGTTTTTGTTTCGACCCGAAAGGTGTGCCTATGGCCTCATCCGCCCCGCGCGGTCTGCGCTCCGACCATGTCGTTACCGTCGGCATCGCCCTGTTCTCGATGCTCTTTGGCGCCGGCAACCTCATTATTCCGCCGCTGCTGGCGCTGCAGGCAGGTTCTGCCACGCCGGTTGCCATGCTCGGCTTTCTGATTGCAGCCATCGGCCTGCCCGTTATGGGCTTTATCGCTGTCGCGCTCGCCGGTACGGCCCGCGAGCTGGCCGGGCGCGTGCACCCCAAGTTTGGTGAGTTCTTTGTCGCGGCTGTGTATCTGGCCATCGGTCCGTGCCTGGCCATTCCGCGCACGAGCTCCACGGCGTTCGAAATGCTGGTGCCGCTGCTACCCGAGGGTGTTTCGCTCGGCACGGCACGTCTGGTGTTTGCCATCGGGTTCTTCGTCGTCGCGTTTGCGCTCACGCTGCGTCCGGGCGTCATCACGCGCGTGCTTGGTCGCATTACGGGTCCCGCGCTTATCGCGCTCATCGTGCTGGTTGTGGGTGCTGCCGTGATCTCGCCGCTGGGACCGGCTGCCGCGCCTCAGGCTCCCTACGATGCAGGCGCCGCTGTGCAAGGCTTTTTGACCGGCTACCAGACCATGGACCTGCTCGCGTCGCTCGCCTTTGGCATTATCATCGCCGAGACCATCCACGAGCTGGGTGTTACCGATGACAAGCGCGTGGCCTTCGAGATTTCGCGTTCCGGTGTGATCGCCGGCGTGCTCATGGCCGTCATCTACTGCGGCCTGGCGCTTGCCGGCATGCAGCTCGGCACGGTTATGCCCGATGCTACTAACGGCGCCGCCATCCTCGCCCGTTCGGCCTCTATGCACTTTGGTCTTGTCGGCACGGTCGTCGTCTTTGCGATCTTTTTCCTTGCCTGCATGAACGTGTGCATCGGCCTCATCAGCTGCTGCTCGCGTTACTTCTGCGAGACGTATGTGGTCGAAGGGGGAGCGGAGGCCTCCGAGGAGGTCATGCGCCGTCCCTTTGCGATTCTCGCCTTTGTGTTCGCGGCGTTTTCGTGCGTGCTCTCCAATGTGGGCCTCGACGTGATTCTTATGTTCTCGGTGCCCATGCTCAACGCCTTGTATCCCGTTGCCATCGTACTGGTACTGATGGGCCTGGTGCACGGCTTTTGCGACGCTCATCCGCAGGTGTGGGTGTGGGTCGGCGGCGTGGTTGCTGTGCAGAGTGTGATCACCTCGGTCCGCGATGCGTTCTTTGCGGGCGCGTGGCTGCCGTTCGATGCACTGCCTCTGGCGGATATCGGTGCCGCGTGGGCGCCGGTTGCCGTGGTTGCCTTTGTGATCGGTCTGCTCCATAGTCGTTTTGTTGCACATTCGAGGAGCTAAGGCATCAATGCTTGCACAGGCGGGGAGTCTCCCCTATAATTTCCTTCGCTTTGGGACACGCAAGGTTTAGACCTTAGCTGCTCAACACCTTCGGGACGTGGCGCAGTTTGGTAGCGCGCCTGCTTTGGGAGCAGGATGTCGCAGGTTCAAATCCTGTCGTCCCGACCATATCTTGCGGGCGTAGTTCAATGGTAGAACCCCAGCCTTCCAAGCTGATGACGCGGGTTCGATTCCCGTCGCCCGCTCCATAGGATAGTTTTAACGGCTTTGGCTTCATTTGGCGCCAGAGTCGTTTTCATATACATGCCGGGGACCCCACATCCCCTCCTAAGTTGCGGTGAAATACGGACTGTTTTTCGGCTTTTATGGCCCATGTAGTCCGTATTTCACCGCAACTAATTGTAAGGGTGGATTTTGATGCCGTTGGGAGGGTCGTAGCGACCGTCTACCGAGAGTGGAAATATTTTTTGAAGCTCTGACCTGCGACGTCAAGCTTTTGGTCAGCTTTTGGCAAGGTATTTAAATGCCGTTCTGCGATAGCGTAAAGGCGTTCACTCGTTCTTGATTGTTATGGTGCGGGTCATGTCCAATAAAGCTAAACATTTTCCAAAGTCATATGCCAAGATGCTGTTTTCCGCTCTCGGGATTCATCATGACGAGCAGCTATTGATAACGACTGATCCTTGGGATGAGCGGCGCGCGCGTGAGCTTATGCAGGAAGAGCTTCTAATTCGACTCTATAACCATGTGTACGCCGATCCTGTTTATTGGAGCCACCTTGACGTGGAAGCCCGCATTTTCCAGCTTGCATCTGCTATTGCGGCCGTCGAACCGGATGCCATTTTCTGCGGTTCAACGGCGGCATTGCTGTACGGTATCGGCTCTGCTTACTCGCTGCTTAATGCCGTTCAGATGTTGTTGCCGAGATCTACCAGGCGCGATACATATGAGTTCGTTGAGTATCGTCGATGGCGCCCAGGTGAGTTATGGCGGCTCGGCCCGTTTACGCTGACGGACCCCTATCGGACGGTGGTCGATATTGCCCGCGCGAGTGCATTTCGGTATGCGCTTGGCTACGCCGATGGATTGGCTCGTGAGTATGATGTCGACCGCGAGGAGCTGCGTGCGTATGCACAGGCCAATTGTCGCGGTTTGCATGGCATCGCCCGTGCGTTTGGCGTGTTCGAGCATATGGACGGGAGGTCGGATAACGGGGGAGAGTCCGAGGCGCGAGCGGCAATGATCCTTGCTGGAGTCGTTGCGCCTGAGCTTCAGGTTGAGATTGCTCGACCAGGAAATGCCGGCTATTATCTGGCAGATTATGGTTGGCGGATGCCAGATGGGTCATGGATGTTGGCAGAGCTTCATGGTTTGGGTAAGTTTGAGGACGAAACTCAAAAAGATTTGGAACATGCTGCGGCAAAAACCTATCGAGCCGCCTTATTGCACGATGCGAACTTACGTGCCATGGGTCATAACGTCATTCATTTCAAGCTATCGGACACATATGATGTCGAAGAGTTTGGCGCTATGATGCGCGGCTACGGTATCCCAACTACAAAGCCTTTTGCGGATTCCTGATAGCAGAGACAACCGACTCCGCCGCCCAACAATAAGTTGCGGTGAAATACGGACTGTTGAGGCCTTTAAAGGCATAAAACAGTCCGTATTTCACCGCAACTTAGGAGGGGATGGGGTTAGCTGCGGGGTTGGTGGCGGAGCTTGTCGATGGTGGAGTCGGTGCCGTGGCCGCGGGCGTCGGTGCTGCGGCTGCGGGCTTCGGCTGCGGTTTGGCGCTTGTGGCGGTAATCGATCATGCCTTGGATGATGGGCTTGCCAAAGCTCACGACATCATCGTTGTAGATGGCGGTACGGGCCGCGAGGAGGCAATCGGTAAAGTCCATATGGGTCTTGCCAAAGAGTTTGATGGCAAGGGCGACAACGGTGGGCTCGTCGACCATGACGTCATCGAGTAGCTTGGTCATGGCCGACGCAATCTCCACGCGGGGAACCTTGTAGACGTCGCGCAGCGTAACGGTGACGCGCGTGATGATCTCGGGGTAGACATGGGCGGTGCGCGTGGCGATGACCTTGGCAGCACGCGGTGACAGAATTTCGTCGTCGTCAAGCAGGTAGCGTAGGATGACGGTCTCGTCGATGATGGTGCTACTCATGGATATCTACTTCCTCGGGACCCAAAACCGAATCGTCGCTTTCTGTAGCAAGGTATTCAATCCAGGCATTGCGCTCCTCGGCGCGGCGATTGGGGTCCCCATATGCTTTGAGCGATCCATAGGCGGCGGTGCCGTCCTTTGAGCGCACGGCGACTGGCTGAAAGGGGAGCTTGCGCATCAAAATGCTCTGCGCGACAAATAGACGGACTGCCTCGGCGAGCGAGGTACCCATGGCGTCATAGAGACGCTCGGCGTGTTGCTTGTCATCTTCGCGAATGCGCACCTGCAGGATGGCTCTTTTTTGAGTCGATGACATCGCTGGCCTCCCTTTATTAGCGTGCAACATGGATGATCAAATACGGCGCGTGCCAATCTTTACCATCTTATATCCAATACTTTATTGCACTCAAGTTAAGTAGTGTGAACAATATTACAACCGTATTACATCCTTAAAAGAAGAGAGCGAAATCTCTTGGGCGTACGCATGTAATACACTCACCTTTATAGCTACCCAAGAATAATTCCAACCTGCCAAAACCCCTGCAATACACACGTATTGCAGGGGTTACGCTCAAGTCTACCCCCTGCAACTGCGTATATTCAACCTGTATACCGTTGGAGAAATTCTACCGAGTGCCTGTTTCGCCGCATGCATTCGATACGCCGACGCCAGGTCACGGGCGGCTTGGGACAACGTCGACAGGGTCTCTCCGGCATGGGATTCAGGAGGGAGTGAACAACATGGGCAATAAACGAGTCGTAGCCGATTCCTCGCGCTGCATTGGGTGCCAAACCTGTATGGCGGCGTGCATCGAGGCACACGACATCCCCGGCAACATCGCCGCGCCGCGCCTGCGCGTGACGCGCACCTACGAGATCTCCGCACCGGTGGCGTGCCACCACTGCGAGGACGCTCCGTGCGCGAAGGCCTGCCCCACGGGTGCCTTGTTCTTTGATCCAAAGAACCATCGCATCGGCGTTAACGAGGACAACTGCATCGGCTGCAAGAGCTGCGTCATGGCCTGCCCCTTTGGCGCCGTGAGCGTGGCGACCACGCAGGTCCCCGTCTTGATGGGCGACGTGCGCGTGGGTTCGCAGACTAAGAGCTTCGTGCTCAAGTGCGACCTGTGCGTGGACCGTCCCGGCGGCCCGGCGTGTGCCGAGGCGTGCCCGACCAAGGGCCTCACCCTGGTAGACGAGGAGCGCCTGGCGGAGCTGACCGCCGAGCGTGCCCGCGCCACCATCGAAAACGAGGCGTAGGCGGGCGGCTATACAAGCCCAACGATTGTCAAATACGTACCGATTAATCGGTAGCAGAGAAAGGAAGGAGGGTGTCATGGAGAAGCATAAAGTGATCTGCCCGTACTGCGGCGCCGGTTGCCAGTTTAACCTCCTGGTCCAAAACGGCCAGGTCGTGGGTACCGAACCGCTCAACGGCATCACCAATCAGGGCGAGCTGTGCCTTAAGGGCATGAGCGGCTACGACTTCATCAACGACACCAAGATCTTGACTCCTCGCGTACTGCACCCGATGATCCGCCGCACCAAGGGCGCGGATCTTGAGCGCGTAAGCTGGGACGAGGCGCTGGATTTCACCGCATCTAAGATGCAGGCCATAATTGACGAATATGGTCCTAACGCTGTCATGACCACCGGCTCTTCGCGAGGCGGCGGCAATGAGGCGAACTACGTCATGCAGAAGTTTACGCGTGCGTGCATCGGCACCCACAGCGTAGACAACTGCGCCCGTACTTGACACGGCCCTACTGTCCTCGGTCTGATGGACACGGTTGGTTCAGGTTGCATGTCATGCTCCATCCCCGGTATGGAGGATGCGGGCTGCATTTTCCTCTTCGGCTATAACCCTGCCGATTCGCACCCCATCGTCGCAAGGCGTATCGTGCGAGCCAAAGAAAAGGGTTGCAAGATCATCGTCGCCGACCCGCGCCATATCGAAACCGCGCGTATCGCCGATCTCTACCTTCCGATCAAGAACGGTTGCAACGTCGCGTTCCTCAACGCCTTTGCCAACTGTCTGGTCAACGATGGCCTCTACGACAAGGAATTCGTCGCCGAGCACACGAACGGCTTTGACGAGTGGTGGGAGACCATCAAGAACTACACTCCCGAATCCGTACAGGACATCACGGGTGTCGAGCCCGCGTTGATCCACCAAGCTGCCGAGATGTACGCCACGGCGAAGCCCTCTGCCATCATTGGCTGGGGCATGGGCGTATGCCAGCAGAAGCAGAACCTGAAGACGGTGCACACCATCGCCTCCATCGCCTGCGTTGCCGGCCAGATCGGCAAACCCAACTCCGGTCTCGCGCCCGTGCGTGGCCAGAATAACGTTCAGGGCTCCTGCGATATGGGCATGCTGCCCAACCTGTACCCTGGCTACCAGAAAGTCACCGACCCCGCCGCTCGCGCCAAGTTTGCCAAGGCTTGGGGCGTGCCCGAGGAAAAGCTCCCGCTCGAGGAGGGCTACAAGCTCACCGACCTGGGTCACCTGGTCGACGAGGGCAAGGTGCACTGCTTCTACAACTACGGCGAGGACCCGGTGCAGACCGAGCCCGATTCGGCCGGTATGCGCAAGACGCTCTCCGAGCTGGATCTGTTCATTTGCCAGGACATCTTTATGACGCAGACGACCATGCTCGCCGACGTCATCCTGCCTGCTACCTCTTGGGGCGAGCACGAGGGTGTCTTTACCGCATCCGACCGTAGCTTCCAGCACTTTGACGCGGCCGTTCCGCCCAAGGGCGAGTGCCGCCACGACTGGGAGATCTTCGCGGACCTGTCCACGCGCATGGGCTACCCCATGCACTACGACAACACCGAGCAGATCTGGAACGAGTGCATTAGCCTGTGCCCCAACTTTGTGGGCGCAACCTACGAGAAGATGGCTCCCGAGGGCGGTTACGCTCAGTGGCCCGTCAAGAGCACCGATGTGAACGACCACGGTACGCCCGACATGTTCGCTGGTGGCAAGTTCACCACCAAGGACGGCCGCGCCAACCTGATGGCGCACGACTGGGAGGCGCCCTCCGAGCTTCCCGACGATGAGTACCCGCTCATCCTGTGCACCGTCCGTGAGGTCGGCCACTACAGCTGCCGCTCGATGACTGGCAACTGCAAGACGCTGGCGCTGCTCGCCGACGAGCCCGGCTTTGTCCGCATGAACCCCGCGGACGCCCAGGCGCGCGGTATCAAGAACGGCGACATCGTCTCGATTCACAGCCGCCGCGGCCAGGTATACAGCCGCGCCGACGTGAGCGACCGTATCAACAAGGGCACGGTCTATATGACCTACCAGTGGTGGATCGGCAAGTGCAACGAGCTGACCATGCACAAGGTCGACCCGGTCTCGCATACGCCCGAGGACAAGTTCTCCGCCTGCCAGGTCGACGCCATTGCCGACCAGGTCTGGGCCGAGGGCGAGGTCGAGCGTCAGTACACCGAGCTCAAGCAGGCTCTGGTGGACGCCGCCGCTCCCCAGGACGTTGAGCCCGGCGCCGCCAAGTTCGACGACGAGACGCACGTGAATCAAATCGTGTAGTCCCGTTCTCGTTGGCTTTTTGGGCCGGGCGTCCCGTACGTTCGGGAGCCCGGCCCGTTATTTTGAAAGGAAGTGGGGATGAACCGCTTCATCGACATCAACCCGGAGAGGTGCATCGGCTGCGGAACATGCCAGTCCGCCTGTGCCGACGCCCACCGGATGCAGGGTCTTCAGGATACGCCGCGCCTGGCGCTCGTGAAGACCGGCGGTATTTCGGCCGCCCTTGCCTGCCACCATTGCGAGGGTGCCCCCTGCGCCGAGGTTTGCCCGGTGAATGCCATCGAGCACGATGGCGACCGCATCCACGTCAAGGAGCAGGAGTGCATCGGGTGCAGGCTGTGCGCCATCGCGTGCCCCTTCGGAGCCATCCATCCCGATGGCACGTCTATCGCCGGTGTCGCAGGCATGTGCGATCCGACGCCTTCGTATCCTAAGTCCCTGAGCAGCCTACTTACGTGGGCTCCCGGCCAGTACACCTGCGCTGTCAAGTGCGACCTGTGCGCCTTCGATCCGGACGGCCCGCATTGTGTGGCGGCGTGCCCCACCAAGGCGCTGACCGTCATGGGCGGCGCGGCCGATCGCGAGCTCGACGAGGCCAAGCGCCTGCGTTCGATCGAAAACGGCCCGGCCGTTGACGTTACCGCCGTGGCCCAGGGCCTGTCCGAGAAAGCAGAAGGGAGCGTAAACAATGGATAGCATGACGCTGTTTATCGCATCGCTTGCCGTCTCGTGCATCGGTGCGCTCGCCTCGGTTCTGCTGATCAAGGCCGATAACGCCGCCAAGACCGCCGGCTGCCTTATCGGCGCCGTCGCCGCGGTGCTTTCGTTTGTGGCCGGTATCCAGGCCGTGCTGGGCGATGTCACGTCGGTCGACACCATCGTGTTCTTCCCGTTTGCCCATTTCCAGCTGCTGCTCAATCAGCTGTCCGGCCTGTTCGTGGCGCTCATCTCGGTGCTCGCGTTTGCCGGTTCGATCTACGGTCTCAACTACTTTGATGAGTACCCGGGCAAAAAGGGCCGCGCCGGCTTCTTCTTTAACACCTTCGTGGCGTCCATGATGCTCGTCATCACCGCCGACAACGTGTTTTGGTTCCTGGTCGCCTTTGAGCTCATGTCGCTGACCTCGTACTTCCTGGTCGTGATCGAGGAGAACGAGAACTCCATCCATGGCGGTTGGCTCTACTTTGTGATCGCGCACGTGGGCTTTGTGCTCATCATGGCGAGCTTCCTCACCATGACCAACTGCGCCGGTGGCTCGTTTGCCTTTGCGGATTTCCGCGCCACGCAGTTTAGCCCCGCGGTCGCATCCGTGTGCTTCGTGCTCGCCTTCTTTGGCTTTGGCGCCAAGGCCGGTATCATCCCGCTTCACGGCTGGCTGCCCAAGGCACATCCCGAGGCGCCGTCCAACGTGTCGGCCCTCATGTCCGGCGGCATGATCAAGATCGGTATCTTCGGCATCCTCAAGGTGGGCCTCGACCTGCTCTCCGCCTCGGGCGTTCAGGTCTGGTGGGGCCTTATGGTCATGGTCTTCGGTGCGATCTCGTCGGTCCTCGGCGTGGCCTTCGCCCTGCAGGAGCATGACATCAAGCGCCTGCTGGCCTATCACTCCGTCGAGAACATCGGCATCATTCTGCTCGGCGTCGGCGCCTCCATGGCCGCCATGGCGCTCAACTCGGTCGGTATCGCCGTCTTGGCTCTGATGGCCGCCCTCTACCACACGTTTAACCACGCGATGTTTAAGGGCGAGCTGTTCTTGGGCGCCGGTGCGCTGCTGTACTCCACGGGTACGCGCAATATGGAGAAGATGGGCGGCCTGTTCCGTCGTATGCCGGCAACGGCCATCTGCTTCCTCATTGGCGCGCTTGCTATCTCGGCCATCCCGCCCTTCAACGGCTTTGTGTCCGAGTGGTTTACCTACCAGTCGCTCTTTAACGCCGCCATGCAGGGCGACAAGGCCGTCATGATCGTGGCCGTGTTCGCTGCCGTCGCGCTTGCCATTACCGGCGCTCTGGCCGTCACGTGCTTCGTCAAGGCCTATGGCGTCTCCTTTGCCTCCGCGCCCCGCTCCGAGGCCGCGGCCAATGCCAAGGAGGTTCCCGCCCCCATGGTGTTTGCGCAGGGTCTGCTCGCGGCCATCTGCGTCGTGCTGGGCATTGGCGCTCCCGTGATCGCGCCCGTGCTGATCGATGTCGCCGCGTCCGTGCTGCATCCGTACGGTGGCGTGTTTGCCGCCGAGGGCATGGAGCTCATGAACCAGTACTCCGGCGCTGCCACCTCCACGCCCGCGATCGCCATTGCGCTCGTGGTGCTCGTCGGCCTTGCCTGTGGCTATCGCAAGCTCAAGACCGTCGGCAAGGTGCAGAAGTCCCAGCCGTGGGCGTGCGGCTATGCTCCCAACGAGCATATGCCCGTCGTGGCCACGACCTTTGCCTCCGAGGTGTCCTGGTTTATGCAGCCGCTCTACACGCTGCGCGACCGCTGCACGGCCGTCTGCTGGTCCATCGCTCACTTCTTCCAGAAGCTCACCGGTGTGGCCGAGGCTGTGGAGCCCGTACCCGACAAGGTTCTCGTCGATGCCCCGCATAAGGGTGTCGAGAAGCTCGCCGACCTCGCGACTAAGCTCGAGGGCGGCAACTACAGCATCTATATCTGCTACATCGTCGCGGCACTCGTGGTATTCCTCGTGCTCGCCGTGCAAATGGGTTAAGGAGGGGAGAGCATGAACAACATCGTACTTGCCGTTCTGCAGGGCGTGGTCGTCATGGCCGTCGCGCCGTTCTTCTCCGGTCTCGGCCGCGTGATCCGCGCCAAGATGCACAACCGTCGCGGCCCCAGCATCATGCAGGACTACCGCGACCTGGCCAAGCTCTTTGCGCGCCCCGAGTCCCAGAGCGAGGACGCGAGCTTTGCGCTGCGCATTATGCCGCCGTTGTTCTTCGCCGTCGCCTTTATGCTCGCGATGGGCCTGCCGCTCTTTACGGCACAAAGCCCCATCCCGGTCTTTGGTGACGCCATCACCATCATGTACAGCCTGGCGCTCGCCCGCTTCTTCTTCGCCCTCTGCGGTGTGGATTCGTCCAACGCCTACGCCGGTATCGGCGGCGTTCGCGAGCTGCTCATGAGCGTGCTCATCGAGCCGTCCATGTTGCTGGCGCTGTTTGCCGCCGCCCTAGTGTGCGGCTCCACCGACATCGCCACCATGGGTCAGCACATCATGACGGGCGCCGTCGACGCGCCGGTCGCCGTGATCCTCGCTGGCATCGCCTTTGCGATTGCCTGCTACATGGAACTCGGCAAGCTGCCCTTTGATCAGGCCGAGGCCGAGCAGGAGCTTCAGGAAGGCCCGCTCGCCGAGCTTTCCGGCCCGTCGCTCGCCATGGCCAAGCTCGCCATGTCCATGAAGCAGGTCCTGGTCGTCGCCTGGTTCTGCGCGATCTTCGTCCCCTGGGGCGAGCCCGCGACCGTGGGCGCCGCCGCCGTTCTGGGCGCAGTCATCTTCCTGGTGAAGTGCCTTATCGACTTTGTCGTGTGCGGCGTGATCGAGAACTCTTGCTCGCGCTCACGCTTTAAGGTGCTCGGCAATCAGACCTGGGCCGTCGTGGGCATCGCCGTTCTGGCGTTTGTCTTCGTGGTCGTTGGCGTGTAGGAGAAGGGAGAAACAATGTCATTTGCAGTCAGTCTGTCCCTTCTCGGCTTGGTCGCTATCGCGGCCCCGATGGTGGCCTCGGTGCTCGTCGCCCTGTTCCCCCGTCCGTACGCCAAGTGGTTCAGCGTTTTGGGTGCCGCCGTCTCGACGGTCTGCACCATCGCCCTCGCCGCGAATTTCGCCGGCGCCGGCATGCCCGACGCGCAGGTCCCCCTGATCTCGTTTGGGCAGACCCTCGTCATGGGATTCACCTTCGATCGCATGAGCACGCTGCTCGCGCCCGCCTTTGTGGGTATCGGCCTGCTTGTCGTGATCTATTCGATCCCCTATATGAGCGAGAATAACCGTGAGCATCCCGACGCGCCGCGTCGCCGCTTCTACGCGTACCTCGCGACCTTCATCGGTGCCATGGCCGGCCTCGTGTACAGCTCGACCCTTTTGGGCCAGCTCGTGTTCTTTGAGATCACGGGTGCGTGCTCTTGGGGCCTCATTAGCTACTACATGACGCCTACGGCCAAGAAGGCCGGCATGAAGGCCCTGATCATCACGCATATCGGTGCGCTCGGCCTGTATCTGGGCGCCGCTATCGTGTTTGCCCACACCGGCACCTTCGCCATTACCGCGATTGCCGGCCTCGACGCCAAGCTCAAGGCCATCGTCCTTTTGCTCGTGCTGTTTGCGGCCTGGGCCAAGTCCGCACAGGTTCCCATGTACATGTGGCTGCCTTCGGCCATGGAGGCGCCGACGCCTGTTTCGGCCTACCTGCATGGTGCCTCGATGGTCAAGGTCGGCGTGTGCGTGTTCGCGCGTGCACTCGTCTCTGCCGGCGAGATTCCCGAGATCGTGGGCTGGGTCGCCATTATCGACGCCATGGTCACCATGCTCTTTGGTTTCCTGATGTACCTGCCGCAAAAGGACATGAAGCGCCTGCTGGCCTTCTCCACGATCGCCCAGCTCTCCTATGTGTTCTTTGGTCTGGGCCTTTCGGTCTTTGGCAGCCAGCTGGCCTTTGATGGCGCCGTGTGCCACATCTTTAACCACGCTTTCGCCAAGACGCTGTTCTTCCTGATCGCCGGTTCGTTCTCCTTTACGCTCGGCACGCGTATGCTGCCCAAGCTTCGCGGCATCGTAAAGAAGTACCCGATCTCGGGCGTGGGCTTTGGTGTCGCGGCACTCGCCATTGCCGGCGTGCCGCCCATGAACACGTTCTTCTCGAAGTTCCAGATCATCGCCGGTGGCTTTTCTGTGGGTGCCGGCAACGTCGTGATCCTGGTGCTCGTGTGCATCATGGTCGCCGAGACCGTCGCCACCTTTGCCTGGTTCCTTAAGTGGATGGGCTATTGCCTGCCCGGCGAGCCGAGCGAAGAGGTCGCTGCGGGAGCCCCGCTTCCCCGCGCGATGGCGTTCGTGTTCATCGTGCTCATCATCATGGTCATCGTCAGCGGCCCGCTTTCGGCCAGCTGGATCGGTTAGGAGGTAGAACGACATGGGTTATTCGATCGTCAACATCCTTGGCGGCCTTCTGATCGTCACGTCCACCATGGTGGTTGTCTCCAAGAACATCAAACATTCCATCCACTGGTATGCGGTGCAGTCGCTGGTGCTCGTGGGGTTGCTCGCCACGCTCGGTGCCACCACCGGTGCGCAGGAGCTGCTTATGTGGGCTGGATCTGCCTTTATCACCAAGGTCGTCCTGGTCCCTTATATCCTCAACCGCGCATACAAGAAGATGGGCGAGCCGAGCGACGCATCGCTCAAGGCCGGCCTTAAGCCCGCGTGGGCCATCTGCATCATCGCCGTCGAGGTCGCGATCTGCTTTGCCGTCGTGACGCAGATCAGCCTGCCCACGGCCGAGGTCGCAACGCCTGCGCTCGCTATTAGCTTCGCTCACTTCTTTGTGGGCCTCACCTGCATCATTTCGCAGCGCAACATCATGAAGCAGATCTTTGGATACTGCCTTATGGAAAACGGCAGCCACGTGACGCTCGCGCTTTTGGCCCCCACCGCTCCCGAGATCATCGAGATCGGTATCGCCACCGATGCCATCTTTGCCGTCATCATCATGTCCATCGTCGTGCGTCGCATTTGGGACGACTCCCACTCGCTCGATGCGCGCGACCTGTCCGAGCTGAGGGGGTAGTCCATGGAAACGTTGATTCTCGCCCTGCTCGCGACTCCTTTGGTGTTCTCGCTGGTCATGGCGTTTTTGCCCAAGAACACGTCCTATAACGTGTTTGCCGGTCTTAACCTGGTCTCCGTCGCAGCCGTCCTGGTGCTGTCGATTATGACGGCCGGTGACGTCCTTATGAGCGGCGAAACCGCGAGCGCTCTTGGTCTGTGGTTCCACCTCGATTCGCTGGGTGCCATCTTTGTGTTGCTCATCGGCTTTATCGGTTTTCTTACGGGGCTGTTCTCGCTGCCCTATGTAAAGGCCGATATCGAGGAGGGCTCCATGCCCGCCGAGCGCGCCAAGCAGTATTTTGCGCTGTTTAGCCTGTTTGTGTTCACCATGCTGCTCGCGTGCCTGTCCAACAACATGATCCTCACGTGGGCCGCCGTGGAGGCAACCACGCTTTCCACCGTGTTCCTCGTGGGTATCTACAAGAACAAGACGGCCCTCGAGGCTTCTTGGAAGTATGCGATGGTCTGCACCGCCGGCGTGGCCTTTGGCCTGTTCGGTACGCTGCTGATCTACGCCAACGCCGCCGACGTGATTCCCAACGCCCACGAGGCCGCATTCCTGTCGTGTGTGCTGCCGTATGCCGACCAGTTCGACCCGACGCTCATGCGCCTCGCCTTTGCGTTTATCGTGATCGGCTTTGGCACCAAGGCCGGCTTGTTCCCCATGCACACTTGGCTGCCCGATGCCCACTCCCAGGCCCCGAGCCCTGTCTCGGCCCTGCTCTCGGGTGTTCTGCTTAAGTGCGCCATGCTTGTGATCATGCGCTTCTACGGCTTTACCATCCAGGCCGTGGGCGCCGAGTATCCGCAACTTCTGCTGCTGATCGTCGGCACGCTGTCCATTTTGGTGGCGGCGCTCTCGATGTTTCGCCAGGACGACCTCAAGCGCCGCTTTGCGTACTCGTCTGTGGAGAACGTGGGCGTTATCGCCCTGTGCCTGGGTATCGGTGGCCCGCTGGGTATCGCCGCGGCCCTGCTGCACTGCGTGTTCCACGGCTTTACCAAGACGCTTGCCTTCTGCGTGTCCGGCAACATTCAGCACGCCTTTGGCACGCGTAGCCTGGCTAAGATCCAGGGTGTCGTCGAGGTTGCCCCCGCAACCGCCGCGCTCGCCGTCCTGGCGCTGCTCGGTCTTGGTGCCTTCCCGCCCTTTGGCATGTTTATCTCCGAGTTCCTGACTTTTGTCGCCGGTGTTACCGCCGGTCCCATGTGGCTGGTCGTCGTGGTCGCCCTCGGTCTTACCGTGGCCATCTCCGCGCTCACCCGCATCGCACTCAAGTCGGTATTCGGCCATGCGCCTCGGGGCATGGGCAAGCATGAGGCCCCGGCGCTCATGCTTATCCCCGAAATCATCCTGGCTGTCATGATCTTGTGGTTTGGCATCGCCACCCCGCTGCCTCTCGTGCACGGTGTGGAGACCGCGACCGGCATCGTGCTCGAGCAGAGCACCGAGGAACTTCACGCGACGCCGATGTACCGCGCTGTGTTCGGTACCGAGACCGCTCAGAGCGAGGTGGAGTAACGAATGATTGAAACTGAGAACAAGGTGTATGCCCGTCGCTGCGAGAGCCATGTCGAGGCCCTGCGCCGCGCCGTTCCGGGCTGCATCGAGAAGGTCGAGTGGCAGTGTGAGGACCAGCTGACGATCACCGTCAAGCAGGACAAGCTGCCCGAGGCCGTCCACTACCTGTATTACGAGCGCTACGGCTGGATTCCCGTGATCATCGGCAACGACGAGCGCAGTCTGTGCGGTCGCTACGCCGTGTACTACGTCATCTCCATGGAGGGGGAGGACCCCGGCTGGGTGACCGTGCGCACCGAGGTCGATCCCGCCAAGATGACGTTCCCGTCCGTGACGCCGTTCGTCCCCGCCTGCGTGTGGGGCGAGCGCGAGCTGCGCGACATGTTCGGCCTGATTCCCGAGGGTCTGCCCGATCGTCGTCGCCTGGTGCTGCCCGACGATTGGCCCAGCGGCCTGTACCCGCTGCGCAAGGACTCCATGGACTACCGCTTCCGTCCCGCTCCCGCGAGCGACATGGAAAACTACGAGTTCTTGGCCGATACCAAGGGCAAGGAGACGACGCTCGTCCCCATGGGCCCGTTGCACATTACCTCCGACGAGCCCGGCCACTTCCGCCTGTTTGTTGAGGGCGAGACGATCGTCGACGCCGACTATCGTCTGTTCTACGTGCACCGCGGCATGGAGAAGGTCGCCGAGACGCGCCTGAACTATGACGCCGTGACGTTCCTTGCCGACCGCATCTGCGGCATCTGCGGCTGCGCCCACTCGGTGGCCTATGCCGAGGCCGTCGAGCGCGCTCAGGGCATCCATGTCCCGCCGCGCGCCCAGTACATTCGCGCCATCATGCTCGAGGTCGAGCGTCTGCACTCGCATCTGCTCAACATTGGTCTGGCGTCGCACTACACGGGCTTCGACTCCGGCTTCCAGCAGTTCTTCCGCGTCCGCGAGAAGTCCATGGACCTGGCCGAGAAGCTCTCCGGTCACCGCAAGACCTACGGCCTCAACGTGATCGGCGGCGTGCGCCGCGACATTTTGGCCGAGCAGAAGCTTTCCACGCTCACGACCATCCATCAGCTGCGCTCCGAGGTTCAGGAGCTCGTCGACGTTTTGCTCTCCACGCCCAACTTTATTGAGCGTACGAGCGGTATCGGCATCTTGGACCGCAAGATCGCACGCGACTTCTCGCCGGTCGGCCCGCTCATGCGTGGCTCGGGCTATGCCCGCGACGTGCGCTTTGACCATCCCTTCGACGGCTACGCCGATCCGGATGTTCAGAAGATGCATGCTGCCACGGCCGACACCTGCGATGCCTTCGGCCGTACCGCCGTTCGCATCCAGGAGGTCTACGATTCGATCGACATGATCGAGACCATGCTCGAGAACTGCCCGTCGGGCCCCATCCTCACCACGGATTGGGAGTACACCCCGCACAAGTACGCCATCGGCGCCACCGAGGCGCCGCGCGGCGAGGACGTGCACTGGGCCATGCTCGGCAACAACCAGAAGTGCTACCGCTGGCGCGCCAAGGCGGCCACGTACAGCAACTGGCCGGTCCTGCGCTACATGTTCCGCGGCAACACCGTGGGCGATGCAGCGCTGATCGTCGGCTCGCTCGACCCGTGCTACTCCTGCACCGACCGCGTGACGGTGACCGATGTCGCCGCCAAGCGCGACCACGTGCTCGACAAGGAGCAGTTCGAGAACGTCTGGCGCGACAAGTCGCCGCTTGCGGGCGAGGGCACCATGGCCGCTCCGCTCGATGAGGAGGCGCTCTAATATGCTGAAGCTTTGGAAGGTTAACGCCAAGGCCGGCGACGCGACGGTCAAGTACCCGTTTGCGCCGTTCCCCACCAACAAGGACATGCGCGGCAAGCCCGAGCACAATGCCGAGCTCTGCATCGCCTGCGGAGCCTGCGGCGTGGCGTGCCCGGCCGATGCCATTCGCATGGACACCGACCTTGCGGCCGATACCATTACCTGGTCGATCGACTACGGCCGCTGCATCTTTTGCGGCCGCTGCGAGGAAGCCTGCCCCATGGAGGCCATCAAGCTCACCGAGGAGTTTGAGCTGGCCGTCATGAGCAAGGACGACCTCACCAGCAAGAGCGTCTATACGCTCGAGCACTGCTCGCGTTGCGGCAAGCCGTTTGCCCCGCACAAGGAGATCGACTACGCCAAGCGCCTGCTGCAAAAGGCCGGCGGCATGGAGGCCGAGCAGGCTGCCCGTACCGTCGGTATGTGCCAGGAGTGCAAGCGCGAGCTCGATGCCCTGCGCGCCGCCTCGGCCGTAAAGACCGGCAACGCTGCCGGCATGGCTGCCAACGAGACGCTTGCGTCCGGCGAGCCCCAGGGCCCCGGCATGGAGTATCTGGGCGGCCACGGCGTGAACCCGGAGTATATCGACCGCGAGCTCAACCCCGATGCGCCCGAGATTCCCGCCGGTCCGGCGCCGGTCGAGGGCATCATCATGGATTTTGATACGAAGGAGGAGTAACCATGGCCGAACCCACGCTTTTGCCCGAGCGGCTTCAGTACCGCCCGACCAAGATCGAGCTCGACGAGAGCATCGAGAAGGCCAAGGCGACCCTTCTTAAGAAGATCAAGCGCTCGGTGTACGTCTACCGTGTCGACTGCGGCGGCTGCAACGGCTGCGAGATCGAGATCTTCGGTTCCATCACGCCCGTCTTCGACGTCGAGCGCTTTGGCATCAAGGTCGTGCCCTCGCCCCGTCACGCCGATGTGCTGCTGTACACCGGCGCTGTGACGCGTGCCATGCGCATGCCGGCCCTGCGCGCCTTTGAGGCCGCACCCGATCCTAAGATCGTGGTGTCCTATGGCGCGTGCGGCTGCACCGGTGGCATCTTCTACGACAACTACTGCGTCTGGGGCGGCACGGACAAGATTCTGCCGGTCGATGTCTACATCCCCGGCTGCCCGCCCAGCCCCGCGCAGACCGTCTACGGCTTTGCCATGGCACTCGGTCTGCTGGACCAAAAGCTCCATGCCAAGACCACGGTGGAGGCCGCCGGCGAGCAGGCCGATATCCTGCACCCCGGTGTGCCGTACAAGCTGCGCGTTGCCATCGAGCGCGAGGCTCGCGCCATGAGCGGCTACCGTTACGGCCGCGACCTGGCCAACGAGTTTATGGACACGCTCGAGGGTGCGCCCAAGGGCGATATCCGCGGTGCCATGGCGCTGCTCATCGACAAGCAGGACGATCCTCGCCGCGTTGAGGTCTACTCGGCGCTGCAGGATCTGGTGCTGGCCGGAGGTCGCTAGATGGAGCTCACGGACCGCTCTGGTTACTTTGCGGGCCCCGGTATGCTCGGCGGCTCCTTTGGCGATGCCTCGCGCGCAAGCGACGAGGCTGCCGAGGGCGTCGCCGACCCCTGCCTGGGCCATGCGCCCGACCAGGTGGTCTTCTATGAGCTCACGCGTAAGTTTGTGGAGACCGAGGAAGACGTTCCCCAGGAGGCCTGCGACGTGCTGTACTACACGCTCGCCGTGGGCCACCACACCGGCGTGCTCGACTGCTTTGAGCCGCGCCTGTCGGTGCCGGTGGATGTGTTCTATTCGCTCGTCGACGCGCTGCCGGAGGGGGAGGCTAAGACCAAGTTCGAGGCCATCCGCTTCTTTGGCGAGTGCCAGCTCGACAAGGCGGCGGTGCCGTCGCTGCTCGAGGCCTGCGATGCGCTGCTCGACGAGCGCGGTTTTCGCGGGTCGGCCAAGGCCGGCATCTCGGTGTTCGACGACGACTTTGGCCTGCATGCCCAGCAGGTCGCGTTTCTGATGAAGTTCCGCGATCTGGTTGAGCGCGTGCGCGATGTGTCGGGCGTGTATCTGACGGGGAGGTTGCAGTAATGGGTCGCGTTGTGGATGGCCGTGTGAACGGCGCCCCGTTTGAGGGTATCGTGCTCACGGCGGGAAGCGTGCTGCGTGCCGACGATGCCGCCGGCCCCGTGCTCTCCAAAAAGATGGAAGACGCACCCATCGCCGGTTGGTACACCATCGACGGCGGCCAAACGCCCGAGGACGACATCATCGAGGTCAAGCGCGAGCGTCCGCCGCGTTTGGTTTTGGTCGATGCCGCCGACATGGCGCTGCCCGTCGGTGCCATCCGCCTGCTCGACAAGCGCGATGTGGCCCGCAAGTCGATGTTCACCACGCATTCGCTTCCTTTGTCGATTCTGATCGAAGAGATTGAGCAATCGTGTGATGATATCGTCTTCGTTGGGATTCAGCCGGGCGACACGGAGTTCTACAACCCCATGTCCCCGGAGGTCTTTGAGGCCGTCGACGCCGTGTACGACGCCGTGGCCGCCAACGACTTTTCCCACTTTGTCCGCTTGGGGCAAGAGCAATAGGAGTGCTTGTCCCTGCTGATTAGGAAAGAAGTGATTGACATGGCAGATTCCAAGGTGGAGTACCCCGCTCCCGATTGCCTGGCACCCGCCGCGATCGAGGCCAAGACCGAGGCCGCCGGCGTGACCAAGGCCAACCTGCCGGTCGCAAAGGCCTTTCTGTTGGCAATGTTCGCCGGTGCGTTCATCGCCTTCGGCGGCCTGTTCTTTACCGTGTTCTTGAGCGATAGCACGCTGGGCTGGGGCGCCCAGCGCGTCGTGGGCGGCCTGTGCTTTTGCCTGGGCCTGGTGCTCGTGCTGGTGTGCGGCGCCGAGCTGTTCACCGGTAATTCGCTTATGGTCTGCGCGCTCAAGAGCAAAAAGATCACCCTGGTCCAGATGCTCAAGGCTTGGGTCGTCGTGTGGCTTGGTAACTTTGCTGGTGCCCTGTTCATCGTCTTTTTGGTGTACATGGCCGGCATCTATAAGCTCAACGGCGAGGCGGTCGCCAACTCCATGGTGAGCGTCGCCGCCGGCAAGGTGACGGTCGACTGGGTGACGATCTTCTTCCGCGGCATCCTGTGCAACATCTTTGTGTGCCTGGCCGTGTGGATCGGTACCGCCGGCAAGACCGTAGTCGATAAGGTTGTGGGCATTCTGCTGCCCATCGCCGCCTTTGTGGCCTGCGGTTTTGAGCACTGCGTTGCCAACATGTACTTTTTGCCTATGGGCGCCGTGATGAATGCATGCGGTTACGGTGCCGACGTCGCCGGCGCCGATGCGCTCAACGCTGCGGGCATTGCGTTTAACCTGTCCGCTGCCACGCTGGGCAACATCGTGGGCGGCGCGGTTCTTGTCGCGCTCGGCTACTGGTTTATCTACGCCAAGAAGTCCGAGGCGTAAGGTATCGTCTGTTTGACGTTGGGCCTCCCGCGGGGCGTTGCCGTGCGGGAGGCTTTTTGGGCCTGGGGCTCGTTGCCGGGCTTTTGGCCTGTTGTGTTTGGCTGATGAAAGGGGTAATCGAGATGGCATCTGCTGTGAAGCGTGACGGTCGCGCCGTGGTGACGACATGCGGGGGATGCTATGCCGATTGCGCCTTTGCGGCACGCGTTGAGGACGGTCGCGTGGTGGCCGAGCTGCCGGTTGTGGGGCATCCGTGCGCGGCGCGTGCCCTGTGCGCCCGCGGTCGGCATTGCCTGTCTATGCCGTTTGACGAGCGCGATCGCATTGTGCACCCCATGCGCCGACGAGCTGATGGCTCGGGGTTCGATGCGATTTCGTGGGACGAGGCGTTCGCGCAGATTGCAGCGCGCCTTGGGGGGATTGTTGACGAACGTGGCCCCCGTGCGCTGGGCATGACGCTCGGCGTGCCCTCGTTCGACCGCTACTGGGCGTATCGTTTTATGCGTGCGCTGGGCTCGCCCAACGTATACGGTGCCGACGGTGCCTGCGAGGTAAGCCGACTTACCGGCTGGGAGCACAGCCTGGGCTACAGCCCCGCCTCCGACCTAGCGCACACCGATTGCATTATGTATCTGGGGCGTTCCATTGTCGATTCGTCGACGATGGGGGCTGTTGATGCGCTCAACGATGCCCGTCGCCGTGGGGCGAAGATCATCGTGGTCGACCCCCGGCGCAGTGGCTCGGCTGCGCTTGCCGACCGCTGGCTGCGCGTGCGTCCGGGCTGCGACCTGGCCTTGCTGTTGGGCATTGCCCATGTCTTGATTGCCGAGGACCTGTACGATCACGAGTTTGTTGCCCGCTATACCACGGGTTTTGACGAGCTGGCGCAGGCAGCCCGTGCTTGGACGCCCGAGTGGGCCGAGTCGATGTGCGACGTGCCGGCCGCAGAGATTGTTGCCACGGCGCACGATCTCGCTGCCGCCGCGCCTGCCGCTGTGGTGGATGCGGGCTTTCATGGCGGCATCGGTATCGCGTATGCCAATAGCACCCAGACCGCGCGCGCTATCTGCTTGGTCGATGTGCTGCTGGGCTGCATCGGGCATGCGGGCGGCGCGCTCAATCCGCCCACGCCGCTTGTGTTGGGCGACCTCGATCCCGCGCGCTTTGCGACGCCGCCGGTACCGCGCGGGCCCAAGCTGGGGTCCGAGCGCTATCCGCTGGTCGATCCGGTGCGCGGCCTGTGCACGACCATCGGTCAGTCGATTCTGGCCGGCGATTTGCGTGGGCTCATCGTCTATGCCAGTAACCCCGGTGCGGGCTATGGCAATGCACAGGCTTGGTTGGGTATTTTGCAGCAGCTCGACTTGCTCGTGACGATTGATATCCGCTGGTCCGAGACGGCGCGTGCTTCTGACTTCGTGCTGCCCGACGTGACGTATCTGGAGGCCGACCGCGGTGTGGGCACAGTCGTGGGCGCCAACGATGCGCGGGTGTTCTACCGCAACGCCGTGCTGCCTGTGCAGCATGACGACACACGTCCCGGTCGGGAGATTTTTGTCGGTCTGGCGCAGGCGTGTGGCGTGGGCGAGTACTTTCGGTTTACGTCCGATGATCTGGCGGCTGCCCAGGTGGCGCCTTTTGAGATTGATCTTGCCGCACTCAAGGAGCGCGGTTGGGCCGATACGGGTGTAGCGTTGCCGTCGCGCACAGGTGAGCCCGTGATTCCGCTTGCCGGCGGCAAGATAGCGCTGGCAAGCAGCGTGTGGGAGCGTGCCGGTTTGGGTCGTGTGCCCGACTGGATCGCGCCCATGGTGGAGCCTGGCCCGGGGATGTTTCGCCTCATTAGCGGCAATCGACCCTTTGAGTCGCATACCTCGCGCAGGCTCGCGGCCCAAGGTGCCGCCGAGGCTGGGTCGGACCTGGATGCCGTGCAGATGAATGCCGATGCTGCTGCGCACATGGGCATCGCCGACGGCGAGGTCGTCGAGCTTGTGAGCGATATGGGCCGCGACCGCGTGCGCGTGGAGACGACGCCGTATCTGCATCCGGCGTGCATCTTCACCTCGGCCGCCCCCGGTGGGCGTTCGTTTGGCGCCGATGCCGGTGGCGCTCAAGCCTTGGGCGTGGGCCCGCTCGACCATACGCCGTTACGTTGGGACCCGTTGACGGGCGCCGCGCTCACCCAGGAAAACGCCGTTCGCGTGGAAAAGATCGCGGCGCGCGGGGATAATGACGAGTAATTGACTCAGCTGATGTATTCGACTGATCCACGTTTCTTTTGAAAGGCCGCACATGAGCGATAGCCAGAACATGTCCGATGAGGTGCGCGTCCGCCTGCGCGCCATTCCTTCCGTCAACGAGCTGCTTGCCGAGTGGCCGGTGGTGAAGGCGGCGGGGGAGACCTGCGACGCGGTGGTCCATGCTGCCGTGACGGCCGAGCTCGACGAGGAGCGCGCCGCGATTCGCGCCGGTGCCGCCCCGCGTTCCAAGCGCGAGCTGGCCTCGGCCATCGAGTGGCGTGCGCATCGCTCCGCGCTGCCGAGCCTGCGTCCCGCCGTCAACGCCACTGGTGTGGTTATCCATACCAACCTGGGCCGCGCCCCGCTAGCGGAGTCGGCCGCCAAGGCCGTAGCCGAGGTCGCGCGCGGGTATAGCACGCTCGAGTACAGCGTCGACACCTGTTCGCGCGGGTCGCGCAAGGAGCATGCCGCGCAGCTGATCCGCTCGCTCACCGGTGCCGAGGATGCGCTCGTGGTCAACAACAACGCCGCTGCGGTGCTGCTGGTGCTGGCAACCCATGCCGCGGGCAAAGAGGTCATAGTCAGCCGTGGCGAGCTTGTCGAGATCGGCGGCAGCTTCCGTATCCCCGACGTCATGGAGGCCTCGGGTGCCAAGCTCGTCGAGGTCGGGGCCACCAACCGCACGCATCTGGTCGACTACGAGCGTGCCATCACGCCCGATACGGCGATGATCCTTAAGGTTCATCCTTCTAACTATCGCATCGAGGGTTTTCACGAGGAAGTGAGCTCAAGGGAGCTCGCCGCCCTAGCTCACAAGCATGGTCTGCTGTTCTATGAAGACCAGGGCTCGGGGGCGCTGTTGCCTGACGACATCCTAGTTCGCGGCGGTGAGGAGACTACGCCCACTTCGGTGGCGTCGGGGCTCGATCTGGTATCGTGCTCGGGCGATAAATTGCTCGGTGCCGCACAGGCGGGCATTATCATGGGTCGTCGCGATCTGGTCCAGGCCTGTGGGTCGCATCCGCTTATGCGCGCCCTGCGCCCGGGCAAGTTGGCGCTCACGGCGCTCGAGGCTACGCTGCGCATCTACATGGACGGCGCCGACGTGGCCCATCGCGATATTCCGGTGCTCTGCATGCTTACGCTGCCGCAGGCTCATCTGGAGCGTCGTGCCCGCAAGCTGCGCGATCGTATGGTTGACGGGCTCGATAAGGCCGGTTGCCCGTGCGCCGTTCAGGTGGAGATCGTCGAGGAATCGTCGACCCCCGGTGGTGGCTCTCTGCCTACCGTTGAGCTGCCCACGATGTGCGTTGCCGTGCGTCTTGTTGACGAGCACCTGTCCGTCGACGCGCTCAAGCGCTCGCTTGTCCAGGACTTCGATACGCCGGTCGTCACGCGAACCTCGCACGATCGCATTTTGTTTGACGTCCGTACGCTTGTGGGCGACCGCGATATCGAGACGGCGGCGTCGACGCTCGTCGCGTGCGTTGAGAAGGCGGTGCGCCAATGAGTGAGGCCGAAGCGTTGGTGGAATGCCCCGTTATCGTTGGCACGGCAGGACATGTTGACCACGGTAAGTCGGCGCTCATCGAGGCACTGACGGGCAAAAACCCCGACCGCCTGGAAGTTGAGCGTCGTCGCGGCATGACGGTTGAGCTTGGCTTTGGCGAGCTGGCGCTGCCGAGTGGCAAAATTGTTGGCCTGGTCGACGTGCCAGGCCATGCGCACTACCTGCGCGCCATGGTGCAGGGTGCCACGGGTATCGACGTGGCCGTGCTGGTGGTTTCGGCCGTCGAGGGCGTGATGCCGCAGACCCGCGAGCACGTGCATGTGCTGGAGCTGCTGGGCGTCACACACATGGTGGTTGCGCTGACGATGTGCGACCTGGCCGACGCCGAGATGACCGAGCTTGCCGAGCTCGATGTCGATGACTTTTTGTCAGGTACCGTGTTTGCGGGCGCGCCGATCGTGCCTGTGTCGTCCAAGACCGGCGAGGGGATCGATGGCCTGCTGGCTAAGCTCGACGAGCAGGTTGCCACTTGTTGGGATGCCCGCCGCGCTCGTGCCGAGCTCACCGATGCCGCACCGCGCCTGCCCATCGACCGCTGCTTTACGATCAAGGGCGCCGGTACCGTGGTGACGGGAACGCTGCACGATGCGCCGGTTGCGGTGGGTGACGAGCTGATGGCGTTACCGTCGCGTACGGTCTGTCGCGTGCGCGGGATTCAGGTACATGGCGATACGCCGCGGGCGTTGCCCGGTCAGCGTGTGGCGCTCAACTTGGTGGGCGATGCCGTCGCCGCGCTCGATCGCGGTGAGATGCTGGGCGTGGCGGGCCGCTTTGGCCAGACGATGCGCTTTATGATGACGTTTACGTATTTGGGTCGCGAGGGAGCCAAGCCGCGTGTGCTCGAGTCGGGTGCGCGTGTGCACGTGATGGCGGGTACGGCCGAGGTTGTCGGTCGCATCATGTTCATGGAGGGCGAAGCCCCCATGGCGGTGGGCGAGACCCGTATCGTTCAGGTGCGCTTGGAAAACTCGTTGCCGCTACGTGCCGGGGACCATGCCGTGGTGCTGTCATTTTCGCCCGTGATGCTTATTGGCGGCGGGCGCGTGCTGCTTTCGCGCTGCCGTCGCTCGCGCGAGCTTGCTGAAGGGGAGCGTGCGCTGTATGCGGCGCTCGAGTCCGGCGATATCGCGGGCGGTGTGGGCGCTTGGCTGGCGCTGCAGACGCTGCCGGTTACGGCGGTTGATGTTGCCGAGGCTTTGGATCTTGGTGTCGGCAAGGTCGATGCCGCACTGCGCGGTTTGGTGTCGCAGGTCTCCGTTCGCAAGCTTGCCGTGGGTGATGTGGACCTCTTGGCGGACGCCGTGGTGCTCGACGCCGCGATGGATGCACTGGCGGCGACTCTGTCAGCCATGCACGCGGCGGCTCCCAAGGAGACGGGCTTTACGCCCGGCGCCGTTGCCCATGCTGCGTGGCCTACCGCTGACGATACAGTTGCCGCAGCCCTGATTTCCGAGGGCTGCTCGCGTGGCGTGTGCGCCGCCGAGGGCGCTGAGGTGTTCGACCCGCATTCGGCCGCCGCTGCCGCACGTGTAGTGCATGAGGCCTGCGAACGTATCGTTGCCTTGCTGGACGAAGCCGGCCTCGATGCGCCGACGCTGCCCGAGGTTGGCGAGCAGTTGAAGCTCGATCGCGACACCATGACGCGTGCCCTGCGCGAGCTTTCGCTCAACCGTTCCATCGTGAAGGTCGAGCGCGACGTTGCCCTGTCTGCTATCTCGGAAGTCCATGCGCGCGAGCTTGTTGCCGTTGCCATTGAGGCAGCCGGTGGCGCTGCCACCACGAGTGTGTTGCGCGAGGCCCTGGGTGTGTCGCGCAAGCGTGCCATCAGCATCTTGGAGCACCTGGATGCCGTGCGCTTCACGGTGCTCGACAAGGAGGCCGGCGGCCTGCGCTCCCTGCGCTAGATTGGCTGCTCGGTTTGGTAAAATACCGCCGCACTTGGGAACGGATGGGCTCCGGTGGGCTCCGCGGTCCTCAAAACCGTTGCGAGGCGTGCAAAACGTCTTGGATGTGTTCGATTCACATACGTTCCCGCCATACGCTACCAGCGCTTTTGTGCTCGCGGTCTTGCTGCGTGCCGCAAAGGCGCTGTTTTGTTTTTGCACGAGCTTTTCGTAGCGCCGATATTTCGGCGGCTGTGTTTAGCTTCGTGCACCGGGTTTCGAGCATGCCGATGGGGGTGGTTTGCCGTATGACTACCGTAAGACGAGCCGATCTTTCTTGTGTCGTCCAGGCGGGCGGGTTGTCATCGCGCATGGGTTGCGACAAGGCACGGATGTTGTTTTGCGGCGAGCCGCTCATCGAACGCGTGCTGGGCCGGCTGGCGCCAGTTGCCGGCGAGTTGGTCGTGACGACTTCGCGCCCCAGCGAGCTTACCTATCTTGAGGAGCGCGCGTTTGGCGGCCTGGTGCCGCGTGTGGTGGCGGACCTTGAAGGGTCGGCGGGTGCCATGCGTGGCATCGCGAGCTCGCTGGCTGCCGCTCGGTTGCCCCTCGCGGCGATCGTCGCCTGCGATATGCCGTTCGTCTCACCAGAACTGATCGGCGCGCTTTCGGATCGGGTCAAGGAAGGCCCGCTCGATGTGTGCGTCCCGCGCGAGGAGCGGGGGATTGAGCCGCTTTGCGCTGTCTGGCGCCGTGACGCGTGTGCGCCGGTTGCCCGTGAGTTGCTCGACCAGGACCGCCAACGCATCCGCTGTTTGATTGACCGGGTCCATGCCGGCTATCTGGATGAGCCCCAGATTGTCGAGGTCGCAGGCTCGACGCTCTGCTTCGAAAACGTCAATACGCCCGAGGAGTTTGCGGCGGCCGAGTTACTCGCCTAGACGATTGGAGTTGCCATGTCTCACGATATTTGCCCCGACACGGGAGAGCCTTGCACTTGCGATGGTTCCGAGCCCTGTACCTGCGGCTGCGGCGGCTGTGGACATACTGCGGAAGAGGAAGCGGCCGCCGCGGCGTATCGTGAGGCGCACCGCGAAGGCCCGTCCGGTGATGCCCTCGACCACGAACGCAAGATTATCGTGTCGTTCGACAGCACCTTCGATGTGATGGAATGCGAGCAGCTGTGCCTGGATGCCGGCGTGCCCGGGCGCATCATGCCGCTGCCCGGCTCCATTACCGCAGGTTGCGGACTGTGCTGGGCTATGCCGTTCTCGGGCGATGCGCTCGCCGCCTTCCGCGCTGCCACCGAAGGCCGCATAACCCCCGCCGACTACCATCAACTCGTCCTCTAGCCGCCAACACCACCACAAAGTTACCTGTCCTCAATGTGGTGGTTTGGAACACGTGGACGAAACAGGTTTGAAACACGGGTTTTGCACGTCAGGCACTCAAAAACGCTTCTACCTGCATCGTAATCAAAACGAAACATCTACTCGTCGGCTTATGCGAAACTTTGTTGCAACAGTGCGATATTATCCATACTCGATAAAGTTCGTGGCGCATAGGGTGCCGCGACCGACATTTTTCGTTTCCCATCATTGGAGGAAGCATGAGCTACACGCAGAAAGTTCTCGACGAGCTCAAGGCCCGTTATCCCGAGCAGCCTGAGTTCATCCAGGCCGCGACCGAGATCCTCGGCACTATCCAGCCGGCGCTCGACGCCCACCCCGAGTACGAGGAGGCCGCCCTGCTTGAGCGCCTCGTCGAGCCCGAGCGCATCGTTATGTTCCGTGTTCCCTGGGTCGACGACCAGGGCAAGGTCCAGGTCAACCGCGGTTACCGCGTCGAGTTCAACTCTGCCATTGGACCCTACAAGGGCGGCCTGCGCTTTAACCCGACGGTCACCCTGGGTATGCTCAAGTTCCTGGGCCTGGAGCAGATCCTCAAGAATAGCCTGACCACCCTTCCCATGGGCGGCGGCAAGGGCGGTTCCGACTTTGACCCCAAGGGCAAGTCTAACAACGAGATCATGCACTTCTGCCAGTCCTTCATGACCGAGCTCTATCGCCACATTGGCCCCAACACCGACGTTCCCGCCGGCGACCTGGGCGTTGGCGGCCGCGAGGTTGCCTACATGTTCGGTCAGTACAAGCGCCTGACCAACGAGTGGACCGGCGTCCTCACCGGCAAGGGCCTCTCCTTTGGAGGCTCGCTCGCCCGTACCGAGGCCACCGGCTACGGCCTGGTCTACTTTGTGGACGAGTACCTCAAGAGCCGTGGCGACTCCTTCGAGGGCAAGAACGTTGTGGTTCACGGTTCCGGCAACGTCGCCATCTACGCTGTCCAGAAGGTCTCCCAGCTCGGCGGCAAGGTGCTGGCCTGCTCCGACACCCACGGCTGGGTCGAGGATCCCGACGGCATCGACTACACCGTGCTCGAGCATGTCTACAACAAGAAGCGCTCCGGCCACGACAAGGGCGTCACGCTCGCCATGTACGTCGACGAGAAGCCCAACGCCGTGTGGCACGAGGGCGACGGCCGCGGCGTGTGGCAGCTGCCCTGCGATATCGCGCTGCCCTGCGCTCGCGAGAACACGCTGCTGCTCGAGGACGCCCAGGCGCTCGTCGCCAACGGCTGCAAGGTGGTCGGCGAGGGCGCAAACATGCCCACGACCATCGAGGCCACGAACTACTTCCAGGAGAACGGCGTCGCCTTTATGCCCGGCAAGGCTGCCAACGCCGGCGGCGTGCTCGTGTCCGGCCTGGAGATGAGCCAGAACGCCGAGCACCTGTCCTGGACCTTTGAGGAGGTCGACGGCAAGCTCGAGCAGCTCATGCGCGGCATGTTCCACAATGTGGACGACACCGCCAAGGAGTATGGCCAGGAGGGCAACTTTGTCATGGGCGCCAACATCGCCGGCTTCCTGAAGGTCGCCGACGCCATGCTCGCCCAAGGCGTCTGCTAAATCCAGCTTGACATAGCTCCGTACAGCGCCAGCTGATGCGCTAAGGCTCCCGGCAATTCCTGCCGGGAGCCTTTTTCTATGGTGGCGAGGGTCGTGCGCCCTCGTTTGGTACACTTAGGGGTACTGGACAAGTAAAGAGATGGGGGAGAACGTGCTCAAGTTCGGTACCTACGTCCGTGTTGGAAACGCGGCCGAAGCCTATGAGCTCTTGCAGAAGAACCGCAACAACAAGATTGTGGGCGGCGGTATCTGGATGCGCCTGGGTTCGCGTCGTGTGGCGACGGCGATTGACCTTTCGGCCTGCGGACTCGATCAGATCGAGGAGACCGAGACCGAGTTTCGCATCGGTGCCATGTGCACCCTGCGCCAGCTCGAGCGCCATGCCGAGCTCAACGCGCTCGTCAACAATGTCTTTGAGTTTGCCGTCCACGACATCGTGGGTGTGCAGCTGCGCAATACCGCCACGGTGGGCGGCAGCATCTACGGCCGCTTTGGTTTCTCGGACGTGCTCTCGGCCTTTTTGGCGCTCGATTCGTACGTTGAGCTGACGGGTGCCGGACGTGTGCCGCTCGCCGAGTTTGTGAACATGGGCTACGTGCGCGACGTGATCGAGCATGTTGTGGTCGTTAAGCATGATTACCGTGCAAGTTACGAGGCCGTGCGCAAGGCCGCGACCGACTTTCCCTCGCTCAATGTCACCGCCGCCTGGTGGGATAACAGTTGGCATGTCACCGTGGGCGCCCGCCCGCTGCGCGCGACCCTGCTGCAGGGCGAGGCATGCGGCCTGGTGAACGAGCAGCCTTCCGAGGACGAGCTGCGCGCCCTGGCCGCGTCCGTACGCGCGCTGAGCTACGGCACCAACCTGTGGGGCTCGGCCGACTACCGCCGCCGCATCTCGGCGCCGCTGGCGATCCAGGCCGTGTGCCGCGCCGCCGGCATCGAGCTTTCGGCTGCGCTTGCCCGCGAGCTCGAGGGCGTGCAGATTCCTAAGTTTGCCACGGACGAGTATTCCTGCCGCCGCGTGCCCGGCGTCGATTCTAGCGAGGTGCGCTAATGGCTGCCAAACTCATCGATCTTTCCTTTACGCTCAACGGCCGCAAGGTCAAGGTTCAGATTGCCCCCGATACCATGCTCTTTTCGCTGCTGCGTGAGCAGGGCTGCGCGTCGGTGCGCTGCGCCTGCGAGACCACCAACTGCGGTCTGTGCACGGTGTGGCTCGACGGCGACCCGGTGCTGAGCTGCTCGGTTCCCGCCGCGCGCGTTGAGGGCCGCTCCATCACCACGCTCGAGGGTCTCAAGGCCGAGTCCGAGGCGCTTGCCCGCGCCATGGCCGCCGAAGGCGCTGAGCAGTGCGGTTTTTGCGCCCCCGGCCTCATCATGAACGTGCTGTCGCTTGCCCGCGCCGCCAAGGAGGACCCGAGCCTCGTTGCCACGCGCGAGGAGCTCTCGCGCCAGCTTGCCGGCAATCTCTGCCGTTGCAGCGGCTACGAGAGCCAGCTGCGCGCCATCGTGCGCTTCCTTAACGAGTCTGGCGTACAGGTGGGCTTTGAGATGCCCGAGCTGCCGGTCAACGACACCAGCTGCGACGGCGTCACCTACAAGCAGATCACCCACAAGCAGCCCAAGAAGGACTCTAAGGCCCTGCTCGAGGGCCGTCCCGTCTACACGGGCGATATGGTGCCCGCCGGCGCGCTCATCGTTAAGCTCAAGCGCAGCCCGTATGCCCGCGCCAAGATCCGCTCCATCGACACGTCGCGTGCCCTGAAGGTGCCCGGCGTGGTGGGCGTCTACACCTACGAGGACGTGCCCAAGCGCCGCTTTACCATTGCCGGTCAGAGCTATCCGCAGCCGAGTCCCTACGACCGCCTGATCCTCGAGAACCTCGTCCGTTACCAAAACGAGGAGGTGGCGATTGTCGCCGCCGAGACCGAGGAGGCCGCCGACAAGGCGCTCAAGCTCATCAAGGTCGACTACGAGGTGCTCGAGCCCCTACTCGACTTTACCCAGGCGCTCGATAACGACATCGTGGTTCACCCCGAGGGCGACGTGACCTTTATGTTCCCGCAGGGCGGCGATGTGCCCCGCAACCTGGTGTGCAGCGGTAACAGCGACTTTGGCGACCTGGACGAGGCATTCGCCCAGAGCGACATCGTCTTTGAGCGCACTTACACCAGCCAGGCCACGCAGACCGCGCCCATGGAGACCTTCCGCGCCTTTGCGACGACCGACGCGTTCGGGCGCATCTCGGTGACCACCTCTACGCAGGTGCCCTTCCACGTGCGCCGCATGGTCGCGCAGTCGCTCGACATTCCGCAGTCGCAGGTGCAAGTTATTAAACCGCGCATCGGCGGCGGCTTTGGCTCCAAGCAGACGGGCTGCTGCGAGATCTTCGTGGCGTTTGTGACGCAGCAGACCGGCCGTCCGAGCTACTGCTGCTACACCCGCGAGGAGACCATCACCGCGGGCAACTCGCGTCACCAGATGCAGATGACCGTTAAGCTGGGCGCCATGAACGACGGCACCATCACGGCCATCGATCTGCACACGCTTTCCAACGCCGGCGCGTACGGCGAGCACGCCACCACGACGATCGGGCTTTCGGGCCACAAGAGCCTGCCGATTTACAACCATGTGAAGGCGAGCCGCTTTAGCTGGGACGCCGTCTACACCAATACCAACCGCGGCGGCGCGTATCGTGGCTACGGTGCCACCCAGGGCCAGTTTGCCGTGGAGAGCGCCGTCAACGAGCTCGCCGACATGCTGCACATGGACCCCGCCGACCTGCGCCTTAAGAACATTGTGCGCGAGGGCGAGGTCATGCCGCAGTACTACAACGAGAAGCTCAACGCCTGCGCGCTCGACCGCTGCCTGCTGCGCGCGATGGACATGATCGGCTGGCGCGACAAGCCGCTGGCCGTGGACCTGGGCGATCGCGTGCGCGCCCTGGGCTGCGCGCTCACCATGCAGGGCTCGGGCATCTCCAACGTGGATATCGCCGGCATCGACATGCGCCTGGAAGAGGATGGTTTCATTACCATCGGCACCGGCGCCACCGATAACGGCATGGGCGTCGACACGATTCTGGCGCAGATTGCCGCCGAGGAGCTGGGCGTGGAGAGCTCGCTCATTGTGGTGCGCGGCGTGGACACCGATGTGTCGCCGTTCGACGCCGGCTCGTACGCGAGCTCGGGTACGTACGTGACGGGCCTGGCCGCCAAGAACGCCGCGACCGAGCTGCGCGAGAAGATTTGCGCCAAGGCAGCCCAGATGTGGGATGTGGACGCCGCCGACGTGGTTTTTGATGGCCAGTACGTGCGACTGTCCGACGAGCGCGCCGCGCGCGAGCAGAACCGCTACCTCACGCTGCGCGACTTTGCCAACCTGTGCGTCAAGAACATCGCGGGCGGCGACGCGCTCACCTCGCATGCCTCTGCCTGCCTGCCCGTTTCGCCTCCGCCGTTTATGGCCGGCATTGCCGAGGTCGAGGTCGACAAGGCCACCGGTAAGGTGACTGTTGTGGACTACGTGGCGGCTGTGGACTGCGGCACCGTGATCAACGAGGCGCTCGCACGCGTCCAGGCCGAGGGCGGCATTGCCCAGGGTATCGGCCACGCGCTCTACGAGATTGTCGAGCATGATGATCGCGGCCGCCTGCGCACCGGCAACTTTATGAGCTACAAGCTGCCCACGCGCCTGGATATCGGCAGCATTCGCGTGGCCTTTGAGCCGAGCTACGAGCCGACGGGCCCGTTTGGCGCCAAGTCGATCGGCGAGGTCGTCATCAACACGCCGCTCGCCGCCGTTGCCTCGGCCGTGGCGCACGCCACCGGTCACCAGGTTCGCTCGCTGCCCATCACGCCGGAGAAAGCGCTGCTGGGGGAGTAGCGGGTCAGCGAACAAGTCGTAATGGGCGGGGCGGGGCAACTCGCCCCGCCTTTTGCACTCGTGGTGAGGTCGTGAGCCTGTAAAACGTGTGCGTGCGCTTGCCGCTCGTATCTGCTATCATTCCTAATCTGTGCGCTCATGCGGGCGTGGCGGAATTGGTAGACGCGCCAGATTTAGGTTCTGGTGGGATTCCCGTGAAGGTTCGAGTCCTTTCGCCCGCACCAACGCACCCGCGTCGGCTTATGCCCTCGCGACGCTTGTTGCATAAAGGTACCAGCACCTCAGATAAGCTGGGCAGTATGAGGAGGAACGTGTTGAACATCACCGCTTCTGACGTCAAGGACGCCAAGCTCACCGCTACGGTCACCATCCCGGCCGCCGACGTCGACGCCGCGATCAAGAAGGCCTACAAGGACACCGCCAAGAAGTACCGCTTCCCGGGCTTCCGCGCCGGTAAGGCTCCCCGTCCGGTCATCGACTCTGCTCTTGGCGCCGAGGCTACCCTCGCTCAGGCCACCAACGACCTGATCGCCGCCAACGAGCCCGCCGTCCTCAACGAGCTGGACATCGTCCCCACCAAGAGCGGTGACTACAAGGAGCTCGACCTCGCCAAGGATCACGAGGACTACACCTACACCGTCGAGTTCTCCCTGCGTCCTGCCGCCGAGCTCTCCTCCTTCGACGCCGTCGAGATCGAGATGCCTCCCGCAGAGGTCACCGAGTCTGAGATCAACAACCAGGTCGAGATGCTCCTCAACTACCGTGCCACCTTCGAGGACGTCGAGGGTCGCGCCGTCGAGGCCGAGGACTACGTCACCGTCGACCTCAAGGCCGTCGAGAACGCCGACAACTTTGCCGCCGAGGGTCGCATGCTCATCGCCGGTAGCGACAGCAACCCCAAGGAGTTCAACGAGGCCCTGATCGGCGCTAACGTTGACGACGTCAAGACCGTCACCTGGACCGACGAGGTCGAGGAGGCCGAGACCCACACCGTCGAGGTCACCGTCAAGGGCATCAAGGTCCGCAACACCCCCGAGCTCACCGACGAGCTTGTCAAGTCCGACTTCGGCTTCGACAGCATCGACGCCATGCGCGACGCCATCAAGATCGAGATCGAGCAGGACAAGGCTTCCCGCCTGCCGGCCGAGAAGGAGAACCGTTGCGTCTCCGCTCTCGCCGAGCGTCTGCAGCTCGACGAGATGGACGCCGACTACGAGCAGTCCGTCTTTGAGGAGCTTGGCCAGAACTTCCTGTCCAACCTCGCTGCCCGCGGCATGACGCTGGACACCTGGCTGCCCGCTTCCGGCCTGACCATGGAGCAGTTCATCGGCGACCTGCATAAGCAGGCCAACGACGTTGCCCGTGAGTCCCTGGCTCTGGACGCCCTCGCCCGTGAGCTCAAGATTGAGGTCACCGAGGACGACATCAACGCCGAGTTCGAGAAGGCCGGCGTCAAGGACGTCGAGGCTTCCAAGGCCGAGTTCATCGCCGATGGCCGCATGCCTGCCGTCCGTGAGTCCATCCGTCGCTCCAAGGCCGTCGATCACCTGGTCGAGAACGCCAAGGTGACCGAGGTCGACGAGACCGCCAAGGACGCCGAGTAATTCTCGCCACCTTGTCCACGAGCGCATGCATGCGCCCGTGATGGGGTAAAGTTATAAGCCGGTTATCCGGTTGCTTCGTACGGTGCCAGCCAATGCATAGCATGCGGGCACCGTACGTTTATCTAGAACCAATTTGGTCCGCAAGAGAGAAATGGAGATGCGTATGATCGCTAAGTTCGATTCCGCCCTCGTGCCATACGTTATCGAGCAGACGCCGCGCGGCGAGCGCAGCTACGATATCTATTCGCGCCTGCTCAACGATCGCATCATCTTCTTGGGCGAGGAGATCAACTCCGTCAGCGCCAACCTGGTCGTTGCCCAGCTACTGCATCTTGAGAGCCAGGATGCCGAGAAGGATATCTCGCTCTACATCAATTCGCCCGGCGGCGAGGTTTACTCCGGCCTGGCGATTCTTGACACCATGAACTTTATCAAGCCGCAGGTCTCCACCATCTGCGTCGGTATGGCTGCGTCCATGGCCGCCGTGCTGCTTTCGGCCGGCGCCAAGGGCAAGCGCTTCTGCCTGCCGCACTCCAAGGTCATGATTCACCAGCCCAGCGGCGGTGCCCAGGGCCAGCAGACCGAGATTGAGATCGTGGCCGAGGAGATCAAGAAGACCCGCCGCGAGCTCAACCAGATCCTGTCCGACGCCTCGGGCCAGCCCATCGAGAAGGTCCAGGCCGATACCGAGCGCGACAACTACCTGACCGCTGCCGAGGCCCTCGACTACGGCCTGATCGACCGTATCGTCACCTCGCGCGATTTAGCCGCGAAGGACGCCTAGGATGGCAGGAAACATGCAGGACAACTTTGACGAGAACGGCAACCCCATCCGCTGCTCCTTCTGCGGAAAAGAGCAGGGCCAGGTCCGTCGCCTCGTAAAGGGCCCGACCAACATCTTTATCTGTGACGAGTGCGTCGCCGCCTGCTCCGAGATTCTGGAGGAGTCGCTGGCTTCGGACTTTATGGACGCTGCCCGCAACGGCAAGCTGCCGGGCTTCCTCAACGACCACGGCCAGGCTGCATCCCAGCCCGCCGTTGACCCCGAGGCCGAGGGCTTTGAGCTTGAGGACGACCGTCAGGTCATCACGCACGTGCCGACGCCGCACGAGATCTATGACGAGCTTTCGGCCTATGTTATGGGGCAGGAGGACGCCAAGCGCGCCATGTCGGTGGCCGTGTACAACCACTACCGTCGCGTGATCGAGGGCGGTGCCGCGGTGTCCGCCTTTGATGAGGCATCGGGCATGGGCGGCCAGTTTGACGATGACATGGACGAGGTGGAGCTCGCCAAGTCCAACATCCTGCTGCTCGGTCCCACCGGTACCGGCAAGACGCTGCTGGCCCAGACGCTCGCGCGCATCCTCGAGGTGCCGTTTGCCATCGCCGATGCCACCGCGCTCACCGAGGCTGGTTACGTTGGCGAGGACGTGGAGAACATCCTGCTCAAGCTCATCAATGCTGCCGATGGCGACATTGAGCGCGCTCAGGTGGGCATTATCTACGTGGACGAGATTGATAAGATCGCCCGCAAGGCCGAGAATCTCTCCATCACCCGCGATGTCTCGGGCGAGGGCGTTCAGCAGGCACTGCTTAAGATTCTTGAGGGCACGGTGGCCAGCGTTCCGCCCACCGGCGGCCGCAAGCATCCCCAACAGGAGCTGCTGCAGATCGACACGACCAACATCCTGTTCATCTGCGGCGGTGCTTTTGTGGGTCTGGATAAGATCATTGCCGATCGCGTGGGCAACAAGGGCGTGGGCTTTAACTCCGAGATCGCCGGCCCCACCTCGGTCGACGAGAACGACCTGCTGCGCCAGGTGCTCCCGCAGGACCTCAACGCCTTTGGCATGATCCCCGAGTTTGTGGGCCGTACGCCCGTCGTCACCCAGACGCAGGCGCTTGACGAGGACGACCTGGTGTCGATCCTGATCGAGCCCAAGAACGCTGTGGTGCGACAGTACCGCAAGATGTTCCAGCTCGAGGATGTCGATCTTGAGTTTGAGGACGCGGCCCTGCACGAGATCGCCCGCATGGCGCTTGCCCGCAAGACCGGCGCCCGCGGCCTGCGCGCCATCTGCGAGGACGTGCTGCAGCAGACGATGTTCGACCTCCCCAGCGAGGAAGGCGTTGCCAAGGTCGTCGTAACCGAAGCGGCGGTTAAGGGCGAAGAACAGCCCCAACGCATCTACGGCTAAAACCTGTCAAAACGTTTTTGTCGATAGCCTCCGACCACCTGCGGCCGGAGGCTATTTTATATATACGCAATAACCCCAACTACCTGTGTTATTCTGTGTGTTTGTTTAAGCCTCAGCGAATTCATTCAGACTGAAGTAATCGATACCTAAGGGGAGGAATGCAGACCCTAGCGGGCCTACATTCCTCCCCGACGGGCAAGGGAGAGATATATGGAAGAAATGCCCAAGAACTACGATCCATCGACCAACGAGCCGGCGATCTTGCAGAAGTGGCTCGACGGCGGCTACTACAAGCGCCGCGAGGGCGTGGGCGATTGCACCGTCACCATTCCGCCTCCCAACGTGACCGGCAAGCTCCACATGGGCCACGCCACTGACGACTCCATCCAGGACGCCATCATCCGTATGGCCCGCATGCGCGGCAAGTCCACGCGCTGGGTGCTCGGCACCGACCACGCCGGTATCGCTACGCAGACCAAGGTCGACAAGAAGCTCAAGAGCGAGGGCATCAGCCGCCTGGAGATCGGTCGCGACAAGTTTGTCGACGCCTGCTGGGACTGGACCCACGAGTACGGCGGCATCATCGTCGAGCAGATCAAGCGCATGGGCTGCTCCGTCGACTTCGACAACGTGCGCTTCACCATGGACGAGGATTACGCCCAGGCCGTGCGTAAGGTCTTCTGCGACTGGTACCACGACGGCCTGATCTATCGCGGCAAGCGCATCGTCAACTGGTGCCCCAACTGCACCACCGCCATCTCGGACGACGAGGCCGAGTATAAGGACGAGAAGGGCCACCTGTGGCACCTGCGCTACCCGCTGACCGAGCCGGTCAACGGCCAGGACTACATCGTCGTCGCCACCACGCGCCCCGAGACCATGCTCGGCGACACGGGCGTCGCCGTCTCCCCGAAGGACCCCGAGAAGGCCGCCTTTGTGGGCAAGACCGTCAAGCTCCCCATCGTCGACCGCGAGATCCCCATCTTTGAGGATTGGCATGTCGACGCCAACTTCGGTTCCGGCTTTGTCAAGGTTACCCCGGCCCACGACCCCAACGATTACGCCATGGGTCAGGCCCACGATCTGCCACAGATCAACATCTTCGACGAGCACGCGGTGGTCGTCGAGGGCTATGGCGAGTTCACCGGCATGAACCGCGACGAGTGCCGCGAGGCGGTCATCAAGTGGTTCGAGGAGCACGACCTGCTCGACCACGTCGAAGAGCTCGACCACTCCGTCATGCACTGCTACCGTTGCGACTCCGCGCTGGAGCCGTGGCTGTCCGAGCAGTGGTTTGTGGCCGTCGACAAGCTCAAGGGGCCGGCGCTCGACGCCGTCAACTCCGGCAAGGTCACCTTCCACCCCGCGCGCTGGACGCAGACCTACACCACCTGGATGGAGAACCTCAAGGACTGGTGCATCAGCCGCCAGCTGTGGTGGGGTCACCGCATCCCCGTGTTCTACTGCGAGGACTGCGGCTGGGAGGACGCCCTGACCGAGGACACCGACGTGTGCCCCAAGTGCGGCGGCCATCACGTGCATCAGGACGAGAACGTGCTGGACACCTGGTTCAGCTCGCAGCTGTGGACCTTCGCCACGCAGGGCTGGCCGCAAAAGCCGGAGCTGCTCGAGGGCCATCACCCCACGACGGCGCTCGTCACCGCGCGCGACATCATCGCGCTGTGGGTCGCCCGCATGGTCATGAGCTCGCTGTACTTCCTGGACGAGGTGCCGTTTAAGGACGTCGTCATCTACCCGACGATCCTGGCCAAGGACGGCAGCCGCATGTCCAAGTCCAAGGGTAACGGCGTTGACCCCATGGACCTCATTGGCATGTACGGTGCCGACGCCATGCGTTACAACCTGCTGACGCTGTGCACCAACAACCAGGATGTTAAGTTCGACGCGAACATCGATAAGAAGACCAAGAAGCTCATCGACAGCCCGCGCACCGACCAGGCCAAGTCGTTTGTGACCAAGATCTGGAACGCCAGCCGCTTCCTGCTTATGAACATGGAGGGCTATACGCCCGGCGAGCCCGTCGTGGAGACGCCGGCCGACGCCTGGATGTTCAGCCGCTTGGCCAAGGCCGTGAAGATGGTCACCGAGGGCATCGAGAACTACACCTTTGGCGACATGGCCCGCGGCGTGCAGCAGTTCTTCTGGAACGAGGTCTGCGACTGGTACGTCGAGGTCACCAAGGCCCGCCTGAAGGGCGAGGGTCGTCTGCAGGCGCAGCGCAACCTGATCTTTGTGCTCGACACCTCCATTCGCCTGATGCACCCGCTCATGCCGTTTGTTACCGAGGAGATCTGGGACAACATGCCGGCGAGCGTGCTCGATCTGGACGCCGAGGGCAACGTTGACCGCGCCGAGGCGCTCATGATCGCCAAGTGGCCCGAGCCCGCCGACTACGCCAAGTATGTTGACGAGGACGCCGAGCGCGCGTTTGAGCTGTGCCGTACCGTCGTGTCTGCCGCTCGCGCCACGCGTTCGCGTTATCGCTTGAGCCCCAAGGCCGAGCTCGACGTGGTCGTGCGCGCCGGCGCCGAGGACATCGAGAAGCTCGAGAGCCTGCGTTCGACCATCGAGCCGCTGGCGAACACCGCCTCGCTGGTCATGGGTACCGACGTCGAGAAGCCGGCTGCGAGCATTGCCGTGGTCGACAGCGGCGTCGAGGTCTTTGTGGTTCTCGAGGGCAAGGTCGACCTTTCGGCCGAGAAGGCACGCCTCGAGAAGGAGATTGCCGCCGCGCAGAAGGAGCTTGCCGGCTGCGAGAAGACGCTCGCCAACGAGGGCTTTGTGGCCAAGGCCGCGCCCGCGGTGGTCCAGAAGAAGAGGGACCGTGCAGCTGAGCTCAAGGAGATCCTGGTGGCGCTGACTGCTCAGGTTGCTGACTTCTCGTAGGCGTTACTGGGGGACGCGTCCCGACGCTTTGCTCTCCGCTGCGGACAGTCCTGCGCAAGACGGACAGCACATTAAGTGCTGTCCTTTGCGTGCGGAACTTGCGGCGAGCAAAGCGTCGGGCCGCTCCTAGTTCGCTTACGTGGTTGTTTGCAACTGGTAGGTTGGGGCCACTTGGTTGTGGCCTTGATATTGCTGCAAGCGGATAGAGGCTGATATTATCAACGCAAGGGGCTCATTCTTTTTGGTGGGCCTCTTTTTCTGTTATGGGGGACTTTGAGTTATGGCTAAGCGTTCTGGGTCGTATGTCGTTCCTTTCTCGATTGAGTTGCTTTCGTTTGATGAGGCTGTGGGGCTTGCTGCCGACACAGGGCGGATTTCTGGGGATGCTGGTCCTTTGCTTGAGACGGTTGTCGATATGCTTGATGAGCTGGGGCGTCCGGACGAGTATTTTGATTGCATTCAGGTTGCCGGTACCAATGGCAAGACTTCGACTACGCGTTTTTCGGCTGCCATTCTTCGTGGTGAGGGGCTCAAGACCGCGCTGTATACGTCGCCACAGCTGGTACGCTATCCCGAGCGCATGGAAGTCGATGGATGCGTCGTGAGCGATGAGGCATTCGCCCGTGGCGTTTCGGCCGCTGTTGAGGCGGGGCATCGAGTGAATGCCCGTCGTGTGGCGGCGGGGGAGCGCGCCTATACCATCACGCCGTTTGACCTTTTGACGGCTGCTGCACTTGTGGTGTTTGCCGAGGCTCGCGTGGATGTTGCCGTGCTTGAGGTTGGCATGGGCGGACGCTGGGATGCTACGAGTGCGACTGATCCCGTGGCCGTCGCCATTACGGGTATTGGGCTCGATCACACATGTATTTTGGGCGATACGCTCGAGGCCATTGCGGGGGAGAAGGCTGCGGTTATTAAGCCTGGGCGATTGGTTGTTTTGGGCGAGGGCACGCATGAGCCGAGCGTTCAGCGCGTAATGGATACGCGCTGCCGCGAGTGCGGTGTGGTGCCGCTGGTGGTGAGCCATTCCACGACCAAGGTACCGGCGCATGTAGGCGATACCGTGGAGTTTAGCTGTACTACGCCGCGTGCCATCTATACGTCGAGTATGGTTAAGCCGGCGTATCAGCCGCAGAATGCTGCGTGCGCGATTATGCTGTGCGAGGGCTATCTTGGCCGCGAGCTCGACCACGATGCGCTCGACGCTTCGCTTATGGGCTGCCCCACGCCGGGTCGCTTTGATGTACTGGGAACCGATCCGCTCAAGCTGATCGACGCCTGCCATAACCCTCAGAGCTGCGAGAACTTTGTGAGCGCGCTGGACGAGATCGATCCGTGCGTGGAGAACCGCCCCACGCTGCTGTGTGCAGCGCTGGCCGATAAAGACGTGGCGGGTATCGTTGACGTTCTGGTTCCGGCGTTCCCCCGCGTGGTCGTGACGCAGACCGATTCCGATCGCGCCCTGCCGGCAGGGGAGCTCGCTGCCCTGGTGGGTGCCGATAAGCTCGCGGGCGTATACCCGAGCGTGTCCGAGGCCCTCGCTGCCTTCGATGCCGCGGGCGAGCCCTTCGTAGCAGCCGGCACCATCACCCTAGCCGGCGAAGTAGCGGGGCTGCTCCGTTAACCCATCCCCTCATCAGTTGCGGTGAAATACGGACTGTTTTACAAGCCAGAAGCCTCAAGCAGTCCGTATATCACCGCAACTTAAAAGTAGTCAATTTGGGACGGGGCTATTTTGACCACCCTGCTCCTCGAGTTGACTTGCTTGCCACGAAATGGGCCTATTTACTACGTTTGACCGGTAACCCTCGACCATACCGAGAATTGCGAAATCAAAACCGCAGGTAAAGGGCTTGCCATTTTTTAAAAAAGACCCGCATGGTCGACCCATGCGGGTTAAACGTAGTAGATAGGCCGTTTTCGTGGCGCAGCTAATCGGAAGGTGACAAAGGGACTGTTCCTTTGTCACATTGGCTAGTCTAGGCGGACCGGATCGTGGGGGTAGGCGTTGAGAATTTCGACGCCGGACTCGGTAACTAGGGCCAAGTCCTCGATGCGGACGCCGGTGCGGCCGGGGAGATAGATGCCCGGTTCGATGGAGAACGTCATGCCTGGCTCTACGACCTGCTCGTTGACCAGCGAGACGTCGCCCGGTTCATGGTCCTGCAGGCCGATCGAGTGGCCCAGGCGATGCGTAAAGTACTTGCCGTAGCCCGCGTCTTCAATCACACCGCGCGCGGCACGGTCCAGGTCGCACATGCGCACGCCCGGCGCGATGAGCGCCTCGGCCGCCTCGTTGGCGCGGCGCACGATATCGTAGATGCGCGCCGTCTCCTCGTCCGGCTCGCCCCAAAAGAACGTGCGCGTCATGTCCGAGCAGTAGTTGCGATGACGTCCGCCAATGTCGAACAGCACCACGTCGCCGCGTTTAAGCTCGGTATCGTCGGGCTCGTGATGCGGGTCGCCGGCGTTGGCGCCAAAGCTCACGATGGGCGGAAAGCTAAAGCCCTCGCAGCCGTGCTTGCGGTACAGACCGAGCATCTGATCGGCAATTTCGCGCTCCGTCACACCTTCATGGACGAGCTTGATGACGTCGGCCATCACGGCGTCGTTGGCGGCCGAGGACGCGCGCATAAGCTCCTGCTCGGTAGCGTCTTTGTAGGTGCGTGCGGCGGTGACGGCAAAGTCGCCCAGGAAGAATTCGCTCGCGGCGTGACGATCCATAAGGGGCAGCAAAAAGCCGGAGCGCATAACGGTATCGATGCCGAGGGGCTTGGCAGGATTGACTTCGCGTGCGATGGCGTCAGTTACGACGTCGGTATCGGTGTGGTAGGCCACGCGGGCATTGTCGTACTCGGGCAGCTGATGCAGCGCGTTGACCAGAATCACCGGCTCGGCACCGCGCGTGAGCAGCACGCCACAAAAACGCTCGAACATATCGGCATAAAAGCCGGTCAGGTAATAGATTGACCACGGGTCGTTTACGAGCAGCTGTGCGCCGGGGTGCTGAGCCTCGAGCGCATCGAGCACGCGTGCCACACGCTGGTCATCGACATGTGCCATGAAACATCCTTTCACTAGGGTGCCACCATGGTATCCCAAGCCCGGCACATAGGGACGTTCCTTTTATGCCGGCACTTCGGGACACTCCTTGGTATGGCCAGTCTAGCGGACGTTCGGGCAAAAGTAGTCATAAGGGGCCCGTCCAAAAGGGGCTGGTTTCAAAAGTATGGCGGATTACGGGGCTGGACCTGTATTACTTGACCATGGGAAAAATCGCGAAATTAAAACCGCAGGTAGATGGCTTGTCAAAAAATGAAAATGGCCGGTATGGATGGGGGTCACCGACTTAGCCCCGTAATCCGGCATAATTTTGAAATGGCACTAAAGTAGGCACAAGCTAAATACCGATTCCAAGGATAGTTGCGGTGGAATAGTTCCTGGATGCCGGGGTTTTGGCGGAAATCAGGAACTATTTCACCGCAACTGAGGAGGGCAGGATGGATGGCAGGGTAGCTAAAAGAGCCCGTCATAAATTAGCTGCTTAGGCTGGGTCGATGTCCATGCTGGCGATGAGGTCGATGCTCGTGCCGAGAAGATCTTCCAGCACGACGTCGCCCATGCGGATGGGGGCGTTGACGACTAAACCTCGGATGAGGTCCATGGCCTGGGCGTGGAGTTCTAGCGGGATGGCTTCGGCCGTGCGGACGGGGAGTAGGGCTTCGTCGCCGCCGGAGACGGCCACAGTCGTTGTGAGCACGCGCATGGGGCAGGTGAGCTCCTGATGTGCGAACGTATCGCCGCGCGGGCAGTTGTTACCGGTTACGGAGCGCACTTCCACCACCGTGCCATTGGCATCGCGCTCCACCTCTACGGTCAGGAGGCACTCGGATGGGCAGGTGGTGCAGTTGAACTGCAGTGTCTCGGTCACATTCGTACTCATGAGCTATGCCTCCTCAAAGGGATCGACGGACAGGACGATTTCGCTGGCACCCAGGTCGAGTGCGCGTTGAATCACCTTTGCCGGCAGCGGGAAGCTTTCCATAACGCTCGGCTTAAACGCGCGGACCTTGCCGGCGAATAGTTCTTCGCCGTCGGCCAAGATCCTCACGCAGGCGGCATCGACTGGCCGGCGCACGCGGAAGTTGAGTTTGGTGAGCGCCACGGCCGTAATGCGTCCAGGCAGCGCGTATCCCGCAATTCCAGCAGGGGAGACGGTGAGCTCGCACTCCGGAACGGCGCCCGCGCCGGTTCCCAGCGCGTACGCCGCTGCAGTTGCGCCAGCCCTCTCGGACTCGGTCGTCACGTTGTCGGCCAGGTCGTGCACGTGCAGTACGTTGCCGCAGGCAAAGATACCCGGCACGCCCGTCTGTAGGCTCTGGTTCACCACGGCGCCGCGCGTGCGCGGATCAAGCTCTACACCCGCGGCAACCGAAAGCTCGTTTTCGGGAATCAGGCCCACCGAAAGCAGCAACGTGTCGCACGGAACAATGCGCTCGGTACCCGGAATGGGCGCCAGGTGTTCGTCGACCTGGCTTACCTCGACGGCCTCCACGCGGTCGTGCCCGATCACGCGCGTCACCGTGGTGGACAGGTGCAACGGAATGCCAAAGTCGTCCAGGCAGTTCTTGACATTGCGGCGCAGGCCGTTGGCGTACGGCATGAGCTCGTACACGCCCTCGACCGAAATCCCCTCGAGCGTGCAACGGCGCGCCATGATCAGCCCGATGTCACCCGAGCCCAAAATGACGGCGCGCGAGCCGGGTTTGAGGTTCTCGATATTGATGTATCGCTGCGCCAGGCCGGCCGTAAACACGCCGGCGGGTCGGCTGCCGGGAATCTTGATCTCGCTACGGGTGCGCTCGCGGCAACCCATGGCAAGGACGACCGCGCGCCCGGTGAGCTGCAACATGCCGGCAGGGCTCATGAGCGTGACGGTGTGGACTGCGGTGTCTTCCGTAAGCTCACCCGAATCAATCCCAAGCACCATGCTGTTCAGGAACAGCGCAATGTCGGTTGCGTGCACCTGGTCGATAAAGCGCTGCGCATACTCGGGACCGGTGAGCTCCTGTTTAAAGTGCGACAGGCCAAAGCCGGGGTGGATGCACTGGCGCAGGATACCGCCCAGATGCTGCTCGCGCTCCACGATGGCCACGCGCGCACCGGCCTTTTGCGCGGCAAGCGCGGCCGCCATGCCGGCAGGTCCGCCGCCGATAACGACCACGTCGAAGGCTTGCGTTGCCACGGCGCTCGCCTCCGCGCGTTCGTCGCGCATATCAAACGTCGCCATTCTAGCGCACCCCCTTCAGCGGTCCCTCGACCAACCAAGATCCGGCATCTTCCAACAGCACTTCGCTGGGGTCGCAGCCCAGCTCGCGCGCCAGGATCGCCACCACGCGGCTCTGGCAAAAGCCGCTTTGGCACCGACCCATGCCGGCTCGGCAGCGGCGCTTGACGCCCTCGACCGAAACCGCGCCCGGGTGGCGTCGGATCGCGGCCACTATCTCGGCCTCGGGCACCGTCTCGCAGCGGCAGACGATCTGCCCCCACGCGGGGTCGGACTTAATGAGCTCTTCCTTGCGCGCAAGCGTCTCGCGGTCAAAGTCGTCCGGCGCGTGGCGGATCGGGTCCCAATCGGCGCGTTCGCGCAGAGGCACGCCGGCGTTGCGCAACACCTGCTCCATGCGCTCGGCAATGGCCGGCGCGCTCGCGACGCCTGGCGACTGAATGCCCGCCGCCTGGAACAGCCCCGGCACCACGGCTGACTGTCCAATAAAGAAGTCGTTCGTTCCCTGAATGACCGGGCGCCCGCCGGCAAACGCGCGCACCACGCGGCGCGTGTCCAGGTCGGGCACTAGCTTGTGCGCGCCGGTCAGCAGCGCGTTCACATCGCTCGCATAGGTCTGCGTGTCGCTCGGCTCGCGCACAGCGGCCGTGGCGGTGATCACGGTGTTGCCATGAACGGTCCCCGTCACGATGACGCCTTTCGATATCGGCGTCGGCACGGGGTAGAGCGGCATGAGCGTGCGCGGCTCCTTGTCCAGCACCACAATGTTCCCCTGGCGCCAGACCATCTGGAACTCCTCGGCGCCGGCCATATGCGAGATGTCCGCGGCACCGTTGCCCGCGGCGTTGATCAGGTAACGGCAGCGCACGTTGCCAGCGGGGGTCGCCAGCGTAAAGCGCGCGTCGTCGCCCGAGCCCGCGACTTCAATCGCCTCCACCGGTGCGGAGCGCATTAACGTCACCCCGTTGGCGACGGCGTTCTCCAGCGCGGCGATGGCAACCTCAAACGGGTCGACAAACCCAGTCGAGGGGCACCACAACGCGCACGTTGCATCGGCACTGGCGCGCGGCTCTAATTCGTGTATACGGTCGGGTCCGACAATCGACAGCTCGGGCACGCCGTTGGCATGGCCGTTGCAACGTAGCTGCTCCAGATGCGCGCGGTCCTCGTCGTTAAAGCCCAACACCATCGACCCGGTGCGGCGGAACAGAAAGCCCAGCTCCTGCGCCCACGTACCGTACAACTCGCAGCCACGGGCGTTGACCTTCGCCTTTACGGTGCCCGGCGCCGGATCGTAGCCAGCGTGCACCAGGCCGCCGTTGGCCTTCGACGCGCCCAGCGCGATATCGTTTGCTGCCTCGACCACGCAAATGGACAGGTCAAACCGCGCGAGCTGCCGCGCGATGGCGCACCCCGTAATGCCCGCGCCCACAATTGCGATATCAAACGTTTCTGCCACGGTGCCTCCCAGACGAGTTGACAGGCTGTCAATAAAACTATCCTACGGTCTGCACACCCCCAGCGCGGCGGCAATGCGGTGAACAGCCCCGCAACACCCGCCAACGGCAGAAGAGGGGAGACGCGGCAACGTCGACAACCTCGTCCGCCGACAACTACGGCAACCTTTCGTCTCGATCTGTAACAGTTAGCTGATGATTTGGGTTCTAGATGTTACAGATCGAGACAAACCTTCAGGCGGATTTTGAATGTCTCGATCTGTAACAGTAAGAGGGGTTTTGGGGCCCAAGATGTTACAGATCGAGATTGAAGTCTGGGAGGGACCCCTGTGTCTCGATCTGTAACGTCTAGACCCGGATTCCGCTCCCACCTGTTACAGATTGAGATGTTTGTGTCCGCGCCAGCCCCGTACCCAGCCGTAGTCCCATATAAACAAACCCCGTGGTAAACTTGACTGGACTGTAAATAATCCGAAAGGTACCCGTAATGTCCAAGTACATCTCCGAGCTCATGTCGCCGCAGCTTATGGGCGTCGTCTATGCCTTCGTTGGCTTTATCATCGCCCTGTATGTGCTGTCGGTCGTCTATGTGTTCATCGACGCTCGCCGCCGCGGCGCCAGCGCCTACGTGGCATGGGGCATTATCGCCCTCATTCCGTTTGTGGGCCTCATCGCCTACCTGGTCCTGCGCCCGCACTCCTACGCGTCCGACCGCGAGGAGCAGGAGCTGGACATGGCCCTGCGCGAGCGCCAGCTTGCCCAGTACGGCACCTGCCCGCAGTGCGGTGCTCCCATCGAGAAGGACTTTGTCGTGTGCCCGGTGTGCGACACCCAGGTTCGCAACGTGTGCCCCAGCTGCCATCGCCCGCTCGATGCGCACTGGAAGGTCTGCCCCTACTGCCGAACTCGCATCCAGTAACGCATCCATCGCCGGGCCGGCCGCAGGCCACGTGCACCGCGCGTCCCGCGCAAGCCGCGCGCATCCCGCAGCCCCGCCCCCACACGATGAAGCATGCGTAGAAAATCGCCCGCCGTGCCATTAAGGTGCGGCGGGCGCTTGTATACCAAGGCAACCTGCCTATAATGATGCAAGTTAAAACGCCGAGCGCATCGCACGCACTTGCATCAGGCATCCGAGAGGAGAAAACATACCCATGAAGGCACTCTACAATGACGGTTCGGTGGCCGAGCTCCCGCAGGACGAGGTCACGCACGTCATCCGCCACTCCGCCGCGCACATCATGGCGCAGGCCATCAAGCGCCTGTACCCCGAGGCCGACTTTGCCTACGGCCCTGCGACCGACAACGGCTTCTACTACGACGTCGACCTGCCCGAGGGCGTCAAGATCAGCGAGGACGACTTCCCCGCGATCGAGGCCGAGATGAAGAAGATCGTCAAGGAGAACCTCAAGTTCACCGTGTACGAGAAGCCCCGCGCCGAGGCCATCGCCCTTATGGAGGAGCGCGGCGAGAAGTACAAGGTCGAGCACATTGGCGACCTGGACGACGACGCCCGCATCACCTTCTACCAGCAGGGCGACTACATCGACATGTGTGTCGGCCCCCACATCTGCTACACCAAGGCGCTCAAGGCCTTTAAGCTCACCGGCGTCTCGGGCGCCTACTGGAAGGGCGACAAGGACAACAAGATGCTCACCCGCATCAACGGCGTCGCCTTTGCCACCAAGGAAGAGCTCGACGAGCACATGCACATGCTGGAGGAGGCCAAGAAGCGCGACCACCGCAAGATCGGCCGCGAGATGGACCTCTTTATGATGCGCGACGAGGCCCCCGGCTTCCCGTTCTTCCTGCCCAACGGCATGGTCCTTAAGAACACGCTGCTGGACTACTGGCGCGAGATCCACCACAAGGCCGGCTACGTGGAGATTTCCACGCCGCTTATCATGAACAAGCAGCTGTGGAAGACCTCGGGTCACTGGGATCACTACAAGGACAACATGTACTCCACCGTCATCGATGACGAAGAGTACTGCATTAAGCCCATGAACTGCCCGGGCGGCGTGCTGGTGTACGCCTCCAAGCCGCACTCCTACCGCGAGCTGCCCATCCGCGCCGGCGAGATTGGCCTGGTGCACCGTCACGAGCTGCGCGGCGCCCTGCACGGCCTGTTCCGCGTGCGCTGCTTTAACCAGGACGACGCCCACCTGTTTGTGCGTCCCGACCAGCTGACCGACGAGATCGTGGGCGTGGTCAACCTTATCGACTCCGTGTACCAGAAGTTTGGCTTTAAGTATCACGTTGAGCTTTCCACCCGCCCCGAGGACTCCATGGGCTCGGACGAGGACTGGGCTCGCGCCGAGGAGGGCCTGCGCACCGCTCTGGAGAAGCTGGGCATGGACTACGAGGTCAACGAGGGCGACGGCGCCTTCTACGGCCCCAAGATCGACTTCCACCTGGAGGACTCGCTCGGCCGTACCTGGCAGTGCGGTACCGTCCAGCTCGACTTCCAGATGCCGCTCAACTTTGATCTGGAGTACGTGGACGCCGACGGCACCAAGAAGCGCCCCATCATGCTGCACCGCGTGTGCTTTGGCTCCATCGAGCGCTTCATCGGTATTCTGATTGAGCACTTTGCGGGCAAGTTCCCCACCTGGCTGGCCCCCGTGCAGGTCAAGGCACTTCCCGTCTCCGAGAAGAGCCGCGACTACGCCCACGAGGTGTGCGCCAAGCTGGAGGAGGCCGGCATTCGCGTGGTCTGCGACGACCGCGACGAGAAGATCGGCTACAAGATCCGCGAGGCCCGCAGCATCGACCGCGTGCCCTACATGCTCATCTTGGGCGAGAAGGAGGTCGAGGCCGGCAACATCTCCGTCCGCGATCGTTCCAACGAGACCGTACAGATGAGCGTTGACGAGTTTGTGGCCAAGGTGCTCGAGGAGATCAAGACTCGCGCTTAGCACAAACAATACAAGAATTAATAAAGGCGATCGTCCTATAGGGCGGTCGCCTTTTTTGTTGTCTATAGAAGAAAAGCCGCTGGTCAGAGCGGCTTTTTTGTTGTGCAAAAAGGTACAGGTTTTTGTATCTTTCAACGTTGCTCATTATACGAGCAAACTGCTCGCGTTTTCCCAGATTGCACAAAATGCGCGCGAATGGGTGCATCTCCATACGCCTCTACAAAAACCTGTACTTTTGCGACTGCGCCTAGCTGTGAGCGAGAAGCCTGTTCTTAACGCCCCTGCATCCGCGTGTGTCGCGGAGCAAGGAAGGGGGCGAGAGATGGAACAGACGATGCGGCGCCAAGAGCAGCTGCCCGGTGCCTTTAGTGGCGCTACTACCAACAGCCAGCGCGGCCGCGTCCGCTGGTATCTGATCCACACCCCCAACGGTAAAGAGCGCGAGACTTGCGAAAAGGTTCGCCGCATTATCCCGCACGAGCTGATGCAGGACGCTTTTGTGATGCAAAAGGAGTTCTGGTTTAAGCGGGACGGCGCGTGGTCGCTCCAAACCAAACCTATGTACAAGGAATATTTCTTCGTCGCCACGCACGATGCCGCCGCGCTCGATAGGGCTCTAGCCCAGTTGAGCTTCGGCTGTCGCATCGCCGGCAGTAGGGAGCGGGCGTACATGCCCATGCCGGACGATGCACAGGACTGGTATCGCAGCGTGCTGGACGACGACGGCGTGGTGCGCAACAGCGTAGCCCGCATAGAAGACGGCGTGCTGCACATAGAGCAGGGCCCACTGGTGGGGCAAGAGGCCCGAATTAAAAAGATCGACCGTCATAAACGCTGGTGCCTGGTAGACGTGGGCGAAGGCAACTCCGCTTTTAGGGAGCTGCTCGCGTTGGACGTTCCCAGCAAAACGTAAGGGGACGTCGCGCTGGCAATTCATTCGCATTTTAAATTCATCGATGGGGGGGGATCCCTGGGGAACGGGGACGTGGATTTGAGCTTGACTGTTAAAGAGATGACTGAAAGCAGTGCTTCCATGGGGGAGTCACTGGTTATTCAAAAGATACAACCGAGCGGTACGCTGGCTTACCGTTTCTTTAAGAGGCTGTTCGATTTTGTGTTCAGTCTTTGCGTGAGCGTGGTTCTGGTAATTCCAGTGGCCATTGTTTGTGCGTTCATTTCCCTTGAATCTCCCGGAAACCCGCTGTACGCACAGGAGCGCGTCGGCAAGGGCGGTAAGACCATCAAGATCCTTAAGCTTCGCAGCATGGTTGCGGATGCCGGCAACGTACAGAAGTATCTGAGTCCTGAGCAGCTACATCAGTGGGAAGTCGAGCGCAAGGTCGATGACGATCCTCGCATTACCAAAGTCGGCCAGTTTATCCGTAAGTGCTCGATTGACGAGATGCCGCAGTTCCTGAACGTTCTGAACGGCGACCTTTCTGTCATCGGACCGCGCCCCATTACAAGAGACGAACTTGAACAGCACTTTTCCGATGAGGAAAAGGCTGAACTGCTTTCTGTCCAGCCCGGCATTACGGGCCTGTGGCAGGCGACTGACCGCAACGCTGCGACCTTCGAGAGCGGCCTGCGTCAAAAGATCGAGCTTCATTACGTGCGTAACCGATGCTTCCGCATGGACTGGAAATGCTTTACCGGCACCTTTGGTGCCATGTTCGGCAAGAAGAGGACGGGGCGATAGATGGCTATTGAGAATGGACCTCTAGTTAGCGTTATTGTTCCAACCTATAAAAGGGCAGATCGGCTAACAAAAGCGTTAAGTTCTATTTCGAATCAGTCATATAAGAACCTGGAAATTATTGTCGTTAACGACAATGAAGTGAATTCCGAGTGGGATAAGGAAACAAACAAAGTACTTTCGACATACGAAGATTCGCGTCTAAGGACAATCCATACTGCCGGTCGTACGGGCGGGGGTGCCGCACGTAACTATGCGTGTCGCCAAGCAATGGGCGATTATCTGGCATTTCTTGATGATGATGATGAGTTTCTCCCAGATAAGGTTGAAACGCAGCTCGGCTATATATTGGAAAATGGCCTCGATATGTGCTGGCAGGATGTCTCTTGGTATAACGAGTCGGGTAAACTCGTGGAGCATCGCCGTCTCAATCATTGTGATGATTTTTCAAAACAGGGTTTGCTCAGGGCGCATTTATTAACACCAATAGCTCCCACGTCAATCTACATGCTAAAGAAAGGCCTGTTTGACGCGACTGAAGGATTCGGCGAAGTTGCTACGGGCCAAGACTGGTGGCTAATGCTTCGCTGTATTGAGGCCGGTGCGCGCATTGGCTATATGCCAGAAGTTCATGTGCATCAGTATCTGCATTCTGGCGAGCGCCTTTCTCTGGGAAATAACAAGATCGAAGGCGAAGTGGCGAGACACAAGGTTGTTCAAAGTTATTACCCACAGCTCGATAAGAAAGATATCAACTATATAGAGTTTCGACATAACGCTGTTTTGGCTTTTGCAATGAAGCGTAGTCGACGATATATGGATGCGTTCGGCTATGCGATTAAGGCTTTCTTTGCGTCGCCGAGTGCCTGCGTTACCGAAGCTTTTGGATTCTTTAGGAAAAGTAAATCTTAGCTACGAGTTATGAACCGTAATTTCAATTTTTCTGAGGAGTCGTTTTATGACTGAAAAATTAAAAATTGCTGTCGCCGGTACCGGCTACGTCGGCCTGTCCCTCGCCGTCCTGCTCTCGCAGCACAACGAGGTGCACGCACTGGACATCGTGCCCGAGAAGGTCGAGAAGATCAACAGCTACGTATCGCCCATCCAGGACGACGAGATCGAGCGCTTCCTGGCGGAGGCCAAGGCGGGGGAGCGCCAGCTCGACCTGCACGCCACCGTCGACGTGGCCGAGGCATATACGGGCGCCGACTACGCCGTGATCGCGACGCCGACGAACTATGACTCGGACAGGAACTTCTTCGACACGAGCTCCGTCGAGGCCGCCATCGCCGCCGTGCGCTCGGTGAACCCGGACGCCTGGATCGTCATCAAGTCCACCATCCCGGTGGGCTACACCGCGGGCCTGCGTGAGAGGCTGGGCGACAGCAAGATCTTCTTCAGCCCGGAGTTCCTGCGCGAAAGCAAGGCGCTCTACGACAACCTGCATCCGTCCCGTATCGTGGTTGGCGCGCCCAAGGAGGATGCCGACGCCGTCGCAGCTGCCGAACGCTTCGCCGGCCTGCTCGCGCAGGGCGCCGACCCCGCCGAGCTGGAGCGCGTGAACGCCGACGGCACCATTGGCATCCCGGAGCTCGTGCTGGGCACCACCGAGGCCGAGGCCGTGAAGCTGTTCGCCAACACCTACCTGGCGCTGCGCGTGGCCTACTTCAACGAGCTCGACACCTACTGCGAGGTCCGCGGCCTCAACACCCGCGACGTCATCGACGGCGTGTGCCTGGAGCCGCGCATCGGGTCGCACTACAACAACCCCAGCTTCGGCTACGGCGGCTACTGCCTGCCCAAGGACACCAAGCAGCTGCTGGCCAACTACAGGGACGTCCCGCAGAACCTGATCGAGGCCATCGTCGAGGCCAACCGCACCCGCAAGGACTTCGTGGCAGACGAGGTCCTGCAGATGGTGTGGGACCGCGTCTACGAGGGCGAGCCGAAGCCGGTCGTGGGCGTCTACCGCCTGACGATGAAATCCAACTCCGACAACTTCCGCGCGAGCTCCATCCAGGGCGTCATGAAGCGCGTGAAGGCCAAGGGCGTGCCCGTGGTGGTCTACGAGCCCACGCTGGACGCGCCGGAGTTCTTCGGCTCAAAGGTGACCCACGATCTGGAGGCCTTCAAGGCCGTCTGCGACGTGATCGTCGCCAACCGCTGGAGCGACGAGCTCGCGGACGTGGCGAACAAGGTGTACACGAGGGATCTGTTTAAGCGGGACTAGGGGAGAGGAGCGGTCTATCTATGTTGGGTGGGCTCGGCTTCGAAAAGTTCTGCTTCGCTGAAAGTGGGGTGGTATCGGCTAACGCCGATACCACCCCACTTTTGTTTAACATTAACGAATTCGTTACTAAGTAGTGAGCCAACAGTTTCTGATGATTGAGCGTTCCGCTTACGAATCAATACAGGAGTCATGGTCATTTCAACTCAACCCTCCCATGCTTATTTGAAAGAAACCATAGCTTATTGGCCTATAGGACAAATTTTCATGAAATTTGACAGTGCGACTGTCATACTGAGTCCAGTGAATGATCAAGTAGAAATCCAGCTAATATGTTTAGTTCTATACACGCGTGCTTTGCTTTACTGTACTTATTATTCTTTGCAATCTCTCTATCCGCCACGGAATTTATAACCGGTGCTCGGTCGGCTCCGAGGTTATCAATCGGTGCCGTGCTTGCCTGTGCAAGCACTTACTTTCATTTCCATAATGCCCGCCTTGCTTGTTATAGCGCGGCGAGCCTTTGCGTCTTTCTGCTATTACTTACGTTTGCCGCATTCAGGCTTTCGGCAAGCAAGATAGCAATTAGGCGATTGCGCCACATATTTATCGCAACCTCACTAGTTGGGTTACTCTGGTCAACAGCCAACATATTCGGCTGTCTCAATTCATTTACTAATTTCAATTTTATTAAAACGGCAATTATTCTGGATACAGTTATCGGACTATATTCGGCGTATATCGGAGCTTATTCATATGTTGAAATAAAAAGCGCCAGTAACCCTTATGTATTTAGCAGAGTCTGTAAGAGCGGGGCGCGCTC
>ENA-OQCL01000020-OQCL01000020.1-human-gut-metagenome-genome-assembly--contig:-NODE-20-length-86184-cov-7.541664_pt1 | contig 86184 bp, 67 predicted proteins | sample MGYA00242502_ERZ504586 | MGnify/ENA primary metagenome ERZ504586 (study PRJEB26092, sample SAMD00036316) | human gut metagenome | host: Homo sapiens | study: EMG produced TPA metagenomics assembly of... | reverse complement strand
CTCGGCGAACATCGCCGCCGCCCGCTCCTTGGTGGCGCGGTCGTATCTCAGCCGCAGGTCGATCGCCATGCATGCCTCCCGTCTCCCGGATCAAGGTTTCCTTGTCCAAGAAACGGGGTGCGGTTCACTCCCACGCCAGGGGGCAATCAAACATCCATCGATACCTGCGGTATTGCGAGAATAAGGGCCGCGCCCATTGGACACGGCCCTCAGAAATCGGGGCTAAGCGACACGGCTCCCCCAGCGTCACACAACGGAGCCCTCGTCTCCCTGCATGGCGTCGTCCGCAGCAAGCCGATGTGCCATGACATCGCAGGCAAGCGCGCCGACCACCGTTTTAGCATCCTCGATTTTGCCATCGAGCACGGCATCCACGAGCTCCTGCACATCGACCAGCTCGACGTTCAGGAATTCGTCCTCGTCGGGCTGGGCCCCCTCAAACGATAGCTGGGTGGCAAGGTAGATATGAATGAGCTCGTCGGTAAATCCACCCGAGGTGGCAATGGTGGTGAGGTAGGCGATACGCCCCGCCACAAAGCCGGTCTCCTCCTTGAGCTCGCGCTTCGCGCAGTCGAGCGGCTCCTCGCCGGGGTCCATCTTGCCTGCGGGAATCTCCACCGTCACACGGTCGAGCGCCGTGCGGTACTGGCGCACGAGCGCGATCTTTCCGTTCTCTGTGAGAGCAACGATGGCTACGGCCCCGCAATGACGCACCACGTCGCGCACGGAGCAGCGCCCGTTCGGAAGCTTGACCTCCATGCGTTCGACATCGAAGATCTTGCCGCTCCACATGGTCTCTTGCGTCAAGATTTGCTCATGCAGCTCGGCGTCGTGCTCGCCTTCGTCGCCGGGGACCAGATGGCCGCCGTCTTCGGCAGCGGGCACCTCCTCTGTCATCGCGTCCGCATAAGCATCTTCCAGGTTGTCCGTAGTTGAGGTATCGACCATTTTTTCTTCGATCTCTGCCATGTGTCTCCCCTTCGCTCAGCGCGCGCAGTGCGCAGTCACGTCAGTTGTACCCAACAACGCAACACGCTACGCCGGCGCAGAGCCTTCTGAATACCCGCCGCGCACAAGAAGAGAAAGGGCCCCGGAAACATGTCCGAAGCCCTTGATGAATCGCAGACACCGGGTGTCTGCGATTCATCCCCGGTGTCTGCGATTCATCCAAACGAAAGGAGGCCCCGAGGGAATCCCCCGGGGCCTCCTATAAGGAGCTAGGACTCAGGCCTTAGACCTCAGCGTAGACATCCTTGAGCTTCAGCAGGTGCTGATAGCGGGCCATTGCGGCCTCCTCGTTCTCCTTGAAGAGCACCTCGGCGCGCTCAGGGAACGAACGGGTGAGCGAAGCATAGCGGGCCTCGTTCATCAGGAACTCCTGATAGCCGCCCTTCGGCTCCTTGGAGTCGAGGGTGAACTTCTTGCCCACCTCGGCGGCGGGGTTGAAGCGGAAGAGGTTCCAGTAGCCGCACTCCACGGCCTTCTTCATCTCGGCCTGGCAGTTCTGCATGCCACCCTTCTTGATGGAGTGCATCTCGCAGGGGCTGTAGCCGATGATGAGGGACGGGCCGTCGTAAGCCTCGGCCTCCTGGATGGCCTTGAGCGTCTGAGCGGGGTTGGCGCCCATGGCAACCTGGGCCACGTACACATAGCCATAGCTCATCGCGATCTCGGCAAGGCTCTTCTTCTTGGTGGTCTTGCCGGCCGCGTCGAACTGGGCCACCTGGCCGAGGTTCGAAGCCTTAGAGGCCTGGCCACCGGTGTTGGAGTACACCTCGGTGTCGAACACGAAGACGTTGACGTCGTTGTTGCTAGCGAGCACGTGATCGAGGCCGCCGAAACCGATGTCATACGCCCAGCCGTCGCCACCGAAGATCCAGAAGCTCTTCTTGGTGAGGAAGGACTTGTCGGCGAGGATCGCCTTGGCCTTGTCGCAGCCGCAAGCCTCGAGGGCCGCGATGTAGGCAGCAGCGGTGGTCTTGGATGCCTCGGCGTCCTTGCGAGCGTCGATCCAGGCCTTACCGGCAGCCTTCACGTCCTCGGGCGTACCCTCGGCAGCGATGAGCTCCTCGGTCAGCACCACGAGCTTGTTCTGAACGGCCTCGTAACCGAGTGCCATGCCCAGGCCGTGCTCGGCGTTGTCCTCGAAGAGGCTGTTGTTCCACGCCGGTCCATGACCGTCCTTGTTGACCGTGTACGGCGAACGGCCAGCCGGGTTGCCCCAAATGGAGGAGCAGCCGGTGGCGTTGGAGATGAACATGCGGTCGCCGCAAACCTGGGTGACGAGGCGCGCATAGGCGGTCTCGGCGCAGCCGGCGCAGGAGCCGGAGAACTCAAGCAGCGGCTGCTTGAACTGGCTGCCCTTGACGTTTGCAGCCTCGAGCACGGGCTTCGGCGAGACCTCGGCCACGCAGTAATCGAAGGTCTTCTGCTCCTCGAGCTCCTGCTCCTGCGGCACCATGGTGAGGGCGCCCTTCGGGCAGACCTTGGCGCAGTTGGTGCAGCCCATGCAGTCGAGCGGGCTGATGGCCATGGTGAACTTGAGGCCAGTGTCCTTCGGCATCTTGATGTCGAGCGTGCGCATGCCCTCGGGCGCGTTCGCGATCTCCTCCTCGGTCAGGCCGAACGGGCGGATCGTGGCGTGCGGGCACACATACGAGCACTGGTTGCACTGGATGCACTTGTCAGCCTCCCAATGCGGCACCATGACGGCGACGCCGCGCTTCTCGTACGCAGAGGCGCCCTGCTCGAACTGGCCGTCGGCGTGATCGGCGAACGCGGAGACGGGGAGCTCGTCGCCCTCCATGCGGTTGATGGGCTCCATGATGTTCTTGACCTGCTTGACGAGCTCGGGACGGCCCTTGAGCTCGGCGGCGGGAGCCTCGTCGGCGGCGTCGGCCCACTCGGCGGGAACCTCATGCTTCACGAAGGCGGTGGCGCCGGCGTCGATGGCCTTCCAGTTGGCCTCGACGACGTCCTGGCCCTTCTTGGCGTAGGACTTCTCGGCAGCGTCCTTCATGTACTTGATGGCATCCTCCTGCGGGAGCACGCCGGCGAGCGTGAAGAACGCGGACTGGAGGATGGTGTTGGTGCGCTTGCCCATGCCCACCTGAACCGCCAGGTCGATGGCGTTGATGGTGTAGAGCTGCACGTTGTTCTTGGCGATATAGCGCTTCTCAGCCGCAGAGAGGTGCTTCGAGAGCTCGTCGAAGTCCCACTGGCAGTTGATCATGAGCGTACCGCCGGGCTTCACACCCTGGGCGATCTTGAAGTGCTTGGTGATGTAGCTCGGGTTGTGGCACGCCACGAAGTCGGCCTTGGTGATGTAGTACGGGCTCTTGATGGGCTGGTCGCCGAAGCGCAGGTGGCTGATGGTCACGCCGCCCGTCTTCTTGGAGTCGTACTGGAAGTAGGCCTGAACGTACTTGTCGGTGTGGTCGCCGATGATCTTGATCGAGTTCTTGTTGGCGCCCACGGTACCGTCGCCGCCAAGGCCCCAGAACTTGCACTCGATGGTACCCTCGGCCGCGGTGTTGGGCGCGTCGGCGTCCATGGGGAGGGAGAGGTTGGTGACATCGTCGACGATGCCGATGGTGAACTCGCGCTTGGGCTCGTCGGCCTTGAGCTCCTCGTAGACCGAGAACGCAGCCGCGGGCGGCTCGTCCTTGGAACCGAGGCCGTAACGGCCGCCGACAACCTTGATGCCGGTCTTGCCGGACTCATAGAGCGCAGAGACGACGTCCTCGTAGAGCGGCTCGCCGATGGAACCGGCCTCCTTGGTGCGGTCGAGCACGGCGATCTTCTTGACGGTCTCGGGCAGCGCAGCGATGAAGTGCTCGATGGACCACGGACGATACAGGCGGACCTTGACCAGGCCGACCTTCTCGCCATGGGCGTTGAGGTAGTCGATGACCTCCTCGAGGGTATCGCAGAAGGAGCCCATGCAGACCACGACGCGGTCCGCATCCGGCACGCCATAGTAGTCGAAGAGGTGATAGTTGGTGCCGAGCTTCTCGTTCACCTGGTTCATGTAGTCCTCGACCACCGCGGGCAGCTCGTCGTAGGTCGTGTTGCAGGCCTCACGATGCTGGAAGAAGACGTCGCCGTCCTCGTGGGTACCGCGGTTGTGCGGGTGCTCCGGGTTGAGGGCGTGGTCGCGGAACGCCTGGACGGCGTCCATGTCGCACATCTCGGCCAGATCGTCGAAGTCCCACACGGCGACCTTCTGGATCTCATGCGAGGTGCGGAAGCCGTCGAAGAAGTTCAGGAACGGCACGCGGCCCTTGATGGCGGAAAGGTGCGCCACGGCGGCGAGGTCCATGACCTCCTGGACGTTGGTCTCGGCGAGCATGGCGAAGCCGGTCTGGCGGCAGGCCATCACGTCGGAGTGATCGCCGAAGATGTTGAGCGCGTGGGAGGCAACCGTACGCGCGGAGACGTGGAACACGCCCGGCAGGTGCTCGCCAGCGATCTTGTACATGTTCGGGATCATGAGCAGCAGGCCCTGGGAAGCCGTGTAGGTGGTGGTCAGCGCACCGGCGCAGAGCGAGCCGTGGACGGTGCCCGCGGCGCCCGCCTCGGACTCCATCTCGATGACCTTCACCGGGGTTCCGAAGATGTTCTTCATCCCCTGGGCTGCCCACTGGTCGACATGGTCGGCCATGGGGCTGGACGGCGTGATGGGGTAAATCCCCGCAACTTCGGTGAACGCATACGATACGTATGCGGCGGCCTCGTTGCCGTCCATGGACTTGAACTTGCGCGCCATATACCCTCTCCTCTCATAGGTATACAGGTTCCCGGTGCCTGGTGCGCCGGGGCTTTTCCGCATTTCTTGGAAAATCGCTGGTACTGGGCCGTGTCTGCGCAATTGGCGCGGCCGCGTGCGTCGGGCTTCGGCGATGAGGGGAAGCCGTCTGCTGGCGAAAAACCACATGCGTCGTTATTGTACCGCGTTCGGCGCGACCGTAATCGTGAATCTGAATGACAAATAGGCCCTGCGGAGAGCTGACTGAGCGGCCTGTTGGCGGCGGGCGGCCGGTTATGCGGGGTGGAGGCGGTGGCGGGGCGCCGGGGGCCGAAACGGCGCACCGGCGGCAATATTGAGGGGCTCGCTGAAAAACTTCCGGTTTTGCATGGGCCTTTTATTCGGGTTTAGGCACTTCTTTTACGAAGCGCCAAGCAGACAGCGTTTTCGCTCAAAGGACCCGCAGGCTGCAAGCGGCTGACGCTCCAGTCTACTCGACATGACGCGAAGCAAGCACCCAAAGCCGAAAGTTTAAGGGGACCGCCATGTCGGCAATCCCCCAAACTCCTAGAACAACTGCGGATATACCGACAGGTCCACCCCACCCTTCTCCATCCCCTGTCGTATCAAGGCAGCCCTTTTTGCACTTGTCTTTTCATCCAGCATAACTGCGGCAACCTCCAGGTATGAGAAAGGAATACCACCCGACTGAGACAAACCAACCGCTCGCTCCATGTATTCGGGAACGTATTTGAGCCGGCAGCGCGCAGCTAGGTCAAGCAAGCTGGAGGCAACGATACTCCCTAGGCCACAACTTCCGAAGTTGATGGTTGGATACGGCGGAAGCCCATCAAACGTGCCAGCAAGTAGCAAAGCGATATCACGGTACCCCAAGTCGCCCCACGCGACCCAGTAGTTCGCAGCCGCCAATAGCAAGCCCGCACGGTCCCGAGCGCTCAGCAGGCCCTCATCGGCAAGCGAACGCACGGTCTTCGCACATAGGCGAGATGCCGCGCAGATATAGGCATCCCGAAAACTCTTTCCCAGCCGCAGGTCGACGTGGACGATGGCCCTCCCCATACGGAATGCTGCGACTATCCATTCCGAGAAGATCCGCTAGGTAAAAACGCGTCCGCTCTTCAACTCCCGATTCGGCATGTTCCAGCTGCGGCGCAGGCTGCAGGTAGGGTTCGAACGCAACTCCCCTACCGGCCAAATCAAGTGCTACGTCCGTATTCCCTGCGGCAATTGCTCGGACGAGGGCCACGGATGGCATCTCCAGCGGCTCACTGTCAAACAGGCGGGCAACAGCCCCAACATTATTAGCGAGAGCAGCACTCACCAGCCCTTTCATGGCGCGCTCAGGAGTCATTGCCCCTCACCTTCCAAACTGTCGGCCGGGCAAACGGCACTCTTATTAATGAAATACGCGAGTTGCCTCCGCTCCTCCCCCGCTTCAGGAGGAAACGTTCCCTTGGTCACAAGCCAGGGATACCGCGCCTCCAAATCCGCTATTCCCTCGATTTTTGGCTTCTTTCCAGGCGCGGGATAATGGCATACCGTCCAGATGGGAAGCTTGCTCGAGCTGCTTAGGAACAAGGGGCTCATTGGTGGATCCGGCGCCCTCGAGCTCAGAGGATGCCAACGCCCCGTTCCGCGATGCGCCCAAACCCCCTGCCTGCACATGCTGAGACGGCGCCTCGTCAAATTCGTTGTACGCAAGGAGGTACTCCCGCATGTGAGGAGCCTCGGTACACGCGTCGGTGAGCTTTTTGCGGTTTGCCTTGGTAACCAACACGCTCGCAATAGCGCGGAGCTCATCCACCTCGTCGTCCTCGGCCATCGCTGCAATCGCCCGCTTTGCATTGCGCCTCAGGTATTCCTCGTACACCTCACGCATGCCAGGCTCCAGGTCTACGAGATACGCCAAGCGATTAATGGCCGTCTTAAGCTTGGCGTACTGATTGGGAAGCTCGTCGAACATGTCGTCGAGACGCTCAAAAGCAAACGACGCGTGCTTTCCCCAGGACGAGACCAGCGTCGCCGCAAGCCGGCCCTTCACGTTTCCTAAACTCCCCGAGGGACCAGCAAACGACCGAATCGGCATATACACGCGATACAGCACTTCGTCCGTCTTGGCAGACCGAACAATCACCTCGAAGTCAGAATATGACGCATTCCAAATCGCGAAAACGGTTCCATTGAAGTCGATTCCAAGCCATCCGATTGAGGAATTTGGAACGCCGTTGGGTGAATCCTCACAGCTACTCGCCCCCACGGCATCTGGCGAGATCATGTCGTAGACCGTTATACGCTTTGCCCCGTAAAAAGCGCCAACCCCGATATTTTGCACCGATTTTGGAATGACGACGCTTTCCATCTGCACGCCGGAAAATGCCCTGCTGCCTATATACCGCAGCGTCTCGGGAAGTTCGATTTTTGTACACACTCGAAGAGGGAGCGCCTCTCTTACCAAAGGGTTCGCACTTCCCTGCAATGTATCCCAGGCGCCCGGGATTTGCCGCGGGAGCGCGAATGCGCCCGCGCTTCGTTATACGGGCGCCAATTTGCCACAAACCCCAAATCGATAGTACCCGGACTTGAAAAGACAATGGCCTTAGGCAATCCCTTTACGCGCGCCATAAGCGCATCAAAAAGCTCGCAATCCATAGAGCTGAACAGGCCGTTCCATATTGCGTACTCATTGGGGCAGTCTCCGCGCGATGCATTCAACACGCCGCCGTACTTGTCGATGAACCGTATGACGGTATCCGCATCGCCAGCTGCAAGCGCTTTGCGGAACCTATCCCGATTGCGGTAAGCCCACTCTTCGGAACCCTTCGCCATAGCCGCCTCCTTACGACACGCAGAGCAGTCACCAGCAACGCGCCTTGCCCGCACAGCATAACGCCGAAGCCCGTTGCATTGCAGCGGACTCCGGCGAACGGTGTCCGCACGTTGCTATATTATTGATTTATGAATACGTTGCCGAGCGCAGCGCCCTGCGCTAGAGGGAGAAGTCATGCCGAACCCTGCATTTGAGTGTAGGGGGGGGTATCACTAAATAGCGACCCCGCCCACGGTGAAAGCTGCACGAATGCGGCATGTAATGCCTGCAGCAGCACGCCAACGGTCGTGTTCCGCGACGGCCGATCAGCGGGTACGAGCTGGCGTTACCGCGGCTCCATCACCCGCGAACAATGGCTGCTCACCGAAACGCGCACCATTGCTCAACTCCGGCTCGAGGGGCTAAACGACGAGGAAATCCTCGCTCAAAACCTCGTCAACAACTACTTCCAATACCCCACGGAGCGCGAGCTCGCCTCCATTACCAAGGCGTGCCTCCTGCGACTAGACAATCTCAGCGACGATCCACCGCTGCGCCATGAGCTCACGCGCTTCATCGCGCACGGCTCGCCCGCTCAATCCGCGCAAACGAACCTATACGCACTCATGCGCACCTATCGCATCGTCTGGGAATTCATGCTGGGTGTCGTGGGGGTTAAGTTCCAAACCGTCGATATGCATCTCGCCAAGCACGAGATAGCGCTGTTCCTTGAAAACCTGCGCTCGCAAAGCGAGACAGTCGCTGGCTGGTCTGACGGCACGCTCAATAAGATTCGCCAGGTGCTCACTAAGTGCCTGGTCCAGACTGGCTACCTTTCCAGTCCCAGGAGTACCGATCTGCACAGCATCCTCCTCGACCTCGACCTTGAGCGCGCCATACGTGCCAACGGGGACGCCGTAGCGCTTCCCGCGTTCTCCTGCTTGGAATAGGAGCGAATCATGACGACCCAGATCTCCACCGACATCGCGCGCGACTTCGACCGCTTGCGGAAACGCTTCGCTGACAACGATTTTCTCAACAACCGCGGGCTCGCCAACGAGGTGGGCTTCTACGTCTATCCCTACGATGCGAGCCGCGAGCTCGAGGTGCGCCAGCGCACCGCCGAACTTGTAGCCGAATCCCAGGCAGACAACTCTCCCTACCGGCTCGTGGAGCGCAATCTTTGGCAGACACTCCTTGCCATCTGCGAAGATAAGCGCATCCTGGGCAAAATCACCGCTCTCGAGGAAAAACGCGGCAGCGATGCGCTCCTGCGCCAGTTGCAAAAGATCGCCACGCCCGAAGCGTACGCCCGCGCCATGGATTACTCGCCACACGAGACCGGGCGCGACATCCTGATCATCACCGGCGTGGGACAGGTGTACCCCTTTGTCCGCGCCCACTCCGTGCTGGAAAACGCGCAAAGCCTCTTCGAGGACATCCCCGTGGTGCTGATGTACCCCGGGCGCTACGACGGGCAGCAGCTGCACCTGTTCGACCGCATCAGCGACGGCAACTACTACCGAGCCTTCAACATCCTGTAACACTCCCCTGCTAGCCGCCTGGCTGCAGGCGGAGAAAGGATGCCTCCCATGCGCATCCAGTCCATGTTTCAAAAAGACATCGACCGCGATATCAACGGCGTCATCAAAATCTCTGAGAAGAGTGAGGAGATAGCCGAACAGGAGCTGTCCGAATACGTGGTCACGCGCGAGCTCGCCGAGCACTTCGGCAACTTCTACGCGGCGTATGAGCGCGCCATCGAGCGCCCGACCGACAAGGTCGGCGTATGGATATCCGGCTTCTTCGGCTCGGGTAAGTCGCACTTCCTCACCATGCTCTCGCACCTGCTCACCAACAAAGAAGTAGCTGGCAAGCACGCGCTCGATTACTTCGCCGACAAATTCCCCTCGCGCGAACTGTATGAGCGCGCGCAGCGCTGCGCCTCCATCCCCACCGAGGCCATCCTGTTCAACATCGACAACAAGAATGTAGGTGGCCAAGACCGAGACGCACTCAAGCGCACCTTCGCGCGTGTGTTCTACGACCATCTAGGCTTCTATGGCGAGGATCTCAAGCTTGCTCGCTTGGAGCAGTTCGTTGACAAGCAGGGCAAGACGCAGGAGTTCCGCACCCGTTACGAAGAGCTCGCAGGCGAACCGTGGATTGAGAGCCGCGACACCTATGCCTTCAACACCGACGAAGTCATCGGTGCGCTGGTGGATACAGGCGTCATGAGCGAACTGGAAGCCGAACGCTACCTGGATGGCACCGACCAGGTCGATTTCTCCATCGATGCCCTCACTACCGAAATCGCCGACTACGCCCGCAAGCGCGCGGCCGAAGAGGGCGGAGCGCTTCGTCTGTTGTTCATGGTGGACGAGGTTGGCCAGTACGTGAACAACGGAAAAGACGTCTCGCGCATGCTCAACCTTCAAACGATCGTCGAAGAACTCGGCTCGAAGGGCCAGGGTACGGTGTGGGTGATGGTCACCAGTCAGGAAGCCATCGACGAGGTGGTCAAGATGGCCGGCACCAGCGTGGACTTCTCAAAAATCCAGGGCCGCTTCACCACACGCCTATCTCTCTCGGGCATCAACGCGGACGAAGTCATCAAACGCCGCATCCTCGAGAAGACGCAAGACGCCGCCGACCTTCTGCGCATGGAATACGGCCAGAAAGCGGCCGCGCTCAAGAACCTCTTTCACTTCAAGAACGCCGTCGAGGACCTTGGCGGCTACAGCGACGCCGACGACTTCGTTGCCACCTATCCCTTCGTGAACTACCAGTTCAAGCTCATGCAGAAGTCCCTCGATGAGCTTCGCAAGCATGGTAGCTCGGGTAAGAGCACCTCGGGCAACGAGCGCTCCATGCTCTCGGGCTTCCAAGAGGCAACGCAGGCGATCGAAGACCGCGATGAGACGGCACTCATCCCCTTCTGGCGATTCTACGACACGATCCAGACCTTCCTCGAAGGGCACGTACGGCGCGTCGTCAACCGAGCCGACGAAGCCGCCCGCAACAGGCAGGGCCTCGAGCCGTTCGACGTGAGCGTGCTCAAGCTGCTGTTCCTCATCCGCTGGGTCAACGACGTAGAAGCCAACCCCGAGAACATCGCCATCCTCATGGTCGAGAACACTGAGGCCAACCTGCTCGAACTTCGCCGCATTGTGAACGAGTCGCTTGCTCGGCTGGTAAAGCAGAACTATGCAGGACGCAGCGGCGAGGTCTATCAGTTCCTCACAGACGATGAACGGGAGATTGCCCGCGCCATTTCCAACACCGTCGTTAATCCCGCCGACATCACCAACCATATCGGGCAGATCGTGTTCGGCCAGATCTTTGATTCCAACAAGCTCCGCATTGGCGAAAACGACTTCGATGTTGAGAAGTACATCGACGAGACGCGCATAGGGGCGCCAGGAGGCATGGTGCTTCGCGTCATGACCGCCGCGGCCGGCGAAGAGCTGACCGGCCGTGAGGCGCTCCTCATGCGCTCCCAACGCGATGAGGCCATCTGCCTGCTCTCGGATGATACGCGCTACTACGACCTCATCCAGGATGCCCTGCGCGTGGAGATATATGCCAGAACGAACAACATTGGGCGCCAGCCCGAAAACGTGCAGCGCATCATCCGCGACCGCCGACAGGACGCCCATGCGGAGCTTGACGAAGCCCATCGCCTGCTTGAGGAGGGGATTCGTAAGGGCGAGTTCTACGCCGTCGGCAGCCCCGTCAAGCCACAGGGAACAACTGCCAAGCAGATGCTCATAAGCCTGCTCGGCAACTCGGTGGAAAGTATCTACTCGAAGCTCGATTTCATTGACACCAACTACCATTCCGACGCCGAGATACTGGAAATCCTTCGCGGGCAGTGTCCGGCACTCGAGGGTCTCCAGCCCAACGAGCGGGCCGTCGAAGCAATGAAGCGCTTCCTCGAAAACCAAAACAACCTTGGCGCGGACACGCCCATGTCGGCGGTGCAGCAGCACTTCCAGGCACGCCCCTTCGGCTGGCGCGAGATCGACATCGCCGCCGTTGCAGCGGAACTTCTTGCAGCTGGCGACGCGCGCTTGCGCTATGCGGGTTCTACGGTGGATATCACCACACCCGCAGCGGTTAGCAAGCTACGCAAGGCAACGGAAACGCGCCAAACCCTCATCAGTCTTCGCGTGCGCGTGGCCGATCACGTTCGCCGCGCTGCACGCGACATCACCATGCATGCAACCGGCAAGAGCAACCTTCCGCTCGAAGAGGCCGAGCTCGCCGCAGCATGCTACGAGGCACTTTCCGAGCGCCTGCACAAGCTCGAAGAGCTCCTGCACACCGAATATCGCTCGGGCAGCACGTACCCCGGCCGCGAGGATGTAGAGCACGGCATCGTGCTCCTGCGCGGCGTGCTCTCCGCCGGACGAGATGCCTCCGACTTGCTGCCAAGCATCGTAAGCAACAAGAACGATCTCGAAGATACCGCCGAGGACCTAGAAGACGTTTTCAAGTTCTTCCCCGATCAGCAGCGGATCTGGGACCGCGCGGCGAGCCTGCGTCGCAACATGGAACGCGAGCGCGACTACCTGAGCAGCGACCGCAATGCCACCGATGCGCTCGCCACCATCGCCAGCGTGCTAGACTCCCGTACTCCGTACGGCCGTATCCGCCTGCTCGCCGATGCCATGCAGACGGTGAACTCCGCCTACGGCGAGATGCTCAAGGCAAAGCAGCAGGCCCTACTGGACCGCGTTGAGGAGATGTACGCGGATATCGATGCCTATGCGCAGGCTCACAGCGTCAACCTTCCCCAAATCGCCGAGACCAAGCTGTGCCGGCGTAACACCGCGCACGACAGCACATCCCTGAGCGAGCTCGATGCGCTCAGCACGCGTCTTTCAAACGACCAGGCGAGCTTCTACGCGCGCATAGATGAAGAGGCGGAGAGGCGCAAGCGGCCGCTCACGCCTCCCGTCACGCCCGGAAAGACTCCCGCTCAGCCCGCGCCGCACATCAAGCGCGTGGAGCGGAGCCTGATCTTCAGGCCTGAAACGCTCCGCACCGAGCAAGACATCGACCGCTATCTCGCCGCAGTGCGCACCAAGCTGCTGAGCAACCTCGACGGCGCAGACGGCATCCGCATCCAATAGAACGGGACGAACCCTTATGGACACCAAGGCAATCGAGAAGTTCTCCATCGAAGCGCGCGAGCAGCTGCTAAAGGACGTCGAACAACGTCTATACATCTATGGACTAGACGACGCGGGCCGCTCGGAGTTCGGCGTTGAAGCGGACGCTGTGCGTGGCACGGTGCTTACCGCTACCGAGAAACGCCAGCGCACGGAGTTGTTCCGCCGCATCGAGCAGGAGGGAACCCTCCCCTTCATTACCGAGATGGCCTATACATGGTTCAACCGCTTCGCCGCCATCCGTTACATGGAGCTGCACGATTTCCTGCCCAGCCACGTCCGCATGCTCTCCGCAGCAGATGGGAGCTTTGAACCGGAGTGCCTTAAGACGGCGACTACGCTTGACTTGCCGGGCCTCGATCGTATGGAAATCGCTCAACTCATCCAAACGGGTGATGACGAACGGCTCTACCGTGTCATCCTCATCGCACAGTGCAACGAGCTTGCAAGCTTTTTACCCTCGGTCTTCGGCACGGTAACGGCCGATGCCCTCACGATGCCCGCCAACCTTCTGCGCAAGAATGAGTTCAATGCACTATATCGCCTAGTAACTGACATCCCTGAGGGCGAATGGCGGGACGTCGAGATCTTGGGCTGGATGTACCAGTTCTACAACAGCGAGGTTAAGGCTGAGTTCTTCAAGAGCAAGCGCAAGGCGGCCGCCAAGGACATCGCACCTGCCACGCAGCTCTTCACGCCCGAGTGGATCGTACGCTACATGGTGGACAACTCGCTCGGCCGTCTCTGGATGCTCAACCACCCCGAGAGCCGTCTGCGTGATCATGCGCATGCCGAGAACTCCTCTGACCGTCTCATGGAGTACTACATCGAGCCGGATGAGGTGCATGAGGACTTCATCCAGGTAACGAGCCCTGAAGACATCACTTTCTGCGACCCTGCCTGTGGCTCGGGCCATATCCTGGTCTACGCATTCAAAATGCTCATGGCCATCTACGAGGAATGCGGTTACCGCGAGCGCGAGATTCCTGAGCTCATCCTCACGAAGAACCTGAGCGGGTTTGAGATTGATCCGCGTGCCGCGCAGATTGCCACACTCGCCCTGGCCCTCTGCGCCCGCAAGCATGATCGCCGGTTCTTCAACCGCGGTATTACGGCCGATATCACCGTGCTGCAGAACATCGAGATTGACACTGGCAACCTGCTGCTCACAAGCCCACTGCGCGAAAAGTCCGAACTGCTGGAAAACCTCGCGCATCTGGGAGAAATCGGTAGCCTGCTCCAGCCGAGCGACGAGGACATTACCGCCCTTGGAGCGGATCTCATCGATGCAGTAGGCGATAACCTCTTTACCTCGCACGCCAACAGCGAAGTCGAACGCGCACTCACCACGTGCCGTGCCCTTGCCCGCCGCTTTGACGTGGTGGTAGCCAATCCGCCTTATATGGGCAGCAGCAGCTTCAACCCGTTCATGAGCAAGTGGGTCAAGAAGCACTATCCCGATAGCTGCAAGGACCTGTGCACGGCGTTTATCGAACGAATTCTTGGAATGCTTAAACTCCATGGCTATTCAGGCATTACTGGAACCAACAGCTGGATGTTCTTGTCTTCATTTGAAACGCTGCGTAACAAGCTAATCGATGACAGAACGATAGTGTCTCTTGTGCAGCTCTCAGTCCACGGATTCAAGGGCGTTGCTGCACAGGTATGTACTGGCATTTTTTCGCAATCGCACACCCCCGGCACCAGAGGAGCATATATCCGCCTCAATGACTTCGATCATCACTCGCTGCAGGAGCCAAAAACGCTTGAAGCCATCCAGAGTCCCGACTGCGACTGGTTCTACCGAGCCGACGCCACCACCTTCCACGACATCCCCGGCAGCCCGATTGCATATTGGGCAAGCCCCTCTCTCGGCATGTCTTACTCTAACGGGAATCTCTCTGCCCACTTCCGATCAGCCGGAAGACTTAAGACTCATGACAACAATCGCTATCTGCGCACCTGGTGGGAATCATCAGGCGATCTCCTCTTTAACAGATGGAGACCGCTTGCCAATGGGGGAGGGTTCTCACGCTGGTCCGGTATGAAATATGATGTCGTTGACTATTCAGCAGCCGCAATAGCCCATTATTCCGAACACGGCGGAATGCCAAATCCGGAGTGCCTCTCAATCGAAGGAATTTGCTGGGGAATCATTACCAGTGACATGGTGAGTTTTCGCATCAAGCAATCTGAAGAGCTCTTTTCATCCGGATCTCCAACCATTATCCCAACAAAGCACGGTTCCGACATCCTCCTCTTCTGCCTAGCCTTCTTAAACTCAAGCGTCACCAGCTACATTCTTGGCATAACCAACCCGACTCTCAACACGCCAGTTGGAAACATTCTTCTTCTTCCGGCATGCGCTACGAATTCTCGAATAAAGGCGGAAGTGCATCGCCTAGCATCCGAATGCATCTCGCTTTCAGAAGAAAACTGGGACTCCCAAGAAACTTCTTGGGACTTCAAACGCAATCCGTTGGTGTGATAAGCCATGGCATGCAAATGGGTATTCGGGCAAAAAGTTAACCTGGCAAAAAAACTCCAACCTGCAGAAGATTGTTCAATTTTTCGTCTGGGAGACCCCCGTCCCCGGCACTTCGGCAAAGGGAGTCACTTTCGCCGAAATGGGCATTCGCAAAGCTAAATATAAGACACTGCAAGCCGACTTAAGAAAGATAAGTGGGTTTCCCTCGGCAAACGGACATGACTGGATAAGGACAACCACCACAGCGATCGAGGATGAACTCGACAGCATCGGCATGCTCCAGTCGTATGAGTGCGGAAGTGAATTCGCAATCCACACCGTTAAAGCTGGACTCGGCAAGACTGAAGCTTTGTTTTATCTGATTCGCAACTCACTCGCTCATGGAAGTTTTCGCATATCAAAGCATAACAACGAAGCCTACTACGTCTTTGAGAGCAGACAGGGCGAGCAATTAAAAGGGCGCGCCATCATCAAAGAGTCCACGTTGCTTGGCTGGATTTCGTTGATTACTGCGAAACGAAATCGAGGGAAACAATATGACCCAAAGTAGAGCTCGCGGCATATCATCGGTAAAACCGGCTATAATGAAGTCAGCGGCTGCCTGCGACTGCTATCCCAGGCAGCACCGCTATGATTTGCTTGGGGCCGCCAGTCGCTTAGCGACGGCGGCTCTCCTCCCTCCTCTCACGCATGAAGCCTTGAGCCTTGGACATGAACTTGATTGCTTCATTCAAGAGCCTGAAAGCCGTGAGACCCAAGCCCAAAAGTTGACTCAACCAATCCATAGGCAGTTCACCTCCCTTCACAGGAGGCGGCGCTGCCGGCTCGCAGGACTTATACCGCTGACCTGGCATTATTTTACCAGCTTATGCCTACAATATCAAACATTTGTTCGTATGTTTGACAAATGCGAACCCCGCACTGTGCTTGGCAAACACGGCAATCAAGCTGGCTGTTTCGGGCGCGCGAAAGACCCATTTTCCACATCACGAAAGGCGGCGTAGTATGGCAACCTTCATACGAGACAAATACGAGGCACACAAGGCCGAGGTCAACGAGCGGTTCGAGCAGCTCCGCGCCAACGAGGAGGAGCTTAACCGCATCTTCGCCGAGATCTACGGCATGGTGGACGAGGTGCCCATCGAGGTCGAGGACAAGTATGTCTCGGTCGCGCGGATCTTCGACACCAAGGAGGAGATCCCCGAAAGCTACAAGGGCAACCAGTACGTGCGCACGCGCCGCGACGAAATCGTGAGCCTCATCAGCTACGCCGTGGGTTGCATGTTCGGCCGTTACTCGCTCGACGTGGACGGGCTCGTACTGGCCGACCAGGGCGACACGGTGGAGAACTACCTCGCCAAGATGCCCGATCCGGAGCACGTCACCTTCATGCCAGATGCGGACAACGTGCTGCCCATCACGGATGACGCGTATTTCACGGACGACATCGTGGCGCGTTTCGAGCAGTTCCTGATAGCGGCGTACGGCGCGGAGACCCTTGAGGAGAACCTGCGCTACGCGGCGGACGCGCTCTCCCCCGCCGCCAAGGGCACGCCGCGCGACACCATCCGGCAGTACTTCCTCAAGGAGTTCTTCGCCGACCACTGCAAGACCTACAAGAAGCGCCCCATCTACTGGCTCCTAGACGCCGGCAAGAAAAACAGCTTCAAAGTGCTCTTCTACATGCACCGCTACCAGCCCGACCTCATGGCGCGCGTGCGCACGGACTATGTGCATGAGCAGCAGGAGCGCTACCGCAGCAAGCTTGCCCACCTGGACGAAGCATCCGAAACGGCGCAGGGGCGCGAGCGAACGGCAATCGATAAGGAGCGCAAGCGCGTGGCAGACCAGGCTGCCGAAATCGAGTCGTACGAGGAAAGGGTGCATGAACTCGCGGACCAAATGATCGCCATAGACCTCGACGACGGCGTGAAGGTAAATTACGAGAAATTCCAGAGCGTATTGGCGAAGGTCAAATAAGCATGGCGAACTGCATGTCACAAGCAACACAAGAATCAACGGCAGAAGCGCAGTTCGTCATCGACGAAGCCAGAAAGGCGGTACGTCTAGGAAACTGCGCCATCGAACTCACCCCAGCCGAATTCTCCCTCATCAACGCGCTTGCCAGCAAACCCGGACAAGTCTTCACCCGCGCCGAGCTGGTACCATACGTCTCAGCCGAGGGCAGCGACACCAGGGTGGTGGACTCCCACATCAAGAATATCCGCCTTAAACTGAGAGAAAACGCACGAAGTCCTCGATGGCTTAAGACTGCCCACGGCGTTGGGTATTACCTCGACATACCTGCAAGCGATACCAACATGGGCCCGGCATCGCGAGGCATCGCATTTAAGTCGGCATCGGATGGAGGCGTGCTGATCTTTGACGAGGTTGGGCATCACGTCAATGTCGACGGCAACGAGATTCATCTCACGGTCTCCGAATTCGATACGCTTGGCTCCCTTGTGCGCCACGCAGGAGAGAGCATCTCCCAAGACCAACTCTCCATGGAGGCTTTAGGCGTTGGTTTTCTCGAATCTGGAAGATTGCTTGCCAGCCATATCAAGAACCTTCGCAAAAAGCTGAACGACGAGCCACGCCGACCCCGCTGGATACAGACGATTCGTGGCTTCGGATTCCAATTTATTGGAATCCGCGCTCAAGAATCCTCAGAAGACACCCCTATCACACACATCCAGCAAGAGCTTGCCGAATTCCTCGCAGCGACGACAGGAAACATCGTGCTCTGGCACGACCCGGAAGGAACCTTCGAGGGTGTGCTGGAATCTCTCGAACTCCCGCCAGCTGTATGCTTGTTGATTGACGAAGATAGCGGCGCATTTGCGACCAAACAGGCGCTAAACTTCCTTGCTCCCGATGAGCGCATCGTGCTGTATCGACGCAAGCGCCATCGCATAGAAGAATTTGACTGGCTTTCGGATATCGAGGCCTATGCAGACTGCTTCGTGCCCGAAGATGATGAAGAGCCCCCTGCTCCCATCGTCGAAGAAACCACGTGGGGGTCCGGTCCCACATCCCGCGCACAGCTCCTTGACGGCTACCGCCTCGATGCAGACTGGTACACCATCGACGGGTTCGAGGCGGCTGTCCACAGCCTCAATATCGAGCCCAGTCTCTATGACGCCGCGGTCCAGCCATGGCAGCTCGGCTTCCGTCGGTACGAGGATTGCGTGATTCGCAACACCTGGCGAAGCGCGCCCGCCTACTATCAGACGTTGTTCTCCACACCGCTTGTCGGCGGCGAACTGCCCTCGGAGCTCAAGTCATGCGGGTCATTTAGGCGCTTTACCGCAAGCAGTGTGCTTTCGGGCATGTTCTTCCTCTATGACGACGGGACTTGGATAACCAAGGCTGGGCTTACCGAGCTTGATATCACACATGAAGAGCTCGATGCCTTTGCTCGCGCTGCAGCAGAGTTCTACCGTGCGAGCGATATCCCGCAGTTCACCCTCTATCGCCTTAAGCATGATATGCCGAATCTGGAACTTTTCGCGTACGAGTTAAATGACTGCTTTTACGAGTCGGTACTCGCATCGCGCCGCTCGCATCTTGAAACTAGCTCGCTGTGCGACGTGCGGACTTTTGCGCCCGCAGGAATTCCCGTACAAGGCCGCGCCCTTGTGGCCACGATCGTCACGAGCGAACAGTCACTGCAAGCTGACGACCTGCTCGATATCCTTCAAGCCGATTACGGCATCCCCGTCACACGAAGCCAGCTCCTGCAGCTTATTCGCAAAGCGGAGCTGTTCTTCAGCCCGGAACTTGACCGGGTCTTTTGCAACCGTAAGCAATTCCTACGAGAGGTGGAGTAAATGGAACTCAACGCATTCATCAACACCGGTACTGCCGAAGGCTGGCTCCGTCAAACCGACAACGTCAACGAGATCCGCGTAAACGGTCAAAGCCAGAACCAGCGCGTCTACGAGGTGCGCATCGACCGCCTGCACTACAACGTGCAGAACGGACGCATCGCCACGTTTATCAGCCGCTATCAGATGGAGCACGGCAAACTGCCCGAAGACGTCGAAGCACGCGATGAGCTTATCGAAAAGATGATAGAAGAGGACAACCCCGCCCGGCTCAAGACGACGCGCCTCGACATCAAGACAAAGGGCCAACAGGACGTAGCCATCATCCTTTCCAACGGCATCGTGATTGACGGCAACCGGCGCTTCACCTGCCTGCGCATGCTTTCGCGCGAAGAAAGCCAGCCGCGCTTCCTGCGTTGCTACATCTTCCCCGATACCTTCGACGAGAAGGCCATCAAGGGGCTCGAGCTCGAAATCCAGCTCGGTCGGGACGAGAAGGTCGATTATGACCCAATCTCGCGTCTGGTAGATATCAACACCTGGGTCAACGGTGGGCGCATGACCAGTGAAGAATATCGCACGTACGCGAATATCTCCAAGGGAGATATGGGCAAATTCCTGCGCCAAATCGATGTACTCAACGACTTCCTCGACTTCATCAACGCACCTGGAGCCTATCACGTTGCGCAAGATATGAAGCTCCAAGGCATCGTGGAATCGCTCGCCACGCGCCTGCAGAAATGCAAGAACGACGACGAGTGCGAGGATATGAAGAACATCGTGTTCGCCAACGTGCTCATGGGCAACCTGGGCGACCGCACGCGCAAGGTTCGCGAACTCTGCGACTATGTCGCCGAGTCCGAACAGGGCGACGGTTCCTACGTGGACGAACAGCTTGAGATTGTAGAGCAGGTGCTTGAAAAGCTTGAGGATATGCCCGAGAACACCGCAGTCTCGACGGAGTTTATCCGCGACAACATTGGTGCTGACGCGAATCTCAAGAACGAGCAGAAGGCGTCGAACGAGAAGGCCCGCATGCGCGCCGGCAACCGAGCAATCAAGAATGGCCAGGTGCGCAACACCCATGATGCACTTGGCAGCCTTTCCGGAATTGACGATGATCTCTTGGGAAAGCTCGCGTCAGAGCAACTCGATGACATGAACGAAACCCTGCAGAAGATCATCGACCGGGCTACCTCGCTCAAAGCGACAGTCGAAGCTCTGCAGGAGGCATAGCGCATGCGTCTATTCTTGGATGGAGAGCAGCTGCTGCTCGACCCGGCGCCGCTCAGCGCGGAACAACTTCGCCGCAAAGCAAAGTTCAAGGTGCGATGCCGGCACTACGTCGAAGGGGATGGCCCCGCGGGGACGCTCGCGCTTACCATGCCGGGCAACGCCGGTGATTTTGAAACGATGTCGGGCCGCCTGGAGGACGTTGCGGAAGCGCTCGGGCACACGCTCAGTATCGATGCTGAGCTCGAAGCGCAGTTCCGCGCCATGAAGGAGCTCGCCGAAGAGCACTATCGCGCCGGCAACGAAATCAAGCGCGGTGACCCGAAGTACGACGACAAGCTATATGCGTTTTCTGACACCGTGAATGCCTCCATGGTTCGCCCGCTCAAAGATCGCCAGATGCGCGATGCGTTCTTCTTGGCCACCATGGGACGCGCCGGAAACTTCTCGGTACCCGGATCGGGAAAGACGGCAACGGTGCTCGGCGCCTTCGCCTTCCTCTCCGCCCAAGGCAAGGTGCGTCGGTTGATGGTGGTCTGCCCTAAGAACGCCTTCGATTCATGGCGGACCGAATGGCGGCTGTGCTTTGGTGAGCTACGTCCACTCTCCTGCGTTTCCACGCAGGACGAGGCGTTCAAGCGACTGGGACGCGCCGATCGCAAGCGCTTTATCCGCGCGAGCATTGGCGCTTACAACCTCATCCTGGTGAACTACGAAGCCGCTCCGGGCATTGCCGACGAGCTCGCACAGGTAGCCGCAAACGATACCATGCTCGTCTTCGACGAGGTCCACCGCGTGAAGCGCATAGGGGGCACCCAGGCCACAGCCGCCCTCACCATTGCTCAGGACGCGCCCTACACCCTCGCACTTACGGGAACACCGCTGCCGAATACGTATGAGGACCTCTACAACTTTTTGCATATCCTCTATCCGCATGAGTATGACTCGTTCTTCGGGTTCACGCGAGGGGAACTCGCGCGCGCGGACGACGAAGAGCAGCTTGCAATCAACGCGCGCATCCAGCCGTTCTTCTGCCGCACCACCAAGCGCGACCTGGGCGTACCGCCCGCTTCGCCCGACAAACTCATAGAGGTCACGGCAGACGCTCGCACCGACCGCCTGATGAGCGCGCTTAAAGCGCGTTATCGAAAGAACAAGCTCACGCTGATGCTCCGCATCCTGCAGATGGAGCACGACCCCATCGATCTGCTGGACGACCTCGACCCCAATGATTTCCGCTGGATACTGGAAGAAGACGAGGAAACCGGAGAGGTCGATGTGGTGGACTACTCGGAAGAGATCGTAAACATGATCCGTTCCACCGGCATGCCCGAGAAGCGCGTTCGGTGCGTACGCCTGGTTCGCGACCTGGTGCAGAACGGCAACCCGGTGATCGTTTGGTGCATCTTCCGGAACAGCATGGAAGGGCTGCGTCGTGACCTAGCGAGCGCGGGTATCGAAGCGCATGTAATCTGCGGGGACGTGATCCTGGACGACCGCTCGCGCGTTCTCGACGACTTTCGCGCCGGGCGCTTTCCCGTGCTCATCACCAATCCCCACACACTTGCCGAGTCCGTCTCCCTGCATTCCGTATGCCATGATGCCGTGTACTACGAGTACAGCTTCAACCTTGTGCATCTGCTGCAATCGCGCGACCGCATCCATCGCCTGGGGTTGCCCGAGGGGCAGGACACACGGTACTACTACCTATGCGAGGACTACCTTCATAAGGGGAAACCGTACTCTATGGACCAACAGATCTACGAGCGGCTGCAGATGAAAGAGCAGACGATGCTACGGGCAATCGATGCTGATCTCATCGAGACTCAGCCGACCACTGAGGAAGATCTTGATGCCATTTTTGCCGGCCTGTTCGATGATTAATCACAATGGTTAGGAACCCATGAAACGCAGTGAGATACAAACCAGATTGCAGGAGCTCTTTGCAACACATCCCGTCGTTGTATGGGTTGATCCGGCGAATGAGTTTGCCGATAGCCTGGCCGAACTCGACGTGCCGAATATGGTGTGCTTTGCCGACTGCAATGGAGAACGGTTCGAACTCAAGGCGGCTGTTAACACCCTCACAGCAGACGAACGGTTGCTCATCTACCGACCAGGCTCCCCGGATGAAAGCGAATCGCCTGATTGGCTCGCTGATGTAATGAGCTATGCTCCCGTATTCGCCGCCGACACCGCCTCGATACAACTTGAGGAACTCGGAGCGCGCGATACACCTGAGATGCGCTCTGCACTGCATCAGTTTTCGCCGCTTCTGCATAAACCGGCAGATATGAAGCGCGTGCAGGCGGCGCGAAGCCATTTTGAAACTCCCAACGAGCTCGCCCTTGCAGTAATGGTGGCAGCTCTGAAAGCGAGCGTTCCGGCAACGGCCGACTGGGCGCTGCTCGCATTTATACAGCATGCGCACGAGCACGACATCACCCAGACATGCGAGCGCCTGCGTCATGCTGGCGCATGGGGTTCCTTCTGCCAGATGATTCGCGATCATGTTGGGTTCTCCGGCGATGCCGAGGGCGAGGATGCCATCGCTATGCACGTAATCATGACCGCGCTATGCCACGATATGCAAAATGGTGCTTCGAGCGATTCGTTCGCAACCACGGCCGCCTCCTTTCCAACTCCCGATAGCGACGCCGCTCGCCATGCCAGCGAAATGCTCCACCTTTGGCTGCACGTATCCTATAACGCGGGCCCATTGCGAGAAGCCTTGTACCGCGCGGCACGCAAAGCAGAATGCGTGTACCACCTCGCAGACGAATTGCGCACGTGGCCCACTGCAGAACTCGCCACGGTCACCGTTTTCCCTGTAGTTGACCGCATCATCGCAACCCGAGTGCTTGACGAGCTCATTCAAACCGACACCCTTGAAAATGACGTGCGAAACACGCTTGCCCAAAGGCGCACAGGCGTTTGGCATTCCCACTCCACCGGCCTCTTCTCTGCACTCGAAGCCATGCTCGATATGTGCAGGTTCCAAAAATCACACAGCCACGCAATAGCTAGCTTTGGTGCGGATGCTAAGGCAGTATGGGATGCATACGTTGCGGATTGGTATCGCATGGACACAGCCTACCGGAAGTTCCATGCTGCATTTCCCAACGCCCTCAACGAGGCTCCCGACCTCGAAAAATCGCTTCGGCGGCTTGCAGACCTTGCAGAATCCCAGTATCGACGTCAGTTCTTACGTGAAACCGCCGCCGCGTGGGAGCGTACGGCCAGCGGAGACCTTGCGACACTCGGCCAGGTAACCGGCATTCCGCGCCAACTCGATTTCTTTATGACCGAAATAGATCCGCTGCTTCGCAAGAAAAAGCAGAAGCGAACTTGGGTCATCATATCTGATGCCCTACGCTATGAGGTCGCGGTCGAACTCGCAGAAACACTTGAACGTACAACGCAGGGGCAGGCGCGCGTTACCAGCATGCAAGCCGGGTTCCCCTCCATCACCTCCCACGGCATGGCAGCGCTCCTTCCTCATGCATCGCTAAAAATCGCGCATCATGAAAACAGCGCTCATGATGGTCTTGCCGTCAACGTCGACCGCATGTCCACACAAGGTACCGCTGCCAGGCAAGCCGTGCTACGCGCATATCTCGACGCCCATCATCCCGGTACGGATGGAGTGGCGCTGCAAAGCTCGGCGCTTCTCAAGATGTCGCGCGATGAACGCAAAAGCATCATCGGCGAGGCATCGGTCGTGTATCTCTACCACAACCGTATCGATGCCATCGGCGACGAGGCAGCAACAGAGGATGGGGTGTTCAACGCCTGTGCTGAGGCCATCGACGAGCTCCAGCAACTTGTGCGCCTGCTTGTTCGCGAATTTCGTGCCAGCAATATCCTCATCACTGCCGACCACGGCTTCCTGTATACCGCGCAGCCGCTTAATGAAACCGACAAGGTCTCGCCCTCCGACGTGCAAGGCGAAATCGTTGCTTACGGCAAACGCTATATCGTGGGAAGGCAAAATCTGCGCTCAGAGGCCCTCCTTCCGGTTAACCTTGAGACAGTGAGTGATGGCGAGCTGCGTGGCTTTGCACCGCATGAATGCGTGCGCGTCAAAAAGGCAGGCGGTGGTGAGAACTACGTGCATGGCGGTATCTCGCTGCAAGAGCTTTGTGTTCCCATCGTACGTTTCAAAAACTATCGATCGGGATCGAAAGGCTATCGCGAACGCTCGCATGCCACACTTTCCCTTGTTTCACCGCTTACCATAATTACCAACCTCGACTTTGAGGTTGAGGTGCTCCAAAACGACCCCATTGGCAGCAAAACTCTGCCAGCCCTCTACGAGCTTCAAGTTGTAGGACCGCACAACGAACCTGTCACCGATGTGGGCAGATTGGCCGCTGATAGCCAGGAATCGGAAACCGTGCGACGCACCACGCGCGTCACGCTGCATGTGCGCGAGCAATTTGCATCAATGGGAGAGTTGCGATGCCGCCTCATTGCGCGCATTGCCGATGACGACGCAACGGGCGAACTTGGCTACCAGAACCCTGACAATTCAGACGTTCGAACGAATGGCGCCGAGGAATCCGTTCTCTCGGAGCCCGTCCTCCGAATCGCATTTGCCGCATCTCGTGCCTCCGATTGGTAACGTCCGCAGGGCGCGCTGTCCCCGCATGAAAGGACCTCGACATGGCTCAAATTGATGTTGACAACCTGCGAGCGCACCTCATAGATGTGTGCGGCACTGCAATGTTCAATGGCCTTCCAGCCGCTCTGCTGGAAATCGACGATATCGAGCGTATGTCCGGGGAAGAGCTCTGCCGTGAAGCAGAAGCCCTCGGTATCGACCTGAGACGATTCATCGTGGAGGCATGACGCCTTCTCAACTACGGAAGTCATCTACGCGGCCTGCCGGCAGTGGGCAATCGGTCACGTGGGAATAAGGCGGCAACGGGTCGATCTGAGACGGCAAAGTCCGCCCGAACGAGGAGGGAACGCAGCTAGCGGTGGTGACCGACGAGTGAGGGATGGAGTTCGCCGCCTCAGAGCGCGCGGCGGGCTTCGATGGCGCGGCCGAGGGTCAGCTCATCCGCGTATTCAAGGTCGCCGCCCACGGGCAGGCCGCTCGCCAAACGGCTCACCGTCACGCCCAGCGGCTTGATGGTGCGTGCGAGGTAGCTCGCGGTGGTCTCGCCCTCGATGTTGGGGTTCGTAGCGATGATGACCTCTTGGATGTCTTCCTCGCCCAGGCGCATAAGCAGTTCGCGAATATGCAGCTGCTCCGGACCGATCTTGTCCATGGGGCTGATCACGCCGCCGAGCACGTGGTACAAGCCGTGGTAGCTGCCCGTGCGCTCGATGGCGGTCACATCGCGCGGCTCGCCAACCACGCAGATGCGCGTGCGATCGCGCATGCTGTCCATGCAGATGGGGCACTCGTCGGCCGTAGCGTAGTTAAAGCAACGGCTGCAGAAGTGCACATGCTCTTTCACATCGAGGATGGCCTGCGCCAAACGGCGCGCCTCCTCGGCGTCGGCTTCGAGTAGGTGGTAAGCGATGCGCTGGGCACTCTTGGGACCGATGCCCGGCAAACGCCCCAGCTCATCGAGCAAGCGCTGCAAATCTTGGTTGCTCGCCATGGCATCCTTCCTCATCAGCTTCCACGAGCGACATTCGGTGTTACGGGGTCACGCGCACCGTGTGCAAACACATTCGCGACGGATATCAACGGTTATTTCGCAATGAGCCCAGTAGAGCGGTGTCCTTGGCAAAAGAATTTGCAGGTAGAACGCTTGTGCCGTTTCGCGCTACTCGACTAGTCCAAAAACAACCGTTGATTTCCGAATCGAGTGGACTTAGAACGGCATGCCCGGAATGTTGAGGCCTCCGGTAACGGCGCCCATCTGGCGGTTCGCAAGCTCGCCGACGCCGCGCAGGGCCTCGTTCACAGCTGCCATAACCATGTCCTCGAGCATCTCGACGTCTTCGGGGTCGATGGCCTCCGGGTCGATCTTGAGCGAAGTGACCTGCATGTCGCCGCTCACGGTGACCTTGACCATGCCGCCGCCGGCCGAGGCATCGACCGTGGACTGCGCGATGGTCTCCTGTGCGGCGGCGAGCTGCTCCTGCATCTTGCGAGCCTGCTTCATCATTTGCTGCATGTTCATCTGAGCCATGGGAACTCCTTTGATTGCGGTGCGGCGCGCATCTGGCAAGCCGGGCGCGCCGCGAAATTTGACGTTGGCATCGTACCATGAACGAGTGCGCTACTCCGTGCCGCCCACCTGCGTCACCTTTACTCCGTCGCCGAATACGCTGCCCAGCACCGACGCAATATCGTCAGCGCCTTCGCCGCCCACGGGGACGGAGGACGCCGACATCGCAGGGGCCGAATCAAAGACTGAGGGCGCAGAGCCGGAAGGTCCGCCGGCCGCCGGCATCGGGGACGCGGCTGGTGTAGCCCAGGGGGCAGATGACGGAGCGGCAGGCTGAGCGACATCGGAAGAAGATGTCTTCGGCTGCGAAGACGACGAGGGCGTAACCGCTTTCGCCGAGGGCGCCGCAGCAGCAGCGACCTGCGGCGCACCAGCCGTGGAGGCTGCGGAAGAAACCGTCGTAGGAGCTGCTGCCGCAGAGGTTGCAGAAGAGCTGGCCGCAGGAGCGGGAGACGGTGATGCGGCGGCATCGAGATTCGCACCGGGCATATCGAACGGGGGTAGGTCGTCGTCATATGCCATGGCGGCAGCGTCGTCGTAGGGCACCTGGTCGTCATCCCATGCAGGGCCCTCGGAGGCCGGTGCTTGGGCAGGCTTTGTGAAAGCAGGGGCCGGTTCCTGGGCGGACTCCGAGGGGGCGGGATCTAGCTTGCGCTCGGGCACCGAGGGGGATGGCTCAGGCGCTGGGCCAAACTCCGCCGGGGCAGGAGCCCACGGAGCAGAATCTGGCGACAGCCCGGATGCGGGTTCCTGGGCGGCCAGCGTGGCTGCGGGTTTTTTGGCCACTGACTCAGGCGCATCGGGCGATGCCGAAGCAGCAGGAGAGGGGTGGGTCGCCGGGGCTGACGACTCCGCCGCAGCCTGGGTCGCCGGGGCCGACGATTCCGCCGCAACCTGGGGCGCCGCCGGCGCCTCTGCGACCTGGGGCCCCGCCGGCGCCGTGGCCTCGGGCCGTGCGGCCGATGCAGGCGCCTCCGGCACAGAAGCAGCAGGAGCTGAAGGCTGTGGGTCGGAAGTTTTCGGCGCAGCGGCAGAACCATCCATCACGTAGTGCACCGCACGGTTACCAAAAAACAGCGCACACCTGCGGAAGCACGACCTCCTGTGTGTCCGGCCGGCCGAGCATCGTGATCGCAAAGCCCGAACCGGGAGGGAAGCTCACCGTAAGCGCGGACCCGTCGTCGGATTGCGCGCGGGAGCTCTGCAGAAGCGCACCTCTCGAAGGCTGGGCAGCGGTAACGCGCTTCACCACATCGCCCCACTTGCGCTGCAGCTCGCCCGCATCGGTCACCGCGGGCGTGGGGGCCGCAGCCGACGCAGCGATCTCGGCCGCAGACGGGCGCGAGGAAGCGGCTGGGGCGGCGGCTGCCGAAGGGCGCGAGGGCACTGCCGCTGCGGTCGGGGCGGCCTGTCCCGCTGCGCTCGCCGGGCGAACAGCTTCGGGACCGGAAGCGTGCTCAGCCCCGGGCCCTCCGGCACGTGCGGTCCCTCGCCCGGCAGCATGTGCAGCCCGAACTCCCTGATCCGAACGCACGTCGGCTTCCCGCTGTTCGGCGCGAACCGAAGGATCCATCACCCTAGAATCCTGCGGAACAACGGGGGCGACGGGCACCGTGCCACGCTCCTCAACATGTGCGGCGGCAGCCTCGGTCGGCGTGCTCACCGATGGGCGATGAGCCTCACCAGCAGCATGGGAAGCCTCAGAACGGGCGGACGCGCCGCCCTCAACCGGCGATGCCATCTGCTCCCCCGCAAATTCAGCGGTTTTTGCCCCGCCGGCGCGGAGCCTGCTCCGCCGCAGAAACGGCTGCCCCGGCGGGAGCGGATACCTTATCGGGCTTGGAAGTTCCAGCCGAACCGGAAGTTCCCGCCGCCGCGGGAGCCTCAGCCGACACGGGCGCCCCTCGCTGGCATGGGCGTCCCTGCTGGCATGGACGCCTTGGCCTCATTCGGCACAGGCTCCTTCGTCACCGCCCCCCGCACGCCGGCAAGCGCAGCCACTCCGCTCGCATCAAGAGGCGCTGCGGGCACACCGGAAGCAATCCGGGACTCAAGGCGGTCAATTCGCTCGGCAAGCGCTTCGAGCGTTAGGTCGGATTCGGGGCGAGCAAGCCGGGTAAGCGCGATTTCGAGCACCAAGCGCGTATCTGCTGCCGTGCGCATCTCGAGCGCAGCGTCGTCAAGCACCGTGAGCGCGCGCGCCAGGCGGTCGGCCGTCCCGAACAGCCCGGCCTCCTCGGCCAGCGCCTCGACGTCCTCCGCCCCATCGAAGAGCTCGGGGCGCGCACCCGCCACGCTTACCATATATATATCTCGCGTGTGCGCCACGAGGTCGCGCGTGAGCTCCATGAGGTCCTCGCCGGCATCAACCTGCGTGCGCACGAGCCCGAAGAGCGTGGCCACGTCACGCGCCGCGATGGCCCGGCTGAACTCCGAGAGCACCGTGCCCGACACCTCGCCCAGCAGCGCCCGAGCGTCCGATGCATGCACCGAGCCGTTGCCGAATACCGATAGCTGCTCCAGCGTAGACAGTGCGTCGCGCATGCCGCCGCGGGCGTGCTTCGCCACGATTTCGAGCGCCTCGGCATCGTAGTCGAAGCCCTCCTGTTCGCAGATGTAGGCGAGCCTGCCCACAATGTCCTCGTTGCCGATACGGTGAAAATCGAACCGCTGGCAGCGCGAAAGGATGGTTTCGGGAATCTTTTGAGGATCGGTCGTGCAGAGCACGAACAGCACATGCTCGGGGGGCTCTTCGAGCGTCTTGAGCAGGGCGTTGAACGCCTGCGTGGTGAGCATGTGGACCTCGTCGATGATATAGATCTTGTATGCGCCGCGCACCGGGGCGAAGCTCACCGAGTTGATGATTTCCTCGCGAACGTTATCCACGCCGGTGCGGCTTGCAGCGTCGAGCTCGTAGACATCCGGATGCGTGCCCTCGGCGATGCGCTGGCATTCCTCGCACGAGCCATCCGGCATGCAACCAGAGGCGCCCTCGGCGCGAGCAGCGGCGGCGCGCTCGCAAAGCAGCGCCTTGGCAAGGATGCGCGCCATGGTTGTCTTACCCGTGCCGCGCGGTCCGCAGAACAGGTACGCGTGGCTCAAGCGGCCCTCTGTGATGGCATGCTCCAACGTCGAAACGATATGTCGCTGTCCCACCACGCTCTCGAACGTCAACGGGCGGTATTTACGATAGAGCGACTCCATGGATTCTCCTTCGTGCAGTACGGTCGACGGCGCCGAGGTGGCCGCTCGCCAACCGGGCAACGGCGTGCCTCCATGATACCCTCCCGCGCGTTCACGCAAGCGCGAGCCTGCCGCCGGGTGAGCAGGCACCTGGAGCGGCCGGCCCGGCAGCCCCTCCGGCCTGCCAGGCAACCCCTAAGCCGCCGTCAGCCTTACAAGCCGTGGGACGCCAGCCGGCGGTCGATCTCCTTGAGCGTGACGCGCGCGGCAAAGAGCTGCCGGTACGTTGCGGTCTTCACCTTGTTCTGCGCCTGCAGGTCCTCCATGCGCGCAACCGTGTTCGAGAGCTCCTCGCGCACCTCGGCCGCAAAGGCCTCGTACGCCGCCAAGCGTTCTTGGTCCGTCATGGTCCCTCCCGTCACGCAGCCTTCATAACGGCAGCTATTGTCGCATGGTAAAATGTGCGCCAAGGCATACCGCACTCACATCACAAACGCACCAAGGATGGCCATGCCGCTCTTCTCGCAACATACCCGCCCCCCGCGGGGCGCATCGCCGCATAGCGCGGCCCCCCGCCCGGCAATGCCCGGACGCGCCGCTGCTACCCGTCGTGCGCCCGCGCCGCAGCCGGCACCGGGAGCCACGGCGTCCGCGCTGCTCAAGCGCTATCGGCCGATTGAAACCCGTGCCACCGGCGGCTTCGGCAGCGTGGAGGTCTGCCTCGACGCGCGTCTGCAGCGCCGCGTGGCCATCAAGCGCATTCCCCTCGCTGCGCCGTTTGAGGTCGCATCCAACGACGCGCGCGCCGACGCCCTGGCCGAAGCCCGCACCGCGAGCCTCCTGCAGCACCCCAACATCGTCACGGTCATCGACTTCACCTACGACAGCGCTTACGCCTACCTCGTCATGGAGTACGTCGACGGCATGTCGCTCGAGGAGTTCCTCGCCACGGTAGACGGCAACTCGCTCACCTACGACGAGTGCGCCTGCATCGCGGATGCCCTCGCGCAGGCGCTCTCCTATGCCCACGAAAACGGCGTGTTGCACCTCGACATCAAGCCGGCGAACGTGCTCATCGACCGGAGCGGCCACGTCAAGCTCGCAGACTTTGGCATGGCAACGCTCACGAGCGCCGCCGGCTTCGGCGGGGCGCGGGGCGGCACCATCGGCTACATGCCTCCCGAACAGCTACGCGGCGACGCGGTAGACGAGCGCAGCGACGTGTTCGCGCTCGCCGCCGTGCTCTATGAATCCCTCTGCGCCACGGCGCCATTCCGCGCGGGCACCCCGCCGACTCGCTCAAGCGCATAGACAAGGGCGTCATCGTGCCCTCGAGCCTCCTGCCGGACATTCCCGAAAACAGCGAGGAAGCCCTGATCTGCGCTCTCTCGCCCGAACCGTCGGAACGCATGGCGAGCATTGCGGACTTTAGCGACTGGTTCCTCCCTCACCTGGGAGACGCGCGCGAGGGGCGAAAAAACCTTGCGCGCATGATTGAGAAGCTCACCGCCGACGACGAGGGCGATTCCGGGGAAACCGAAGCCACGGGGCAACGCCGCGTATGGGAGCTCGATCCTGCCGAGGGCTACCTGGGAAGCCGCACCCCGCGGGCGCGGGCGCTTGCCACGAGCGTGATCGGAGGCGTGGGAACGGCAATCTGCTGCGCCCTAATCCTCACAACCCTCGGGCTCGACATCCAGGCGAGCGTTCTCGCCGCGATCGCCATCGGCGCCGCCGGCGGCATCGCCCCGCAGATTGGATCGGCACTGGTAGCCACGGGCTTCCTCATGATGATCATGAGCACCACGAATCTCATCGCCGTCCTGCCCGCAGCCGCCGTGCTCTGCGCGATTTTCGTTGGATGGTGGTACACGTGGGGCCGCACGCTCGGAGCGGCCTCGGCAGCGCTCGTGTGCATCATGGCGCTCGGTGCCGCCATGGGCGACCCCCTCGTGCTCGCAGGCCCGGTGGCGGCTTTTGCGGGATATTTCCTGCCCGCAGTGCCCGCCGCCATCAGCTGCTCGCTCGGAGTCGCCCTCAGCCGATGGCTCGACCTCGCAATCGAGAACGGCGGAGCGCTCGAGAGCGCCGCCGCCTTCGCTTCGCTCGCTGATGCGCCCTTCCTCGCGGGGCTCGCGCTCATCGCTGCAACCGCTGCGGCAACGAGCGCCGCGCTCTCCCGACACGCCCGCAACATGCGCGATTCGCGCGGCGGCGGCATGCTCGGCGTTGCCTGCGCGCTCGCGGGAATTATGGTTGTTTTGCTGCTCTGTCTTGCAAACCCTATGGAAATTGCCAGCGTGGACACTGCATCGATTGCCAAGATTCTCGGGGCGGGAACTCTATCCTCTATAATCATCGGCATGTGTGTATATCTGCTTGGCTATCGCAAGGACATCCCGGAGGGTGATCGATCGTGAACTTCCTGAACATCTTCGAGGACCACGTGGCGGGCATCTTCGGTGCCGCGCGCGCTCCGTTCTCGTTTAAGAAGCTCGCCAAGCAGGCGGCTCGCGAGATGGAAGATCAGACCCTCGTGGTCAACGGCGCCAACACCGCGCCGGCGCTCTACACGATCCTCATCTCTGCCGACGACGATTCACTTATGGCGCCGTTCTACCCGCAGCTCGCACGCGAGGTCACGAGCTTTGTGAAAGCCCAGGCCGACAAGAAGCGCTACGGGTTCGTGGGCGAGCCCCTCGTGCGCTTCATGATCGACCCCGCCCTCAAGCCGGGAAAGTTCTCCGTCTTCGCCGAAAACGTCGATGGCCCCACGCTCGCCCGACTCTATGAGGAGGAGCGCGCCTATCAGAACAGCCTGAGCCAGAACTACGGGCGCTCCGCCGTCAATCGCGCGCAGCAGGCGCCCATGCCGCGCCAGCAGCCCGCTCAGCCGCGCCAGGCCGCTCCCGCGCGCCAGGCCGCTCCCGCGCGCCAGGCCCAACCGCGCCAGGCGGCTGCTCCCGAGGTTCGAAGCGCAGCGCAGCCTATCTCCCTTGCAGGCAACGCCCCCAGCGCAGCAGGCTTGGGCGCCGCCGCCGGTGCGGGCGCTGCAGCAGGCGTCGCCGCGAGCAACATCCCCGATCCGTTCGCGAGCAACGATGCCGCATCCCCCATCCCCGTGCCCAAGACCGTGGGCCGCGAGGCCCTCGCCGGCATGGGCGGCGCAGCAGCAACCGGCGCATCGCTCGGAATCGGTGCCGTCCCCGCCGTAAGCAACCGCGCTCCCCTGCCCGCACAGGCGACCGCCCAGCTCGTTGACGTTGTGACGGGAGACGTATACCAGGTGAACGGCCCGGCCTGCATCGTGGGCCGCGAGCGCGCCGTGGCCGATGTGGCCCTGCGCGACCCCAACGTGAGCCGCCGCCACGCTCAGCTCACCTCTACCGGAAACGACTGGTCCATCGAGGACCTCAACTCCACCAACGGCACGTTGGTGAACAACCGTCGCATCACGCGGTGCCCGCTGCGCAACGGCGACCTGCTCACCTTCGGGCTCAGCACCTTCGAATTTAGGAGCTGATGCGAGTGATCGACGTCATCCTCTTCATCGGACGCATCGTTCTGGTCGTCCTGCTCTATATCTTCCTCTTCGCGGTCATGAAGACCGGCGTGGGGCTCGTGCGCGGCCAGCGGCGCGATTCCGCCATCTGGACCATCGACGTCGACAAGGGCCCGCGCGGTATCCGCGGCATTCACGTTGATATGCTCGGCCCCGTGATCGTGGGCCGTTCCCCCAGCTCCGATATCTGCATCAACGAGCCGTTCGTCTCGGCAAGCCACGCCCGCTTCTCCCTGCAGGGCCCGGCACTCGTGATCGAAGACCTCAACTCGCTTAACGGCACCCTCGTCAACGGGCGCCAGCTGCTTGAGCCCGCGACGCTCCGCGAAGGCGACGAGGTGCAGATCGGCGATGTCGTCATGAAGGTGAACCGTCGATGACGCCCGAGGAGCAGCATAGCGGGAACATCCCCTCCTTCCTTGAGCAGGCCGAGCACGCCCCTCTTGGCGCGCATATGGCGCCGCCCGAGGGGCTCGATGCCACCCGCGCAAACGCTCCCGCGCATACGGATGAACGCACCCGCGCCCATGCCGCAGAACCCGCGCCGGCACCTGCCCACATGGCAGATCACGGCCATGCCGCAAGCGGCGGCGCAGACGATGCGGTTGACCTTGAGTCGAGCACGCTCTTTGGCAACGCCCCCGCGGCGACCGCCGTGGCATCCGTCTCAGAGCCTGCGGATACCCCTTTCGAGGAGCAGCCAACCCTCTTTGCAGAGCAGCCCGCCCCCCAACATGAACACGTGCATGCCGAAGAAACAGCCAGCGCAGCTCAGCCGGGCCAGGAGGGCTCGTCGGAGCACGCGCGGCCAGACACTACGGCGGAAATCGATGTCGCGGCCGTAGAGGCACGCCTCGACGACCCAGGCTCGACCCAGAGCTTCGCCCCCATCACGGAGGACCGCATCAACACCGACTCCACCTACGATGCCGGCACGAGCACCTCGCTCATGTGGGGCGCTCGCTCCGACGTGGGCTGCGTACGCACGCATAACGAGGACTCCTACCTGGTGCAGTCGCCGCTCTTCTGCGTGTGCGACGGCATGGGTGGCCACGCCGCCGGCGAGGTTGCCTCGTCGATCGCGGTCGAGACCATCGCGCGCCTGGCCCCGCAGGAAGCCGACCCCACGCGCCTGGCCGCCGCCGTCGAAGCTGCTAATGCCGCCATCATCGAGGCCGCAGCCAACGGTCTGGGAAAGGCGGGCATGGGCTGCACCGCCACCGCAGCGTACATCGAGGGCAACGTCATCGCCATCGCGCACGTTGGCGATTCTCGCGCCTACCTCCTGCACGAGGGAACGCTCATCCGCATCACACACGACCACTCCTATGTTGAGGAGCTCGTCGATGCGGGCGAGATCACGGCGGACGAGGCCCGCGTGCACCCCAACCGGTCGGTCATCACGCGCGCGCTCGGGTCTGACCCGGCGATGTACGCAGACCACTTCCAGCTCAACATCGAGGAGGGCGACCGGCTCATCCTGTGCTCGGACGGCCTCTCGAGCATGATTTCGGATGGCGAGATCGAGACCATCGCCACCCAATCCCCCACCGCGCAGATTTGCACCGACAACCTTGTTGACGCTGCGCTCAGCGCGGGTGGCGCCGACAACGTAACCGTCGTCGTGGTTGATGTGGTAGACGACGGCCGTCTGCGCGACCTCGCCCGCCGCCGCAGGCGCAACCTGCTCATCGCCCTCACGGGCCTCATCGCCGCCATCGTGATCGCGTGCGCGGCGGCCGCCATCGTGATCACCAACTCCGTGTTCCTCGGCGTGCACGACGGCTGCGTGGCCATCTACACCGGAGTGCCCGGATCGTTCATGGGGATCGAGCTCTCCCACCTGAACGATGAGACGGGCATCGACATAGACGACCTTCCCGAAGACACGCAGAACCGCCTGCGCGCCGGAATCAGCCAGTCGAGCATGGAGCAGGCGCGTCAAACGGTCTCCGAGTACCGTCAGCAAATCTACGAGGAGCAGACCCGAGCCGTCGAGGACGCCGCCGCCATCCACGGCGACGCCAGCGCCGAGAGCGCAGGCTCGTCGGGCGACGCCGCGCCTTCCGATGATACGGCTGCGGCAGATCCCGCCGCAGACGCCGTAGACCCCGCCGATGCCGAAGGAGGCGAAAGCTAATGGGTAGCCGCCGAAACACCGAGCTCATGCTGCTCATCGGAGCGGCCTTCCCGGTCACGCTCCTCTACGCCCTCTATGTGGTCACCACCGGAGCGGCCCTCTCGTTCACCACGCTCGCCGTACCGATCGGCCTCTTCGCCGCCTTCGCCGCGGCGCATATCGGCGTGCGCATCTTCGCGCCCGGCGCCGACCCGGCCATCCTGCCCATCGTCTTCGTGCTTTCCGGCGTGGGCATCACCTTCGTCACGCGCCTTGCGCCCGATTCGGCCCTCAACCAGCTTGTCTTCCTGTTTGTCTCCATCGTGCTCATGGTGGCGACGCTTGCTGTGGTCAAGAACCTCGACATGGTGAAGCGCTACAAATACACGCTCGGGCTCATCGGCATCATCCTGCTGCTCTTGCCCATCTTCATCGGCGAGGACCGCTGGGGCTCCAAACTGTGGATCAACCTGGGCTTTATCACCATCCAGCCCGGCGAGTTCGCCAAGATCTGCATCGTGCTGTTCCTTGCAGGCTACCTCGCCGAGAACCGAGAGCTGCTCTCCATCGCCAACCACAACGTCATGGGCTTCAAGATTCCGCGCCTGCGCTTGCTCGCCCCGCTGTTCGTCGTATTGGGGGCGTATGCCTCGCCATCGTCGCCTTCGAACGCGACCTCGGTTCGGCGCTTCTCTTCTACACGCTCTTCCTCATCATGCTCTATGTAGCAACCGGACGCATATCGTATGTGATCATCGGCATCGTGCTGCTTGGCATCGGTGGATTTGGCATGTACCAGATCATGGCGCACGTGCGCACGCGCTTCGAGATCTGGCTCAACCCGTTCAGCGACGCGCAGAACAGCGGCTACCAGCTCGTGCAGTCGCTGTACTCGCTCGCCGACGGCGGGCTCGTGGGCCAGGGCATCGGCCGCGGCATGGCCAATCGCATCCCCGTCGTGGAATCCGACTTCATCTTCTCTGCCATCGGCGAGGAGTGCGGCCTGCTCGGTGGCGCGGCGGTCCTTCTGCTTTTCATGCTGTTCGCGGTACGCGGCCTCACCACTGCCGCGCGCGCCAAGAGCGACCTCGCCGCCTTCAGCGCCACCGGCCTCACTGCGGCCATCAGCTTCCAGGCGTTCCTCATCGTGGGCGGCGTCACCCGCCTTATCCCGCTCACCGGCGTCACCCTGCCCTTCATGAGCCAGGGCGGTTCATCGCTTTTGGCGAGCTTCATCATCGTGGCGCTGCTGATGCGAGCGGGCGACGAGGCGACCGGCCGCGAGACCGAGCTCACCGGCACGGGCATCATGACCGCGCTCGGTGCCGACGCGACCCCCGCACGTGGCGGCTCCCCGTCGTTGAGCAGCGTAGGCACGCGCATCTTCGGCGGGCGCAGCGCCACCGGCAAACCGCTGGGTGGCTCGGGCTCCATCGGCGGATCGCACGCACGCCCCGGCTCCCGCATGCGCCGGCGCCTCCTCGACACGCCTGAATCCGGCGTGCTCGGGCGCGTGGCTCTCGCCAAACGCCTCACCCGCACGGTCTTCTTCTTCACGGCGCTCTTTGCGGTGCTCATCGGCAACCTTACCTACATCCAGGTCATCATGGCCGACACCTACAAGAGCATGCCGGGCAACAACCACACCATCGCCCGGCAGGCCTACGTGCAGCGCGGGTCCATCATCACCTCGGACGGCGTGACGCTCGCCGAGTCGATCCAGCAGGAAGACGGCACCTACGTGCGCTCCTACCCCAACGGAAACCTCGCGGCGCACACCGTGGGCTACTACTCCACGCGCTACGGCAGCTCGGGCGTGGAGAACTCCATGAACGATACGCTCACCGGCTCGGTCGACTATTCGAGCTGGGAGAATGCCCTGCTCTCCCTTGCGGGGGTCTCCCAGCCCGGCAACTCGGTCATGCTGACCATCGACTCGCGCATCCAACGAGCAGCCGAGCAGGCACTCGACGGGCTCTCGGGCTCGATCGTCGTGCTTGACCCACGCACCGGCGCCGTGCTCGCCAAGGCAAGTGCGCCGACCTTCGACAACACCGATATCGCAAGCGTGCGCGAGAGCGGCAGCGAAGGCAGCGGCGAATACGACCGCGCCACGCAGGCCCTCTACACGCCCGGCTCGACCTTCAAGGTGGTCACGCTCTCTGCGGCACTCGAGAGTGGTCAGGCCACCCTCGACACCACCTACGACGCGCCCTCCGAGATCGAGATCGGCGGAGCGTCCATCACGAACATGCACGGCAGCTCGTACGGCAGCATCAGCCTGCGCCGCGCCTTCGCATACTCGGCGAACACCGCGTTTGCCCAGCTCGCTAACGACCTCGGCGCCGACACGCTCGTGCAGTACGCGCGCGCTTTCGGCTACGGGCAGTCGCTCGGCCAGGACTTCACAACCACCGCTTCCATCATGCCCGATCCAAGCGAGATGACCGAGTGGGAGCTTGGCTGGGCGGGCGCGCCAGCCGCTGGCGAGGGACACACCCCCGGCCCGCAGACGACCTGCATGCAGAACGCGGTGATCGCCGCCGCCATCGCCAACGACGGCATCGTCATGAACCCGTATGTGGTCTCTCAGGTGCTTTCGCCCGAGGGCACGGTCGTGAGCACCACTCAGCCCCGCTCGCTGGGCCAGGCGGTGAGCTCCACCACGGCATCGCAGGTCAAGGAGGCCATGCTCGAGGTCGTTGAGAACGGCACCGGCTCCGCCGCCCAGGTTTCTGGCGTGCAGGTGGCCGGCAAGACCGGCACCGCCGAGGTCTCGAACAGCAACGTGAACTCGACGTTCATCGGCTTCGCACCGTACGACACCCCGACGGTGGCCATCGCCGTCGTGGTGGAGAACTACAACGAAAACGGCGTCTCGGCCGCCTCGGTCGCCGACAAGGTCCTCGCCGCTGCGCTCGCGGCGCAAGGGTAAGGGGTGGCCATGGATGCACGAGAACGAGAGGCCGAACGCGGGGGACCCGCCGCGAGCTAATGTGCTCGAGCCGAGGCGCTCGCACAGGCTCGGCTCGCAGGGAACCCGCGTAAGCACGCCCTTCTAGGTAATAATCGCCCGCGTGAGCGGCGTACGTAGATGTGATAGGAGCAAGAAATGCAGCAGCAGGTACTCGGGGGAAGGTACCTCCTCAAGGATAAAGTCGGAACGGGCGGCATGGCCACCGTCTACCGCGCACAAGACCAAGTGCTGAACCGCACGGTCGCAGTGAAGATCATGCTGCCCCAGTATGCGGGTGACGCGACCTTTGCCGCCCGCTTCAAGCAGGAGGCACAGGCGGCAGCCGGCCTCTCGAGCCCGTACATCGTGGGCGTCTACGATTGGGGCAAAGACGGCGACACCTATTACATCGTTATGGAGTACCTGCGCGGCACCGACCTCAAGAGCGGCATCCGCAGTCACGGCGCGCTCGACCCCAAGAAGGTCGCCCAGATTGGCTCGCAGATCTGCGCCGCGCTCTCCGTGGCCCATAAGCACGAGATCATCCACCGCGACATCAAGCCGCAGAACATCATGGTGCTGCCCGACGGCAACATCAAGGTGATGGACTTCGGCATTGCCCGCGCCAAGAACAGCCACCTCACGCAAGACAACAACGTGCTCGGCACCGCGCACTATGTCTCGCCCGAGCAGACGCGCGGCCAAGAGCTCGGACCCACGAGCGACATCTACTCGCTCGGCGTGGTCATGTACGAATGCGCCACGGGCCAGGTGCCCTTCGATGGCGACGACGCGATCTCTGTTGCTTTGAAGCAGGTTAACGAGCTGCCCGTTCCCCCATCGCAGCTCAACCCCAACCTCGACGCCGACCTTGAGCGCATCATCCTGCGCTGCATGGAGAAGGACCCCGCCAACCGCTTCCAGACGGCCGATGAGCTGCGCCAGACCCTGAATGCGTACCTCGCGGGGCGCCAGGTGGATGTCCCCGAGCCCACGCGCGTGATCGGCGCGGTACCCGCGGGCGGCGCCGGCGCTACCGAGACGCGCGTGATGAGCGACCAGACGCAGGCCATGGCGCGCCCGGCGGGCATCGGCAACACCGCGGTGCGCAGCGGGTCCGGCATGAGCTCGAGCGCCTCGGGCGGAACCGACCCATACGGTGGAAAGAAAAAGGGCGGCAAGGGCAAGATCGTTGCCGGCGTGGTGGCCGCGCTCGCGATCATCGGCATCATCGCCTTCGCTGCCTTCAGCGCCCTCAACAGCGGAGCGAAGACGGTCACCGTGCCGAACGTTCTGGGTTACACGCAGGAGGAGGCAACCGAGGAGCTTCGATCGCGTAACCTTGGCGTTAAAACCTCGTCCGGATATAGCGATGAGTACGAAGAGGGCGAGGTCATGAGTCAGACCCCGAGCGGCGGCCTTCAGGTCGAAGAGGGCTATGAGGTTGAGATTCAGATCTCGCGTGGCCCCGAACCGGTAAAGACCACTACGGTGCCCGACCTGAAGGGCAGGACGCGCGAAGAGGCAGAGAAGCTTCTTGAAGAGGCCGGCTTGGTGGGCGTAGCCTCCGAGGCGTCCAACGACGCTGAAGAGGGCACCGTCTTCGAGCAGAGCCCCGCTGAGGGCGAAGAGGTCGAGGAGGGTTCGACGGTCACCTACACCGTTTCCACCGGCCCCGGCACCGTGAGCATCCCCAATGTGGTTGGCGACGGCGAGAACAGCGCCCTCGGCGCGCTCGAGGATGCGGGCTTCTCGGTGTCTCGCGAATACGAGTACAGCAGCCGCGTCGATGCCGGCGTAGTCATAAGCCAGAGTCTTACTGGCTCTGCCATGCCTGGCACCACCATCACCATCACCATCTCGCGTGGGCCGGAGCCCGACACCAGCACCCCCGATACCCCCGCAACTTCGCCCGATTCCCCAACGACGGGAGAGGATGAAGAGGAGTCGGCTGGCGCTGAATAGCCGCTGCGCGTATGCACTACATATGCCGAAGGGGGACGAGTCCGCTCGCCCCCTTTTTCGTACATGTGGGGCGATAAAGCCAGCGCGCGCCCGCCTCTCGCCCTCCGCTCCCGCGCATCCGACCTCCCGCGCGCCCGCCCACGCGTTCGTCCACCCCTCCCACGCACCCACGCGCGCTCAGTTCTAGCCTGCGCATTTGTATAGATTTATTGCCGTCCTGCATACCGGGGCGGCGCATGCGATAATGGCCGCCGCTCAAGGTCAAACGTGCACACGCCCTTGAGGCTGTCCCAGCCACCAAGCTCCTATACCCCTGTTTCAGCAAAGGAGGCCACCATGACCACCGCGCCCAGATCGCTCAGCGATCGCGCCCTCGAACTCGCACGGCTCACCCTCGTTCGCCGCGTCATCACCGCAGGTGCCGTCGTGGCATCCGCACTGCTGCAGGCCTTTCTCATCCAGGCATTCGTGAACCCCGCAAACCTGCTCCCCAGCGGTTTCACCGGCATCGCGGTGCTCATCGACCGCATCACGGCGCTCTTCGGCGTGCGTATCTCCACCGACCTCGGCATGCTCGCGCTCAACATCCCGCTCGCCCTCATCTGCTGGAACCGCATCTCCAAGCGCTTCGTCTTCTTCTCTATGATGCAGGTTGCGCTTTCCGCCGCGTTCCTGCGCATCTTCGATTTTCAGCCGTTGCTCGACGATCAGATCATGCTCGTCGTCTTCGGAGGCTTTATCTCGGGGCTTTCCATCGCCATCGCGCTCAAAGCGGGCGCCTCGACGGGCGGTACGGACTTCATCTCATTGCTCGTGGCAAACCGCACCGGCAAGACCATCTGGGGCTTCATCTTTGCCAGCAACTGCGCCCTGCTCGTAGTGTTCGGCGCGCTCTTCGGCTGGGAGCATGCGGCGTATTCCATCGTGTTCCAGTTCATCGCAACCAAGACTATCGACAGCTTCTACCACCGTTACGACCGCGTGACGCTGCAGATCACCACGCGGCACGCCGACGCCGTGATGGACGCATACATCGCGAGCTTCCAACACGGCATCAGCTGCGCCGAGGTGATCGGCGGCTACAGCAGACAGCGCATGTACCTACTGCACACCGTTGTCTCGACCTACGAATCCGAGGACATCGTCCGCCTCGTGCGCGAGGTGGACCCCGGCGCCGTCATCAACGTGTTCCGCACGGACAACTTCGTCGGCGGCTGGTGGGGCGGCCACGTGGACGAGCCCGTGCCCACCGCTGTGCCCGACCCTGCCAAGCTCCGGGCCAGCGAGGCGGCGCGGCGCTCCCGCCAGGGACTCATGCAGGACGACGGGCGGTAGCAGGGTCGAAAGGGCGCTGTTGTTCTGTTCGAGGGCCCACCTCCCCCGTCGCCAAGCGGCCGAATAAGATAAAACGTGCGTCCGATGCTCCCGTCAGCGCATCGCTTTGTATAGGGTTATAGGACCTACTTTATGCAGCGGTGAAAACCAGTTATTTCGCAATACTTTTGATCAGGCCATCTACCAGCAGTTTTATACTGTTCTTGCAGGTAGAAAGCCTGAGCTCAGTACTCAAAACTCCGCCGTTTTAACCGTTTTTTTCATTGACCCAAAAGTAGCAAGCTCAGGCATGAATACTATTGCCGCAAGAATGCATATTCAGCGATGACTCCCGCGCTTCACGGGCGCCAACCGCGTCGGAAGCGCGCAGCGATTACCACAGCTGCCGCAGTCGCAAAGCATAACCGTGGCACGCCGCGCGCCCTCGCTAGTCGTCGTCTCCGCTGGGCCCCAGCTGCTCCAGCACACGGAGTGCCGCGGCGACGGGCCCCGCCGGATCGTTGGCGTCGAGCCCCCGCCCCACACCGGTCCGGCGCCCGCGCCAGCCTTATACGGAACCGAAAGCTTGCGGCTCTTGGGGAAATTCACCGCGCCCAATCGGTCGCGCAAATCGAAGGCGACCATCTTTGGCACGTCAACCCCCTGGTACACAAGCCGTCCTGCCGAAAGTGCGATACTCTCAAGCCCCAGGCGCTCCGCACGGATGCGCAGGCGCGCCCGATCGAAGAGGTTCCGCGCCGCAAGCGGCAGCTCGCCATAGCGATCTTCGCACTCCCGCTGCGCCTCGTCCACCGCGGCAAGCGTATCGGCCGCGGCGACCTTGCGGTATACGAGCACGCGCCGATCGACCTCGGGCAGGTATTCCTCGTCCAGATAGTAATCTGCCGGCAGGTTGATTGCCACGCTCGCCACCTCGACCTCGCCCGAAGTCTCGCCGCGCGCTTCCGCCACGGCCTGCCCGAGCATCTGCGTGAACAGGTCGAAGCCCACGCTCGACAGGTTGCCGTGCTGCTCGGCGCCCATAAGCGAGCCGGCGCCGCGAATCTCCAGGTCGCGCATGGCGATGCGCATGCCGCTCCCGAGCTCTTGGAACTCGCTCAGCGCCGTCAAGCGCTCCGTGGCCTCTTGGGTGAGCGGAAGCTCGCCAGGGAACATGAAGTAGGCGTAGGCCTGCGTGGCGCTGCGGCCCACGCGCCCCTTGAGCTGATAGAGCTGCGCGAGGCCCAGGCGCTGCGAGTCCTCGATGATCAGCGTGTTCGTACGGGGATTGTCGATGCCGCTCTCGATAATGGTCGTCGCCACCAGCACGTCGATGCGCCCCATCGAGAAGTCGATCATCACGTCTTCAACCTCGCGCGGGCTCATCTTGCCGTGCGCCACGCCCATGCGCGCCTCGGGCACGGCCTCGTGCACGCGGTCAACCGCATCGTCGATGGTCTTCACGCGGTTGCTCACGTAGTACACCTGCCCCTTGCGCCCGAGCTCTAGCCGAATGGCCGCGCTCACCACGTCCGGGTCGTACTCGCCCACGTGCACGATGACTGGCCGGCGCCGGTGGGCGGCGTCGTGATAAGGCTCATGTCGCGCACGCCGCTGATCGCCATCTGCATGGTGCGCGGGATGGGCGTGGCCGAGAGCGTGAGCACGTCGATCTGCTCGCGCAGGTTCTTGAGCTGCTCCTTGTGCTGCACACCAAAGCGCTGCTCCTCGTCGATGATGACGAGGCCGAGGTTCGCCGGGTTTACATCGCTCGATAGCAGGCGGTGCGTGCCCACGAGCACGTCGAGCTTGCCTTCAGCAAAGGCCGCGAGCGCGCGCTTCTGCTGCCCGGGCGTGCGGAAACGGCTGAGGACCTCGACCTCCACGCCAAACGGGGCGAAGCGCTCGAAGAAGGTTTGGTAGTGCTGCTGGGCTAGAATCGTCGTTGGGCAGAGCACCATGACCTGCCGGCCGCTATCCACGCATTTGAACGCCGCGCGCAAAGCAACCTCGGTCTTTCCGAAGCCCACGTCGCCGCAGAGCAGCCGGTCCATGGGTTTGGGCGCCTCCATATCCGCCTTGATGTCGGAGATGGCATCTAGCTGGTCGTGCGTGGGCTCGTACGGGAAGCTCGCCTCCATCTCGAGCTGCTCGGGCGTGTCTGGCGGGCAGGCCACGCCCGTGATCGAGCTGCGACGCGTATACAGGTCCACGAGGTCGAAGGCGAGCTTCTTCGCCGACTTACGCGCCTTTTTGGTTGCCCGGCTCCAATCGGCGGTGTTGAGCCGCGTGAGCCTGGGGTTCTGCCCGTCCGGCCCAACGTAACGGCTGATGCGATCGACCTGCTCAAGCGGCACGTAAAGCTTATCGCCGTCCGCATATTCCAGAAGGAAGTAGTCGCGCTCCTTGCCGGCCACCTCTTGGCGCACGATCGACGCGAAGTGCGCGATGCCATGCGTGGCATGTACGACGTAATCGCCCGGCTTGAAGGGGAAGGTGACCTCCGTAACGTCAACGCGCCGCGCCGTACGGCGGCCCCGGCGCGCGTCCATGCGAGCGTTGAGGTCGCTTATCGAGAACACCGCGAGATGCGCCTCGGGCACCACCACGCCAGAAGGAAGCGGCAGGTCGATGAAGGTCACACGACCGCGCGTAAGCGTGGGAACGGCCACGCCACTCCCACGTGACCCGCCGAAGCTGGCCTTTGACCGCTGAACACCGGGTGTCTGCGATTCATTTGTGCCTGGGAGGGCGGAGTGCCCCCGCCCTCCGCCATTCTCCGAGCGTTCGATGCGCTTAAGGTTGAGACGGTCGGCCACGCGCACAGAGATGGCGGGGCTCACCGCCCCTTCGTTCTCGGGGGCCGTCTGCAGCGACTCCTCGAAGGGGATGCCCTCATCGGTAAACGAGAGCTCGAGCGACTCGCGCGCGCCGCGATCCGGAGCGGCAAACACGCACGCAAAGCGATTCGCCGTGACCTCCTGAATGCGCGAGATGAACCGCGTGTCCGACCCAGCGATCGCAGGCTGCTCGATCTTGAGCTCGGCCGTAACCGCGCCGCCCGCACGGATGATGGAAACGTAGTTCAAACGTTGCTGTCTGCCAAAATCGAGCTGCTGCGGGCGCACGTAGAGCCCGTCGAGATGACTCACCCCCGCTTCTCCGGCGCGCCGCTCAAGCTCCTCATAGGCGCGCGTGCAATCGTCGAACAGGGAACGCGGCTCGGAAAGCACCACGAGCGCGTCTGGGCTCATGTGCGCGAGCGGGCTCGCCGCTCCCTCGTACATGATGGGCAGGAAGCGATCAAGCTCCGGCGTTACCACCCGCGCGTCAACGAGTTCGAGAAGCGCCGCGATCGCGGTATCGTCGCGCGAAGCCTGATACAACGCGACATGCATGCGATGCACCGCGTCGTCGGTAAGCGCAAGTTCCCTACAGGGGAAAACCTCGACCTGCTGCTCGTCACCGATGGTCTGGCCCGTCGAGGTGACCATCCTGCGAATACGATCGATCTCATCGCCGAAGAACTCGATGCGCACCGCCTCCCGCGCCTGCGCAGGAAAGATATCTACGCTGTCGCCGTGAACACGGAAAAGCCCCGGCACATCGGCCGCGTCGGACGCGGTGTACCCCATGCCCACAAGCGCGCGAGGCACATCTTCGAACGGTCGCTCCTCGCCCACGGCAAACGTGGTCGAGGCCCAGTACCGGCTTTCGGCCGGCGGGACGCAGCGCAAAAGAGCGCGTGCGGAAGCAACCATGATGCACGCCTCGCCCCGCGCGATGCGACCGAGCGCAGCGCATCGAGCCGCCACGATCGCGTCATCGGGTTGCTTGTCCTGCCAGGGATAATCGGTGCGCTCCGGAAACCGCGCCACGTGTTCGAGCCCCACGTAGGCAGCGAGCGCCCGGGCGGCGCGGTCGGCGGCCTCCTCACCGGAAACGATATAGACCACAGACCGTGGCCGACGAGCGAACTGTGCAGCGAGCATGAGTACTCGGCCGGACTGCGAGACGGCGAGCGTGGCGTCCTTTCCCGCATCGAGCGCGGCCTCGATCACTTGCGGCGCCTCGGCGGTATAGAGCTGTGCGGCAATGCGATGGATGAGCATAGGCACCTTCCCCGACGCAGCGGCGGGCCAGACCGACTATCAAGCTAGCCCGGCCCGCTTATCCACGCCGAAAACCCGCCAGGGCAAGCCCCAGCGGGTCGAACGATTGTCTGTGAGCTTGTATGGTACCGCAAGTACGCCAGGACATCGCGCTCGCCCGCGCTCATACCCCGATAACCGCGCGCAACACTCGCTCAAACAACGCTTGCCCATGCCCGCCGCACCGCACTTCGCTCATGCGAGCGCGGCCAACGGTACGCTCGTTCCACTTTTGGGAATATCTTTTTATCCTGCTGGCCATAAGCCAGCCGCTGCCCAGAAAAAGCGCAGGATTCCCTTGTTCACGCAAGGGCTATCGAGCGCTAGGCGTAAAACATATTCCCAAAACTGGAACGAAAAAAGGGCCCAAGCGCTGGCAACAAGATTCGCGGCCCACATGCAGCCTCTCGCTTGGGTTTCCATGGCAGCGCAGCAAGACCTGTAGCCTCGAACCTTTCCGTTATGCGAGCGCGCCCGTTCGCACAAACAAGATCCTGACAGCAGGCACGCTGCAAAGGACAATGTCACGGCACCGTATAATGGTTCACAACACAACTGGTTATGCCGAAAGGACTACCGTGGACCTTCCACTTATATGCGCTCTCGTTGCCGCCGTCGCCGCTGCCGTCGCCGCGGTCGCCGCGCTTGCCTGCCTCGCCACCGTGCGTCGCATCGCCGTACAAGCAGAAAACGATCGCACCGCAGACGAGGCCCGCGCGCAGGAACTGACGCACCATGCTCAGGAAACGCAGCGCGCGCTCGACAGCGCCCAGCAATCCCTCGGCGCGCTCGTTCAGCATGCAGCTGCCACGACCCCGCTCATGCAACAGCGCTTCGATACGGTCTCACAGCAAATCACCCGCACCGGGGACCAGATGGACGCTCTTCGCCGCGAGACCACGCAGCAGCTCGGGCAAAACCGCGAGAACCTCGAGGGCCGCCTCGACCAAGTGCGCGAAACTGTGGACCGTCAGCTGGGCCAGATGCGAACGACCGTTGACCGGCAACTGGGCGATATCCGCACCGACAACGCACGCCAGCTCGACCAGGTGCGCGCCACGGTAGATGAAAAGCTCTCTCGCACGCTCAACGATCGGCTCTCGGCATCGTTCAAACAGGTGAGCAATCAGCTCGAAGCTGTTTACAAGGGCCTCGGCGATATGCAGAGCATCGCCTCTGGCGTGGGCGACCTCAAGCGCGTGCTGAGCAACGTGAAAACACGCGGCATGCTCGGCGAAGTGCAGCTTGGCGCCATCCTCTCGGACATCCTCGCCCCCGAACAATACCTGGAAAACGTGGCGACGAAACCTGGAAGCTCCGAGCGCGTCGAATTTGCCGTGAAGCTTCCCGTGGAGAGCGGCGACCCCATCCTGCTGCCCATCGACGCCAAATTTCCCGGCGACACCTACGAGCACCTGCGCGACGCCCTCGATGACGGCGACGCCGAGTCAATCGCCGCGGCACGGCGCGCGCTCGAGACGCGCATTAAGAGCGAGGCGAAAGACATCTCGAGCAAGTATCTCAGCGTGCCCGAAACCACTAACTTTGCCATCATGTTTTTGCCCTTCGAGGGGCTCTATGCCGAGGTAGTCGACCGTCCCGGGCTGGTCGAGGTCCTGCAGCGAGACTATCATGTCAACGTGGCGGGCCCCTCCACCATGGCGGCGCTCTTGAACAGCCTGCAGATGAGCTACCAGACGTTCCGCCTGCAAAAACGCACCGACGACGTGCTTCGCGTGCTTGCTGCCGTTAAGGCGGAGCTTCCCAACTACCAAGAAGCGCTTCGCCGCGCCCGTAAGCAGATTGACACAGCGGGCCGCACGGTCGACAGCATCATCACGACGCGCACCAATGTCATTGAGCGCAAGCTCAACGACATCAGCGCCCTCGCCGACGACGATGCCGCCGAGGTCCTTGGGATTGAAGCAAGTACCGAGCACGGTGATTCCTACGCCAAGGCTCTGGATGAGAGCGCAATCCTAGAACCCATCCATTCAAACACGGAGGCGATAGGCGCTACCGATAGGAACGAGCGCGGAGACGACGCAACCTCCTAACGCCCTATCGATGCCGAATCCTATTCATGCTGCACACGGTTATACCGATGCGCGGCTCTTCGCCTCCACCACGATGCGTCGCAGCTCCTCCGACCGAGTGTGGCCGTGCGCCCTTGCCCGATCGTCCACATAGTCGCCTACTCGCAACAGGCGAAGCACATTGGTAAGATGGCCATATCATCACAACCTTGCTGAGCACGATGCCTTGCATGTTAGGCAGTGACGCAGAGAGGACTCGCCATGCCCCGTGAAACCAACGCCGCCAAGCGCGAGCGCGCAATTGAGGTCTGCGAACGGCTTGACCGGCGCTACGGCCCCGTCGAGTGCTTTCTCGACCACGAGAACCCCTTCCGCCTCGTCATTTCGGTCCTCCTTTCTGCCCAAACCACCGATGCGCAGGTGAACAAAGTTACGCCGGAGCTTTTCCGCCGTTGGCCCACTCCCGAGGCCATGGCTGGTGCCACACCCACAGAGATCGCCGAGGTAATCAAGTCGCTCGGCTTCTATAAAACGAAGGCCAAGCACTGCGTCGAGGCTGCTCAGATGATCGTTGCCGATTACGGCGGCCACGTTCCGGCCGATATGAAAGAGCTCGTCAAGCTCCCTGGAGTGGGGCGAAAGACGGCCAACATCGTGCTCAATGTGAGCTTTGGCATCGTTGAGGGAATCGCGGTCGACACGCACGTCAATCGCATCGCCCACCGGCTCAAACTCTCGCCCAAGACCCATGAGAAGGAACCGCTCAAAACGGAACAGGACCTTCTCAAGATCCTTCCCAAAGAGTATTGGCGCAACGTGAATCACCAATGGATCAAGTTCGGACGCGAAATCTGCGATGCACGCAAGCCGCTCTGCAGCGAATGCCCCCTCTCGGATATCTGCCCCAGCGTGCGCTGCTAGCCCCTAGTTCACGCTCTTGCCCCGGATACGCTGCGAGCCCTTGTTCACACCCTTAGCCCCTACTCACATCGCCATCACCGAGCGCACAAACGACTCCACGCGCGAGGGCATGGCAGCAAGCACGTCGAGCACCTCTTCCGGCGTGGCCCCGTTGATGATGCAGGTCAGAACATACGACCCGACAAACACCGCCGCGAGCCCAAGGGGAATGAGCACGATGAGCGCGAGCACGCGCAGACAAGCACCGATGCGACGGCGACGCGCCCGGCGGCGTTGGAAGGCGAGCTCTTCGCGGTACGCATCTTGCGCGACCGAATAGCCGTCGCTCGTTTGAGACGGCGCGCACGGGGCCTCGTGTTCACCTCGATGCTCGGAATACGTTTCGCACGCGCGGCTCCGCTCGGAAGACCCCTCGCGCCCGGCTCGCTGCGCAGCGGGTGCATCGCTCCCGATTTGTTGGTCGACGGGCACCCGGTGCTCGGCCTGCCGGTCGACGGGCACCCGGCACCCGGCCTGCTGCGCGACAGGCGCCCCAAGCCCGGCCTGCTGCGCGGCATATTGCTCTTGCATGGCACGCAGCCATGCGTCTTGGGACCGACGCTCGCGCTCCAACCGGTCATTTACTTGTTTGGGAGTCTCGATAAAAAGGTCCATGCAACATCCTCCTCGGAGAGGCATGCATGGAAAGGTAGGCCAAGCATGGCACGGAGCTTGGCCCACGTCAAGCGTGCCCAGCGTCGAAATCGACAAACGGCATGTCCCGAGGCCGCCGAGCGAAAGCTCGCTCCATCAACCACGATTCGAGTACGGCCGCGGCGGCAACCCCACCAGGCAGCGTCACACAGCAGATACGCCTCATGGGCAGGCCGCGCCATGCAAGAAACGGCTGTGCGCAAATAGGGCACAACGCAAACGCCATAACGCGAAAGGGCGCCCATGCAAAAGGGCGCCAAGCAAAAGGCCGCCCATGCAAAAGGGCGCCAAGCAAAAGGCCGCCCATGCAACAAACGGCATGGACGGCCTCGGAACCTAGGCGACGCGTTGGAACGCCGAGCCTACGCTAGTAGTTGATCGCCTGCTCCTCGAAGTAGCTCTGCGGATGGTTGCAGACGGGGCAAAGCTGGGGAGCCGTGGGGCCAACATGCAGGTGGCCGCAGTTCAGGCACTTCCAAACCTTGACGCCCTCGCGCTCGAAGACCTCGCCCTTCTCAACGCGCTCGGCGAGCTTAAGATAGCGCTCCTCGTGCGCCTTCTCCACCGCGCCAACGCCCTTGAACTTGGCGGCAATCTCCTTGAAGCCCTCCTCCTCGGCGGTCTGCGCGAACTCGGCGTACATCGTGGTCCACTCGTAGTTCTCGCCAGCGGCGGCGTCCTTCAGGTTGTCGAGCGTGCCCGGCACCGCACCGCCGTGCAGATACTTAAACCACAGCTTGGCGTGCTCGGACTCGTTCTTGGCGGTCTCCATGAAGATGTCGGAGATCTGGACGTAGCCGTCCTTCTTGGCCTGCGAAGAGTAGTAACGATACTTGGTGTGCGCCTGCGACTCACCGGCGAACGCGGTCTCGAGGTTCTTCTTAGTCTGCGAGTTCTCGAAATCCATTGGACTCTCTCCCCTCCTGCTGGCATCAGCAGTCGTTGTTCGCGCACCCACGGCGCGCCTATGATAAGGTTATACCCTCGGCGGTAGATTATACTCTTACTTATTAGGAATTAATTCTAATAAAATGAAAGAATCGCATACATTACGCCAGTCAGATGAAGCTTATTCAACTTTTGGGCACTTCCTTCCTGCCTTATGAAGTATGAGCGACTTTTTTGTTAGAGAAACCGCAGGTACATTGCTCGCAGAAAACTTGTCTACTTTACAGGTACCTCGTGAAGTGCCCAAAAGTTGAAAGTGGTCGGCGTCCATGCAACGCTACAGCGCGATAAAACCCAACATGTTCCCGCAGTCGAACGTAGATTTCGAATTTCTCACAGTAAAAGCGCTGGTAAAGCGCTGACGAGATACTTCCCGCTTCGATCGAAGACATAAAACCCATAAAACCGGGTTTCAAGCCGGCGAGCAGCAACCTCTACGCGATCATCCAAACGCGCTCGCCATCGCGCTCGACGGCCAAGCAGAACCCTTCCTGCTCCAAGGCGGCGAGAATCGAAGCGACGAACCCGGAGTCAACCGGGCCGCGCCCCGCCTTGGTTTCAAAGCGGTCGAGCTCGCGCACAACATCCTGCAAGGTAAGGCCCGCTGGCTCTGCATCGCGCGCATCGAGTAACATCCGGACAACCTCTGCGCGCTTCTGGCGACGCGATCCCTCGAAACGCGACTGTCGCGTATACGCCGCGGAGCGACGCGAGGGGTTGGGCAGCGTCTTTTTAAGATACGCTCCGTAGTCGAGCAGCGCATAATACCAGGCCCGAGGCGTGTCTTCAGCATCCTGGGGAACGGCAAACCGCTCCGCCCCAGAAGTCTCATCCGTCCGCGCCGCAATACCTTCCGGGGCAAGGGGGCAGGTCGCCTCCACCAACGGCGTGAGCTCCCGGTCGGGCACCGCAGGAACATCAGGGAAGAAGTGATGCAGAAACACCGTACGAACGTTGGTCTCGAGGTACACGCCGGGCAGGTCGAATGCGAAAGCCCTGATACCCTGCGCCGTCGCGGGACCTATGCCCGGCAGCGCAACGAGCTCCTTCGTTTCGCGAGGAAATGCGCCGTCATAGCGCTCCATGATTTCCTGCGCCGCCCGCTTGAGCGCCAGCGCTCGGCGGTTGTATCCCATACCCTGCCACGCCTCGAGTACATCGGAGGTGGGGGCATCGGCCAGCACCTCGACACTCGGAAAGCGCTCGAGCCACGCCGGCATGCGCGTCTCGACGCGTGCCACCTGGGTCTGCTGAAGCATGACCTCCGAGAGCCAGATATGATAGGGGTCGCGCGTGCGGCGCCATGGAAGGTCTCGGTACAACCGCACACCCTCGGCGCGGATGAGCGAGCGAAATTCCTCTGAAACCATGTACCAGCCTACGCGCCGGTATGACGGCGAAGCGACGCGCAATCGGCATACGAGGCAAATGCGCTGCGATCGGTGAACTTCGCGTCAACGGCGGGGAACCGGCTCCATGTCACAACGTCGTGAAGCGTGATGGAGCTGAGGTAATCGCGCATAAGGGCCTCGGCTCCCAGCCAAAGCGGATGAAAACAGCAGGTAGACATACGCGAGCAGTCGGCGTCAGGCGCGGTGCACTCGTTGATGCAGAATGGTCCTTGCACAGCTTCGACGATATCGCACAGCGTGATCGCGGCAGGATCGGCCTTGAGACGCATGCCGCCATGGACGCCGCGCAGGCTCTCCACAATGCCGGCCTGAGCAAGCCCATGCTGGATGGACCGCGCGAAGGAGTAGGGAACATCCACTTGCTCGGCGGCCACGCGCACAGAAAGCAGGTCGCTCTCGCTCGTAGCCAGAATCGACAGAATGCGCAGCGCGTAGTCCGTCTTCCTCGAGATGTCCATCATAGCCCCTTTGATGTCGAACGCCTGATAACTTGTCTTACCATGTTATATGACTGCACAGGCGAAAAAGCTGAGCATAGACTATAGCATGTTACCTACATCGCGCAGCGGGGCGAATTAAAAGCAAAAGCCCCGCACATGGCGGGGCTCTCTAAGCAATGGCGGGAAGTACGGGGCTCGAACCCGCGACCTCCGACGTGACAGGCCGGCGCTCTAACCAAACTGAGCTAACTCCCCTCAGCAAATGCTGCGTGAGCAAGTGTACCAAGAGCAGACGAGCCGCGCAAGGGTATTTTTGAAGAAAAGTGTGCTGATGTAAAAAAGCCTCCATAAGCGCAGATCAGAGGGGGGCTGCAACTGCAACAGTTATTGCGCACGGTGAGGAGAACGCTGTGGCCGCGGCTGCACGGAGAATGGCCGGCATGCTTCGAGGCGGGCTGCCGGCTGCGCCCACTAACTTACTCCAGATCGATGATCTTAAGCGAAAGGACCTCGCCCGCCGAAACCATCATGCGCGCCATCGTTGCCCCGCGGGACCCGCGCGGAAACGTTGCCGACCCCGGGTTCACCACCAAGCAACCGCCCATCTCGAGCACGCGCGAACGATGCGTGTGGCCGCACACGGCAACGTCCACATCGTCAACGGGAAGATCCTCGCGATAATGGGCCACGGCAAACCGAAGGCCCTCATAGGTGAACAGGGCCAGCCGCTGCACCTCGGGGCCGTAGTCGCGATAGTAATCGTTGTTGCCCAGCACGCCGCGAATCGGCGCAATGGTGCAGAGGTGCTCCCAATCCATTTCGGACGTGATGTCCCCTGCATGAATGATGAGGTCGGCACCTTCAAGCTGTTCGAGCAATGCGGGCGACAGGTGCCCGTGGGTATCGGAGATGATATCGATCCGCTTTGCCTTGGGTTCCGCCCCAACACGCCCCGACTCGGTCACCGTTGCCCCTTCCACAAGCACTCCCTACAGACTCAGCGCCTTTTTAAGCGGCACCACACGACGACGAGAAACCGGTACGCGCTCCTCCATACCCGTAATGCCCAGCTGGATGGCACCCGAGGGCACCATCTCGACATCTTCGACGCACGCAAGGTTCACGATATAGCGACGGTGCACGCGGAAGAACCCGAAGTCGCAGAGCTTCGCCTCAAACTGAGCGAGCGACGTCGTGGAAAGGAACCGGTCGTCGTCGGTAAAAATGCAAGAATAATCGTCCTTCGCCATGATATAGCGGATCTGGTCCACCGGGATGAGCACCTTGCGCCCGCCCTTTTCGACCGGGATGCGCTCGATGGAAACCTTGCTCTCGGTCTGTGGCTTCACACGCGTGAGGACCTTTTCGATGGCCTGGTCGAGCCGCGCCTCTTCGACGGGCTTCAGCAGGTAGTCGACCGCGTCGACATCGAACGCCTCCACCGCGTGGTCGCTGTACGCGGTCACGAACACGATCGCGGGAGGGTTCTTGAGCTTGTGGAGCGCCTCCGCCAGCTGCAGGCCCGATGCCCCGGGCATCGAGATATCGAGAAACACCACGTCGACGCGGCTCTCCATTAGCATCTCGATGGCAGACCGAACACTCGACGCCTCGGTAATCGAGCTGATCTTGCCCGTCTGCTCGAGCAGAAATTTAAGCTCAGAGCGGGCAGGAGCCTCGTCGTCGACGATCATCGCACGTAGCATACGTTGTATTCCCTTCGTCCGCGCAAACCGCTAGGCATGAACCGTGCGCCCAAACGGAACCGGATGTTCTCATTCTACCCATCAACGAAGATACTCCCCAGCAAATCCAGATGCAAGGTAATCGTCGTCCCCTCCCCTGGGTGCGATTCAACGTGCGCAGAGGAGTTGGGGCCGTAGAATCGCTGGATTCGCTCGAAGATGTTGTGCATGGCCACGCCAGCGCCGCCGCCTTGGGGAGCGTTTACATCGACCGGCCGCTCCGTTACCTCGAAAAGGTGCGCCGCGGTCTGCTCGCTCATGCCCACGCCGTCGTCGGACACCTCGATTGAAATCGCCCCCTCGCCGCACGAACGCACCGCAACGCGAATATGCAGTGTGCCCTCGTCCTTCATACCATGACGCACTGCGTTTTCTACGAGCGGCTGAATAACGAAGGAGGGCACCGGCGACTCCTCGACGCCGTCTTCCACAATGAATTCGGCTGCGATGCGGTCGTCGCCAAACCGCGCGTACTCGAACATGAGATACCGCTTGGTCTGCGCGATCTCGCGCGATACGGGGATGAGCGAGCCGGAATTATCGAGCGTCGAGCGGTAGAACGAAGAGAACTCGCGCAGCAACTCGCGCGCGCGGGCCGGATCGGTGCGCGTGAAGGAAGCGATGGTGTTGAGCGTGTTGAAGAGAAAGTGCGGGTTGATCTGCGCTTGGAGGGCGCGCACCTCGGCGCGTGCGGTGAGCTCCTCCTGGAGCTCGAGCTCGTGGATGGCGAGCTGCGTCGAAATGAGGTCGGCAAAACCCGACACAAGCGCGTACTGCGTGCGGTTGACCGCGTGCGGGCTGCGGAAATAGAACTTGAGCGCGCCCACGGTGTGATCGCTCACCTTGAGCGGAGCCACGATGCCCGCGGAGATCAGCCGGGCTCGCCCGTTCTCGGCACGCACCTCCACCGCCTGGGTGAACGACTGGATGATGCCGTGCTCAATCACGTAATGCGTTGCAGGCGTATGGATGGCAGAGCCGGAAGGAAAATCCTCCGCCATGTCGCCCACGCAGGCGAGAACGCGGCTCTCGTCGGTCACAGCGATGGTGCTCGCATGCGTCTCGGGCAGCAGGTGCCTGCAGATGGCCTCCGCACTTTCGGGAGTAAGGCCGCCGCGCATGTCTTCGAGCATGTCCGAAGCGAGCGAGAGCGTCTCCTCGGTGTATTGGGAACGCAGGCGGTCCGGGTTGAGCAGGCGATAGGCGAAGACCACCAGAAAGATGGCGAGCAGCACGCACACGATGGTCACCGGCACCGACTCCGCTCCCGCAATGACCAACCAGAGCAGGTAGAACGCCACCACGGACGCACCGATCACGGCAAGCATCCAGAGCAGCGAGAGGATATCGGTATGCCCTCCCGCCACACGGGACCGAAGGTTCATCAAGCCTCCTTGAAGAGTTCCGCGAGCTGCGCGTCGCGCCACAAGCCCTCCATGATGGCGGGCCAGAAGCTTTGGAAGCGCAGGTACTTTCCAGTGTTCTCGCGTGCATACCGCAGCGCGTTGCTGCGTCCATGGCGCCAGATGCCCCAGTAGGCGCGATGCTCCCGCGTGAAGAACGTGCGCACGATGGCGGTCTTGCGCACGCGCGAGTCGAGTTCCGACGAGATCCACGGACCGGGATACGGCATGAGCGAGGCGGGCGTCACCGAGTTGAGGTCGTTCTGACGGTTCGCGTCGGCGAGCTTCGCCCGTTCATAATACCAGCGGTACACGTCCTGCATAAAGCGCGGGGCGCGCTGTTCGACCGCAGGGGGAAGATGGCGCACCGACCACCGGTTGTCGAACCAGACATCGAGACCGTGCAGCCGAAGATTGAAGAGGTAGTCGAGGTCCTCGCCGCGCGTGATGAACGGGTCGAACGCCACACGCATGTATGCGCGGGCATGCACGGCAAAGCATCCGCCGCACACATAGTTGGAACGCGAGATGCGCGTCCCACCGAGCGCCCGGCGCATCCACTGGTTGAATTCCACGCGCTTGGTCCACCAGCGGTTCGTGATGCCCGCTTTTGAGGTGTTGGCGAAAGGAGAGTTTTCCTCGTTGAAGAAATATCCGCTTTTAGCAAGGATGGGAAGGCCCTGGCGCGTCTCGTGCCCAAGAGCGTATACCGCGCGCTTCATGAAATCCGCGGTGGTAACGACCTCGTCGTCGTCCAAGAACACCACGATGTCGTGGCCCAGCACCGCTGCGACCGCGAGCCCCATGTTCCGGATGGCCCCATAGCCGCGCAGCGATACGCATTCCCCCAGCCCGCGGGGGGCGAGCTCGCCCACGCGGTCGATGACCTGCATTGCCTCGACGTTGGTCACAACGGTGATGGCGAGCGATGGGTGGTCCTGAGCGATGCGCCGCACGCGCATGCCAACGTCGGAGGTGGCGGATAGCGGGCACACCACGAGCAGGACGATGGGCGCGACATCGTCCACGTTCTCGAGCGATGCAAGGCAGCGATCGAGCTCGGTGTCTTCGCGGTTAAGGTCGGTCGAATGATCATAGGCGCCGGGGGCCTGCTGTTCGGCCCGCGCATCTGCCCAGTACGTTGGGATCACGATAACCGGTCCCACGTCCATCACGACCTCTCGTCTCTGGCTCTGCACCTGCCCCAGGCACAGAGCCTCATCGAGCACGCCGGCTTTCCGCACGCGCGCGAGATATCGCCGCGAGAAGCGGTTGGCCGCCCCGAGCGATCCCCCAATCGCTAATGCGAGGCGCCCCGCGCTTCCGCAAAGGGCGAATCCGCCTTGAAGTACGGCGTGCGAGCAAGCGACTTACTCAACGGATATCCCAGCACATACATGATAACCGCTTCGCCAGCGCCCGTGGTCACCAGTCCAAAGAGATACATGAGAGGCCAGGCGCCATCGAGGGATATGGACGTGAAGGGAATCGTGTAGAAGCCGGTTGCCTGCAAAAGAATGGGCAGATAGGCAGGGACGATGAGGGCGTTGGCAATCACCGGGCCGGCGAGCGCCACGAGAGGATGCTTCCTCATCTTCCAGGTAAAGCAGGCGCCCGCAAACGTGGCGAGCGAGCCGAAGACCACATCGAGCAGGCCGAGCATACCCGTGCCGGAAAGCGCGATGTTGGCGACGTTGGCGATAGCGCACCCGAGCGTAAGCCCCGGAATGGCAGCCGGGGTGAAGAGCGCGAGCGCGCAGAGCGCCTCGGACACGCGGAACTGGATGGGGCCCCAGGCCAGGCTGCCAAGGAAGAGCAGCGCGATGAGCGTGCATGCCGCGTACACGGCAGCGATGATCCCTATACGGGCGACTTCATTCGATTTCATGAGCATTCACCTTCTATGTTGGAGGGCTTTACTTGAATGCTCATCAGACGTGCCGGCGGGTGGTCTCTTTTGGGACGGGTCCGTTTTGACTCATTCAGGCGAACTGAGGGGCGCTATTTCAAAATGAGTCAAAACGGACCCGTCAAACAGACCCGTCCCAAAGAGACCACCAGGGCCGTCGCGCCGGCCCTACGCCAGGCCCTTAATTCGAGAGAGCCTGATGAGCATGACAAAGCCCACGACCAACAGGATCCCGATGGAAAGCACTCCTAAAGAAGCATCCCCCGTGAGCGATGTCACGACAGATACTAGCAGAGTTCCCATGACGCTCGCATAGCGCCCGAAGATATCAAAGAAGCCGTAGTACTCGTTCGAACGCTCCTTGGGGATGAGCTTGCCGAAATAGCTGCGCGAGAGCGCCTGGATACCGCCCTGGAACATACCCACCACCACAGCGAGAATCCAGAACTCCACCTCGCTCTTGAGGAAGAACGCCGCGAAGAGCACGATGCCCACGTAGGCAGCCACCGCGATGAGAATCATGCGCAGGGTTCCATACTTCTTGGCAAGCGATCCATACGCAATCGCGGAGGGGAACGCCACGAACTGCGTGACGAGCAGGGCCAGGATGAGCGCGGTCGAATCGAGGCCGAGCGACGTACCGTAGGTTGTCGCCATCGAGATGACCGTATGCACGCCGTCGATGTAGAAGAAGAAGGCGATCATGTAGATGAGAATCGCCCGGTCCTGAGCGATGCGGCGCATCGTGGTGCCGAGGCCGCGGACGGTCTTGACCACCTCTCCGCCGAACGTCTCGCCGGGCGCAAGCTCCTTGGCGTAGCGCTGCTTATACGTGCGCACGAGCGGCACGGTGAACGCAAGCCACCAAATGCCCGTGATGATAAACGAAACCTGCACGCAGAACAGCATGTCGAGGCCGAGGGCCGAGGGCCCAACCAAAATGAGCAGGATGCACACGATGAACGGCACGCACGACCCGATGTAGCCCCACGCGTACCCGGAGGAAGACACGGTGTCCATGCGATCATCGGTGGTGATATCGGGGAGCATGGCGTCGTAGAACGTCATCGACGAGTTGAGCCCGATGGTGCACAACACGTACACCACGAGGAACGGCATGGCGCCCATGGGGATAGCCTGCGCGAAGCAGAGCACGAGACCCGTGAGGAAGAAGCCGAGGAAGAACTTGATCTTGTTGCCCGCATAATCGGCGAGCGACCCCAGCACGGGCATGAGCAGCGCCACCACGAGCGACGCCACCGTCTGGGCGTTTGCCCATGCGGTCACGAGCTCCGCAGAGGAGGCCCCCGTGTTGATCGCGTCGAAGTAGATGGGCACGACCGACGTGTTGAAGAGGACGAGGGCAGAATTGCCCACGTCGTACATGACCCAGCTGCGTTCCTGCTTGGTGTATTTCATGACTGCTTCCTTCCCCATGCGCACGCGCGAGACGCATGCAAAACAGCCTTATATGGTACGGCACCAGCAGCGATTACGCGGTCAAGATTTGGTAAAGGAGAGATTGCAAAAACAGGACAGAGGGAATTTTGCATAGATGGTCATCTATGCAAAATTCCCTCTGTCCTGTTTTTGCAAACCAGCGCCTAACCGCCCTAATCGTCCTGGTCAAGCTCCTCGTCGTCGGCAAGGGGACGTCCGGAGTAGTTCACGCGGTTCGTGACCTCTTCCATGGGAACCCCGTCCACGAAAGCGCGCGCAGCGCCTTCGTAATCGTCCAGCGCCCGGTCGAACACCTCGGGGAAGCTCTCGAACGAGACCGCCCTGGTGAACGGATTCTCCCACTCCAAGTGCCCCATGTTGCCCGCACGAAGCGGAGGCTCGGTAGTCACCCGGTGCGCGAGCGAAGCCAGCAGCGAATGTCCGCGCACGGCTCCCTCGATGAGCCCGAGAACCTGCGAGATCGGTGCGTTCGCCGGCTCGACGAGCTGGTAGACGAGCTTCATGTCGGCCACGGCGCCGCCGTACTCGGGAGCCCCCACCGAAAGACCGAATACGCTGAGCGCCGTATGGCTCATAAGCGTTCCGGCAACCTTGTTGATACGATCGGTCGTCACGAGCTCGCATGCAGGCGGGCAGTCCTCCGTAGTTGCGCCCCCGCGCTTAATCTGGAGCATGAGGACGTCCAGGTCGCTTTCGATGATGGCATGCACCTGGCTCCCCGCATCTTCGAGCGTCTCATCGACTTCCTGCACGCCCCACTGCTGGGCGTAGACGAACGGATGGGCATTACGGTCGAGCACGTAATGAGAGAGCATGCCCAAAGCGAAGGCGCGGCCAATCTGGGCATCGTGCTGGCGTAGATGCGACACCCCGTCGCGCAGTGCCGCGAACTGCTGGGAGATGCGGCAGCGATGCATGGCCTGGGCGAGCCCCATGCACTCGGCGATATGCGGCGTGCGCACGCGGAAGAAGAATGGATCAGGGCCTTGGTTTGCCAGCAGAAACGCCATGCGTTCATCATCGCTTCCGATGATTCCCGCTGGTAGCCTATCGATACTTTCCTCGCCAAAGAGGTGATGGGTGATGAGTGCAGGCATGTCGCCCCTTCCCGCGCACCGCGGCAGCGGGCGTGTTCCCATGCTGCCATGCGCCTCCGAGTCGTTCTGTTCCATTATGCCCAACGCGAACCGCAAGATACCCGCCAATGCCCGGGGAAACATACCGCTCATACGATGCCCGCCGGAATTGCCGGGAAACCCTGCGACGATGCGATACCATGGTGCGTAAACATGCAGATGTTGGGAGGGAGGTGCGTCGCCGTGCCACAGGGACAACGCGACGAAGCGGATAACCATCCGCAGGGCCAGGCACCCCGCGGCTCGGACACGGGCGTTGGGATGCCCACGCCCCGATCGGCACGCCTCGCCTCCTATCGCCCGCCGCACCAACATGCGACCTTCCCTCACGAACAGAAGCCGGTGGGGGCGCCCGCCCCCAGAGAGCGTCAAGCCGAACGCCAGCCAGGCGCTCCCGGCCATCGCAGCGGGCATAGCGCCATGCCTCACGGCCGCTCCGCCCAAGGCAGCGAGGCAGCATCCCGCCACGAACGCAGGGGCCGTCCCTCCCCCAACGATGCCATGCCTCGCCGCATCCAACGAGGCGAAGCCGGAAGCCCGCGCCAGGAATCGCGCGGCGATGCCGGATCTCTCCGCCGCCGGGAGCAGCGCGACAATGCCGGAAGCCCTCGCAGCCCGGAATGGCGCGGCGGGAACATCCCGGTACGCGAAAGCAACCATGTTCCCGGGCGCAACGGGCGCGCGCTCATGCGCAATGCCGGGCGGGTTGCTGGGCGGGCAGTTGACCCCCGAAGAGGCCCCACCGGGCCCTATCCCCCTACCGCCAACAGGGCCGCGCGCATCTTAGGCACCATCGCAATGGTCGCGGCCGCCCTCGTAGGCGCGCTGGGAAGCGCCGTGAGCAAGCTGTTCGACCGCTTGTTTGGCCGGCGAAACCCTCACGCCGTATTCTCCTCCCGTTCATCGCGCCGCCGCTGGTCGGGCGGTGCTCCGCGCTCTGGGCGCAGCACGTTCGCACGGGGCTCCTATCGGGGCAGCTCGTGGAGTAGACGGGGGCGCCGCCAACCCGTTCGGCTGCGCGCCGTGCTCGCGCCGTCCTGCATAGGCGCCCTGGTGCTCACGCTCGCCTCAACCGTTTTCTTCGTGCCTTCGGCTGGCGCGGACGCCGCTACCGAGGCGAAGCTTCTCGACCTCACCCCCAGGAGCATAGGGCAGCTTCCCGCGTCCACGCAGCGCTCATCGTGGCAGCAGGGCAGCATGCCCTACCTTTTCCAGACCGACCCGCTCTGGGCCCAGAAGCCCTACGCAGGAGCCACCGTGGCGCTCAACGGCTGCGGCCCCACCTGCCTCACCATGGTCTACATTTACCTAACAGGCAACACCGACCTCACGCCCGCCGACATGTGCACACGTGCCGACGCAGGCAGCTACGCGCCCACCGGCGCAACGGAGTGGCGTTTCATGACCGAGATGCCGAGCAAGCTTGGGTTCTCCAGCCGAGAACTCGAACTCACGCCAAACGCGATATCTACGGCGCTCGAGGCAGGACAGCCGGTCATCTGCGCCGTGGCCCCTGGCGACTTCACCTCGGTGGGCCACTTCATCGTACTTTCCGGCATCGACGATGCAGGCATGCTCACGGTCCACGACCCCAACAGCAGCCTGCGGAGCGCTCAGAAGTGGAGCGTCGACCGCATTTTGGGCCAGACCACCGCATGCTGGGCCTTCACCGCATAGCGGGCGGCCCCGAGACGCACCGAGACCGCCCGCCTAATCGTTATGTAGAACCGGCTCAGCAGCCGGTGCGCGGCGCGCTAGTACACGCCGGGCCAGAGGTACCAGGAATTGCCGATCTTGATCGCGCACACGCCGATGTTCCCCATGTCCTCGCTCTCGGTTTCACCGGCGCTATAGCCTTCATAATCCTCGTTGAAGGTAACGGAGACCTCGCCGGTAAGATAGTAGCCCTCGGTAACAACGCCATCGCATCCGCTTGACGCAAGGGCATCGTTGATGCTCTCTATGTCGTAGCTATCGAGCCTATCGCCCAGCTCCACATCGATCGAGATGGTGAACATGTCCGTATAGCTTGAAAACGTTGACGCATAGTATTCCATGCTACCGCCAAGCGAGCTGCCCATGTACTGGATCAGCTCTTCGCGCGTACGGCCGGTCTCCTCAAGCGCCGAGTCGATGAACTCGGGCGGAATAAGGTCGATGATGCCGCTGCCGAACTTCTCGAACGCAGCAGAATCAAAGTCGCCCTGCATAAGGTCGTCGAAGAGAGCATCCGTCTGGTCGGCGATACCCTGCGCGCTCTTGTGCGCCCCGCCGCCAAATACGCCGGAGACCGCAAGCACGATGGCCACTACGGCAACCACGGCGACCGCCAAGATGCCGATGGTCATGCCACGGGTCACACGGAACGGCTTTTTAGGCGGCTTGACATCGAAGGGGCTTTGGCCCGCTGGCGCCGGCGGAACACCCGGCGGGACGGAGCCGGGAGCTGCGGCGAACGGAGGCGCAGATTGCGGCCCCGAAACTGGCGAGGGCGCCGGAGCAGGCTGGGGCGAGCTCGCGGTGGGCTGGGCTGCGCCCGCAACAGGCTGGGGCACTACCGGCTTGCCGCAATGCCCGCAAAATGCAGCACCGTCTGGCAATTGAGAACCACAGTGAGGACAGTACATGTCAACCTCCCCTTCCCGCGCTCGATAGACCCCGTAGCCCCGAGGCGCATTGCGCGAATCCAAGGCGACGCGCCACCCAGGGCGCGCCGCTTTCTTGGACTAAAGTGTAGCCTCACCATCGCCCCCATAGGAGCAGGCAATCGCCAAACAGCAGGTTTTCTGGCGCCCACCGGACGCCGCTCGCCTACACAATCGGGGCAATCCCAGAAAAATGCAGGTACAGCGAGATAACAGCAACGATGACGACCACCAAGGCTATGACCTTGTCATGCACAGCGGGAAGCACCGGCTTGCCGCGCCCCTTCTCTCCTGCCGCATACACCAAGATGCCCGGGGCAAACAGGATCGTCGTGATCATCACACCTTGAAGGCCCGTAGACCACACAAGGAAGATCGTATAGATGAAGCCGAGCGTGCCGAAGAACCGCGCAGTCGCGAGCTTAGGCGCACGAGGGCCGTCCAGGTGCTCGTTCTTCCAGCCGATCACCATGTAATAGGCTGCGGAGCACACGTAGGGGATGAGGATGGTGTTGACTGCGCACGAATAGAAGAACTGGTACGTACTTGCCGCAACCGCAGATAGCACGAGGAACAGCTGGGTGATGCTCGAGCTTACAAGCACCGTCACGATCGGGGCGCCGCGATCGTTGGTCTTGGCGAACGACTTGGGGAACGATCCCTGCCGCGCGGCCTCGAAGGGCGTCTCGGAAGCGATGATCACATACCCGAGCATGGCGCCCACAAGCGAGAGGACCACGCCGAGATTTACGACCGCCGCCCCTACCGGACCGATGGCATGCTCGAGAATGCCCGCCATGGAGGGCGTTGCGAGCTGGGCCATCTCTTCGCGCGGCATGATGCCGAGGGAGAGCAGCGAGATGATGAGATAGAGCACGAAGACGGCGATGAAACCGAAAGCCGTCGCTCGTCCTACGTCTTTCACGTATTCTGCACGGCCCGAGATAACGACGGCGCCCTCGATGCCCGTGAACACCCAGACGAGCGCGATCATGGTCGAGACGACCTGTTCACCAAAACTCGGGCCTCCGGGCTCGCCCCAGAAGTTATCCATGAAGATGTCCGGGTTGAATTTGCCCAGAAGCACGATGGACAACACGAACATGCCGAGCGGAACGAGTTTCGCCAGCGTAACGATCGTGTTGATGCCAGCGGCCTCCTTGACCCCGCGCGTCACCAAGAACGTGAGGAACCACAGGAACACGCTCGCGCAGATGATTGAAATCATGTTGTTGCCCTCGCCGAACACCGGGAAGAAATACCCCAGCGCGCTGAAGAGCAGCAATGCGAAGCTCACGTTCGAGAGGCAAGCGCTGATCCAATAGCCCCAAGCGGAATTAAAGCCTACGTAATCGCCAAATCCTGCAGCGGCATACGCATAGATGCCGCCCGTAAGATCAGGGCGCGCTTGCGACAGGCCGTTGAACACCATCATGAGTGCGAACACGCCAATGAAACAGATGGCCCACGAGACGATGACGGCGCCGGAGTTCGCACCGCCAGCGGCCATATCGCCCGCGAGCGAGAAGATGCCGCCGCAGATACTCGCGGTAATGACCATCATCGTGAGGCGGAAAAGATCGAGACCGTTAGGATCGATGATACCGTCGTCGCCAACGCGCTCGACGACCTCATGGTCCTGTGCCATACGAGCTCCCTTCCCTACTTGCGTAGACGTAAAAAGGGGCCGACACGCAGGCCGGCCCCCGAAAAGAACACCTTAGAAACGCAGCGACAGGCAGGAGAGGCCGCCGTCGACCTTGCGGTACTCGGAGGTATCGACCACGAGCGTCTTGTAGCCCAGGTCCTGGACCGCCTTGAGCACGGTCGGGTAGCCCTCGGCAACGATGACGGTGTCGTTCACCCAGATGCAGTTGGCACCGTAGGCCTCTTCCTCGGGCACAACGATCTTGTTGTACTGGGCAAAGTCCGGCTTGTCGATGAACTCGCCCGAAACCAGCATGTTGTTGTTCTCGATGTAGTTCACGCCGGTCTTGAGGTGCAGAACCTCCTCCAGCGGAACCTCGGAGCCCTCGAGCCCCCAGCCCTCGAGGATCTCGATGAACTGGCGGATGCCCTCCTCGTTGGTGCGCGCGGAGCGGCCCACGTAGAAGTGGTCGCCCACCATCATGACGTCGCCGCCATCGAGGGTGCCGGGGCTCACGATGTGCTTCACATGCTCGTCGTCGAAGAACCGACGAACGACCGGCTCAATCTCGTCCTTCTCGCCGTTGCGGGAGTCGGCGCCCGGATTGGTGATGATGGCGCCGCAACGGGTGATGACCGCGGGATCCTCGACGAAGCAGCTGTCGGGGTACTGCTCGAGAGCGGGAAGCACCGTGACGTCAACGCCGCACTGCTCGAGAGCGTGCTCGTAGTCGTAGTGCTCCTCGATGGCGCGCTCGTAAATGGGCTGGCCGAGCTCCGGCGCGCTCGTGATGCCGTTGCTAAGCGACTTGCCGGGACGACGGATGATGACGTGGCTGAACTTGGTCATGATGAGGTCCTCCTTGAGAAGGTTTGCGGGGTTTCCTTCACCCCGTCTCGCTGGCTTCATTCTATGGGTGTTCCCCTGCTTTGTATATTGTATACAATTCCGAGCGGTATCTATTGTTCGGTGAATGGCTTATTCTATTTACTGGCTTTTATATTTCTGTCTCTGTTAGTCGACAATATATATTTAAGAATGCTTGGCATGCTCACGCTATCCATCTAGCAATGGTCTGTTGTATGCTGTTGCAGGCGCATCAACTTGCCACAATCGCCCATCCACCGAAGGGAGGCGACCGTGGACACCCCACGTAGCTCGCTCAAGGATAATGTATACAGCTACATTGCCGGGCGCATCGACAGCGGTGAGCTCTCCGCCGGAGACCGTGTGAGCGAACAAGCCATCTGCGATGCGATGGGGGTTTCGCGCACGCCGGTTCGAGAAGCGCTCATCCAGCTCGCAAGCGATGGCTACCTCGACAACCAGCCCAGGCGCGGCTTCCGCGTGCGCGGCTTCGATCGCCAACGAGCACTCGAGGTGTTCGAGGTCATCGGGCCCCTCGACGGGCAGGCTGCCTTCTTGGCATGTCCCCAGCTCACCGAGCAAGACCTCGCACAGATGCAGTTCCTTGTGGGCTCCATGGACCTCGCCATATCGAGTGGCCTCATCCTCAAATACGACGACCTGCAGCGCGAATTCCATTACAGCTATGTCCAGAAATGCGGAAACCAGCGCCTCATGGACCTCATGACGCAGCTCGAGCGCTGCTTCATCAAGCGCGACTACAGCACTGTTGACCGAGAGATGACCACCGAGCTGCTGCTCAAGGCCAACGATGAGCATCGGCACATCCTCGACCTTCTCAAGGCCCGCGATGCCGCCGCCGTTCGAGACTATGTCCGCGACGTGCACTGGGATACCGATAACGCCGAGTTCACCGTGTGGTAGGCGCCAAGATCTCGAAAAAGCCTACGATGAGCGCATGCCCAACCCCATAGTACCTGCGAGAGCATCAGCTGGCGCAAGAATAAGGCGGACCGCACCGCCGTGGCCCAACGGGCACAGCGCCCAATCATTGGAGAAGAAGGGCTTCTAAACAAAACGGAGGCCCCAACCAGGTTGGAGCCTCCAAGAGACACGCGATGTAGGGTAATCGCAGGCGCTTACGCGTAGATACGGGTACCGGAGAGACCAGCCATGGTCTCGGCGGCCTTGTCGAGCGCGCCGATGATGCACACGCGGCCCTTGCGGCTGCGGGCGAACTTGATGGCGGCGCGAACCTTCGGCTCCATGGAGCCCTTGCCGAACTGGCCCTCGTCGGCAAGCTTCTCTGCCTCGTCGGCGATGATCTCGGTCAGGTCCTGCTGGTCGGGCTTGCCAAAGTTGATGGCCACGTGCTCGACGGCGGTGAGCAGGAAGAGCACCTGGGCGTCACAATCCTCGGCGAGGAGCTCGCCGCCCATGTCCTTGTCGATAACGGCGGCCACACCCTTGTAGCAGCCCTTGTTGTTGTAATCGCGCACCACGGGGATGCCGCCGCCACCGCAGGCGATGACGATGAACTCGTTGTCAAGAAGGTTGAGGATGGAATCGGCCTCAACGATCTTCTTGGGCTCGGGGCTCGCCACGACGCGGCGCCAGCCGCGGCCGGAGTCCTCGACGAAGGTCATCTCGGGGTTCTCCTCCATGAGCGCCTTGGCCTGCTCCTCGGTGTAGAACGGGCCGATGGGCTTGGTGGGGTTCTGGAACGCCGGATCGTCCGGGTCGCACTCGATCTGGGTCACGACCGTGGCGGCGTGCCAGCGCTTGTAGCGGCGATGCATCTCGCGGCCGATGCCCTGCTGCAGGTGGTAGCCGATGTAGCCCTGGCTCATGGCGCCGCACTCGGGCAGGTCCATGGAGGGGGTGCCGATGGCGTCGTGCGCGGCGGCGAAGGCGTTCTGGATCATGCCGACCTGCGGGCCGTTGCCGTGGGTGATGATGATCTCGTTGCCCTGCTCGATGAGGCCGAGCAGCGCGTGGGCGGCGTGGCCGACCTTCTCGATCTGCTCCTGGGGGGTGTCGCCGAGGGCGTTGCCGCCGAGCGCGACGACGATACGATCGGGCTTGCCGATGGGCTTAGACATGGTCATTCCTTTCCGCCGAAAGTTTGTAATAACGTTCATGCAATTCCACCCAAGTCACTCGGGTAGGCTTGCATTATATTCTCGAGATGCCCTTTTTTATTCATATTTAGAGTTTAGAGGGGATAGATAACGGATGAGCGGTAGGTATTTGCCGCTCAGCGTATCGCTGTGTCGTGGTTTCGTGATGCTCCACTTTTTCGAGGTAAAGCGACGGTAAAGAAGAACCTTGCGCATCAAACGAAGCGCTTTTCTCCCCTCCGCGCATCCCCTCATTGCTGGACGCGGTTTTATGCATAACATGCATTGTTTTATATTTGGTCCCACGGCACGCCGGGCCGCCCTCCGGCGCCACGGCACGCCGGGCCGCCCGGTTGGGCCCGCTCCCCGCCCGGCCGGGAAAAGCGCCGACGGGGACCGAAAAAGCCGTTCGGGGGGCGTTGGCGCGCGATGCCATGCAAAAGTCCCGCCAAAGGAACGGATTATTGGGCGCACGCGCGGTAGCCGGCATGGGAGCGGCGTCCTGACCTGCGGCTCCCCTGAGCCCGCGGCGCGGCCTATCCGGCCCCTCGATGAAAATCCGATCCTTTGGCGGGACTTTTGTTCCGGGGCGGGCCGGCCGCGGCACATCCCGCGGCAAAAAGCGAAGGCGGGCTAGCAGCTAAACTGCCACCAGCCCACCATCGCCCTTTAACCCTGTCCCTATTTCAGCGTCGCGTACATCACGGCCTTGATGGTGTGCATACGATTCTCGGCTTCTTGGAAGACACGCGACTGCTTGGACTCGAAGACCTCATCGGAAACCTCCATCTCCGTCACGCCGAACTTCTCGGCGATCTCGGCCCCGATGGTGGTGTTGGTGTCATGGAAGCTCGGCAGGCAGTGCATGAAGATGGCGCCGGGGTTGGCCTTGGCCATGACCTCGGGGGTTACGCGATACGGCGAAAGCAGCTCGATGCGGCTCTTCCACAAATCCTCGGACTGGCCCATACCAACCCACACATCGGTATAGATGACGTCGGCATCGTGCACGCCCTCGTCAATGTCTTCGGTGAGCTGAATGGTGCAGCCGTTCTCGGCGGCGATGCGCTGGCACTCGGCGAGCACCTCGGGGTCGAAGTGGGTCGCGCCCTCCACGTCGCCCTTGGGACCGCACGAGCAGAAGTTGATGCCAAGCTTGGCGCAGATCACCATGAGCGAATCGCTCACGTTGCCCTGCTCCTTGCCCAGGTAGGTGATCTTCATGCCCTTGGTGTCGCCGAACTCCTCGCGCATAGTTAAGATGTCGGCAAGCGCTTGGGTGGGATGGAACTCGTTCGTGAGGCCGTTCCACACGGGAACGCCGGCCTTCTCGGCCAGCTCCTCGACGATCGCCTGGTCGGAGCCGCGATATTCGATGCCATCGTACATGCGGCCGAGCACGCGGGCGGTGTCCTCGATGGACTCCTTCTTGCCCATCTGCGAGCTGCCCGGATCGAGGTAGGTCACGCCCATGCCGAGGTCCATGGCGCCGACCTCGAAGGCGCAGCGGGTGCGCGTGGAAGTCTTCTCAAAGAGAAGGACGATGTTCTTGCCCTCGAGGTAGCGGTGCGGGGTGCCCGTGCGCTTCAGAGCCTTGAAATCAGCAGAGAGCTGCAGTAGGTACTCGATTTCTTCGGTAGTGAAGTCAAGAAGCTTGAGAAAATGACGGCCAGAAAGATTCAGTCCCATGATTTCTCCTATCAATGCGATATATCAAGCGGACAAGCGCAACGAAACCTAGATATCTTCGCGCCAGAACGGCATTGTCATGCAGCGAGGGCCGCCACGACCGCGGGACAGCTCCTCAGAAGGCGCTGCAAGAACCTCGACACCCGCCTTGTATAGAGCGTCGTTCGTAACCACGTTGCGCTCGTATACGCACACCTTACCGGGTGCAACGGCTAGCGTGTTGGAACCATCGTTCCACTGTTCGCGCGAAGCCTCAATCGGATCTCCGCCACCGCACTCGATGAGCTGAATGTGATCGACACCGGTCGCCTTCTCGAGAATGTGCTGCAGCGTATCGTCGATTTCCTCAATTGCAATCTCGCCTGGCGCAGCACCCCTGGTGAGTCGATATACGCGCAGAGTCTGATAGATGCCGGGGTACACCGTGAACTTATCGTAGTCAACCTGCGTGCATACCGTATCGAGATGCATATATGCGTATCCATTAGGAATCCTAATGGCATAAATTGTCTCGATCTCGGACTCCTCATGACCCCAGAACAGGTTCTTGGCAAGCTGATCGATAGCAGCGGCCTCAGTTCGCTGGGAGATTCCAATCGCAAGCGTCTTGGCATTGATGTTCAGGACATCGCCGCCTTCAATGTGCCATGCACTGTTATGGTCGTACCAAATCGGAGCACCCGCGTAGTCGGGGTGGTGCTTCAAAATAGTCTCGTAGAAGAGCACTTCGCGATTGCGCTGCGGCCAATACATGCGATTAAGCAGCGCGCCATGGCCTACGGATGCCAGCGGATCGCGCGAAAAATACGAACTCGGCATTGGGAAGAGCAGGGGCTCGTCCGGAGCGATGGCGTCGCTGTCCATGATGGCAAGAGAGCCGCCACGCGGGAGGTCGAGATCCTTGAGATACAGGCCCCCCATTGCAGTTAAAACGAACTCGTAGTTATCGTTCACCGCATCCAAGCGCTCACGCACCGCTTGGGCAATCGCCGGATTCGTAATATTGCTCTCCGCAAGGAAAGCATCAGTAAACGCAGGCCTAACAGTCGAGTCGGCATCCATGGCTTCAGCCACGAGCTTCTCCATATAGAGGACCTCGGCCCCTTGGCTGCGAAGAATATCAGTGAACGCATCGTGCTCCTTCTGAGCGTACTCAAGATAGAAGCAGTCGTGAATCCAGACGCGCTCGAAGTCCTCTGCTTTCAGGTTCACCAAATCCTTGCCGGGGCGATGAACAACAACCTTCTTCAGCGCACCAATTTCGCTGTGAACGCATATCCCCTTGCTCATGCTTTACCTTCCTTTCTCAGGCACCGTTCTTTGAACTCATCTATTTACATGGGAAGCAGGCCAGAAATTGCAACGAATACGATGTTGACCACAGAAACGACCAGGAAGAACTTCCACACGGTCTTCCACCACTGACCGAGAGAGATCTTGCAGACGCCCAGGCCGGCGACGAGAATCGCACTCGTGGGGCACAGCAACGACATCGACGTTCCACCCATTGTCAGAGCTGTAACTGCTGCCTCAGGGTTGAGGCCCATAAGCTCAGTAAGCGGCCCGAAGATGGGCATGGTAAGAGCCGAGATGCCCGAAGAACTGGGAACGAGAATGGCGAGCAGGTTGTCGACGATATACAGGATAGTCGTGAAAAGGACCGAAGGGACTACCCGCAAGGCGCCGGCGAGAGCGTTAAGTACTGTATCGATGATCATACCGCCCTCGGCGATGACCAAGATACCGCGCGCCAGACCGACGACGACCGCAGAGAAGGCAAAGTCCGCAAGGCCATTCACGAATTCGGCCGCAATCTCCTTCTCGGACATGCCGGCAATGATGCCTGAAAGGAGGCCCATCGCAAGGAAGATGCCCGAAATCTCGTTCATGTACCAGCCTTGAACCACAAGTCCCCAGATTATAAGCGCCATGCCGGCGACGAACATAATGAGGATCGCTTTCTGGCGGCTAGTGAACTCAGACTCAAGAGCGTTCTCGTCGGCGGCAAACTCCTTACGCTTCTCGATATCGTCCTGATACGTGATAGAGGACTCTGGATTGCGCTTCACCTTGCGAGCGTACATGACAACCCATACGATGGCGATAACAGTGAGAACAACCAGGGCGATGACACGAAGCCATAGCTGAGGATTTCCCTGAATTCCGATGATTCCCTGAGAGATCAAAACGCTGAACGGGTTCACGGTGGAAGCAATATACCCGATACGAGCACCTACGAACACAATCATGAAGGCAGTCATCGAGTCAAAGCCCATTGCCATCACGATTGGCATAAGCACTGCGTAGAACGGCAGGGTTTCCTCCGCCATTCCAAAGGTCGATCCACCAAGTGCAAACAGCGCCATCATGATTGGGATGATCAGAATGTCCTTGTCTTTGAGCCGCCTCACGACCCTGCTCATACCGCTTGTAATCGCACCGGTCTTCGTTATGAATTTGGAATGATCCGCCCACGATGAGGATGAACGCCACGACCTCTACGGCACCTGAATACCTTGAGTCGGCGCCTGCAATACGTCAAACACGCCTTGGCGGAGATCGGTTTCTTCGCCTGTTTCCGAATCAACGTAGACCTTGTCAATCTCTTGATAGGTCCCTGCAATGGTCACTTCGCGGCCGTCCACCTCTTGACGCTCGAATGCACCAGACGGAACGATCCAAGTAAGAATCGCAAACACCACCATCAGCAAAAAGATGATGGTATACGCATGCGGAACCCGGATTTTAAACCCTTTGTCTGACGGCAAGCCCATATATTCCTCCTCACATCCTGCTCTGGCCGCCGCCATGGCGGTGGTGCCACGACGGCGGCAGCGCTACAGCTTGTACTTGAAACTGTATGGCAGCAGTTCAAGGCGAAGTGTCTTGCCCTGGCAAGCGCTCCAATCCCTTCTTTGGGCGGCATGGGTATTGATGTTAAACATCAATTCAAGTTCTTACGTTGACGTTTAAGGTAAACTCATAATGTCAATGGCCATCGCATAAAACGGAAGTCCTATGAGCAGCATCAATATTCGAAGTGACATCGGAAAACTGAAGAGTGTTCTCGTTCATCGCCCAGGACATGAAACTCAAAACTACCTTGCCGGAGAATTTGCTCAAGTGTTTTCTCTCAGACCTTGGAGCAACTCGTTTGACACCGACAAGGCCCAGCACGAGCACGACCGCTTTACTGCCATGCTGAAAACACAAGGTGTTGAATGCCTATACCTTGAAACCTTACTCCGCGAAGCACTCGATGCTGACCCTCAAGCACGCGTTCACCTCATCGATAACTATCTTGCAGAGAGCGGAGCCACAGGAGACGAGCTTCAAGGGCCAATGCGCGAACTCCTTGAAGGCGCTTCCACAGAAACACTTGTCCGCCTGGTGCTCGATGGCATGCGGGTTGGCGAGGTGCTGCCCATAGTTCCAGCGGGACTATCACTTGCCAGTGCAACAGGAGAGGCGTTCGACGAACACATGCTGCTCGCCAATCCGCTCAACACAATCTTTTTTACTCGCGACCCTGTTACCGCCGTCGGTAACGGAGTTTTGCTCAATCATATGTACTGGCCCGAGCGCAATCGAGAAGTCCTCCTTTATGAAATCATCTTTACTTACCATCCCCGCTTTCGCGATACCCCAAAGTGGTTTAGACACACAAGCTCCTATCACATCGAAGGTGGCGACGTGCTCAATCTCAACAATGATGCGCTGCTCATCGGCCTCTCGCAACGTACTGAAGCGGCAGCCATTGACACCTTGGCCCGCAATCTTCTCTGGAGCGAAGGCGCATCGACCATCACATCGTTGTATGCCGTTGAGGTCCCATCAACTGGCACGAGACTTCACCTTGACACCTATCTAAACCGAATCGATTACGATGCGTTCATCGTCGACCCTCACATCTTGAATGCAACGCATCTCTATCGCATTACCAAGGGACGTCGGGCTGGCGACATCCACGTACGCGCGCTTGAAATGAGCCTCCCAAGCATGCTTGCCCAAGCGCTGCATCTACCAGATGTAACCTGCATAACCTGCACGGGCGGCAATACGCAGATGCAGGAGCGCGAGCTCGAGAACAACGCCTGCGCGGTACTCTGCCTTGCTCCGGGCCGTCTTTGCACATTCGAAGAGAACATGCAGACAAATTCTCTCCTTGAAAAGGCTGGAATGGAGCTGCTCCCCTTACGAGCCGAAGAACTGACGGCGGGTTACGGCGGAGCTAACTGCTTGTGTCTACCGCTTTGGCGCGAGGACCTCATTCAATGACACTCGCGGATAACATACGGGAACTCAGGAATCGTGAAGGCTTAACCCAAGCCGATCTCGCGCAAGCCCTAGGCGTCACAAAAGAAAGTGTCTGCCGTTGGGAACGTGGGCATAGCTCTGTGCGCGCACGCCATATTGAACGAATGGTCGATCTGTTCCATGTGCGGCATGACGATCTTCTCAGCGAAGATCGAGGCCTTGCGGCGCAGGCCTCGGCTGCAGAAGTAGGCGTTCCTGAAGCTCAGGAAGATCAAACAACCGTACGTCCGATTTTTCGCGTAGCGCGATCGGCAAGCGGCACCGCCCTGCAAGCCCGCTCAAAGGCATTTGCCCCTGCAGATGTTGCGCAGCACCATCCGAATAGTTTCTTCGTCCAGATGGACGGGCAGGAAATGTCCAGAATATACCCTGAAGGCTGTTGCCTTCTCGTCGACCCTACCGCAACCCCTTGGAACGGATGCTGCGTCGTCGCGCTTGTCGATGGTAGAAATATAGTCATTCGAAGATACATCTGCGGCAACGATACAGTTATCCTTTCGTCCCACTCCTTTCAAACAGCATCGCCCGACCTGATGCTCAATCGAAGACGCGTGCGGGTTATTGGCGTCGTTGTTTGGTTCCAAGCTTCGCACAGCATCAAGGTGCAGCAGACCCTCTAGAACGCGGCTTTGTCGCAGGGAGCAATGCTGTCAGCGAAAAAACCGCCCAAGACACAGCATGCTAGCTGGCATAGAAATCGACGAATCTATGCCCGACCTATAGATGAGCCAACCAGCACCATCTATAGATTCGCGAACATTTCCTGCAAGCGACAGTGCAATGGGGAGCAAAGCCTAACCGCCCCGCTGTTACGTTTTCCAATGCAACATGCATTGTTTTATATTTGGTCCCACGGCACGCCGGGCCGCCCTCCGGCGCCCCCGCCGGCAGCCCCGGGATGCACCGCGACCCCCCCCCAGCCCGGCCGGGAAACGGCAGCCGCACGGGACCCGGAAAAAGCCGCTCTGGGGGCGTTAGCGCGAGATGCCATGCAAAAGTCCCGCCAAAGGATCGGATTTTCTGGCGCACGCGCGGTAGCCGGCATGGGGGCGGCGTCCTGACCTGCGGCTCCCCTGAGCCCGCGGCGCGGCCTATCCGGCCCATCGATGAAAATCCGATCCTTTGGCGGGACTTTGCTCCGGGGCGGGCCGACCGCGGCACATCCCACGGCGCATCCGGACGGGCGAGCCAGTCAATCGTTCACAAACTTGACGAATGCGCGCACCCCGCCTTCTTTGAGCGCCTCCGCGCGATGCGCGTCCGCGATGTACCCTGTACCAGACCCACGCGCGACGCGTTGCGCCATACGCCTACGCCCCACGCCGCGCCCCCCACACACAGAACATCCCGGGCCGCAAACAGAAGCGGGCCGGCAGCGCAACGCACTGCCGGCCCTCCATGGCAGGTGATAATCCCCTCCCTATGACCACGACATCTTAGCCGTGGATGCGGGTGCCAGACAGACCGGACATAGTCTCGGCGGCCTTATCGAGCGCGCCGATAATGCAGGTGCGGCCCTTGCGGCTGCGGGCGAACTTGATCGCCGCGCGGACCTTCGGCTCCATGGAGCCCTTGCCGAACTGGCCCTCGTCGGCGAGCTTCTCGGCCTCGTCGGCGGTCAGGTCGGTCAGATCGCGCTGCTCAGGCGTACCGAAGTTCACAGCCACGTGCTCCACAGCAGTGAGCAGGAAGAGCACGTCGGCATCGCAATCCTCGGCCAGCAGCTCGCCGCCGGCATCCTTGTCGATTACCGCTGCCACACCCTTGTAGCAGCCCTTGTTATCGTAATCGCGAACCACGGGGATGCCGCCGCCACCGCAGGCGATGACGATGAACTCGTTGTCGAGCAAATTAAGAATCGAAGGCGCCTCGACGATCTTCTTGGGGTCGGGGCTCGCCACGACGCGGCGCCAACCGCGACCGGAATCGTCCACGAAGACCTTGTCCGGCTCCGCTGCCATAATCTCGCGAGCCTGCTCCTCTGTGTAGAACGGGCCGATTGGCTTGGTGGGGTTCTGGAAGCTCGGATCCTCCGGGTCGACCTCGATCTGGGTAACCACGGTGGCCACGTGCCAGCGCTTGTAGCGCTTGTGCATCTCGCGGCCGATGCCCTGCTGCAGGTGGTAGCCGATGTAGCCCTGGCTCATGGCGCCGCACTCGGGCAGATCCATCTCAGGCGTCCCGATAGCATCGTGCGCGGCAGCGAAGGCGTTCTGAATCATGCCGACCTGCGGGCCGTTGCCGTGGGTGATGATGATCTCGTTGCCCTGCTCGATGAGCCCGAGCAGCGCATGGGCGGCATTGTTCACGCGCTCAATTTGCTCCGCGGGCGTATTGCCCAGCGCATTGCCGCCGAGCGCGACGACGATACGGTCGGGTTTGCCAAGAGGCTTGGACATGGAAAACTTCCTTTCGTAACTTACAGTCAGCTGGCATTAGCTGCTCAGCTGGATTTCATTCGCTAGGATTTAAAAATTGCCGTAGGAAAAGTACAAAGTAGAGTCAAATTTTGTATATTCATTACGACAATTTTGCGGGAAGCACGAGACGGGCCACCCCAGGCTGCCTGCAGCAGCCCGTCTTCGTCAAATAGCTGCGATGCGACCCGCGATTCGCGCCGCATCGCAGCTCGCGCTACACACTGCACCGCGATCCGCGAATCGCGCTGCGCTGCGATCCGCGAATCGCGCTGCGCTGCGATTCCAATCGGCACCAAATCAATGCCATGCGCAGCGCGCCTCACACGACGTCAAGGTGCCCGCCTGCGGCGCAAGCGTCGGCGGCATCGCAACAGCACATCTCGTGCCTCGCACGCGTGATCTTGCTACTCGGCAAAGCGGTTCTTGTGGTCCCAGCTATGACGATACAGGTCGTCGGAAACGAGGTAATCGTAGATGTCGTCCACGATCTCGATACCGCCGGCGTCCTTAGTTGCCTGGATGCGCATCTGAGCGCGCTGGCCCGGCCAGTACACCTTATCGAAGCCCACGCCCGGCTTGACGGCGTTGAGCTCGTCGAGCACCTCGGACATGTGCGCGCGGAACTCGTCGGCACCGCAGAAGAACTCGGGGTTGATCGCCACATTGAGGTGGCCCAGACGGCGGCCCTCAGAAAGGTCGTGGTACATAGACGAAACATGCTTGCCTGCAGGCACACCGAGCAGCACGCCGGAAAGGATGTCGACCATCATCATGAGGCCGTAACCCTTGGGGCCGGCAATAGCAACGAGCGCGTTCACCTTGTGCGGATCAGTTACCGGACGCCCGTCCTCGTCGACCGCCCAACCCTCGGGAATGGAACGGCCCGCGCTCTTGGCATCGAGGATCTTGCCCCATGCCTGCACGGTCGTGGCCATATCGAAGCTCACGATGCGGTCGTCGGCCGTGGGAGCCGCAAGGGCGATTGGGTTCGTACCGTAGAACGGCTCGGCGCCACCATACGGAATGACCATTGGGTCGGACTGCGTGCAGCACAGGCCGATCATGCCGGCCTTGGCGGCCATCTCGGTGTAATAGCCGATGGCACCGGTGTGTCCCACGTTAGAAACGCCGACGAAACCAATGCCGTTCTCCTTGGCAAGCTCGATGGCCTTCTCCATGCCCTGGATGGCAAAGGGATAGCCGCAGCCGTTATCGCCATCGAGGATGCCCGAGCACGGGCCGGTCTGGGTCCAGGTGACCTTGGGGTCGATCGTGGTGCCGCCCTTGGAGATGCGCTCGGTGTAGTACTCGACGCGAACCTCGCCGTGGCTGTGCAGGCCGCGCTCGCTCGACCAGGTAAGAACCTCTGCCATATCCTCGGCATGGTCCTCATGGAGCCCTGCAGCCATGAACTTTTTCTTCATGAGCGCCTTGAGTTCTTCACGGGTGACGAGCATAAGAAATACCTCCTAACACACGAGCCTGCGCCTTAGCTTGGCCCCAGGCCAGGCTCAAACCTAAACAACGAACAGACAACCACTATGCATCGAGCCTCTTCGTGCCGTTGAACACGTCGTAGTCGATGGCGTTCTCGCTTTTTGCAACAAGCAGCGCGCTGAACACGTCGGAATTGACGTTGAGCGTGGTGCGGATGGCGGCCACGATATACTCGAGCCCGCCCAAGATGGCCACCGCCTCAAGCGGCAGGCCGAGTGCCGGCATGAGCATGGTGAGCGAGATGAGCGTCGCTCCGGGCGCAACCGCGTTGGCAAGCGAGAGCAGCCAGGCGATCACGCACACATACACGAGCATGCTGCCCTCGAAGGGCATGTTGAACATCTGCGAAACGAATACAGCCGTGCATGCCATATGCAGGGCTGATCCGTTGGAGTTGAGCGGCATGCCGAGCGGTAGAACCAGGCTTGCCACCTCATCGCTGATGCCGATCTTGTTGCGCGCATCGTCCATCTCGGTGGGCAGCGTCACCGCACTCGAAATGGTAGAGGCCGCAAGCACCGTCATACGGAACATCTTGGGTGCGAGCTTAGTGATGGGCAGCTTGCAATACACCTGCACCACCACGAACCAAACGAGCGTGAATATGAGCGTGGCAAAGAACAGTACGAGGATGTACTTACCGATGGGGATGAGAATATCAAGCCCGAGCGCGCCGATGGAAGCAGACACATAGGCAAAGATGCCGATCGGCGCAACGTTCATAACGATGCGAATGATGGTGAGCAGGATCTCGTTGACCTCGCACACCGCTTTATAGGCCACGCAGTCCTCATCGATCTTGGTGCGGTACACGCTCACGCCGATACCGAAGAAGATGGAGAACACTAGGCACGGAACCATGCTGCCGTCTGCCATCGAGGCGAAGATGTTGCTCGAGAAGAACCCAACGATGGTATCTTGCACCGACGTCGTGGTGCCCTCAAGATCGGTCGTCGCGCTCATGACCAGATCGGTGCTGGCCAGGCCCGCGCCTGGCTGAGCGAGCACCGTGCAGAAGATGCCGAAAGCCGAGGCCAGAAGCGACGACACCAGAAAGATCACTACGGCCTTGGTACCGATGCTCCCGAGCTGCTTGCCCGTGAGCGAGCCCACCGCCTCGATGATCTGACACATCACGAACGGCACCATGCACATCTGGATGAGCCGGAAGAAAATATCGCCAACGAATTGGATTTCGGTCATCCGGGAACCGCCGATGAAGCCGGCCGCAACGCCCGCGACCATGGCGACCACGATGGCAACCGTCGGATTGTATCGAACACGCTTCGTAGTGGTTGAAGTTGACTCTGTCATGAAGATCACGTCCTACGGGAGACCACTCTCCCCCATATAGGCGATAAAACACGCCCCGCTTCGGGGCGGCTGCAGCCGTAGACATGCAGCACAAGGCTTTTAGGTCCGAGTGGGGACCAACCTTGGTACACTCAAGGCACCGCGGGCAAAGCCCGCGATAAGCGGAGGGCGTCGCCAAGAGGAGACGTGTGCGCGGCGCCCTCGCTAGATACAGCAGCTACGCGCTAGGCAGCTTCCTGATACTCCTTTTTGCCGTCGAATATGTCGTGATCGATGCCGTCGGGGCCGGCCACGAGCATGGCGGCGAACACGTCGCCGGTAACATTCAGCGGGGTGCGGGTGGCACCGGTGGGGTACTCGAGACCGCCGAAGATGCCGATGGCCTCCATGGGCAGGCCGAGCGCCGGGATCATCATGGTGAGCGACACGAGCGAGGCACCCGGGGTTGCCGCGTTCACGAACGAGATCATGGTGCAGATGAGCCAGCAGGTCAGGAAGTCAGAAGGACCGAACGCGATGCCATAGAGCTGGGCGATGCAGAGGGCATCCACGGTCATGTGGATGGCCACGCCGTTGGAGTTCAGCGGCACGCCGAGCGGCAGAAGCACGTCGCAGACGTCCTCGCGGATGCCGATCTTCTTCTTGGCATCCTCCATAGCGGTGGGGAGCGTCACGGCAGAAGAGATGGTGGTGAAGGCGGTCACGAGCGTGCGGACCAGCTTGCCGGCCAGCTTGACCGGGTTCACCCTGCAGTAGGCGCCGCAGATGATGCAGTAGGCAACGAACATGATGACCATGCCGAGCGCCATCACGAGGAAGTACTTCGCCAGCGGAACCAGAACGGTCATGCCCACGGAGGCGACCATGGAGGAAACGTAGCAGAAGATGCCGATGGGCGCGATGGTCATGACGCCGCGGATGATGTTGAGCAGCAGGTCGGAGGTCTCGCTGATGATGTCATAGAGCTTGCACTCGTCGTGGGTCTGGCGCCAGAAGCTGATGACCAGGCCGAGGGCGACGGCGAAGATGATGATCTGGATCATGGAGCCGTTAGCAAGCGAAGCAACGATGTTGGTGCCGAAGAACCCGGTGAGGGTGTCTTGGATGGTCATCATCTCAACAGCCTCGCCGTCGTAGCCGGCAGCTGCCATAACGGCATCGGTGCCAGCGCTGGCACCAGGCTGGAAGATGACGCCGAGGGCAATGCCGAGCGCAGCAGCGATACCCGAGGACACGATGAAGATGATGACGTCCTTGCCGGCAATACCGGAAAGCGTCTGCGGGGTGAGGCCACCCACGGACTTGACCACGGTGGCCAGCACGAAGATCGGGATGGACATCTGGATGAGGGCGAAGAAGATATCGCCGATGAACTGGAGCTGGGTCATGGGCTCGCCGACCACGAGGCCGGCGATGACCGCAAGAGCCATAGAAATCAACATAAGGACGGTCAGGTCGATTTTCTTCTTGACTTCTGCCATTTTCCTTCCTTTCCAACAAAGCCGAGATAGCCCGGCTTACAACAAACAACAGAACGCCGCACCAAACCCCAGGAGGCCGTCGGCCCCCGAGGTGTGCCCGAGCTCGAGCACCCGTGCCAGCGCATCGGGGAGCGCCTGCTCGTCCATCGCGCGCACTACGGCGAGCAGGTCGAGGTAGTCCTCGTTTGCGTACCCCTCCCCCATGGCCCGGTAATATGCCTCACTCACCGCGGTGGTTTTACCGGGAACCACACTTGATACCGTCTCGAAAAAGGCTTGTGCCATGCTCGAAACGCCCCCGCAATACAGGAAACGAAGCGCCGTGCCAAAACCCATGAGTACGTCATCGCCCGACGGGGTGAGGCCGAGGCCCCTACCCACCAGGTATTCGACGGCTCCGTGCATAGCACGCTCCGCAGCCTCAACCTGTGCATCGCCGCAAGACCGTTCTCCCTTGTCAAGCACACGACGACACATGGCCGAGAACCGAGCAAGCTCGGACACGGCGCTTCGCGACCGATCCGGCCACGGCAGCCCGGTGCGGTCGGCAAGGCCGAGGGCACCGATCTCGCGCAGCAGGGCGGCATCGATATCGTTCGGGAACGCACCGGCAAGCTCGGGGACGCGCATGCAGCGCACCGGCGCGGCGGAGAGCTCGAGCTCACTCACCCGCGCACGGCTGTAGATGCGCAGAACCCCATCGCGAAAGACGGCGCGGTCCCCCTGCACCGCGGAACCCACGAGCGCGGGCATCTCCTCTGCGTCGACGTTCGCACCCAGGCAGGAGAGCGGCGCATCGCTGCTCCCCAGATGCAGCAGCAGCCCGTCGAGCTCAACATTCAAGCTCGAAGAGAATACGCTGTGCACCGTTCCCATCGCGTGCTGCGGCAGGTGACCCCATGCGTAGTCGCTCACAGAGGTGATGCCCATAGCAACCTCGCCCGTCTACTCGATGCCGAGCTTGGCGCAGTACGCCTCGAGCGCCTTCTCGAAGCACGCGAGCGGCGCGCGCACCGTACCGGCACCTACCTGGCCGATGCCCGCCTTCTTGTGGGCGATACCGGTGTTGATGATCGGAGTGATGCCCGTGGCCACGACCTTGCGGATATCGATGCCGAGGCACGTACCCTTGAAGTCCCACGTGGGGATGGACCAGTTGGGATTGTGCTCGACGCAGATCTGCTCCATCTCGTTGGAGATGTTGAGCGCGTCCTCGAACCCGCCGGCGCCAACGAAGCGGGTCACGCCGGGCGCCGCGACCATGGCCATGCCGCCCACGCCCACGGTCTCGGTAATGGAGGAGTCGCCGTTGTCGGGACAACCATCCTCAGCCGTGAATCCGGTGAAGTACAGGCCCATGGGCGTGTTCACCGGAGCGCAGAACCACTCGTCACCGAGGCCGGTCACGCGCACGCCGAACTCATAGCCGTTGCGGGTCATGGTCGAGACCACGCAACCCTCCTCGTCCTTGCGCACGTAGTCAACGATTGCCTTGCCCATGGCCATCATGATGTTCAGGAAGAACTGATCGGTGTCGGCCAGGAACTGGATCACGCGCTCCTTGGCGTCCTCGGAAGCATCCGTCTTTACGATGAGCGGCGCCAGCTCCTTGAGGAGATTCAGGGTCGCGGCCATGTTGCGCTGGTGGAACTCGTCGCCCTGGGTGATGGCGCGCGCAATGAGCACGTTGAGGTTGATGCCGCCATCGGAGAGCTTGAGCGCCTTGGAGAGCACGGGGCCGAGCTCGTCGGCCATCCAGTGCAGGCGGTCGACGACCTCCTGGCTGTACGCGCCGAAACGCAGCACCTTGCCGATGCCCTCGTTCATGGTGCAGTAGGCGGTGGTGTCGTCCGCAAGGTTCACGACCTTGAGCACGGCCATGTTGGCGGAGGTGATGCCGCCCATGGGGCCTACGGCATGGCAGTGGTGGCAGGGGATGAACTCGACCTCGCCGGCCTCGAGCATCTTGACAGCCTCTTCCTCCGTCTCAGCCCAACCCTCGAAGAGCGCTGCGCCGATGCACGAACCGCGCATGGGGCCCTGCATGTTCTCCCAGGTGATCGGGGGGCCTGCATGCAGAAGCGTCTTCTTCTCGCGGTTGAGCTCGGGGATGACGTCCTTGGCCACCACGACGTCCACGAGCTGCGGCTGGCTCTCCTTGAAGCGCTGGCAGATGCGCTCGTTGGCCTCGTCGATGCCCTCGACCTTAGCGAGCTCGGTGAGCAGGTGAATCATCCGCTTGTTGCCGCCGGCCATGGGCTTCCAGGTGTACTGGACGCTCTTGGCACCGTAGGCGCGCAGCGGGTCGTTGAAGCTCTCCACGCCCACGTTGATCACGCGCGGCTTGGTGGTGAGAAGCTCCATGATGGCCTCGCTCGGCTCGGGCAGAGGCGAGTCGTCCTTGACCTCATACGGCACGACCTCGCGGTCCTCCTCGGTGAACTCCACGCCCTTCATGGCAAGCGCGGCGCGGACGGCCATGGCGTTGGATTCCTCCATGATGGCGCCAGCATCCTCGAGGATCTTGATGGAACGCTCGTAGTCCTGCGGGTCGTGGCTCGTGCCCACGACGGTGCCCACGAAGTGCAGGTCGCGGCCATCGGCCGCGGCGGCCGCCTTGCACTCGGCGATGACGGGCGCGAGCGCAGAGGCCATATCCGGATGGCAGCCGTAGCCCAGCACGCAGTCGAAGACGATGACGCCGGTGGTGTCCATAGCGGCGTAATCGCGCATCATCTTGATGCGGACGTCCGGGTCGATCATGGGATGCGGGCGGCCCTGGGTGTACACGTCGTCGCCAAGGTCGATCACGTCGTAGCCGCCATGGCGCAGCATGTAGCCGTCCTCCTTGATGATCTCGCCGAGGTCGAGCGCCTCGGTAATCATCATGGCGGCCTCGCCGGCGAGGGTGCCGCCGGAGTACAGGCCGATCACGGTCTTGTCGGCGCCGAGCGGCTCGTCAACGGTAAGGTTGAGCGGCTCGAGATAGTTCTTCTTGACCTCAGCACCGTTCGCGAGGTCGACGGCGATGCGCGCGCACTCCTCAAGCGTGTGCGCGAGGTAGACCTTGCCCTGATGCGCCTCGGGCTTCTCGCCGATGAAGATGGCGACGACCGGCTTGGTGCACTTCTCCAGAAGGTCAACGACCTCGTCACGCACGGCAGGCGCAGGCGGCTTGGAGATGACGCAGATGACGTCGGTGGGATCGTGGTGCTCGAGCGCCACGATGGCGTCCTTTACCGTCACCGCGCCGACCTTCTCGTTGAGGTCGCGGCCACCGGTGCCGATGGCGTGCACGCAACCGCCGCCCAGGCGGTCGATCATGCAGGTAACCTCCTGGATACCCGTGCCGGAAGCACCCACGATACCGATGTTGCCCGGGTTGATGACGTTGGTGAAGGCGATCGGCACGCTCGAGATAACACCGGTGCCGCAGTCGGGACCCATGAAGAGCAGGCCCTTCTCGTGCGCCTTCTGCTTCAGGCGAACCTCGTCCTCGAGCGCAACGTTGTCGGTGAAGCTGAACACGTTGAGACCCAGGTCGAGCGCGCGCTCAAGCTCGGGAGCAGCATATTCGCCAGGAATGGAGAAGAGCGCCATGTTGGCGTCGGGCAACTGCGCGATGGCCTCCTCCCAGCTGGTCGCCTCAGCGGGGCCGCCGGCGGCCTCCTTCTTGACCGAAAGGTCGGCGAGGAAGGCCTCGGTCTCAGCGAGTACGGTGTCTACCACGGCCTCGTCGTCGGTCTCAACGACGATGACCATGTCGCTCGGGTTCGCAGACTTGGCCTCATCGGTAAGCAGGCCGGCGTTAAAGAAGATATCCTTGTTCGCGTCGGTGCCCATCATGATTTGGCTCTGGATGACACCGTCGAGGGTGTTAATCTTGTTGGTCAGCAGCATCAGGTTGATGGAGTCCTGATACGAATTTGGCTTGACCACAGTCTTGAGCATCGTCTCCTCCTTTTCTGCAACTTCCTGAAGGATCAGGAGCGACCGTCTTCCCGGGTGACGGCCCTCCCCTACACCCTCGCATTGAATCATCTGGGCTTTTTCTTTTCATTGGCGAGGAGGATAGGAAAACATCCGTTTCTTTATCCAGAGCGGAAATGACCTGCTGCAGCGTGTTCGTATACTGAAAGAGAGGCTGTGGAAAGAGGCTCCCCGTGATAGTGAGAGAGATCTTGCTGCTCCCATCGTTTGAAGGAGCGAGCATCATCGCCGGTAAGACCGGCATGGATAACGAGATCACCGGCGCCATGGTGCTCGAGGCAATCGATATCGAAAACTGGGGCAAACGCGGCCAGCTCATCATCTCGAGCTTCTACGCGCTGGAGCATCTCTCCGAAAGCGAGACGGTGATGTTCTTCCGCACCATGAGCTCCATCGGCATCGGCGCTCTGGTGTTCAAGCCGGAGCGCCTTATGGTTGAGGCCCCGGAGCGCATCATCGAGCTCTGCGACGATTTCGACCTGCCGCTCATCAAGCTCGCGCCGCAGGTAAAATACGAGTCCATTCTGCTCGATGTGCTAGGACATATCCTGGACTCAAACCTCACCCTGCTCAATCGCTTCTTCGACGTGCACAAGCACCTCATGGCGCTTGCGCTCAAGCAGCCGTCGATACCCTATATCTTGAGCCCGCTCAAAAACGCCCTGCATGCAGAGGTCACATACTTCGATACCGTGCGCGACCGCCGCACCGGCACCGAGCAGACACTCACCGAATTCACCGGCTATTCGTTTAACAGGCGCGAGCCCGAGGCCTACCAGACGCACGCCTACTTCGATGCGAAACTCTTCTACGACAAGGGGTTCGGCGCCTCGCGCCAACCGCAGACCGTTCAGGCACTCGCTGTGCGCATACCCAGCTCTGATGGGGCGGACTACTACCTCATCATCCATAACGCTGACCGCGAGCTCACGCCGCTCGACACCATGACCGTCGAGAACATCGTGAGCCTGCTGCAGATGGAAATCTTGAAGCAGAACGCCATCAAGCAAAAGCTCTTCTACCAGAACAACAACACCGTGCACGACCTGCTGCTCGATCGCTTCGGCTCGCACGAGCGCATAGACTCCGCGCTTGCGCTGCTCGGCATCGATCGGTACCCCTTGTACGAGGCGCTGCTCATACGCACGCGCGTAGTTGACTCCATCGATGCCGACCGCATCGATGAGCTGCTGCAAGCTCTGCGTCGGAGCCTGCGGGCATCCTATCCAGGCATCGTGTACTTCGTGAACGGCGACCGCATCGTCTTTCTGCACAACGTGCGGAACGAAAACTCAGGCTTTTCCCTCGACACCGTGCGAAACGTTCTCGCCGACCTTCACAACTCTTCGATTCTCCCGCTCTTCACGCACCTCGCGGTGATTAGCTCGACTACCGACCGATACTCGCTGCCAGCCATCAACAACGAGGTGATGAACGCATACCGGCTCTTCGATGAGACGCAGGGCGACTTTGAGGTTCGTTACGACGATCTGGGCCTGTACAAGCTCCTGCTGGGCGTGGACGACCCGTCGCAGCTCGACACGTATATTGACCCCCGCCTCAGCACGCTGCATCAAGACGCCCCCGACCTGTTCCAGACGGTCGTGAGCCTCTGTGCGAACGGCATGAGCTATCCCAAAACCGCCGAGCAGCTGTACCTGCACCCCAAGACGGTGCGCTACCGCGTTGAGCGCGTGCGCAAGGTCTACGGTGTTGACGTTCGCGACCCCGACGACTACCTGCAGGTTGTGCTGGCCGACAAAATCTACACGCTACGCAAGGATTCCTAGCGCCCCGGCCGCCTGCCGCTCCAAGCGCAGCAGGCGGCCGGGGCAGCGTCCGCCGGAGCAGCGTCCTTTCGAGGCGTCACTCCTTTGACACGCTACCCTTCGGAACGGCGCCCTTTCGGTTCGACTCCCCTCCGGCACGGTGCCCCTTCGGTTCGGTTCCTCTCCGGCACGACGCCCCCAGTACGGCATTCCTTAGATTCAGCGTTCCTTCGACGCAGCGCCTCTTTGATTGAGAAAGGATAGGCTATGGCTTGCCCCGTCACCGTATATCGCCCGACCGCTTCAAACGATGCGCAGCGCATCGTGTTTTACCTGCACGGCGGTGGCCTGGTCTACGGAGAGCGCGACGACTTGCCCTCTCCCTATGTCCGGGCAATCACCGACGCGGGCTCCACGCTCGTGTGCGCCGACTACCCCCTTGCACCCGAGACCGCGCTGCCGGATATCGTCGACGCCCTCTATGAGACCTGGCGCACCGAGGTCGCAGGGCCCATCGAGCGCGGCGAATGCATCGACTATCTTCTTTTTGGGCGCTCGGCAGGCGCGTACCTCGCATTGC